>Ga0222420_100254_pt1 | contig 47496 bp, 44 predicted proteins | sample 3A2ome_FD_182470 | JGI IMG/M metagenome (GOLD analysis project Ga0222420, IMG submission 182470) | Enriched microbial communities from leaf-cutter ant dump, University of Wisconsin, Madison, United States - 3A200A (version 2) | ecosystem: Environmental > Terrestrial > Nest > Insects nest > Nest...
CCTCGATCAGGCGCCGCGTCTGCGATTCCACGCCGTTGGCCGCGTCGATCACCATGAGGGCCGAGTCGACGGCGGTGAGCACGCGGTAGGTGTCCTCGGAGAAATCCTTGTGCCCCGGCGTGTCCAGCAGGTTGATCACGTGGTCGCGGTACGCCATCTGCATCACCGACGACGCCACAGAGATGCCGCGCTGCTTCTCGATCTCCATCCAGTCCGAGGTGGCGTGCCGGCTCGCCTTGCGCGCCTTCACCGAGCCGGCGATCTGGATCGCGCCCGAGAACAGCAGCAGCTTCTCGGTCAGCGTGGTCTTGCCGGCGTCGGGGTGGGAGATGATGGCGAAGGTGCGGCGGCGGCGGGTTTCGGCGGCGAAGGAAGAAGACACGGGAAGCTCCAGGCAACCCGTGATTTTCGCAGAGAGCTGACCGGTCGGCAGCCCGGGCGAAGCGGGGCCGGATTCAATCCATCAGATTGAGCTGGAGATAGCCGGCCGACCCGGGCGCGTTGGCACCCACGATGGCGTAGATCCGCGCGCCCTGCATCGCGAAGTAGTTCTCGGAAGCGCCTTGGATGGCGCGCATGGCCCGCGGACTCTGCGAACTCATGAGGCTCAGGGGGTTGTAGGTGTTGGTGATGGTGCCGTCGGTCAGCAGTGCCGCTCGGGTCGAATGGTCGGCCTCGACCTGGACCATGCCGCCGCTCGACTGGGTGGTGATGCCGTAGCCCCTGCCCGTCGGCCAGTTGCTGCTCTCCGTCAGGCCGATGCGGAATACCGCCGCCATCGGATCGCCGACGAGCTTGCCCGCCAGCAGGAAGACCTTCTGTCCACCCAGCCTCGTGACGGCGAACAGCGCATAGTTGTCAGGGCGGGCCAGTTCGGTCATCCGCCAGATGCCGGGGCTGTCCGTGGCGGCCACGGACCAGTCCTGCAGCGCGCTGCCGGGGCAGTTGTCGACGCGGTAGATCGTGTTGTGCATGCACCGCACCAGGGCAGTGCCCTGGTCGTTGATGACGAACTGGGAGATGTTCGAGCTGGGGGCCGTGGCGGGCACGTCGATGCCGAAGCGGTTGTAGGTTCCCGCCAGGGCAGTGGAAAGTGTCTCCAGCGCCCGTGAGCCGACGAAGGGTTGCACCGCATAGCTGGTCGTCGCGGACTGCGTCACCAGAAACGGAAAGCCGCCCAGCACCACGTTCTCGGCGAGCCTGAAGCGGGCGGTGTTCGCGGGTGTGGTGATGCGAGGGCTGGAGAACACGTAAGTGCCTGGCTCGCCAGGGGCGGCAGAGAACGTGCCTGCATGCTCCTGCCCCGAGGCATCGCGCATGAGATAGGTGCCTGCTTCCATGTCCAGGCGCAGGTCCAGGCGCGTTCCATTGGTGGCGAACACCTTGTAGACGTCGGCCGCTTCCTTGAACAGGCCGATCCGGATGTACCCCTGCGCACCGGAATCGGGCGAACCCACGGTGACCGCCAGGGCCTCGTTCTTCGCGGCGTAATACTTCCGCGTGCCAGCCAGGCTCAAGCTCCGCACGCCCTGCGGCGCCGGCGCAGCCGCTGGTCCCACGGACAGCTCCTGCAGAGCCGCTTCCCCGTCGGGTGCCACCGCTGCGTGGAAGGATCGGGCGGCATCGAGCACATTGGCTCCCCACGTCTGTTCGGTCGATGCGCCGAGGTAGCGTGCTGCGGACCATGCGCCGACATCCTTGAGTCCCACGCGAAAAATCCGCGTTGCAGGCGCCGAAGAAGGGGTTCCGCCGGTCAGCATCACGTTCTGCCCCAGGATGCGGGCCATGCGGAATTGGAGGCTGTCCGTGGGATCGGCTGTGTTGGTCGCCGTCCAGTTGGCGTCCGCCGTCGCGCTCAGCGCATAGAGGCGCTTCGATGCCGGCGGGCACATGTCCACGCGGTAGACAGTGCCGTCCCGGCACGCTTCCAGAAGCGTACCGCCACCGGATATGCGCAAGGGAAGGATCTGCGAATCGGCGGCACCACCGCTGTGATGGGTGATGCCGAGGGCGTTGTAGTCGCCGTCCAGATGGGCGGGGGTCGTGACGAAATCGTTGCTGGCCACGAAGGGGGCGATCGAATAGGCGGCCGGATTGGCCCAAGCCTTCTCGAATGGAAAGGCGCCGATCACGGCGCCTGGCGCGAGTCGGAACCTCGCGGTGTTCGTGGGCGTCGCGATGCGCGGACTGTCGAACACGTAGGTGCCCGGCTCGTCGGCATCCTCGAAGAAACTGCCTGCCGTGGACTGGCCGCTCGTCGTTTGGCCTGTCGAGTCCAGCATCTCGTAGCGCCGCGACACGAAGTTCAGGCGCAGCACCTTCTGGCTCCCGTTGGCGGCATAGACGAGATAGGTGTGCTCGCGCGAAAACGGACTGAGGGCCGGGGGCTTGATGGCCATGACTTCGGTCGCATCCGCGTCGCCGTTCTTCAATCTTGCTCCGCTTCCCGCCGCCGGGCTTTCCTGCCCCGTCGGGGTGGTGGTCACAGCCCCCGTGAGCGGGATCCCTGGGTTGTCGCCGTGTCCGCCTCCGCAGCCTCCTGCGAGCAGCCCGGCTGCGAGCAGGCCGGCTGCGAGCAGGCCGGCTGCGAGCAGGCCGGCAATCGATGCAGTCTTCATTGTCCGCCTCCTTCGTCGCGCACGAGGTGTTCGCGAGCGACTCTCTTGCGCCTCCACGGAACTGCTGCCCATGCGACGGCTACCACGTCATTCCGATCCCGAGCTCTGCGGCATTGGAGGCCACCTTGCGCATCACCAGCAGGGAACGGCCTTGATGAATCGTGTATGCGATGCCCGCGCCGGGTGCAATGGTCCGTGCCGGCCCTGTCGAAGAGCCGCCCGAATTCATGGGCAGCATTTCGGACTGGGTACTCAGAAACCGGTAGCAAGTGTCGATTGTCTGTCCGTCCAGGTTCGTGTACATGCAGCTGAACTGTGCGGTGCTGGGCGCCCACGGACTGTTGGTTGCGACATTGATGCCGGCGGTGCCCATCGTTTTCCAAGCGGGGGCAGAGGGCGAGATGTCGAGCCCGATCTTGAAGATGCCTCCGGCGGCGCTCAGGTAGACAAGGTCGCCGCCGATGCGCGCGACATAGAACTCCTCCCCGGTGCCTGGCTGGGCGTTGGGGCCTGCGGCGAGCCAGGCGCCGGACCGGGCGGCGGGGACGATGGACAAGGTTTGTACGCCTTCCGGCGGGCAGGGGACGGTAGACACGCCCACCGGAAACATCCACATGCATACCTGCATCGACGTGCCGTTGGCGTCGATGGACTGGTTGACGGGTGGCAGGCTGGGCGCGCCGCTCCCGAGCATGAGCCAGTAGCCGTAGATGCGCGACAGGGCGGAGAGTTCGGCCTGTGTCGTCAGGAACGAGCGTGCCGCCACGAATGCCACGAGGGAGGTGGTGCCGCTCGACGCATCGGGCAGGGGGATGCTGCCGACCACGGCGTCATTGGCCGCCGTGAAATAGCCCTTGCCGGCCGAGGTTGCCGGATCGATCCACTCGAAGGAACTCACGCCCAGCGTGGGCCTGAAAGCTCCCGTGGCGACAGGTGCCCCGAGGGCGTCCAGCACCGAGTAGGCCCGGCCTTCGAGATTCAGCCGCAACAGATAGCGTCGGCCATTGACGCCGAACAGGGTGTAGTCCCCCGTGCGTACGTCCGGGTGGACGCCCGATGCCAGCGCGATGGACAGACCCGCCTGCACGCCCGCGGGAGCCCATGCGAGCAGCAAGGCGTTGTTCTGCATCGCATAACCGTTGCGTTCGCTGCCTGCGAAGGTCAAGGTGCGGATGGGGGGGAAGAGAGAGGGGAACGCTGTGGTGCCCTCCGATACCTTGGCTTCCACGCGACGCTGCTGCCCTGTCGAATCGACCGCGGTCGTGGTGAGCGTGTAGCCATCGATGGAGTAAACGCCCCACGCCGAGCCGGTGGCCGTCCCCTTTCCCCGGCTCTGCGGCCAGAAATCGGCCGAGGGCATGCCAATGCGCAGCCCCGTTCGCTCGTACTGTGTCGACTCCAGCAGGTCTCGATGGGTGCCGGCATCGACATACACCTTCTCGCCGGCGATGCGGGCGATGCGGAAATCGAAGTCGTCCCTGGGATTGGCGGAGGTGTTGGCCGTGGCGTGCCACGCATCGCCTTGACGGCTCACGACGTAGCTGCGGCGGAATACCTCGGGGCAGGCGTCAGGCCAGTAGTTGCCGCCGGTGCACGTGGTCATCAGTGCTCCCCCGCCGGAGAGGCGCATCGTCAGCAGGCCGCCGCCCATTCCCAGCGATGTACGGCTCGTCTCCAGCAAGCTGTAGTTGCCGTCGATGTCTGCGCCGTCCGTGACGACGTCGTTGACTGCGATGAAGGGAAGGGTTTCGAACTGCGTCGGGTTCGCGTAGGGCTTGGGCACAGGAAACGCGCCGATCACCGCGCCGCCCGTCAGGCGGAAGCGGGCGGTGTTGTAGTTGCCCGCAGTGCGCGCGTTGTCGAGGATGAACGTGCCTGGCTCGCCAGGATCTTCCTCGAATGTCCCGGCCGTGGACGCATTCGCTCCCAGCAATTCATAGCGTCGGTGCTCGAAGTCCAGACGCAGCACCTGCTCCTTGCCATTGCCCGAGAGGAATCGATAGGTATTGGCACGGGTGAAGGGGGCGATCGCCAGGGGCCACGGCGTGGCTTCATTCTGATTTGGGCCGTCAAGCTTGACGATGACTTCCAGGCCGGCGCCGGCCTGCGTCGAAGCTTGGCTGGCGGCGCCAGCGGGCGGCTTGCTCGCATCCGACGTGCTGCTGGCGCCAGGCCATCCCGCCGTGGCTCCCCCACCGCCACCGCATCCCGACAGCACCACCAGCGCTGCGATGAGCATCAAACAGCAAGTACGCATGTTGCCCTCCCATGTTCTTGTCGAAGCATGGCTACCTCGTTCTGATCTTGTTTTCCAACCAAATGTAACTCAAGGTGTCTAAACTGTGAATGGCTGGTCGCGCTGGCCGAGCATTTGCTTTGGAGCTCTTGGCCCGGAGCGCCGCTAAAATGCAACGTTTCCGAGGAGCGTTGCAGCGTCTCCCGCCCGTCAGAGGCGGCGCAGACGCGAGGCTCGGAACTTCTTCTTCCTGCAACGACGCTCGCCCACGCTTCTGTGCGGTGAGCCTTTTCCCCAGAACGTGGTCGCCTGTTTCAACCCGCCCTCGCGGCACACGGAGCACTGATGAACGCGCCTGCCACTTCCAAACAACTGACCAACGTCGATTGCGCAATCGCCGACCTGGGCCTGGCCGCCTGGGGCCGCAAGGAGATCGCCATCGCCGAGACCGAGATGCCCGGCCTGATGGCGATCCGCGAGGAGTACGCGAAGAGCCAGCCGCTCAAGGGCGCGCGCATCACCGGCTCGCTGCACATGACGATCCAGACCGCCGTGCTGATCGAGACGCTGCAGGCCCTGGGCGCCGAGGTGCGCTGGGCCTCGTGCAACATCTTCTCGACCCAGGACCACGCCGCCGCGGCCATCGCCGCCGCCGGCACGCCGGTGTTCGCCATCAAGGGCGAGTCGCTCAAGGACTACTGGGACTACACGCACCGCATCTTCGAGTTCGGCGGCAAGGGCGGCAAGGCCGACGGCCCGAACATGATCCTGGACGACGGCGGCGACGCCACGCTGCTGATGCACCTGGGCGCCCGCACCGAGAAGGACATCAAGGCGCTGGGCAAGGCCAAGAGCGAGGAAGAGAAGATCCTCCACGCCGCCATCAAGGCCAAGCTCAAGGAAGACCCGACCTGGTACAGCCGCCGCCTGAAGAACATCATCGGCGTGACCGAGGAGACCACCACCGGCGTGCACCGCCTGCAGGAGATGTCGGCCAAGGGCACGCTGGCGCTGCGCGCGATCAACGTCAACGACTCGGTGACCAAGTCGAAGTTCGACAACCTGTACGGCTGCCGCGAGTCGCTGGTGGACGGCATCAAGCGCGCCACCGACGTGATGGTGGCCGGCAAGGTCGCCTTGGTGGCCGGCTATGGCGACGTGGGCAAGGGCTCGGCCCAGGCGCTGCGCGCACTGTCGGCCCAGGTGTGGGTGACCGAGGTCGATCCGATCAATGCACTGCAGGCGGCCATGGAAGGCTACCGGGTCGTGACGATGGAGTACGCCGCCGACAAGGCCGACATCTTCGTCACCTGCACCGGCAACAAGGACGTGATCACCTTCGAGCACATGGCGGCGATGAAGGACCAGGCCATCGTCTGCAACATCGGTCACTTCGACAACGAGATCGATGTCGCCTCGCTGGAAAAGCACTGCCAGTGGGAAGAGATCAAGCCCCAGGTCGACCACGTGATCTTCCCCAGGCAGGGCAAGAAGCCGGCCAAGCGCATCATCCTGCTGGCCAAGGGCCGGCTGGTGAACCTGGGCTGCGCCACCGGCCACCCCAGCTACGTGATGTCGTCGAGCTTCGCCAACCAGACCATCGCGCAGATCGAGCTGTTCACCAAGTCCAAGGACTACCAGGTGGGCCAGGTCTACGTGCTGCCCAAGCACCTGGACGAGAAGGTCGCGCGGCTGCAGCTGTCCAAGCTGGGCGCGCAGCTGACCAAGCTGACCAGGGAGCAGGCCGCCTACATCGGCGTGCCGGTGCAGGGCCCCTACAAGCCCGACACCTACCGCTACTGAGCGCGCCGCCCGGGTCGCCCGGACGTCCATGCCTGCCATGCGTGCCGACCAGTTGCTCGTCGAACGCGGCCTGGCCGCATCGCGCTCGCAGGCGGCCCGGCTGATCGCCGGCGGCCTGCGCTGGCGCGCGGACGCGGGCACGCCCTGGCGCAGCGTGGGCAAGAACGGCGACGAGCTGCCCGACGGCGCCGAGCTGGAACTTGTGGACGCCGCCGAGGCTCGATACGTCTCGCGCGGCGGGCTGAAGCTCGAGGGCGCGCTGGCAGTTGCCGGCCTGGCGGTCGGCGGCTGGCGCTGCCTGGACGTGGGCCAGTCCACCGGCGGCTTCACCGACTGCCTGTTGCAGCAGGGTGCGGCCCAGGTGGCCGGGGTCGACGTCGGGCATGGCCAGCTCCATTCCCGCCTGCGCGAGGATGCGCGGGTGGTGGCGCTCGAGAAAGTCAACGCGCGCGCGCTGAGTGCCGTGGCACTGGCGCAGGCGGGTGCTCCGCCACCCTTCGACCTGGCGGTCGGTGACCTGTCCTTCATCTCGCTGACGCTGGCGCTGCCGGCGGTGGCGCCGCTGGTGAAGCCGGGCGGGCACCTGCTGATGCTGGTCAAGCCGCAGTTCGAGCTGCAGCCGGCGCAGGTGGGCAAGGGCGGCATCGTGCGCGACCCGGCGCTGTACGCGGTGGTCGAGCAGCGGCTGCGCGAGGCCTGTGCCGCGCTCGGGTTGCCTGTGCGGCACTGGCTGCCGAGCCCCATCGCGGGCGGCGACGGCAACCGCGAGTTCTTCGTCCACGCGGTCCGCCCCGGCGGCGCGTGAACGCCCGGCAACGACGACACGACAGACAACGCAAAGAGAGAGGTCACCGGCCATGTCCCTGCCCCTGAGCTTCGAGTTCTTCCCGCCCAAGACCCCCGAAGGCGTGGTCAAGCTGCGCGCGGTGCGCCAGCAGCTGTATGCGATGCAGCCGCAGTTCTGCTCCGTCACCTACGGCGCGGGCGGCTCGACCCAGGCCGGCACCTTCGGCGCGGTGCGCGAGATCCTGGAGGAGGGCGTCGATGCCGCCAGCCACTTCTCCTGCATCGGCGCCACGCGCGAGACGGTGCGCGCCCAACTGGCCGAACTCAAGGCCATGGGCGTGAAGCGGCTGGTGGCATTGCGCGGCGACCTGCCCAGCGGCTACGGCATCGGCGGCGAGTTCCACTACGCCAGCGACCTGGTGCGCTTCATCCGCGAGGAGACCGGACGCGACTTCCACATCGAGGTGGCCTGCTATCCCGAGGTGCACCCCCAGGCGCGCAGTCCCGAGGCCGACCTGCAGGCCTTCGCGGCCAAGGTGCAGGCGGGCGCCGATTCGGCCATCACCCAGTATTTCTTCAGCCCCGAGGCGTACTTCCGCTTCGCCGATGACGCGCGGGCGCTGGGCCTGCAGGTACCGGTGGTGCCGGGCATCATGCCCATCACCAGCTCCACGCAGCTGATGCGCTTCTCCGATGCCTGCGGCGCCGAGATCCCGCGCTGGATCCGCCTGCGGCTGCAAGCCTTCGGGGACGACACGGCCTCCATCCGCGCCTTCGGCCTGGACGTGGTGGCCCAGCTGTGCGAGCGGCTGCGGGCCGGCGGCGCGCCGGCGATCCACTTCTACACCATGAACCAGTCGCAGGCCACGCTCGGCGTGCTGCAGCGGCTGGGCTGGGGCGCATGAGGGCAGCCCCGGTGGCGCGGCGGCGGGCCCGGCTGCTGGGCGCGGCCTGGCTGCTCGGCCTGCTGGGCGCCTGCACCACGCCGCCGGCCGGCGGGCCGCCTGCCGGCGCGCAGGCGGACGTGCCCGCGGCGCCGCTCAAGCCGCTGGCCCGCCAGCCGGGCACCCCCCTCGACGCGCCGCGGTCCCAGGTGCCTTCCGTGCGGTATGACCTGGCGATCGGCCGCGCCGAAGGCGACCTGCCCCCCGACGACGGCGCACCGGGCGACCAGCCGCCCGGCGAGGTCTACGAACGCGGCGGCGCCTCCTGGTACGGCATCCAGTTCCACCAGCGCAAGACGGCCAGCGGCGAGCGCTTCGACATGGGCGCCTTCACCGCGGCCCACAAGACGCTGCCCTTCGGCACCCGCGTGTGCGTGCGCAGCCTGGTCAACGGCAAGGAGGTGCTGGTGCGCGTCAACGACCGCGGGCCCTATGCCGCCGGCCGCGTGATCGACCTGAGCCGGGCCGCCGCCGAGCAGATCGACATGGTCGGCCTGGGCATCAAGCAGGTGGCGCTGACGCTGATGGGGCGGGACGGCGGCCGCTGCAACGGCGAGGCCGTGGCCGCGGCCGGCGATGCGGCTGCCTCAGCCGATGCCGGGGGCATCGATGCCCTGGCCGCCTCCGCGCCGAGGAAGCGGATGGCCCGCGCCTCGCACCGGGCCAGGAAGTAGCGCCGCCGGACGAGCCGGCTGCGTGCTCAGGCGCCGCCGCTGTCCAGCGTGAAGGCCGCGTGCCGGTCCTGGGCCAGCCGCTCCGCCATCTGGGCGAGAGCAGGGCGCAGCTGTTCCGCCAGCGTCCAGGGCGGGTTGATGAGGAACATGCCGCTGGCCGGCAGCCCGGGGCGGCGCGCCTGCCCGTCCGGGGTGGCGGTCACCTTGCTCGACTTGACCGTCAGCGTGGCATGCAGCCAGGGCTTGTCGGCGCGGGTGGCCAGCGTGCGCAGGCGGCGCGGCAGCTCGTGCGCCTCCGGCCGCGGGATGATCGGGTGCCACACGGCGAACACTCCGGTGGCGAAGCGCTTGAGCGCCTCGCCCACGAAACCCGCCGTGCGGCCGTAGTCGGTCTTGATCTCGTAGCTCGGGTCGACCAGCACCAACCCGCGGCGCGAGGGCGGCGGCAGGAACTTCGTGGCCGTGCCGAAGCCGTCCTCGCGCAGCACCGCCACCTGGCGGCCGGCCTCCAGCTGAGCAATGTTGGCGGCCAGCGTGCGCGAATCGGTGGGGTGCAGCTCGCACAGCTTGAGCCGGTCCTGCGGCCGCAGCAGGTGCTGCACGATGAAGGGGGAGCCGGGGTACACGCGGTGGCCGCCGTCGGGGTTGAAGGCGCGCACCAGTTCGAGGTAGCGCGCCAGCGCGGGGGCCGGGGCGCCGGCGGCCGCGGTTTTCGCGGCCGGCGCCGGCGGGGGCGCCGGGTCGAGCAGGCGCAGCACGCCGTCCGCCGCCTCCCCGCTGGTGCCGGCGTAGTCGCCGTCCAGCCGGTAGAGGCCCGCGCCGGCGTGCGTGTCCAGCACCGTCAGCGGGGCGTCCTTGTTCACCAGGTGTTCCAGCGTGGCGATCAGCACCGTGTGTTTGAGCACGTCGGCGTGGTTGCCGGCGTGGAAGGCGTGTCGGTAGCTGAACATGGGGGGATTGTCGCCCCTTTGGCGGGCCCCTGGGCAAACCGGCGCCGGCGCGCTAGAATGGCGGGCTTTGCAGCGATCTGGGCCCCGCGGCAAAGTCAGAATCCCACCTAAGAGCTTCCCGCGACAAGAGGAAGACCGACCGTGGAAAAGGGCCCGCCAAACCGCTTCCCTACAAGGAAATCTCATGTCTACGTTCAGCGCCAAGCCTGCTGACGTGAAGCACGAGTGGTTTGTGATTGACGCGACCGACAAGGTCCTCGGACGGGTAGCCAGCGAAGTGGCCCTCCGACTGCGCGGCAAGCACAAGGCCATCTACACGCCTCACGTCGACACGGGCGATTTCATCGTCATCGTCAACGCCTCCAAGCTCAAGGTCACGGGCACCAAGTCGATCGACAAGGTGTACTACCGCCATTCGGGCTTCCCCGGCGGCATCACCGCCACCAACTTCCGCGACATGCAGGCCAAGCACCCCGGCCGCGCGCTCGAGAAGGCCGTCAAGGGCATGCTGCCCAAGGGCCCGCTCGGCTACGCCATGATCAAGAAGCTGAAGGTCTACGGCGGCGCGGAGCATCCGCACACCGCGCAACAGCCCAAGCCGCTGGAAATCTGAGGAGCCTTGAGATGATTGGTGATTGGAACAATGGCACGGGCCGTCGCAAGTCCAGCGTCGCCCGCGTGTTTCTCAAGAAGGGTACCGGCAAGATCACGGTGAACGGCAAGGCGATCGAAGAGTTCTTCGGCCGCCAGACCTCGATCATGATCGCCAAGCAGCCGCTGGTGCTGACCGAGAACGTCGAGACCTTCGACATCCAGGTCAACGTCCATGGCGGTGGCGAGTCGGGCCAGGCCGGCGCCACGCGCCACGGCATCACCCGCGCGCTGATCGACTACGACGCGAACCTCAAGCCGGTGCTGAGCCAGGCCGGTTTCGTGACCCGCGACGCCCGCGAAGTGGAACGGAAGAAGGTCGGCCTGCACTCCGCACGCCGCCGCAAGCAGTTCAGCAAGCGCTGACCTCCCTGCCGCCCACCGGAAAAACCGCCCTCGGGGCGGTTTTTCTTTGGCTGGGGTAGCATTCCTTCCATTGGCTGCCTTCCACCTCCGAAGGGCGGCCCCCACGGAGAATCCATTCCATGAGCGCTGTTGCCGAAACCCTTGACGCCACGCCGGCCGCGATGCCGGACCCGATCGTCTTCACCGACGCCGCCGCGGCCAAGGTGGCGGACCTGATCGCCGAAGAGGGCAACCCCGACCTGAAGCTGCGCGTGTTCGTGCAGGGCGGCGGCTGCTCGGGCTTCCAGTACGGCTTCACCTTCGACGAGATCACCAACGAGGACGACACGACGATGACCAAGAACGGCGTGTCGCTGCTGATCGACGCGATGAGTTACCAGTACCTGGTCGGCGCCGAGATCGACTACAAGGAAGACCTGCAGGGTGCCCAGTTCGTGATCAAGAACCCGAACGCGACCAGCACTTGCGGCTGCGGTTCCAGCTTCTCGGCGTGATCCGGTCCTCTTTTCATGCCAAAAGCCGCCTTCGGGCGGCTTTTTCATTCTCCGACGCCTGCAGATGAACGATTCGAGCGCCACGCCGCCCCTGCCTTCCACCGCCGGCAGCCGCCGCCTGCTGCTGTGGCTGGTCGCCATCGGCTTCTTCATGCAGACGCTGGACGCGACCATCATCAACACCGCGCTGCCGGCGATGGCGGCCAGCCTGGGCGAGAGCCCGCTGCGCATGCAGTCGGTGGTGGTGGCGTATTCGCTGACGATGGCGATGCTGATCCCGGCCTCGGGCTGGCTGGCCGACCGCTTCGGCACGCGCCGGGTGTTCATGGTGGCAATCGCGCTGTTCTCGCTGGGCTCGCTGGCCTGCGCCGCCTCGCGGGGCTTGAGCGAACTGGTAGCCTCACGCGTGCTGCAGGGGCTGGGCGGGGCGCTGCTGCTGCCGGTGGGGCGCCTGGCCGTGCTGCGCACCTTCCCGCGCGGGGAGTTCCTGCAGGCCATGTCCTTCGTCGCCATCCCGGGCCTCATCGGTCCGCTGCTGGGGCCGACGCTGGGCGGCTGGCTGGTGCAGATCGCCTCGTGGCACTGGATCTTCCTGATCAACCTGCCGGTGGGCCTGGTCGGCCTGCTGGCGACCTGGCGCTTCATGCCCGACGCGCGCGACGCCGACACGCCGCGCTTCGACCTGGCCGGCTACGCGCTGCTGGCCTTCGGCATGGTGGCGATCTCGCTGGCCATCGAGGGCGGCACCGAGATGGGCCTGGGCCGCGGCAATGCGGCGGTGCTGGTGGTCTTCGGCTTCGTGGCGCTGGTGGTGTACTGGCTGCATGCGGCGCGCCACCCGCGGCCGCTGTTCTCGCCGGAGCTGTTCCGGGTGCGCACGCTGTCGGTGGGGCTGCTGGGCAACCTGTTCTGCCGGCTGGGCAGCGGGGCGATGCCCTTCCTGATCCCGATCTCGCTGCAGGTGTCGCTGGGGTACTCGCCCTTCAAGGCCGGCCTGATGATGCTGCCGACGGCGCTGGCCGGCATGGCGATGAAGCGGGTGGCCACGCCGCTGATCCTGCGCCTGGGCTACCGCACCGTGCTGGTGGCCAACACGGCCATCATCGGCCTGCTGATGGCCAGCTTCGCCCTGGCGACGCCGGCGACGCCCTTCGCGCTGCACATCGTGCTGCTGGCGGCCTTCGGTGCCTTCAATTCGCTGCAGTTCACGGCTATGAACACCATCACCCTCAAGGACCTGGACGGCGCCAGCGCCAGCAGCGGCAACGGCCTGCTGTCGATGGTGCAGATGCTGGCCATGAGCCTGGGCGTGGCGATCGCCGGCGCGGTGCTGTCGGGCTTCAGCAGCGCCTTCGGGGCGGGCGTGGCGCCGGGGGCGGCGCTGCACGCCTTCCAGGCCACCTTCGTCACGGTGGGGCTGATCACGCTGGCCTCGGCCGCCGTGTTCTGGCAGCTGCCGCCGGAAGCGCGCGCGCCGCAGCTGGAAGGGCCGGAGGTGTCGGGGCACGGCTGACGCGGCGCGCGCCGGCCGCTTTCCGTCAGGCCGGATAGAGCGCGCCCAGGACGCGCGGCCCGGCCGCCCCGGTGACGCTGGGCAGGTTGCCCGGCGCCCGGGCCAGCATCCGCCAGGCCAGCCAGGCGAAGGCCGCCGCCTCCACCTGCTGCGGCGGCAGGCCGTGCGTGGCCGAGGACTCGACCGCCACGCCCGGCAGCAGGGCCGCCAGCCGCTGCAGCAGGTGGGCGTTGAAGGCGCCGCCGCCGCAGACGATGAGGCGCGGCAGGCCGGCGCCGTGGCGCCGCAGGTGCTCGGCGCAGGTGCGCGCCGTCAATTCCGCCAGGGTGGCCTGCACGTCCTGCGGATCGGCCGAGACGGCGTCGCCGAGGCGGGCGTCGAGCCAGCCGGGGTGGAACAGGTCGCGGCCGGTGCTCTTGGGCACCGGGCGATCGAAGTAGGGCTCGGCCAGCAGCCGCGCCAGCAGTTCCGGCAGTATCTGGCCGCCGGCCGCCCAGGCGCCGCCGGCGTCGTAGGCGGTGCCCCGGTGGCGCTGGCACCAGTGGTCCATCAGCGCATTGGCGGGGCCGCAGTCGAAACCCAGCACCGGGCCCGCGCCGGGCGGCAGCAGGCTCAGGTTGGCGATGCCGCCGAGGTTCAGCACGGCCACGCCGTGCACGCCGCCGTCGCCGAACACCGCGGCATGGAAGGCCGGCACCAGCGGCGCGCCTTGGCCGCCGGCGGCGACGTCGCGGCTGCGCAGGTCGGCCACGACGTCGATGCCGGTCAGTTCGGCCAGCAGGGCCGGCTGGTTGAGCTGCAGGGTGTAGCCGGTGCCGTCGAACTCGCCCGGGCGGTGGCGCACGGTCTGGCCGTGGGCGCCGATGGCGCGCACCGCGGCAGGGGCAAGGCCGGCCTCCGCCAGCAGGGCCGCGGCGACCTCCGCATAGACGCGCGCCAGGCCGTTGGCTGCCAGGGCGGCGCGGTGCAGCTCGTCCTGCCCGCCGGGGCCGTTGAGGGCCAGCAGCTCATCGCGCAGCGCCGGTGGAAAGGAGCGTGCCGCATGGGCGCGCACGGCCACACGCGCGGCGCCGATCTCGGCCAGCACGCCGTCGACGCCGTCGAGCGATGTGCCGGACATCAGGCCGATGAAGAGCTCAGTCATGCGAATGCCGGTCGGTGGAAAAAGAAAAGGCGCCGGTGTGGCGCCTTGTTCCGAGGGGCTGTGCCACCTGCAGTCAGTCCGCGTTGGCCTGGACGACGGAGAAAGCGGCCGCCAGCTCGGTGCGGGTGGCCGTCGCCAGCTTGTCGAAGGCCGGCCGCAGGGCGGCGGTGAGGGCCGCGCTGCCGTCGTTCTGCTGGGCGATGGTGCTCGGGTCGTGGTACTCGCCGTTGATGCGGAACTCGAAGTGCAGGTGCGGCCCGGTGGCCCAGCCGGTCGAGCCGACGGCGCCGATGGTCTGGCCCTGGTCGACCTGCTGGCCTTCCTTGACGTCGATGCGCGAGAGGTGCGCATAGGCCGTCTGCTGGCCGTTGCGGTGGCCGATGATGACGATGTTGCCGTAGCCGTTCTGCTGGCCGGCGAAGTCCACCTTGCCGTCGCCCACCGTGCGCACCGGCGTGCCGGTGGGGGCGGCGAAGTCGATGCCGTTGTGCTGGCGCCAGCTGTTCAGGATCGGATGCATGCGCATCGCGAAGCCGCTGGAGACGCGGGTGAACTCCACCGGCGAGCTCAGGTAGGCCTTGCGCAGGCTGTCGCCGTTGGGGCGGTAGTAGCCGCCCTTGCCGCCCGGCGGCTGGAACCACAGGGCCTGCCAGGTCTTGCCGTTGCTTTCCATTTCGGCCGAGAGCACGCGGCCGGTGCGCAGGATCTGGCCGTCGGCCTCGAAGGTCTCGTAGACCACGGCGAAGCGGTCGCCCTTGCGCAACTGACGGAAGTCGACGTCGCCCGAGAAGATGTCGGCCAGCTGGCTGGCGATGCCGTCGGGGATGCGCGCCGCGTCGGTGGCGGCGAACAGCGAGCTCTTCACCACGCCGCTGGCCAGGCGCGAGCCGGGCTCCAGCGCATCGGCTTCCAGGCGGGCGGCGAAGCCGCCCGGCGCGCGCTCGACCACGAAGCGGCGGAAGCCGCCGTCGGCATCGGGGATCCAGCGTGCGGAGAGCTTCTGCAGGCGGTTGTCCTGGCCGACCTCGGCCGAGATGGTGCGGCCGACGCGGTTGAAGAGCGCGGCGCGGGCCTGCGCGTTGCCGCGCACGAAGGCTGCTGCTGCGGCGTCGCTGACGCCCAGGCGGCCCAGCAGGGCCTCGGCCGTGTCGCCGGCGCGGGTCTGCTCGCTGCGGAACAGGGTGAAGCGGTACTCGTCGAGCGTGGAGCCCTGGCTGGCCACCGCCAGCGGCGTGACGGCCTCGAACACCTGCCGCACCGGCAGGTCGGCCGCGTCGGGCCCCAGGTTGGCGACGGCGAAGGCGCCGCCGCCGGCGCACAGCAGCAGCGCACCGATGGCGGCAGTGATCTGGCGCGGGTAGGTCTTGACGGTATACGCGACGCGGGAAGCAACAGCTTCCTCCGCGGCCAGAATGCCGTTGATCAGTGTGGACAACTCAGAAAACCCAGCTTGGATTCAGCGACCGTCGGCTGCCGCGCTGCGCGGCTCGCGCCCGACGGGGCGAAGAAGCGACGCGCCTAAAATGCGTCGCTTTGGCAAAACGGTCGGAGTATAGCTTTCGGTCGTTGCTTTCTCCACAAAAAACCGAATGACTTCAGAGACTGTCACTGGTCAGCCGCCTTCAGATCGTGTAGGAGAGGCGCTTGAGATTTCACTTCGTGGGGCGGACGAACTCCTGCCCCGGGACGAGTGGGTGCGCAAGCTCCAGCGCGCGGAGGCCACGGGGCAGCCGCTGCGTATCAAGCTGGGCCTGGACCCCACGGCGCCGGACATCCACCTGGGCCACACGGTGGTGCTCAACAAGATGCGCCAGCTGCAGGACCTGGGGCACACCGTCATCTTCCTGATCGGCGACTTCACCAGCCTGATCGGCGACCCCTCGGGGCGCAACAGCACCCGCCCGCCGCTGACGGCCGAACAGATCCGCACCAATGCGGAAACCTATTTTGCCCAGGCAAAACTGGTGCTCGACGAGGCGAAGACCGAGATCCGCTACAACTCCGAATGGAGCGACCCGCTGGGCGCGCGCGGGATGATCCAGCTGGCAGCCAAGTACACCGTGGCGCGCATGATGGAGCGCGACGACTTCACCAAGCGCTTCGCCGCGGGCCAGTCGATCTCGGTGCACGAGTTCCTCTACCCGCTGATGCAGGGCTACGACTCGGTGGCCCTGAAGAGCGACCTGGAGCTGGGTGGCACCGACCAGAAGTTCAACCTGCTGGTGGGCCGCCACCTGCAGCAGGAGTACGGCCAGGAGCCGCAATGCATCCTGACCATGCCGCTGCTGGAGGGGCTGGACGGCGTCGAGAAGATGTCCAAGAGCAAGGGCAACTACATCGGCATCAGCGAGGACGCCAACAGCATGTTCGCCAAGGTGCTGTCGATCTCGGACGAACTGATGTGGCGCTGGTATACGCTGCTGAGCTTCCGCTCACTGGCCGAGATCGGCGCCCTGAAGGCCGAGGTGGCAGCCGGCCGCAACCCGAAGGACGCCAAGGTGATGCTCGCCAAGGAGATCACCACGCGCTTCCACAGCGCCCAGGCGGCCGAGGCGGCGGAGCAGGACTTCGTCAACCGCAGCAGGGGCGGCGTGCCCGACGAGATCCCGGAAGTGGCGCTGTCGGGCGCGCCGCTGGGCATCGCCCACCTGCTCAAGCAGGCGGGGCTCGCGGCGTCCACCTCCGAGGGCAACCGCCTGATCGACGGCGGCGGCGTGCGCGTGGATTCGGGCGTGGTGAGCGACAAGGGCCTGAAGCTGCCGGCCGGCACCTACGTCGTGCAGGTGGGCAAGCGCAAGTTCGCGCGGGTCACGCTCGGCTGAGCGGCCGGCCCTGCGAAAAAGGAAACGGGGCCTGTCGGCCCCGTTCTTTCTGGCCCTGTCGGCCGGGCAGCGCTCAGCGCACGTCGATGGTCACGCGGCGGTTCTGCGGCTCGTCGACCTCGTCGCCGGTGGGCACGGCCGGTTCGCGCTCGCCGCGGCCGCGGGCCTCGATGCGTTCCGCGGGGAAGCCGCGCTGCACCAGCATCTGCCGCACCTCGGCCGCCCGTTCGCGCGACAGCGCGTCGTTGCGCGGGCCCGGGCCGACCGTGTCGGTGTGGCCGGTGACCACGATGTCGGCGCCCGGCCGCGCCAGCGCCACGGCCAGCATCTCCTGCAGGGCCTGCTGGGAGGCATCCGTCAGCGTCGTGCCGCCGGTGATGAAGTACACCGTGTAGTGCCGGGGCGGCGGCGGCCGCAGGTTGAAGAGCTCGGGGTTGTCCTGCCGCAGGCGGGCCGGGTCCACCGTGTCCACCGTCGGCGCCGCCTGGGTGCCGTGCGGGGCCGTCGCCCGCTGGTAGGGCCGGTCGAGCTGCTGCTGGCCGCTTTCGGTGCGCACTACCACGGCGGAGGGCGTGCCGTCGTCCTGCGGCAGCAGCACGACACGGGTGGCGGGGGTGGAGCAGGCGGCCAGCAGTGCCGCGCCGGCCAGCGCGCCGAGACCGGCCAGCCGCCGCAGCGCCGGCAGGAAGCGGGTGAGGGCGTTCGTCATTTCAATCATCCATTGCATCTGTGCCGGAGGCCGTGCAGCCCAGGCAGGTCGTTCAGGGCTGGCCGCTGTCGGTCACGATGAAATCGGTGCCGCGGATGCCGATGGTCGCGGTCTGCGTCTCCACGCGCACCGCATCGGGCTGGGTCTTGCCGATCAGGCCGGTGATCATGCGCAGCGAGCCGCGCAGCAGCGACACCAGGATGCCGCCCTCCTGCGTGGTGGCGTCGAAGTGGAACTGCTTCAGGTCCAGCCGCGACTCGGGACCGAGCACGAGCGTGGTGCCGTCGCGCAGGACCAGGCTGGCGCCGCTGTCGGGGCCGGTGCTGATGCGGTCGATGGGGGACACGCGGTCGCCGGGGCGGGCCGGGCGGCCGGCCCCTTCGGTGCCGAGCACGCGCACGTCGCCCTGGGCCGACTTGATGACGCCGGCCTGCATCTCGGGGACGGCGGCGGCCGCGCCTTGCGGCTGCGGCGGCGCCGTCGCGGGCGCCGGTTGAGCGAAGGCCGTGGCGGCTGCCGTCAGCAGGCCCGCGCACAGGATCGTCACACGGTGGATCATGGTGCTGTGGTTGTGACTCGAGGGGGCGCAATGGTAAGCCAGCGAGGCGCGCCCCGATAATCCGCCGCGCTTTCGCCGGGATCGCCGGCGCCCTGCCGTGCCGTATTCCTCACCGCGCCTTCCTTCCGCCGCCCTGCGCCCGCAGACCCTGCTGCGGCTGTCCGTGGCCGTCGCGCTGCTGACCATCCTGCTCAAGGGCGTCGCCGGCTGGATCACCCATTCGATGGGCCTGATCTCGGACGCGATGGAGTCCTTCGTCAACCTCGCCAGCGCCGTGTTCGCGCTGGCGATGGTCACCATCGCCAGCCGGCCGGCCGACGAGGGGCATCCCTACGGCCACCACAAGGCCGAGTATTTCTCTTCCGGCTTCGAGGGCATCCTGATCATCGGGGCGGCGCTGGCCATCGCCTGGGCCGCCATCGTCCGCCTGCTGGCGCCGCAGCCGCTGGAGCAGCTGGGCTGGGGCCTGGCGCTGTCGGTCCTCAGCTCGGGGCTGAACGCGGCGCTGGCGTTGCTGATGTTCAAGGCGGCGCGGGTGCACCGCTCCATCGCCCTGGAGGCCGACGGCCGGCACCTGATGACGGACGTGTGGACCTCCGCCGGCGTGCTGGTCGGCGTGGTGGCGGTGATGCTCACCGGCTGGCTGTGGCTCGATCCGGTGCTGGCGCTGGCCGTGGCGGCGAACATCGTGCGCGAGGGCGCGAGGCTGGTGTGGCGCGCCAGCCAGGGCCTGATGGACGAGGCACTGGAGCCGGCGCAGCAGGCCGCGATCCAGGCCGTGCTGGACCGCTTCGCCGCCGAGGCGCCGGACGGCGGCGCACTGCGCTTCGACGACATCGCGACCCGCCGCTCCGGCCAGCGCCTCTTCGCCGACATCCACATGCACGTGCCGGGGCAGTGGACGCTGCAGCGCGCCGCCGGCCTGCGCGATGCGCTGGAGCAGTCGCTGATGGATGCGGTGCCCGGCCTGCGCGTCACGCTGCAGCTGTTGCCGCTGAACATGGAGGCGCGCGCGGTCCGGATGGAGGAGTCGCCCGGCCCATGAAAGCCTTGCTGCAGCGGGTGCGCGAGGCCCGCGTGGAGATCGCGGGCGAATGCGTCGGCCGCATCGGCCCGGGGCTGCTGGTGCTGGTGCTGGTCTGCGCCGAGCAGGGCGATGGCGAGGCGGCCGGCGAGCGGCTGCTCGCCAAGATCCTGAAGCTGCGCATCTTCGCCGACGAGGCCGGCAAGATGAACCGCAGCGTGCAGGACGTCGGCGGCGGGCTGTTGATCGTCAGCCAGTTCACCCTGGCGGCCGACACGCGCGGCGGCAACCGGCCCAGCTTCACCCAGGCGGCGGCGCCGGAGGAAGGCCGCAGGCTGTATGCAGCCTTCGTGGCGCGAGCGCGAGAGCTGCACCCGGAGGTGGCGACGGGCGTCTTCGGCGCCGATATGCAGGTGCACCTGGTCAACGACGGGCCGGTGACGATTCCGCTGCAGATGATGTAGCGGCCCCGCCCTCCGGGGCCGGCACTCGTTCAGCCGCGATAGGGGTTGCGCACGCCCAGGCCCGCGAGGATCTCGATCTCGCGTGCTTCCATCGCCTCGGCGTCGGCTTCGCCAGTCTCGTGGTCCCAGCCCTGGGCGTGCAGCGTGCCGTGCACCAGCAGGTGGGCATAGTGGTCGGCCAGCGTCTTGCGCAGTTCCTTCGCCTCGCGCGCCACCACCGGCGCGCACAGCACCAGGTCGGCCATCACCATGGGCACCTGGGCGTAGTCGAAGGTCAGCACGTTGGTCGCATAGTCCCGGCCGCGGAATTCGCGGTTCAGGCGCTGGCCTTCCTCGGCGTCGACGATGCGGACCGTCAGCTCGCCCGGCAGCGCCAGTGCGTGGCGGATGCAGCGTGCCACGCGGTGGCGCGGCAGGGCCGCGCGGTGGCGCGCCGCGCCGGCGAAGCGCGCGAACTGCAGCGACAGCGACAACGCGGGCAGCGCCATCGTTCAGCCGCGCTTGCTGCCCGACTTGTCGTAGGCATCGACGATGCGCGCGACCAGCGGATGGCGCACCACGTCGCCGCTGTTGAAGTGCGTGAAGGCCAGCCCGGCCACCCGCTTGAGCACCCGCTCGGCGTCGATCAGCCCGCTGGTCTGCTGCTTGGGCAGGTCGATCTGGCTCACGTCGCCCGTCACCACGCACTTGCTGCCGAAGCCGATGCGCGTGAGGAACATCTTCATCTGCTCGGGCGTGGTGTTCTGCGCCTCGTCGAGGATCACGAAGGCGTTGTTCAGCGTGCGCCCGCGCATGAAGGCCAGCGGCGCGATCTCCAGCGCGTTGCGCTCGAAGGCCTTGGCCACCTTCTCGAAGCCCATCAGGTCATAGAGCGCGTCGTACAGCGGGCGCAGGTAGGGATCCACCTTCTGCGTCAGGTCGCCGGGCAGGAAGCCGAGGCGCTCGCCGGCCTCGACCGCCGGGCGCGTCAGCACGATGCGCTGCACCGCGCTGCGCTCCAGCGCATCCACCGCGCAGGCCACCGCCAGGTAGGTCTTGCCGGTGCCGGCCGGGCCGATGCCGAAGGTGATGTCGTGGCTGGCGATGTTGTCGAGGTAGACGCTCTGGTTGGGGGTGCGCGCGCGCAGGTTGCTGCGCCGCGTGTTCAGCACCTTGGCGTCGTCCTCGTCCTCCGCCATCGCGCTGTCGCCGGCCAACGTCAGTTGCACCAGCGTCGCGTCGATGGGCCGTTGCGCGATCTCGTAGAGTGCCTGCAGCGTCTCCATCGCGCGGGTCGCCTTCGCCTTGGGGCCGTCGACCTTGAAGACTTCGTTGCGATGGGAGACCTTGACCTCGAGCGCGTCCTCGATCTGGCGCAGGTGCGCGTCCATGGGGCCGCACAGGTGGGCCAGGCGGGTGTTGTTGGGGGGGGTGAAACTGTGGCGGAGGAGCAATTGAATCGGCGTGCTTTGATGGAAGGGGCGTCTCCATCATAGGGGGCAGGCCAGGCCACGGGCCGGCGTCAAGGATGTGGGTTTTGGCGCATGACGCCATCTGATCCCTACAACAGGCTATCGAATCGCGCCAGGATCGGCCAAAATCCATGTTTCCAGTCGTAACTTCAGGGATAAGAGAATGAGCAAGAAGGGTGGACTCGTTTTCCGGCTTGCCGCCATCGGCTTCGTCGTGCTGGCATCGGGCTGCGGAGGAGGGGGCAGCTCGGGAGGTGATGCAGCCATATGGGCCAAGGCGGCTCAGACTGCAGCAGCGCCATCGCAGGAAGGCCGAATGGGCAGCGCTGCTGCCGCGACGCCCCAGGCCACTGCCGCCACTGCATCGTCCGAGCCGTTGGTCATCGAGTCCAAGGTCAGCGCAGGCCCGACGAACGCGGAGGTCAATCCGATCCGGCGGCGTTCTCCGGAAGAAGCTCCCAAGCCGTACGGCATCGTGCTGCCTGCGCCGCCGGAAACCAGCCTCAGCAGCCTGCAGAAGTCCGTTCCTGCAGTATCGCAAGCTGGTCTGGGCGTGCCGGTGAAGATCGGTGTGGCGCGCAATGTGGATGCTACGGCTTCAGCCGACACCATGGGGGCGTTGTTGGATTGGGTACCGTCGGCACGTGGCGGACAAGTCGCGGCGTTGCGGTTCGCTTCCTTGGGCGCCAAGGGCGTGCGCATCGGCCTGCTGGTGAAAAGCCTGCCGATCGGCGGTACGGTGCGCTTCTACGGCAGCGACGCCGGGGAGGTTTTCGAGATACCGGCGCAGGAAATCAACCAGATTGTCCAACGCAACCTGGACGCAGGCGACAGGAGCGATGCGGCTCGTACCTATTGGTCGCCCAGTCTGGGGGGAGAAGCCGCCACCGTGGAATTCGAGGTGCCTCCCGGAGTGGCAACCGATGGCTTTCAGCTGGCGATGCCCACGCTCTCGCACGCCTTGGTCAACCTGAGCAAGGACGATCTGATGCAAAAAATCGGCCAGGCCGCATCCTGCACCCTCGACGTGAGTTGCAATTCCAGCTACAGCAATGTCAGCAACTCGGTGGCCTTGATGGACTTCCTGAAGGAAGGTGAGGAGTACCTGTGCACGGGCACGCTGCTGAATGACCGTATGTCCAGTGGTACGCCCTACTTTCTGAGCGCGAATCACTGCGTCCCCAATCAGACAGTGGCTTCCACGCTGTGGACATTCTGGTTCTACCGATCGGCTTCCTGTGGAAGCACGTCGCTCAATCCTGGTGCGATACAGCTGCGGTCCGGCGCGACGCTGCTGTACGCCAGTGCAGACACCGACACCTCCTTCATGCGCCTGAATGGTACGCCCCCTGCTGGCGCCGTGTACGCGGGTTCGAGTTCTTTCGCATTGGACCTGTATGCGGATGTCTATGGCGTCCATCACCCAAAGGGCGATCTCCAGAAGTACAGCAGCGGTGACTTCATGGGCTATGTGAATTGCGGCAGCTCGAGCTGCACGTCAGCCACTGCTTCCACTGGGAAATTCCTTCGGGTTTCATGGCTGGCAGGGACGACGGAACAAGGCAGCAGCGGCTCGGGTTTGTTCACGCGGATGAACGGCAAGGACTATCTGGTAGGGCAACTCCTGGGAGGGACCGCGTCCTGTTCGAGCAACACGTCGGACTTCTATGGCCGCTTCGATGTGGCTTACAACGCGGCGCTCGCTCAATGGCTCGGTGCCACCTCCGGCACCGTGCGCGTTCCCGTCTATCGGCTTTACAACAACAACACGGGAACGCATTTCTACACGGTCGACCCCGCCGAGCGGGACCGTGCCGTACAGAAGTGGCGCGAGTTCACCTACGAAGGTGTCGGCTTCTACGCCTATGGCGTCAGCGGGCTGGCCAGCGACGCGGTCTATCGCTTCTACAACACGCGCACCAACGCGCACTTCTTCACCATCAGCGCTGCTGAAAAGGCGGACGTGCAGAACAAATACCCCTGGTACGCGTACGAGGGCATCAGCTGGTATGCGAACACGGCCAAGGCCAACGGCGCCACGGAGATGTACCGCTTCTACAACACGAAGACCGCCACCCACTTCTATACGATCAGCAAGGAAGAGCGGGACCAAGTCATTGCGCGCTACCCGCAGTACAGCTACGAAGGCGTGGGCTATTTCGCCTGGACCTATCAGTGACGGATCGAGGCGGCTTCATCGTCCGCCAGGAAGGAAGATTGCTTCGTGATCGGCAAACTCACCGGCACCCTCGCCGAACGCAATCCGCCGCAGGTGGTGATCGACTGCCACGGCGTGGGCTATGAGGTCGACGTGCCGATGAGCACCTTCTACAACCTGCCGCAGCTGGGGGAGAAGGTGTCGTTGCTCACGCATTTCGTGGTGCGCGAGGATGCGCAGATCCTCTACGGCTTCGGCACCGCGGCGGAACGCGCCGCGTTCCGCCAGCTCATCAAGATCTCCGGCGTGGGGCCGCGCACGGCGCTGGGGGTGCTGTCGGGCATGAGCGTCAACGAACTGGCGCAGGCGGTCTCACTGCAGGAGCCTGGACGGCTGGTCAAGATCCCCGGCATCGGCAAGAAGATCGCCGAGCGGCTGCTGCTCGAGCTGAAGGGCAAGCTGGGTGATGCACTGGGGCAGCCCACGGGCCTGGCCCAGCCGGCCAGCGACGCGCAGGCCGACATCCTCCAGGCGCTGCTGGCGCTGGGCTACAGCGACAAGGAGGCCGCCGCCGCCCTCAAGGCGCTGCCCAAGGAGGTGGGGGTGAGCGAGGGCATCAAGCTCGCGCTCAAGGCGCTGGCCAAGTAGAGCCCGCGGCGCCCGGCGCCGGCCGGCTCAGGCGGCAGCCATCAGGGCATGCCTCGCATCCGGCGCTGGCGGATGCAATGGCATGTCGAGCCCGCCCGTTCCCTGGAAGGGCTCGTCGTCCCGGGTACCGATCCCGCAACTGGCCGCCACCGCGCGCAGGGCGTGGCGGCGGGTGAAGAGCAGGGGCGACGTTTCGGGCAGCCTCATGCATTGCTGCGGCTCGCGCTGCCAGCGCCGGATCAGCAGGGCCGCATCCGCGAGGCCTTCGGCCAGGGCGTGGCGCCGGCTCGCAGGCCAGTCGCCGAAGTCGTCGACGCAGGGTCCCAGGCCGGCGTCGTGCATGCGCTGCAGCAACAGGTGGTCTTCCAGCTGTCGTGGGGCGTGCGCCAGGCCATGGCACAGGTTGGCGAAGAAGTCCGCGGCGATGGTCCGCGCATGCTCGTTGCGCCATCCGATCGCACTCAGCATGTCCACGGGCGGGCCGCGCCACAGGTCGACGGCCGCGGGGCGGCGCACGGGACTGTCGTCCGCCGCGATGCGGTCGAGGCAGACCTGCGTGGCCAGTTGCAGGCTGTCCCTGGCCTGGCCGCCGTCGTCGATCCGGCCGATGAGCCACAGCATGTCGCTCGGGCAGCGCAGCACTGTGCTGCCGTCGGACGGTGGAGGCGCGGCATGCGGGCCGAGCAGGAGCCATCCGCCGGTGCTGATGTCGGCGCTCGCCAGGTCCACGCGCAGGAAGGGCTCCGAGGCGGCGTCGTAGATCGCCAGCAGCATGCGGCGCGCCGGAGGATGCGCGCCGGCCGGCCAGCGCAGCCTGTAGGGGCCGTCGGCAAGCTGGATCCAGCCGCTGACGAAGGCATGTGTCCTGCCCGGGCCGCCGTCCCAGCGCCGCAGCGTGTTCATGGCCGGCCCGCTTCGTGCGTCCTGGGCGTGATGGGGCCGTGTCTGGAGCCGGCACAGCCGCAGCATTTCGACCAGCGGATAGCCGTACAGCGCAGCCGCCCTGCCGATGACCCGGGCGGTGCGGGCATCGATGCGTCCATGCACGGTGATGAGGGGAGCCATGATGTCCGCGGATCCAGGGCTGCGTGCCGGAATGTGCACTTGTTCGCACTGTAGGCCCGGCATTCGCGTGCCGCCGTCAAGTCTTTGACAATCCCCGAAGGATGGCGCGAACATCGCGGCACCGTCGGTTCAGGGAGTGAAACGTGATGACAACGGAAGAAGACGGATTGCAGGGAGACGCGCGCCTGGCGTACCGCATCCTGTGTTCGGCAGATCTTTTCGCGGGCTGGCCCCCTGGGCCGTTGCAGCGCCTCGCCGGGGAGGCCAGCGTGGGCCGGTATGCGCGGGGCCGGCATCTGTCGCCCGCCAACCCCCGCGTGCGCGAGGTGGTCTTCGTCGGCACGGGCTTCATCGACGTGAGTTTCACGACCCGCCAAGGCCGGGCCTTCCTGCTGGGGATCTTCGGGCCGGGGCATGTCCTGGGCATCCTGCGGCTGCTGCCCGGCGAGGCCGCCGCCTACCACTACCGGGTGCGCGAGGATTCGGTGGTGGTGCGGCTGCCGTCGGAGCGCCTGCTGGCGGTGCTGGAGGGTGACCCGGCACTGTGGGCCAGCGTCGCGCGCATGGCGCTGGCCCAGTACCGGGTGGCGATGCACACGATCATCAGCCGCCGCGTGGGCGACATTTCCGCGCGCGTGGCCGGCGTGCTGGACAACCTGGCCACGCTGCACGGCGAGGAGGGCCCGGGCGGCATCCATCTCGCCGTGCGGGTGTCCCAGGAGGACCTGGCCGCCATGCTGAGCACCACGCGTCAGACGGTGAACAAGGAACTCCACCTGCTGGCCCTGGCCGGCGTCATCGACGTGAGCTATGCCGCCTGGGTCATCCGCGACCTCGCGGCCCTGCGCCGCCGGATGGACTACGTCTGGTGAACGGCGAGGCCCGGCTCAGGGCACCCACCAGTGGTGCAGTGCGTGGAAGTACATCGGCGCCGCGAAGATCACCGAGTCCAGCCGGTCGAGCATGCCGCCGTGGCCCTCGATCATGGTGCCCCAGTCCTTCACGCCGCGGTCGCGCTTGATGGCGGACATGACCAGCCCGCCGAAGAAGCCCATCACGCAGATCATGAAGGCCATCAGCGCCGCCTGCCAGGGCGCGAAGGGCGTGGCCCACCACAGCGCGGCGCCCAGCAGCGTGGCGCTGGCGACGCCGCCGACCAGGCCTTCCCAGGTCTTCGACGGCGACAGCTCGGGCGCCACCTTGTGCCGGCCGAAGAGCTTGCCCCACACGTACTGCAGCACGTCGCTGCCCTGCACCACGATCACCAGGAAGGCGATCAGCAGCAGGTTGCGGTCCTCGAAGCCGGGGATGCGCAGCGTCAGCAGCGCGGGCACGTGGCTGATGCAGAACACGCAGACCATCAGCCCCCACTGCACCTTCGCCGTGCGCTCCAGGAAGCGCTTGGTGTCGCCGCCCACGGCCGAGAGGATGGGCAGGATCAGGAACACCTCCACCGGGATGAAGATGGCGAACATGCCGTACCACTCGATCCACACCAGGAAGTACTGCACCGGCAGCGCGATGTAGAAGGCCGCCGCCATCGCCAGGTGGTCGCCGCGCCGGGTGTAGGTCAGGCTCATGAACTCGCGCAGCGCGTAGAACGAGATCAGGTAGAAGAGGACGATCACGCCGCCCTTGCCGAAGGCGAAGGCGATGCCGATCGCCGCCACCATCACCCACCAGGCGTTGACGCGGGCGTTCAGGTTGTCGATCACCGAATGCGGCGCGCCGTGCGCCACGCGCCACTTGAGCAGCGCGCCGACAGCTGAGGCGAGGATCAGCACGCCGGCCACGCCGCCGAAGAGCTGCAGGGTGGTCTGGGTCGATGGGCTCATGGCGCGCTCGCCTCCTCCTTGTCGTGGTCGGGCCGCAGGTCGAGCATGGCCTGCTGCGCCCGCGCCAGGAAGGCGGCCTTGTCCTCGCCCTCGGCCAGCGCGACGGGCGCGCCGTAGCGCACCGAGCAGGCCAGCGGCACCGGGATGAGCTGGCCCTTGGGCAGCACGCGCTTGAGGTTCTCGATCCACACCGGCACCAGCCGCACCTGCGGGCAGGCCCGGGCGAGGTGGAACAGGCCGCTCTTGAGCGGCAGCATCACTTCCTCGCCGGTGTTGCGCGTGCCCTCGGGGAACATGATCAGCGAGTCGCCCGACTGCAGCGCCTGCACCATCTGGTCGACCGGGTTGGGGGCGTCGCCGCTGCCGTCGCGCCGGATCATCAGCGCGTTGAACACGTCCTCGCCGATGAAGCGCCGCACCTTCGAGGCCAGCCAGTAGTCCTGCCCTGCGACGGGCCGGGTCAAGGCCCGCAGGTCGGGGGGCAGCGTGGCCCACAGCAGCACGAAGTCGCCATGGCTGGAATGGTTGGCGAAGTACAGCGTCTGCTCGGCCACTGGCGTGGTGCCGCTCCAGACGGCGCGCACGCCGGTCAGCAGCTTGGCGATGAAGATGATCAGGCGGGCGGCGACGAAGGTGCCGGCCCGGCGCAGCAGCACGCGCGGCGGCGGGGCGTCGGTGGCGAAGGCGTCGGTCATGGGAAGAATTGGAAGCGGTCGGCCGCGATCGCGACCACGGTCAGAAGGCTCTGCGAGGCGACGATGCTCGCATGGCGGCGCATCAGACGGCGCGCGCCGTGCAGGCGGTCGGCCAGAGGTCGTACCGCGGCGGCGGCAGCTTTGCGCAGGCCGAGCTGCCCGAGCGCCTGGTCCAGCGCCGGCAGGTTCGGGATGCGGCCAGCGACCAGATCGCCGAACAGCCGTTCGTCGAGGCGCAGCCGCAGGGCGAGGTAGCGTTCCGGCAGGCCCAGCAGCGCAGTCGCCGCGAACCCCAGCGCGGCGAGGCCCGAGGCGGTGCCCAGGCAGAGCGTGGCCAACGCGAGGGCCGACAGCAGCAGGCCCCAGAGGCCGAGCGCGCCATGGCCGGCCAGCAGCGCGGCGAGCGTCGCGCAATGGGCGCGTTCCTGCGCCGACAGGGGCGCCGAGGCGTCTCCGGTGGCACTCATGCCTGGCTCCGCTGGCGGGCGCCATCACCGGCCGTGTCCAGCAACTGACGCCAGTCCGGCCGCAGCACGATCTGCGGGCGGGCATGGCGCACGGTGGCCTCGGCGCCGGCCAGGTCGGCCGCCGCGCCATGCCGCTGCAACCAGCCGACCAGCGTGGCGGCGCTGCGCGAGAAGCCCAGCGCGCAGCAGACCCAGACTGCTTCGCGGCCCTGGCCGGCGCGCCTGTGGCCTTCCAGCACCGCGACCGCGCGGCGAAGTTGCGTCGGAGGGGGCGTCGCCAGGTCCAGCATCGGCACGCAGCGGGCGTGCGGCACGTCGGGCAACTGCAGTTCGGCGCACAGGCTCAGCAGGCGCGGCTGGCCGGCCGCCTGCCATTCGGCCTGCGAGGGCAGGCGGCCCAGCCGCACGCCCGGCACCACCTCCGCGCTGGGCGGCAGCCGCCGCGTCCAGGCCCAGGCGTTGACCGCCGCGCCGAGCCGGTAGGGCGCGAACAGCCAGCGCGCAGACCAGTGCATGCGGCCGCGGCCGTCCATGGCGAATCCGCGGGCGCCGAAGCCGGCGTAGTTGAGCGCCACCAGCATCAGCGAGGCGGCAGGCCAGCCCAGCCACAAAGCAGCGCCGCCGACGTGCAGCCCCAGCGCCAGGCAGGCGCCCGCGCCGAGCGCATAGGCGCCGGCCAGCTTCCAGCGCTGCGCGTCGCGGGCTGGCCGCCAGGCGCGCGGCAGCGCCACGCGGCGTTCCAGCGGCCACAGCCACACGCACACCAGGCCCAGCAGCGCGCCGGTCGGGATGTCGATGAAGTGGTGCTGGTAGGTCGTGAGCACCGAGCCGCAGATGGCCAGCGCCCACAGGTGCAGCACCCCGCGCGCCCAGCGGGCCGTGATCAGCCGCCGGTACCAGTCCCACAGGATGACGGCCAGCGCGATGTGCAGCGAGGGCGCCTGGTTGAAGGGCTTGTCGAAGCCGCGCAGCGCCTCGAACAGGAAGGCCGGCGCGCCGCTCACCGCCGGCTGGCCGAAGCTGAACGCCAGCGGCCACAGCACGAAGCAGCTCACGGCGATGAGCTGCGCCGTCAGCAGCCGCGCCGCATGCCGGTCCACCAGGTGCTTGGTGCGGCCGAGGAAGAGCGAGAGCGCGTAGAAGGCGTTGATGGTCCAGTAGGGGAAGATGGTCCATGCCCAGAAGGGCATGCCGCGCTCCCACGCGAACACGACCGAAGGCACCTGTGCCCGCGAGCCGGCCCACCAGTTCGCCAGGCCGTAGCTCAGGTAGAACAGCGGCCCCAGCAGCGCCAGCCATGCGGCGGCGCGCTTCCAGGGGCGGGGCGCGGGGCGGCGCGTCATCGCTCCACGCGCTGCGCCAGCGAGACGGTGAAGATGCCCCAGCGGTCCACCCGCTGGGTGATCTTGCGAAAGCCAGCCTCCTCGACGAGCTGGTCCATCTCGGCCTGCGTGCGCCGGCGCATCACCCAGGCCTGGCCCTGGCGGTGGCTGGTGAGGGCGCGGGCGATCATCTCCAGCTGCGGGTGCCAGGGCTGGCCGGTGTAGACAAGGTAGCCGCCGTCCTCCACCGCGTCGCCGACGCCGGCCAGCGAGCGGCCCACCGTCTCGTTGTCGGGGAACAGTTCGTACAGGCCGGAGACCACCGCCAGCGTGGGCCGCGGCATCACCGTGGCGAGGCTGACGCGGTCGAAGGCGTCGGCTTGCACGAACTGCGCGCGGTCCTGCAGCTCGCGCTCGGCGATCAGGCGCTGGCCGTCGCGCACGTTGATGTCGCTGTAGTCGCGCAGCAGGATGGAGGCGGCACGCACCGGGCTGGCGGCCACCGCGTCGAGCACGTAGCGGCCGTGACCGGCGGCGATGTCCATCACCCGCACCTCGCGGTGCGCAGCGGCCAGGCGTTCCATCGCCTCGCACAGCAGTTCTTCGACGTGCAGCTTGCGCTGGCGGATGCCGCGCCAGCCGATGGAGTCGAGGTACGTGCGGTCGATCCGCTTGCCGACCAGCGGCGCGCCGGCGGCCTCGTTGCGGTAGACGTAGTCCAGCGTGCTGCCGGAATCGAAGCCCGTCGCGTGCCCCAGCGCGATGCCGCGCGAGAGCTTGCCGCCCAGCTTCAGCCCGGCCCGCGTGAACGCCCAGTAGGCGCCGCGCGGCGACAGAGGTGAGAGCGGCTCGGCCAGCGCGCGCGACTCGTCGGCGGTGGCGCCCGCCTTGTCGGCCTCGCGCAGGTCCACTGGCTCGGGCGGCGCGTCGAACAGCTTCAGGACGAAGGCGCGCACCGCGGCCACGGCCGGCGCACGCTCCTTCTCGCCCAGCGTGTCGTGGAAGAAGCCGGGCAGCTCGATCTTCTCCTTCACCTGGCTGCCCAGGCGCTCGAAGAAGGCGTACTGCGGCTTGTGGTGCACCACCCAGTCGGCGCCGGAGATCAGCAGCTGCGTGGGCAGCACGATGGCGTTGGCGTCCTGCACCACGCGCTCGGCGGCTTCGTACAGGTCGAGCAGGATATTGACGGCGATGGGGCGCGTGATCAGCGGGTCGCTGTCGTAGCTGGCGATGCGTTCGGGGTCGTGCGTGAGGAACTTCGCCTTCACGTAGCTGTTGACGAAGAACAGGCCGCGCAGCCTGTGCATCAGCGCCAGGCCCGGCCGCGCGAAGGGCACGTACAGCTTGACCTTGAAGGCCGGCGAGGCGAGCGTGAGGCCGCGCACCTTCGGCGCGTAGTCGTGCGCCCAGGTCGAGACCAGCACCGCGCCCACGCTCTGCGCGACGACGTGGATGTCCTCTTCGGCGATGCCGTGCTGCGCGCCGATGTGCTCGATGAAGGTCTGCACGTCGCGCACCGAGTGGGCGAAGCTGGGGCTGTAGCCGCGCTGGCCGGGCGAACGGCCGTGGCCGCGGGCGTCCCAGGCGAAGAAATCGAAGTCCGGCAGGTCGAGTTCGTCGACCAGGTGCGACATGCGCGCGCCGTGCTCGTGGCCGCGGTGGAACAGCACCACCGCGCCGCGGCGCGTGGCGCCGGTGGCCGGCCAGTGCCGGTAGAAGAGGGATTCGCCGTCGTGCGTGCGGAAGTGCAGTTCCTCGGGCAGGCGCGGCGTGGAGGCCATTGCGTTGGTCATGATGTCTGTGGAATGAGGGTCTGGCTGTGCTGGTCGATCGGGCTTCGGCGCCATGTCGTTCATCGAGTCAGCGCTGCCCGGCTTCGGCCAGCGCAGCGCGCACCCGGCGCACCACCGTCCAGCCCACCAGGGCCGCCATCAGCGGCATCAGCGCTGCCGTCCAGCCGGGCAGTGGCCCGCCCAGCGCCACGTACAGGCCCAGCGCACCGAAGACGAAGGCGCGGTCGCTCTTGCCCATCGGCCCGTCGTAGCGCCGGCTGGCGCCGACGCTCGGCCCCAGCGCGCCGGCGAATTCCGACAGCCCGGCCAGCACGATCACCGCGCCGACCCACACGCCCTGAAAAGGGGCGATGGCCGCGAAGGGCAGGTACAGCGCGGCGTCGGAGAGCACATCGGTCAGTTCGTTGAGGAAGGCGCCCAGCGCGCTCTGCTGCCCGTGTTCGCGCGCCAGCATGCCGTCCACCGCGTTGAAGGCCATGCGCAGGAACATCCACAGCGGCACCAGCGCGAAGGCGGCGGCGCCCGGTGCGGCGAAGAAGAGCCACAGCCCCAGGGCGACGGAGATGGCGCAGGCGGCCACCGTGACCTGGTTGGCCGTCGCGCCGGCGGCGGCCAGGCGGCGGACCATCGGCCGCAGCAGGGCCTGGAAGCGGGGCTTGAGCTGGTAGATCGACAAGATGGAAGTGGCGCGGCAGGCGCGCGGAAGGGCGACGGGCGGGATTCTGCCTATCGGCCCGGGCGCCTTCGCCGATGCCCTGCCAAGTATTGCCGCTTCCGGCAGCCGGTATCGCCTGGTGAGCCTGTGCGGCCTGGCCCGCCGACGCCCACCTACAATCCGGCGCTTCGCACCGCGCCATGTCCATCCAGACCGACGACTTCGCCCCGGCCCCGCCCCGCGTGGTGTCCGCCGCGCCGGCTTCGCCCAACGAAGAGGCCATCGAGCGCGCCCTGCGCCCCAAGCTGCTCGACGAGTACGTGGGCCAGGCCAAGGTGCGAGAGCAGCTCGAGATCTTCATCGGCGCCGCCAGGAAGCGCGGCGAGCCGCTGGACCACGTGCTGCTCTTCGGCCCGCCCGGCCTGGGCAAGACCACGCTGAGCCACATCGTCGCCGCCGAGCTGGGCGTCAACCTGCGCCAGACCAGCGGCCCGGTGCTCGAGAAGCCCAAGGACCTGGCCGCGCTGCTGACCAACCTCGAGCCGCACGACGTGCTCTTCATCGACGAGATCCATCGCCTCTCGCCGGTGGTGGAGGAGATCCTCTACCCCGCGCTGGAGGACTACCAGATCGACATCATGATCGGCGAGGGCCCGGCCGCGCGCAGCATCAAGCTCGACCTGCAGCCCTTCACCCTGGTCGGCGCCACCACCCGCGCCGGCATGCTGACCAACCCGTTGCGCGACCGCTTCGGCATCGTGGCGCGGCTGGAGTTCTACACCGCCGAGGAACTCGGCCGTATCGTCACCCGCAGCGCCGGCCTGCTGAATGCGCCCATCGACGCCGACGGCGCCTTCGAGATCGCCCGCCGCTCGCGCGGCACGCCGCGCATCGCCAACCGGCTGCTGCGCCGCGTGCGCGACTTCGCCGACGTCAAGGGCGACGGCCGCATCACGCAGGACATCGCGCACCGCGCCCTGGCCATGCTCGACGTCGATCCGCAGGGCTTCGACCTGATGGACCGCAAGCTGCTGGAGGCGGTGATCCACCGCTTCGACGGCGGCCCGGTGGGCCTGGACAACATCGCCGCCAGCATCGGCGAGGAGGCCGGCACCATCGAGGACGTGATCGAGCCCTACCTGATCCAGCAGGGCTACCTGCAGCGCACGCCGCGCGGGCGCATCGCCACGCTGGCCGCCTACCGGCACCTGGGCGTGGCGCCGCCGAGCGGCCGCGCCGGCGACGCGGACTTGTTCGGCGCCTGAAGCCCCCGCCGCCACAATGGCGGCCATGCACACGCACGACCTCGGCCCGTGGCAGCACAGCCACCAGTTCGACAGCGGCAACGCCGCGGCGGAACGCAGCACCCGGCTGGTGATGTGGATCACCGCCGCCACGATGGTGGCGGAGATCGCGGCCGGCTGGTGGTTCAACTCGATGGCGCTGCTGGCCGACGGCTGGCACATGAGCTCGCACGCCGTCGCCATCGGCCTGAGCGCCTTCGCCTATGCCGCCGCGCGCCGCTACGTCAAGGACCCGCGCTTCGCCTTCGGCACCTGGAAGATCGAGGTGCTGGCCGGCTACAGCAGCGCGCTGTTCCTGCTCGGCGTGGCCGTGCTGATGGTGGCGGGCTCGCTGGAGCGCCTGTGGTCGCCGCAGCCCATCCATCACCGCGAGGCAGTGGCCGTCGCCGTGCTGGGGCTGCTGGTCAACCTGCTGAGCGCGCGGCTGCTCGGCGGGCAGCACGCGCACCACGCGCATGACCACGGCCATCACCACCATGGCGGCCACGGGCACGACCTCAACCTGCGCTCGGCCTACCTGCACGTCGTCGCCGACGCCGCGACCTCGGTGCTCGCCATCGCGGCCCTGCTGGGCGGCTGGTTCCTCGGCTGGAACTGGCTCGACCCCGCGATGGGCCTGGTTGGCGCCGTGCTGGTGGCGCTGTGGGCCAGGGGGCTGCTGGCCGAGACCGGCAAGGTGCTGCTCGACCGCGAGATGGACCATCCCGTCACGGACGAGATCCGCCAGGGCATCGAGGCGGGCCTGGCCGAGTCCGGGACGCGCGTGGCGGACCTGCACGTCTGGCGCGTGGGCCGCGAGGCCTACGCCTGCGCCGTCACCGTCGTCACGCATTCAGCCACGCTCACGGCCGACGAGGTGCGCGCCACCTTCGCCATGCACGAGGAGATCCGCCACTCGACCGTGGAGATCCAGCGCTGCGGCTGAACGCGGCGGGCCGCGGCCGTGTCACGCGCCCGTCATCGCATCGACACACCCGGGTCACCGGCCCGCGCGATGCTGCGGGGCCATGCAACGCGACGAAGCCTTCCTGCGCGCCTGGCGCGACAACGCGGCCCGGCTGCTCGACACCGGCGACGAGGGCGAGCCTGCCCGTCCGCCGCAGCGCTACCGCGCGCTGTGGATCTCCGACCTGCACCTGGGCACGCCCGGCTGCCAGGCCCACGCGCTGCTCGACTTCCTGAAGCACACCGAGAGCGACACGCTGTTCCTGGTCGGCGACATCATCGACGGCTGGCAGCTCAGGCGCCACTGGTACTGGCCGCAGGCGCACAACGACGTCATCCAGAAGCTGCTGCGCAAGGCGCGCAAGGGCACGCGGGTGATCTTCGTGCCCGGCAACCACGACGAGTTCGCGCGCAAGTACCTGCACCACAACTTCGGCGGCATCGACGTGGCCGAGGAGTGGATCCACGAGACTGCCGACGGCCGCAAGCTGTGGGTGATGCACGGCGATCTGTTCGACGGCGTCATCCAGTGCGCCAAGTGGCTGGCCTACGTGGGCGACTCGCTCTACGAGTTCACGCTCAAGCTCAACCGCCACCTCAACTCGCTGCGGGCGCGCATGGGGCTGCCCTACTGGTCGCTGTCGAAGTACCTCAAGGGCAAGGTCAAGCGTGCCGTGAGCTACGTGGGCGACTTCGAGGCGGCCGTGGCGCGCGAGGCGCACAAGCGCGGCGTGCAGGGCGTGGTGTGCGGCCACATCCACCATGCCGAGATGCGCGAGATCGACGGCATCCTCTACTGCAACGACGGCGACTGGGTCGAGAGCCTCACCGCGCTGGCCGAGCACGCCGACGGGACGCTGGAGATCATCGACTGGGCCCGGCGCATGCGCGAGGCGGCCCAGGCGGCGCTGTCTGTGCCCGAGGCGGCGGGCCAGCCGGCCTGAAACGCAGACGGCACCCCGGGGGGCCATCCGGCCGCGTCCGCGGCGGATCGATCGTCCGGCGGCGCTATTCCTCGACGAAGGCCTCTTCGCGCTTGGCCTTCACCGACGGCAGCAGCACGATCACCAGCAGCAGCGCCGCGGCGATGATCAGGCCGAGCGAGATCGGCCGGGTGACCAGCACGCTCCAGTCGCCGCGCGAGAGCAGCAGCGCCCGGCGCAGGTTCTCTTCCATCATCGGCCCCAGGATGAAGCCCAGCAGCAGCGGCGCCGGCTCGCACTTCAGCTTGAGGAACACGTAGCCCACCACGCCGAAGATCGCGACCATCCACACGTCGAAGGTGTTGTTGTTCTCCGAGTACACGCCGATGGCGCAGAACAGCACGATCGCCGGGAACAGCCACTTGTAGGGGATCGACAGCAGCTTGATCCAGATGCCGATCATCGGCAGGTTCAGCACGATCAGCATCAGGTTGCCGATCCACATCGAGGCGATCAGGCCCCAGAACAGTTCCGGGTTGGCGGTCATCACCTGCGGGCCGGGCTGGATGTTGTGGATGGTCATGGCGCCGACCATCAGGGCCATCACCGGATTGGGCGGGATGCCCAGGGTCAGCAGCGGGATGAAGGAGGTCTGGGCGCCGGCGTTGTTGGCCGACTCGGGGCCGGCCACGCCGCGGATGTTGCCCTGGCCGAAAGGCACTTCGCCCGGTTTGAGGCGGCTGCGCTTTTCCATCGTGTAGGACGCGAAGGAGGCCAGCAGCGCGCCGCCGCCGGGCAGGATGCCCAGCGCCGAGCCCAGCGCCGTGCCGCGCAGCACGGCCGGCGTCATGCGCTTGAAGTCGTCCTTGGTCGGCCACAGGCCCTTGATCTTGGAGGTGAAGACCTCGCGGCTTTCCTCCGGCGTCGAGAGGTTGCCGATGATCTCGCCGTAGCCGAACACGCCCATGGCGATGGCGATGAAGCCGATGCCGTCGGTCAGCTCGGGGATGTCGAAGGAATAGCGCGCCACGCCGGAGTTGACGTCCGTGCCCACCAGGCCGAGGGCCAGGCCCAGCAGGATCATCGTGATCGCCTTGAGCAGCGAGCCGGAGGCCAGCACCACGGCGCCGATCAGGCCCAGCACCATCAGGCTGAAATACTCGGCGGGGCCGAACTTGAAGGCCAGTTCGGTCAGCGGCGGCGCGAAGGCGGCCAGGATGATGGTGCCCACGCAGCCGGCGAAGAAGGAGCCCAGCCCGGCCGCGGCCAGCGCGGGCCCGGCCCGGCCCCTGCGCGCCATCTGGTAGCCGTCGATCACTGTCACCACCGACGATGACTCGCCCGGCAGGTTGACCAGGATGGCGGTGGTGGAGCCGCCGTACTGGGCGCCGTAGTAGATGCCGGCCAGCATGATCAGGGCCGACACCGGCGGCAGCGCGTAGGTGGCCGGCAGCAGCATGGCGATGGTGGCCACCGGGCCGATGCCGGGCAGCACGCCGATCAGCGTGCCCAGCAGGCAGCCGACGAAGGCATAGGCGAGGTTCTGGAGGGTGAACGCGACGCCGAAGCCGGTCGCGAGGTTGCTGATGAGGTCCATGGAGCCGTTCGGGTCGGGTTGTCTCGGTTGTTGTCTGTCGTTCAGGCGATGAAGGTCGGCCACACGGGGAACTGCAGCTTCAGCGCGAGCACGAAGGCCACGTAGCTGCCGATGGCCAGGAGGGTGGCCAGCACGGCCGAGGCCTTGAAGCTGAAGCGGTCACCGGCCAGGCCGGCGACGAAGGTGAGGGCGTAGATGGCGACGATCAGCCCCATCGGCGGCAGGCCGATGCCGGGCAGCCCGCCCAGCAGCACGCCGAACAGCAGGTTGGCGCCGATGATGAAGAACAGGGGGCGCCACGCGATCCTGCCGACGGGCTCGCCGTCGGCGGTCTCGACGACCAGCGCCTTGAGCGTGATGGCGGCGCCCATGATGGCGATCAACACCCCCACGATCAGCGGGAAGTAGCCCGGGCCCATGCGGGCGCCGGAGCCGACCGTGTAGGTCGTGGCGCCCCACGCGAAGGCCACGCCGAAGGCACTGAAGAGGACTCCCGCGAAGAAGTCCCGCTGACTCTTGATTCTCAATTCCTGGTCTCCTGTGGATCGCCGGGCGCGCGGCGGTGCGGCGCCCCGGGGCGCACGAAAAAGGGTGCGCTGGCGATCGTAGGAAAGGCGCGGGGCGCCGTGCATGACCAAGACATTGCCGTTCGGCAATGTGCGGGCGAGCGTTGCGATGCCCGCTCAGGCGTCGGCGGCCGGCAGCTCCACGCACACGCGCAGGCCGGGCCCGGCGTCCTCGTAGCGGATGCGGCCGCCGTGCAGCGTCACCACGGCCTGCACGCTGGCCAGGCCCAGGCCGTGGCCGCCCACCTGCGGCCGCAGGCGCAGGAAGCGGGTGCCGATGCGGGCGCGGTCGGCCTCGGCCACGCCGGGGCCGTCGTCCTCCACGGTCAGCAGGCCATGGCCGTCCCGCACGGCGGTGCCCACGCGCACCGTGCAGGCGGAGCCGCCGTACTTGAGGGCGTTGTCCAGCAGGTTGGCCATCGCGCCGGCCAGCAGTTCGCGGTCGCCCAGCACCTGCAGCGGCTCGCAGGGCTCGCGCAGCACGGTGGCGCCCTGCGCCTCGGCGACCGCGCCATAGAGTTCCACCACGTCGTCGGCGATGGCGTGCAGCGCCACGCTGCCGAAGCGGCCGCGCCGCGCGCCGGCCTCGGCTTCGGCGATCTGCAGCAGCTTCTCGAACACGCGGTTGAGTTCCTCCAGTTCCGCGATGGCGGCGCGGATCGCCGCCTGGCGCTGGACCGCCCCGGCGTCGTCGTCCGACGCGGCATGCAGCCGCGCGAGGATGCGCGTGAGCGGCGTGCGCAGGTTGTGGGCGATGGTGTCGGACACATGGCGCACGCCGTCCATCAGCGACTGGATGCGGTCCAGCATGGCGTTGATGTCCCGCTCCAGCAGCGCGAACTCGTCGCCGTCCTGCGACAGCGCCACGCGCTCCTGCAGGTCGCCCAGCGCGATGCGCGCGGCGGTGCGCCGCACGGCGCCCACGCTGCGCTCCAGCTCCTGGCGGAACACGAACACGCCGCCGGCCAGCAGCAGCATGGCGACGAAGGCGGCGGCGGCGCTGGCGCTGGCCACCAGTTCTTCCAGCGCCTCCTGGTCGCTCAGGTCGTGTCCCACCACCAGCACGTGGCCGTCGGCCAGCGTGCGCACGCTGAGCCAGCCGCGCACGCTGCGGCCCTGGCGCAGGACGCGCTGCTGGCCGTCGGCACTGCGTTCCGGCATCGCGTCCAGGTTGCCCGCCAGCCGCCGGCCCTGCGCATCGGCGAGCAGCAGCATCTCCTCGTCCGTGCTGCGGCCGTCCGCCAGCGTGCGTTCGATCTCGCGCACCACCGCGCCGGGGCCTTCGCGCTCCAGCAGGGCCGTGAGCTGCTGCGCACTGGCGCTCACCTGCCGGGCCATGCGCTGGTGCAGCACGCCCACGGTCTGCAGGTAGACGATGGCCAGCGTCGCCAGCATGGTGATGCCCACCAGCAGCGCGTAGTGCGCGGCCAGCCGGAAGCCGACCGAGCGCCAGAGCCGGCGCAGCGTGCTCATCGGCGGGGCCGGGCGGTCACGCCTGCGGCGCCGCCAGCCGGTAGCCGACGCCGCGCACGGTGTGGATCAGCGAGGGGCCGTCGCCCGCATCCAGCTTGGCGCGCAGGCGGCTGACCTGCACGTCGATCACGTTGGTCTGCGGGTCGAACTGGTAGTCCCAGACGGCCTCCAGCAGCATGGTGCGCGTGAGGACCTGGCCCGCATGCAGCGCCAGGAAGGCGAGCAGGCGGAACTCGCGCGGCTGCAGGGCGATGGGCCGGCCGCCGCGCTCGACCTTGCGGCTGCCCAGGTCGAGGCGCAGGTCGGCCACCTCGATGACGCGGATCTCGGGGCCCGGGCGCGAGCGGCGCACCAGCGCCTCGGCCCGCGCGGCCAGTTCCGAGAAGGCGAAGGGCTTGGTCAGGTAATCGTCGCCGCCGGCCTTGAGGCCGCGCACGCGCTCGTCCAGCGCGCTCAGGGCGCTGAGCACCAGCACCGGCGTGCGCCTGCCCATCGCGCGCAGCGCGGCCAGGATGCCGAGGCCATCCACGCCGCCGGGCAGCATGCGGTCCAGGATGATCAGGTCCCACGATTCGCCGCTGGCGCGCTGCAGGGCCTCGGGCCCCTCGCGGCAGATCACGGCCACGTGGCCCAGGCCGCGAAAGCCCTCGGCGATGTAGCGCGCGCTGTCGGCATCGTCCTCGACCACCAGGCAGCGCCACATCGCGGTGCCCATGAGGGATGGGGGCGCCTCCGCCGCGCTCACGCCGCGGGCTCCGCGCCGCGGCCGTGCCAGCCGGGGCGTCGTGCTTCGAATCCGGTGTCCGGAGCGCGCCGGGCCCGGCAGGCATTCGCAAGAAGAAGACGGGGCGTCACCGGTGCGGGGTCGAAGGGCAGGACCATGCCCGGATTGTCGTGCGGCCGCGGCGCGCGCGGCAGCGCGAACGCGGCGTCTACACTGCGCATCCGCCCGCCGGCGTTCGTCCGCGGGCGATTTCGCATCCCAAGGAGTAGTTTTGAATCGCATCGAGTTCATCGAAAAGATCGTCGCCGCGCATGGCGTCTCCAAGGCCGAGGCCGGCCGCATCCTGGAGACGGTGACCAGCACCATCGTCGGCGCCGTGAAGAAGGGCGACAGCGTCTCGCTGGTCGGCTTCGGCACCTTCAAGCAGGTGTCCCGCGCCGCGCGCACGGGCTTCAACCCGCAGGCAGGCGAGAAGATCAAGATCGCGGCGCAGAAGGTGCCCAAGTTCGTTCCGGGCGCGGCCTTCAAGGCGGCCGTCGATCCCAAGGCGGCCAAGCGCAAGGCCGAGAAGGCCGCGGCCAAGCCGGTGAAGAAGGCGCCCGCCAAGAAGGGCGCGAAGAAGTAGGCAAGCCGTCGACGCGGCACCGCCCGCCTCGCTTCGGACATGGCCCTTCGGGGCCATGCCTGTTTGTGGCGGGCCCCTGCGGATGCCCGGCGGCCGGCAGGCCTTTGCAGATGTCTCCATAATTCGCCGCCGCGCCAGCCAGGCTGCCGTCATCCGGCTTTCCAGCGATCGCAATGGTTTCTCCAAACCTCGACGCTGGAGTGCTCCTCATGTCCCTGGGCCGTGTTCACGGCGATGCCCCGCGGGTGCATCGCGATCTGGTTTCCCTTTCGCGCCGCGGGCGGCGGCGGGCCCGCCCCGCGCTGGTCCTCCTGCTGCCGTGCGCGCTGCCCTTCGCGGCCGCTCACGCCCAATCGACGCAGGCGCCGGAGCAGGCCGAGCGCGCGCTGCCGACGGTTACGGTCACTTCCGAGGTGCCCGAGACGGCATCGGGCCCCGCCAACGGCTTCGTCGCCAGGCGCAGCGCCACCGGGACCAAGACCGACACGCCGCTGGCCGAGACGCCGCAGTCGGTCAGCGTGGTCACGCGCGATCAGCTCGAGGCCCAGGGCGCGGACTCGCTCGACCAGGCCTTCGGCTACACGGCGGGCATCTACTCGCTCAACGGCGGCGCGCAGCGGCGCATCTCCACCGGCTTCACGGTGCGGGGCTTCAACATCACCGGCTCGGCGCCGCTGTACCTCAACGGCAGCAAGTTCCCCATCAATTCGCTCAGCGGCTCGATGGAGCCCAACAATTTCGAGCGCATCGAGCTGCTGAAGGGCCCGGCATCCATCCTCTACGGGCAAGCCGCGCCCGGCGGCATCATCAACCTCGTCAGCAAGCGGCCCACCGCGCAGCCGCTGCGCGAGGTCGAGCTGCAGGCGGGCAGCTGGAACCGGCGCCAGGCCAGCGTCGATCTGGGCGGCCCGGTGACGGAGGACGGGCGGGTGCGCTACCGGCTGTCGGGCCTGGTGCGCAGGAGCGACAGCATGATCGAGGTCATGCCGGACGACCGGACCTCGCTGTCGGGCTCGCTGGAATGGCGGATCAGCGACCGCGCGCAGCTGACCGTGCTGGCGACCTACGACAAGGCCCGGAGCCTGTACGACTACGGCAAGCCCCTGGACGGCAGCCTGCTGCCCGACGTGTTCGGCAAGACCTCGCGCAAGCTGTTCGTCGGCGAGCCGGGCTTCGATCGCTTCAAGACCCGGGGCGCGACGCTCGGCTACCTGTTCGAGTACCGCCTCAACGACGACTGGCAGTTCCGGCAGAACCTGCTCGGCTTCGACTACCAGGCCGACAACGCCTACGCCTCCATCTCGGGGCGCGTCAGCACATCGAACCCGGCCCTCGTCAGCCGGTCCGCCGTCACCCGCTTCGACACCGACCGCGGGCTCAGCCTGGACAACCAGCTCCAGGGCAGGCTGCGGCACGGGCAGTTCGAGCACACGCTGCTGTTCGGCCTGGACTGGAGCCAGCGCGACTTCAGCCGCCAGCAGCGGCTCGGCACCATCGCGCCGCTGAACATCTACTTCCCCGTCTACGGGGCCATCCCCTCGCTGGGCGCGGCCAACACTTCCCTGTCCAACGAAAGGCAGACCGGCTTCTACGTCCAGGACCACATCAAGTGGAACGAGCGCTGGATCGCGCTGCTCGGCGGACGCTACGACCAGGCGTCGGGCCGCGGCCGGGCGATCGCGGCGACGGGGCTGCAGACCGGCTCGCAGCGCACCGAGTCCCATGCCTTCTCCCCGCGCCTGGGCCTGATGTACCTCTTCCCCAACGGGCTGGCGCCGTACTACAGCTATACGCGCTCGTTCCAGCCGCAGTCCGGCACGGACTTCGACCTGAACCCCTTCGAGCCGACGCGCGGCAAGCAGCACGAGATCGGCCTCAAGTACGAGCCGCCCGGCGTCAACGCCTCGGTCACCGTCGCGGCCTACGAGCTGACGCAGCAGAACGTGCTGACCTCCGACCCGGCGCATCCGGGCTACTCGGTGCAGACCGGCGAGATCCGTTCGCGGGGCTTCGAGATCGAAGGGCGTGCCAGCCTGAACCGCCAGCTCGACCTGGTGGGCGCGATCACCAGCACCGATGCCCGGATCACCGCCAGCAACCAGGGCAACGTCGGCGACCGGCCGCAGTCGGTGCCGCGCCACATGGCCTCACTGTGGGCGGACTACCGCGTGCAGGCCGTGCCGGGGCTGAGCGTGGGGCTGGGCGTGCGCAACGTGGGGCCGCAGGAAGTGAACCGCATCAAGGTGCCTTCGTACACCGTGGTCGACGCCGCCATCCGCTACCAGTGGGAGAAGTGGCAGCTCGCGCTCAACATCAAGAACCTGGCGGACCGGACCTACCTGGCCAACTGCAGCTACGCGTGCTTCTATGGGGACGAGCGCAACTTCACGCTCACGGCGCGCTACGCCTGGTAGCGGGCTTGTCGGCGGGGCGCTTCACGGACCGGCCGGCCGACGGACAGGCGCGTTCTGGCGCGCCGGCAGGCAAGGCCCTTGCGCCTCTTCCTGCATCACCGCGCCGGCGTCGCGCGGGCGTCAGGCTTTGCCGGACCCCTGCGGCTTGACCGCTGCCCCTGCGGCAGAGCCGCCCGCTGCGCCAGCAACGGTGCCCACCGCTCCACCAACGACAGCACCCATCGGGCCGCCGACTGCGGCCCCGACCGCTGCGCCTGCGACCGCTCCCACCATGGCGCCCCCGCCTGCGAGGCTGGACTTTGCTTCCCGCTCGGCCTCTTCAGGCGAAAGCGGGAACTGGGCCGATGGGTCGGGGTCTTGCGAAGGTATGCCATGGCCAGGACGGGCCTGCTCCGTGAGGTCTGGGTCGTGGTCGACCGGCGTGACGGATGTCGGGTTCATCTGCATCTCCTTGGTCACTGAGAGTCGGAAGAATCCTCGCCGCCACGACGGTACGCCTGTCGGACTGCAGCCCTAGATCCGGGCAGCAAGGGAAACCTGCGGTTTGACGGAGATCAATTCGATGCCGCGTTGCAGGGTGCAGCCCGCTTGATGGCAAGAGAAACGCCAGGCCGTCTCACCGCGTCACACGACCGAAAGAAGGTTTGCCACGAGGGCGGTGGGTCGAAGAGATCCATTGGTGGGGTCGCCAATGAAGAGCCGTGCGGAGGCGGCCTGAACCCCTGGCAGTGGCACCCGTGGCCCGTCACGCGTTAGGCTTGGCCGCAAGATGGCCAAGGGATCGACAAATGAATGGTGATGAGCTGAGTGAGGTGGTGAGGGTGCTGACCTGGTTCGCAGAGCAGTTCGCCGAACTGCCTGAGGCATCGCAGGAGGCAACCCAGGCGGGCATTCTTTGCACCACCGCCGGTTTCATCGTCGCCGAGTACATGCATCACCTGGTCGTGGATGGCGATGCCCACGAGGATGCGCTCAGGAAAACCGCGGCTGGAGAACTGCGACTCCAGCCGGGCCAGGCGGCGATCCAGTCGATCTTGCGCGGGAATTCCGCGCTGCAATGACCGCCTGTCCCCGGGGGGGTGACGTGCAGGTCAGTCGGCTAGGGCCAGTTCGGGGACTTCGGCACTGGCATGGCGTGTCAGGACGCGGATATCGCAGTCCCCGATGCGCACAACATCGCCGTGGCGCAACGCCCACTGTTTCACCGGGTGGCCGTTGACGAGCGTTCCGTTGCGGCTCTGCAAGTCCACGACCCACGTCGTACTTCCTTCGACGCGAAGCTCCGCATGTTGCCGGCTCACCTGTGGGTGGTCGATCCGCAGGTCGTTGCTTGCCCCCCGTCCCAGGCGTGTTCGCTCACCGGCCAGTTCGACTTGCTTCAAGGGGCCGTTCTTTTGCATCAGGAGGAGGCGCGCCATGGGGCAGAGTTCCAATCTCTGTAATGTTAAAAAGTGTCAATAGTATAACTAGAATGTACTACTTTATGGTTAGATGAGTGCGTTTGTGCCGTATGGACAGGCTTCAAAAGAAACCCGCCACGGAGGGCGGGTGAAAGTGTGGCCGCATGAGGAGAAGTCGAGCCGGCGGCCACAGGGGAGACAAGGTGCGCGTCATCCTCAACAGGAAGCGAGGACGACGCTGTTTCAGGGCTTCTTCGTGAGGGTGTCCACGGCGTCCTTGACGTCGCCCACCTTCTTCTGCACGGCGCCGGACACCTGATCGGCTTTGCCTTCGGCTTCCAGCTTCTCGTTGCCGATGGTCTTGCCCACCGCTTCCTTGACGTTGCCCTTGGCTTTGTCCAAGGTGCCTTCGACCTGGTCCTTGTTCATGTGCTGTCCTTTCTGTGTGAGTGACAACGGAACTTTGGACTTCAGGTGGGCATGCTTTTGTAGGACGAACCTGCTGTTGAGGTCGGCGCCAAGCATGTCAGTTCGTCATCATCGGCAGGGCGCGACCGGAGCAAACGAAAACTGCCCCTCATGGCGGGGGGAAGGGCCGCCCGCCTCGGGGCAGCGCCGCCGGCCGGCCAGCAGTCTCGATCATGTGGCGGTCGTGAGCCGACTCACGCCAGAGTCAGCACCACGACGGCCAGCAGGATGAGCACGGCGCCTGCCAGCCAGAGCTTGCTGGAACTTCCTGCGCGCCGGCTGTGGGGCAGCTCTGCAGAAGCGAACTGGGTGCTGTGCTCATCTTGGCTTCTCGACACTTTGATCTCCTGAAAGCGCCGAATGTAAACCAATGTTTCTTGTTAATGAGAACTTTGGTTTAAGTTTTTGACATAGCCGGAGCCCGTCTTCCCGGCGCCTTCCTGCGGCCGTGTCCGTCTCGTGGCTCACGACTCGACGGGATCTCGACCATCCCGACTTGCCTTGCGCCATCCCAAGGGACGGCCAAGCGATGTCGCAATTCTGTAGCGCGGGTGCCGGCGGCCTTCACGGAAATCGCGTGCTCGGCTCTTGGTCTCCATCGCCCCGACCGTTCCCCGAAATCCTCTTGCATCCACCGTCGCATCGGCGAAATCGGACACCAAAGAAAAAAGCCCCGCGCTACAGTGTTTGTAGCAGCGAGGCTTTGTGCCGCAAGGGCTGTGAGTGGTGGCGCTTCACGGACTCGAACCGCGGACCTGTGGATTATGATTCCATCGCTCTAACCGACTGAGCTAAAGCGCCGAGCCCGAAATTATAGCCAGTTTCGGCCTGGGCCCGGCAAGCGCACCGATGGTGCCGGCCCTGCCGCCAGGCGGCGCCTGCTGACCCCGTCTCCGGGGCTGCGCCGTACAAGCGCAGGTGACAATCCTCCGATGCTCGCTCCCTCGCCTGTCGACGCACAGCGCCATGCCATGGCCGACGACCAGCTGATGCTGGCCTATGCCGGCGGCGACGCGGCGGCGTTCGACGTGCTCTACGCCCGGCACGAAGGCGCGCTGTTCCGCTTCGTGCGGCGCCTGCTGGGTGCGCGGCTGGTCCCGCAGGCCGACGAGGTGTTCCAGGACACCTGGCTGCGGATCGTCTCCGCGCGGGATTCCTTCTCGCCGCAAGGCGCGAGCTGGCGCACCTGGGCCTTCACCATCGCGCACAACCTCGCGATGGACCGCCTGCGTGTCAGCGGCCGCGAGGTGGCGCTGGACGCCGGCGGCCATGGCGACGGCGAGGACGTGCCGGCGCTGCCTTCGCTGGAGCACGGCGTGCAGGCCGCCGACGGCGCGGCCGATGCCGCGCATCCGTCGGCCGAGGAACTGGCCTTCTGGCGCGCCGCCGGCCGCCGCCTGCTGGCCTGCCTGGACGAACTGCCGGCCGAGCAGCGCGCGGCCTTCCTGCTGCACCACGAGGACGGCTTGAGCGTGCAGGCGCTGGCGGCCCAATTGGAACTGGGCTTCGAGACGGTCAAGAGCCGCCTGCGCTACGCCCTGCAGAAGCTGCGGGGCTGCATGGAGCGTTACCTCGTGGTGCTGGAGCAGCGCGCATGAGCGGCGCGGGTCCATCTCGAAGGCGCCCGCAGCCGCAGCGCGCGGCACGGAGGTCCGTCCGGTGAGCGAGCTGCACGACGACGGCATGGTGCCCGACGCCCGCCTGCGCCGCATGCTCGACCGCGCGCCGGACGCCGATGCGGCGCCGCAGCCGGCCACGCGGGAGGCCATCCTGAAGATCGCCCGCAATGCCGTCGCGCCATCGCCGCTCGCTTCCGCGGCGTCTGCGGCGCCGCCCGCATCGTGGTGGCAGCGGCTGCTGGGGCGGCCCGGCGGCGGCCGGATGCCGTGGAACGCCGCCTTCGCGACGGTGTTCGTGGCCCTGTTCGTCACGGTGATGTGGCACGACAGGCCCGTGCCGGATGCGCGGCTGGACGAGCCGGCGCCCGCGCGGGCACCCTCGCTGCCGGAAACCGCGCCGGCACCGGCGAACCCGGCCGAACCGGCTCCGGCTCCCTCCGCCCCGGTCGTGCCGGCGCCCGCAGCCCGGCCGGCGCCGCCTGCCGAGCGCAAGGCGGTGCCCGAGGCGCAGCAGGCGGCGCCCACCGAGCGCATCCGCCGCGAACGGTCCGCCGCCCAGCTCAAGGAATCGGAGGAGCGCCGCGCGGCGCCCCCGGCCTCCCGGCCGGCACCCCGGGCCGAAGCGCCGGCCGCGGCTGCACCGCCGCCGCCTGCCGCGATGGCCGACGCCATGCCCGCCGATGCAGCGCGTGGCTCGGTGGCCGAGGCGCAGGCGCCCGCGCCAGCCGCGGTACCGGCGCCAGCCCCTCCGCCAGCAGCCGCACCCAACGCCGCATCGGCCGGCGGGGCGGCACCGGGTGCCATGGCTCAGCTCAGCCGGCGAGCCCCGGCACCGGTCCCCCTGCAGGCCGGCGCCTGGCGCGCGTGGACGCACCTGCGCATCGTGGCCCCGGACGGCCGTTCGCAGCGGCTGACGCGCGCCCAGGCCGGCGAACTGGCCGGCCTGCTGGAGGCGGCCGTGCCGGCCGCCGCGGCATCGGGGGCGGCACCCTCGCAGCCCGAGGGCGCGGGCTGGCGCGTGGTGCTGGAAAGCCAGGGCGCGCCGCTGGCTTCGCTGGACGTGGGCGAGCAGCGGGTGCGCTGGCGGGAGGGCGGCGCCGCGCCGGTGGTGGCCGAGCCGCCGGCCGCCGTGCTTCAGGCGCTGCGCGGCGCCCTGGGCGAGCGGCTGGGCGCGCGCAACTGACGATGCGCCGGCCCGTGTCCGCCGGGCGCCGTCACTGGTTCTTGAACTGCGCCTTGCGCTTGTTCACGAAGGCGTCCATGCCTTCCTTCTGGTCCTGCGTGGCGAACAGGGCGTGGAACAGGCGCCGCTCGAACATCACGCCGTCCGACAGCGTGCCCTCGAAGGCGCGGTTGACCGATTCCTTGGCCGCCATCACGGCGATCTGCGAGTAGTCGGCGATCGTGAGCGCCGCGCCCAGCGCCTCGTCCATCAGCTTGTCGTAGGGCACCACGCGGCTGACCAGGCCGGCGCGCTCGGCCTCGGCGGCATCCATCATGCGGCCCGTGAGGGCCATGTCCATCGCCTTGGCCTTGCCCACGGCGCGCGGCAGGCGCTGCGTGCCGCCGGCGCCGGGGATCACGCCCAGCTT
>Ga0222420_100257_pt1 | contig 45460 bp, 35 predicted proteins | sample 3A2ome_FD_182470 | JGI IMG/M metagenome (GOLD analysis project Ga0222420, IMG submission 182470) | Enriched microbial communities from leaf-cutter ant dump, University of Wisconsin, Madison, United States - 3A200A (version 2) | ecosystem: Environmental > Terrestrial > Nest > Insects nest > Nest...
AAGCGGGAGATCAGCACCGAGACCGGCAGCATGATCAGGATGATCAGCGTCAGCACCCAGGACATGTACAGCAGCACGCAGATCAGGGCGATGACGACCAGGGTTTCGCGCACCAGCACCGTGATGACGTCGGTGGCGTAGCCGGTGACGTTGCCCGCGTCGATGGTGAAGCGGTTGAGCAGGCGGCCGGTGTCGCCCTGCTTGAAGTCGGCGTCCGGCAGCCCCAGCAGGCGCTCGAACATGTCGCGCCGCATGCCCAGCAGCACATTGTTGGCGACCCAGGCCAGCAGGTAGTCGCTGAAGAAGTTGCAAATGCCGCGCAGCAGGATCAGGCCCACCACCGCCAGCGGCAATGCCCATACGTAATAGGGTTTGGCCCCCGAGAAGCCGCCGTCCAGCAAGGGCTTCATAATGACGGCCAGGACGGGTTGCGTGGCGGCCGCGCCCGCCATCAGCAGGATGGCCAGCAACAGACCTTTCCAGTAAGAGCCTACGCGGCTGTAGATCCGCCTCCAGAGTTCGGCTTTGACGGGTTGGGAACCCGCGGGCGCATGGCGTGCGGCAGAATTCAAAGGGATCACTCGCTTTTATACAATTGTGCCGAGAATTGTACCGGCTGCGCGCCGACGCGCCGCCCGCCCCTTTTAGCCCTAACGCGCCCGGCGCGCCCATCCATGTCCGATATCAGTTGTTTGTACGTCCGCCTGCCCAACTGGGTGGGCGATGTCTGCATGAGCCTGCCCAGCCTGCGCGCCCTGCACGCCAGCGGCCTGCCCCTGGTGATCTGTGCCCGCCCCTGGGCCCGCGACCTGCTCGACGGCGTGGCCAAGCAGGATTTCATTCCGATGCGGGGCAAGGTCGGACCGGACCGGGCCGCCGTCAGCGCCCACCGGCGCGGCCTGGGGGCCCAGGGCCGCCGGGCGCGGGGCCTGCTGCTGCCGGACTCCCTGTCCAGCGCACTGGTGTTCCGGCTGGCCGGCCTGCCCTCGGCAGGCTACCGCGATGACGGCCGCAGCTTCCTGCTGCGCTGGCCGGTCTCGAAACCGGACGAGTCCCTGCACGCCGTCCAGTCCTGGCATTACCTGACCTGCGAGGCCCTGAGGCGCTGGGGCCTGCCCAGCGGCCCCGCCGAGCCGGCGCCGACCCTGGACCTGCCCCTCACCTCCGCCCACCGCGGCGCCGCCGCCCAGGCGCTGGAAGCGGCCGGGCTGGCCGGCAGGCGTTTCGTCCTGATCGCGCCGACGGCCACGGGCCTGCACAAGGGCAGGATCAAGGTCTGGCCGGGATTCGATACACTTACCCGCGCCCTCCAGGCCCGCGGCCATACCGTGGTAATGTGCCCACCTCCGGCCGAGACCGACGAGGCCCGGCGCAATGCGCCGACGGCGCTGCTGATGCCCCCCCTGTCCCTGGGCGCGTTCGCGGCGCTGACGGCCAGCGCGGCGTTGGTGATTTGCAACGATTCCGGCGTATCGCACGTCGCCGCCGCGGCGGCGGCCAGGGAGCTCACCCTGTTCGGTGTCACCCGCCCCGGCCGCACCGGGCCGTGGTCGCCCCGGGCGGTGTGCATCGGCGCCGAGAACGCCTGGCCGTCGGCCGAGGAAGTCGTGCAGCGGGCCGAAACGCTGCTGCACGAGACGCAGTAATCAGGATTTGAAATGCCCCTTTCCAGTTATCTCGCGAATCTGATCATTCCCTACAACCTGTGCATGACCCTGGTCGTGGTCGGACTGGCGCTGGGCTGGGTCCGGCGCCGCAAGACCGGCAGCGTCCTCATCGGGACGGGCCTGCTGTGGGCGCTGTTCTGGTCGTTGCCGGCCACCTCGCTCTGGCTGGGCGGGGCGCTGGAATCCCGCTATCCGCATCTGCCGCCCTCCGAATCCCCGACGGCCGACGCCATCGTGGTGCTGGGCGGCAACACCGCCAACGGCCGCGCCAACTGGTTCCTGCCCTACGACAAGGAAACCGCGGTGGTGCGCATAGACACGGCCGCCCAGCTCTACCTGGCAGGACGCGCGCCCAAGGTGGTGCTGTCCGGCGGCGCGCTGGAGGGCGACGTCAGCGAAGCCCGCGGCATGGCGCACGCCATCCGCCAGCAGGGCGTGCCGGACAGCGCGCTGATCCTGGAAAACTCCAGCCGCACCACCTACGAAAACGCCACCCTGACCGAAGACCAGCTCAAGTCGCACGGCATCGCCAAGGTCCTGCTGGTGACGTCCGCCCTGCACATGCCGCGGGCCATGGCGGCCTTTTCCAAGCAGGGCATGCAGGTCATTGCCGCCCCCGCCCCGCCCCAGATCGTGCCGCCGGCGGACGGTTCGCTGCCGCTGTGGCTGCCCGACCAGCGCACCTTCGACGCCAGCCGCTCCATCATCAAGGAATACGCCGGCCTCTTCGTCTACTGGCTGCGCGGATGGGTGTGAGCGCGCCGCTCGCCTGCCGGCCCGGCTGCGGCGCCTGTTGCATCGCGCCGTCGATCACCCGGCCGATTCCGGGCATGCCCCAGGGCAAGCCCGCCGGCGTTCCCTGTGCGCAACTGCTGCCGGACATGCGCTGCGCGATATTCGGCCAGCCCGGGCGCCCGGATTTCTGCGGCGGGCTGCAGGCGCAGGCGGAAATGTGCGGAGAGGACCGCGAGTATGCGATCCGGTGGCTCCGGGACTTGGAACGGGCTACGGCGCCGGGCGCCTGAATTCTTGCTGGAACGGCACAAGCGCGCGGCGTGGAGGCATCTTTTTTGCCACCGGGCCGCCCCAAGGCAAAAAGCGCCCCCTCGGGGGGCAGCAAGCGAGCGAAGCTCGTGCAGCGTGGGGGCTTTTTTTGCCGCCGGGCCGCCCCAAGGCAAAAAAACGCCCCCTCGGGGGGCAGCAAGCGAGCGAAGCTCGTGCAGCGTGGGGGCTTTTTTTGCCGCCGGGCCGCCCCAAGGCAAAAAGCGCCCCCTCGGGGGGCAGCAAGCGAGCGAAGCTCGTGCAGCGTGGGGGCTTTTCTTGCCACCGGGCCGCCCCAAGGCAAAAAGCGCCCCCTCGGGGGGCAGCAAGCGAGCGGAGCTCGTGCAGCGTGGGGGCCTTTTCTCTTTGTGTCAGACACCCGGGAATAGCGGATTCAGCTTTACGGGCGGTTCATGGGGTGTCAGACACTGAGGCGCGCTCCTGCAGCACTTTTTCGTATAGCGCCTCGTAGCGGGCGGCGACCGTTTCCCAGCTTTGGTCGCGGGCGATGGCCAGGCCGCGTTCGGCCAGGGCGGTCCGCAGTTCGGGTTCCGAGCCCAGCCGTTCCAGCGCCTGCGCCAGTTGGGCCCCGTCGCGCGGGTCCTGGAGGATGAGCGCGTCCTTGCCCGCGGACAGGTACTGCGCAAAGCCGCAATAGGCGGGCGAACTCACCACCACCGGCAGGCCGTAGGACATGGCCTCCAGCGGCGCCATGCCATAGCTGTCGTTCAGCGTGGGGTGAGCGTAGATGTCGGCGGCGCTGAAGTAGCGGGCGACGTCGGGCGTGGGATCGACCAGGGTGACGCGGCTGGCGATGGCGCCGGCCGCGCGCACGCGGTCCCGGGTGGGCCCGTCTGCGCCCACGACCAGCAGCCGGTATTGCGGCGGCAGCTTGCCCAGGGCGTCGAGCAAGGCCGGCAGGCCTTTGCGCAAGGGGTTGCGGGCGACCAGCAGGCAGCCGATGGTGCCCGCGTCCCAGCCCAGCCGGGCGCGGGTCTCGTCGCGCCCGTTCTTCTGCGCGGCCGTCGGCAGCTTGACCCCCGGCGCGATGATGTCCACCGGCAACTGCGCGCCGTAGCTGCGGCGCAACTGGTCCATGATGAGGCCGGACACGGCGACCACCCGCCTCGCGGGGGCCTTGCGCACGCGCAGCTTTTCCAGGAGCAGGTAGGTGCCCAGGCGCGGGTTGAGCCAGGCGGTCACGCGCTGCATCGGCCTGGCCCGCGTGACGCGGTTGTAGCGCACCGGCGTGACGTGCATGACCTGGATCTCTCCGGCCCAGCCGTTCATGTGCGAATGCACGATGTCGAAACGCCCGCGGGTGAGCCGGTCGGCGCGCCAGGCGAAATACAGGACCCGCATCCAGCTAGGCAGCCAGGGGGGGAAACTCACGGGCAGGAAGGTAAACGGCAGGTCGCTGTCGAAGTCGCGCGCCACGACGGACACGTCATGGCGCTGGCCGAGTACGCGCATCAGCTCCACGCCATAGGCTTCCGCGCCTCCGAAGCGATTGCCGAAGCGGTCGACCAGCAGCGCGATGCGAAGCCGCCGCTCAACGGCGCCGGCGGGTGTCTTCATACCGGGTCAGGCATTTCTGCAGGAATCGGATGATATTGGTGGAGCGCGCCACCGTCACCCGGGGCAGGCCGTAGGGATCGTCGGAGGCCGCTGCCAGGCCGCGCTGGGTCAGCGTGGCGTTGTCGTATCCGGCTTCGCGCACCATGAGCCGGTGCTCCGGGCCGTGATCGCCATAGGGATAACAGAAAGCGGTGACGGGCGCGCCCAGCGCCTGCTCCAGTTCGTCCTTGGATTCGACGATCTGGCGCCGGGCCTCCGCGGGCGCCATTTCGGGCAGGTGGACGTGGTCCAGCGTATGCGAGCCGACCTCGTTGCCGGCCTGGGCCCATTCCCGCATTTCGTCCACGGTCATCAGCGCCGAGAACGGAATGCCTTTTTGCAGATCCCACACATTGCCGCCGTCGAACTGCCGCGCCACGAAATAGTTGGTGGCGGTAAAGCCCAATTCGCTCAGCACCGGCATCGCGTTGCGGTGCACGTTGCGGTAGCCGTCGTCGAACGTGATGCCGAATACCTTGCCCTGCCGTTCGCCGCGCACATAGGGCATGACGTCGCGCATGGACAGGCCGCGATAGCCCAGCCGGCGCATCCAGCGCATCTGCCGGGCGAAGCTGTCAGGGTGTACCGTCAGCCCGCGAAACGGCGTGCCCTTGGGGTTGGGTTCGCCGATCTGGTGGTACATAAGTATGGGGATGGACATAGCGCCTGATTATAAAGCTGGCGCTGTCTCCAGCGCGCGACGGTACACATCCAGTGTGGCGGAAGCGAAACGTTCCAGGTTGAAGTCGCGCAACGCGGTTTCCCGGGCTTGCGCGCCCATGGCGCGCACGGCCTCGGGATGGTCGAGCATGAAGCGCAGCTTGGCGGTCATGGCCGCCACGTCGCGCGCGGGCACGATCCAGCCGTCCACGCCGTCGGTGACGTTCTCGGGCAGGCCGCCCGCATCGCTGACCAGGGCGGGCAGGCCCAGGCCCATGATCTCGCGGCAGGCGAACGACAAGGCCTCGCGGTAGGACAGCACGAAGCCCGCGTGGCAGGACGCCAGCGCGGCGCGCACGTCGTCCAGCAGGCCGGGGAAAACCACCTGGTCGATCATGCCGAGTTCGCGCACGCGCGCCAGCTTGGCCTCGGAGGGCGGATCGCCGGCCACCAGCAGCCGCACGCGGGCCTTGTCCGCGGCGGGCAGCGCCGCCGCCGCGGCGACCAGGTCCAGCCAGCCCTTGTCGTAGTCGGTGCCGCCGGAACTGCCCAGCAGCAGCTTGCCGCGCCAATCCGGCCCGAAGAAGATATCGCGCAGCTTGTCCAGGCTTTCGGGCGGCGGCGGCGCGAAGAAGTCGGTGTCGATGCCGTGGCGGATGGTCGTGATGGGGCGGCGCCGGTAAGGCGAGTTTTCCATCAGGCGGCGCACGTAATCGCTGACCGCGATGCTGTGGTCGGTGGCCAGGCGGGCGCGCAGCCAGTTGCCCAGGCTGGTCACCGGGTGGTCGTTGTGCTTGGTGAAGACGATGCGCGGACGCTGCGGCAGGGCCAGCGTGGCGAACATGACCTGCTTGTGGTCGGCCGAGCCGTTGCAGTGGATGAGATCGTAGCCGCCCTGGCGGATCAGCCGCCGCAATTGCGCGCGCTCGCCCAGCAGCGCGGCGGGGCGGGACGAATACTGCATGGGAACCGCCGTCACGCCGGGGATGGCCTTGGCGTAGCGGTAGAGCCGGCTGGTCTCGGGCGTGGCGACGGTGATCCGGTGGCTGCCCGCCAGCGCCTTGGCCAGGTTGACGATATAGGTCACATGGCCGCCGCCGTTGCGGCCATGGAAATTGGTGTAGAGGATGTTCACTTTTTCTTGTCGGCCAGGAACATCAGCTTCGAATACCGGAAGAAGCTGCCGGCCGCCGCGGTGACGGCCAGCACCAGGCCGTGCTTGCCGTCGAGGAAGCCGCGCCGGATCAGGTAGATCCGCACGAAGGTCCAGAAGCCGTGCCCCAGCGCGCCGAAGACCGAGGTGCGCCGGCCCTTGGCGTACATCATGGCGGCGGCGTCCGACGAGTAGCGGTTGACCTTGGCGATCAGGGCCTCCAGGTTGTCGTACGGATAGTGGTGGAAATAGCCGCGCATCCGCAGCGGCTGGCCCTGCGCCGGCACCACGCGCTCATGCACGGCGGCGTCGGTGAAGCGCGCCGTGCCCCGCTTGAACAGGCGCAGCACGTAGTCCGGCCACCAGCCGCTGTGGCGGATATCGCGGCCGCAGAAATTCGACAGGCGCGCGATCTCGTAGGCGTCGGCCCGCGGGGCGCGCAGCGCTTCCTGGATTTCCTGGGCAAGTTCGGGCGTCACGCGTTCGTCGGCATCGATGGACAGGACCCAGTCGCCCGTCGCCAGGTCCAGCGCGCGGTTCTTCTGGGGCCCGAAACCAGGCCAGTCCGAAGTGACTTCCACGCGCGCGCCCAGGGCCTGCGCCAGTTCCACGGTGCCGTCCGTGCTGCCCGAATCGACGACGATGAACTCGTCGGCGAAGGACACGGTCTTGAGGCAGGCGGCGATATTGGCCGCCTCGTTCTTGGTGATGATGATGACTGATAGCTTCATCCGCGATTCCTAAGACGCTTTTTCCAGGCCTTCCAGGCGTGGAAGCGCGGCCCCCAGAAGGGATCGCGCGACAGCCAGATGCGCCGGTTCAGCCAGGAGCCGCCCTGGTTGCGCACCGCGAAGCGGTAAATGTGCTCGGGATCCGCGCCGGGGGCGTTCTGGCCGAAAGGGTCGGTAGTGTACAGGTGGCGGAACCCGGCCTGCCGGGCCGCGGCCACGTAGTCCGCGTCGAAATAGCCCTGGGGCCAGCAGAGATGGTCGCTCGCCTGGCCCAGCCGGCTCGCCAGCGTATCGCGGGAGTCTTGCAGTTCCTGCGCGATATGCGCGCGCTTGGCGTCCGTGTCCGCGCCACAGACCTTGTCCCAGCGGGTGTGCGTATGCGTATGGGAATGGAACTCGAAGGTGCCCGCGGCCAGCATGGCCTCGATTTCGCTCCAGCGCAGCATGGCCTCGTCGGCCCTGCCCTCGGCCACCAGCCGCTTGCAGGCATCGTGGTCCGGCGTGGGCGGCAGGGCCCCGCCCTGGCCCGCGTGCGGGCGGACCGGCCCGTCGCCGATCCAGCCCGTGATGGTGAACAGCACGGCGCGCATGCCGTAGCGCGCCAGCACCGGATGCGCATGCACCCAGTTGTTCAGGTAGCCGTCGTCGAAGGTGATCAGGACCGAGCGCTCGGGCGCGTCGCCGCCCGCCAGGTAGGCCGCGAACTGGTCGGTAGACAGCGACTGGTAGCCGGCGCGCGCCAGCCGCGAAATCTGGGATTCGAAGACGTCGGGCGTCGCCGCGATCATGCCGCCCGCCGGCGTGACGTGGTGGTACATCAGCACCGGGACGTTGGGCGCGTTCATGCCGCGCGCTCCGCCAGCCACTTGGCGTAGACGGCCTCGGTGGTTTCGGCCAGGCGGGCGGGCGAGAACACGCCCTCTTCCCAGACCATCTTGCGCCCCGCCTCGCCCATGCTGCGCCGCAGCCCGGCGTCGTCGATCAGGCGCTGCAGCGCCCCGGTCAGGGCGCGCGCGTCCCTGGGCGGCACCAGGATGCCGGTTTCGCCGTCGCGGAACATTTCGGACACGCCGCCGACGTCGGTGCCGATCACGGGCAGGCCGCTGGCCTGCGCCTCGACGTAGACCGTGCCGGACGCCTCCTGCTGGGTCGCCAGGGCGAAGAGGTCGAAGCCGGCCAGCAGATTGGGCACGTCGCGCCGCATGCCCATCAGGTGGATGCGGTCCTGCAGGCCCAGTTCGACCACATAGGCCTGGGTCTGCTCGAACACCGGCGAGCCGCTGCCGACGAACACCAGGTGCAGCTTGGGCCGGCTGGCCATCAGCGGCGCGATGGCGTCGATCAGGTCCTTGTGCCCCTTGGTGGCACGCATGACGGCGACACAGCCGACGACGATGTCGTCATCGGCCAGGCCGAGCTCCTCGCGCAGCGTGGAGCGTTCGACCGGCGGCGGCAGCACGATGGGCGAATATACGGTCGCCACTTTTTCGGCGGGCACGCCGCGGTCGATGAGGTGCTGGCGCACGTGGTCGCTGACCGTGGTGACCCGGTGCGGCAGGCGGGTGTAGGACCACAGCGAGCCGACCTTGTTGGACAGGTGGCGGGTGCGCACGATGAGCGGCGTTCCGGCCAGCCGCGCCGCCGGCGCCGCGATCACCGTGTCGCGCCGGCTGTGCGTGTTGAGCACGTCGAAACGGCCTTCCCGCAGGATGCCGCGTATGGTGGCGATGCCTTTCAGGTAGTTCGCCACGCCGTCCATCTCCAGGGTGTGCACGGTGAAGCCCGCGTCCGACAGGCGTTCCGCCAACAGCGCCTTGGGCTGGCAGATGGCCTCCATGTGGTGGCCGCGCGCCCGCATGGCGGTCATCTCCTTGAAGATGCGCCCCTCCTGGCCGCCGAAGCTGGTGGCGGCTTCCGAGTGAACGATACGCAGGCTACGCATCAATAAGTCACCTCGACCCCGTCGGGCTTGGTCCATTCGTTCAGGTTGGCCAGCAGCGTGTCGGCCATGCGGACGCGCCACTCCTCGCCCAGCCGGACGGTGCACAGGAAGTTGTTCTTGGAATAGACGATGTCGACCGGCACCCCGGGAATGCCGTTCTCGGGTTCCGCGCGGAACGGATTGAGCATCTGCCGCAGGCGGGCCGCGTCGGCGCTGCCGTTGAGCTTGACGCGCAGCGACTTGGCGCGGGCCTCGCGGGCCAGTTGCAGGTCGTAGAGCTGCTCGGCCACGATGCGCATGCCGCCGGAATAATCGTCGTTGCTGACCTTGCCCTGGACGATCACGAGCTGGTCTTCGCGCAGGCGGTTGCGGTGCTTCTCGTAGAGTTCGTTGAAGACCGAGATTTCCACCTGCGCGGTGCCGTCGTCCAGCACGGCGAAGACCATCTTGCCGCGGCGCGTCATCATGACGCGCACGCTGGCCAGCACGCCGCACATCCATTGCAGGTCGCGCTGCGGCTCCACGCGGGCCAGTTGCATCGGCACGATGCGGCGCACTTCGTCGCGCCAGGCGTCGAACAGGTGGCCGCTGTAGTAATAGCCCAGCGCGGTCTTTTCTTCCGTCAGCTTCTTGTGCAGGTCCCAGGGCGCGACCTTGGCCAGTTCGCCCGCCACCACGTCGCTGCTGTCGTCGCCGAAGAGCGAGGCCTGGTTGGCGCTGCGCGCCGCCTGCTCGGCGGCTTCCATGGCGGTGGGCACCGACGCCAGCATCGCCGCCCGGTTGGGCTCGATGGTGTCGAATGCGCCGGCCTTGATCAGGGCCTCGATGGTGCGGCGGTTGACCGCGTGCTTGCTGACGCGGCGGCAGAAGTCGAACAGGTTGAGGAAGGGGCCGCCCTCCTTGCGCGCGCGCAGGATGTCTTCGACGGCGCCCTGCCCCGTGCCCTTGACCGCCCCCAGGCCGTAGCGCATGGTGCGCGGCGGCTTGCCGTTCTTGGTGTGCTTGTCGGCGACCGGCTCGAAGCGGTAGCCCGAAAAATTGACGTCCGGCGGCAGCACCTCGACGCCGTTGTCCTGGGCGTCGCGGCAGAAGATCTGGACCTTGTCCGTATCGTCCATATCCGAGGACATGGTCGCGGCCAGGAACTCCGTCGGATGGTAGGCCTTGAGCCATGCCGTCTGGTAGGAGATCAGCGCGTATGCGGCCGAGTGCGACTTGTTGAAGCCGTAGCCCGCGAACTTCTCCATCAGGTCGAACAGCTTGACCGCCAGGTCCGGATCGTGGCCCTTTTCCTTGGCGCCCTTTTCGAAGAGCTCGCGGTGCTTGGCCATTTCCTCGGGCTTTTTCTTGCCCATGGCGCGGCGCAGCAGGTCGGCGCCGCCCAGCGAATAGCCCCCGATGATCTGCGAGATCAGCATCACCTGTTCCTGGTAGACGATGACCCCGTAGGTGCTCTTCAGGGTGGCTTCCAGGTCGGAGTGGAAGTAGTCCACCGCCGCGCGGCCGTGCTTGCGGTTGACGAAGTCGTCCACCATGCCGGATTCCAGCGGCCCCGGACGGTACAGGGCCAGCATGGCGATGATGTCTTCGAAGGTGTTCGGCCGCAGCTTCTTGAGCAGTTCCTTCATGCCGCGCGATTCCAACTGGAACACGGCGGTGGTATTGGCGTCGCACAGGATCTTGTAGGCGGCCGGATCGTCCAGCGCCAGGGCCATCACGTCGAAGTCGCGCTTGTCCTCGTTGAACTGGCGCACGTAGCGCACGGCCCAGTCCAGGATGGTCAGGTTGCGCAGGCCCAGGAAGTCGAACTTCACCAGGCCGGCGGCCTCGACGTCGTCCTTGTCGAACTGCGAGACGGCGCTGTTCTCCTGGCCGGGCTGGCAATACAGCGGGCAGAAGTCGGTCAGCTTGCCGGGCGCGATCAGCACGCCGCCCGCGTGCATGCCGATGTTGCGCGTCAGGCCTTCCAGCGGCTTCGCCAGATCGACCAGCCCGCGCACTTCCTCTTCCTGCTCGTAGCGGTCCTTGAAGGCGGGCTCTTCCTTCAGGGTGCGCTCGAGCGACCAGGGATCCATCGGGTTGAACGGGATCAGCTTGGACAGGCCGTCGCAGAACATATAGGGCATGTCCAGCACGCGGCCCGCGTCGCGCACCACGGCCTTGGCGCCCAGCGTGCCGAAAGTGGCGATCTGGCTCACGGCGTCGCGGCCGTACTTTTCCTTGACGTAGTCGATGACCCGTTCGCGGTTGTCCTGGCAGAAATCGATATCGAAGTCGGGCATGGAAACCCGCTCGGGATTCAGGAAGCGCTCGAACAGCAAGTCGTAGCGGATCGGATCCAGGTCGGTGATGCCCAGCGCGTAGGCCACCAGCGAGCCCGCGCCCGACCCCCGGCCCGGCCCCACCGGCACGCCGTTGTTCTTGCCCCAGTTGATGAAGTCCTGCACGATCAGGAAGTAGCCCGGGAAGCCCATCTGGATGATGGTCTTGCATTCCCAGCGCAGGCGTTCGTAGTACTGCTCGCGCTTGGACTCGCGTTCGGCGTCGTCGGGGAACAGGAAGCGCATGCGCTTTTCCAGGCCTTCTTCCGACAACTGCACCAGGTAGTCGTCCAGCGTCACGCCCTCGGGCGTGGGGAAATTGGGCAGGCGCGGCTTGCCCAGCACCAGGCTCAGGTTGCAGCGCTTGGCGATTTCCACGGTGTTGGCCAGCGCCGACGGCACGTCAGCGAAGCGCCGCGCCATTTCCTCGGAGCTGAGCAGGTATTGCTCTTTGCTGAACCGGCGCACGCGGCGCGGGTTGGCCAGGATCTCGCCTTCGGCGATGCAGACCCGGGCCTCGTGCGCCTGGAATTCATGCTCGTCCAGGAACTGCACCGGGTGCGTGGCCACCACCGGCAGGCCGGCTTCGGCCGCCAGGCGCATCGCGGCCTGGGTATAGGCCTCGTCGCCGTCCATGCCGGAGCGCTGCAGTTCAATGTAGTAGCTGCCCGGAAACAGGTGCGCCCATTGGCGCGCCAGCGCCAGCGCCGACACGGCGTTGCCGGCGTCCAGCGCCTGGCCCACGTCGCCCGCGCGCGCGCCCGACAGGACGATCAGGCCGTCCTGGCCCTGCAGCCATTCGCGCCGGATCTCGGCCCGGCCCTTGCCCTGGTTCGTCAGGAAGGCCTTGGTGAGCAGTTCGCAGAGGTTGAGATAGCCCTTGTGGTTGCGCACCAGCAGCAGCAGGCGAAAGGGCTTGGCGGGGTCTTCGTCGTTGGACAGCCAGACGTCGCAGCCCGCGATGGGCTTCACGCCCGCGCCGCGCGCGCCTTTGTAGAACTTGATCAGGCCGAACAGGTTCGACAGATCGGTCAGCGCGACGGCGGGCTGGCCCAGCTTGGCGACGCGCTTGATGAGGTCGGGGATGCGCACGATGCCGTCCACGACCGAGAACTCGGAGTGAACGCGCAGATGAACAAATGGGGACGGGTTTGTTACGGCTTCGGACATGGGGAGAATTGTACCGGTCAAAGCCGGGCTGCCGTGCGATTCGGGAGGCTCGCGCGGGCGGCCTGTGTAACAATACCCCCTGGACCTGACCCACCCCATGCTGCACGAGATTTACGTATGAAATGGCTAATCCCCGGGATCTGGCTGGCCGCCATCCTGTTTGCGCACTTCCGCGGCCGCGTCAAGCTGCCGCTGGGCCGGCAATTGCTGGACCATTCCGTGCTGCTCGCCCCCGTCAACGCCTTCATGGTGCTGGCTTCGCGCGTGCCGCCCACGCCCTACCTGACGACGAGCGAGATCGCTGAACTCAAGGTGCTGGACGACAACTGGGAGACGATCCGCGAGGAAGCCATGCAGATGGCCGAGCTGCGGCGCATCAAGGCCGCCGACACCCACAACGACATCGGCTTCAATTCGTTCTTCAAGTACGGCTGGAAGCGTTTCTACCTGAAGTGGTACGACGCGCGCCACCCGTCCGCCGAAGAGCTCTGCCCCAAGACCGTCGCCATCCTCAAGACCCTGCCCAAGGTCAAGGCCGCGATGTTCGCCGAACTGCCGCCGGGCGGCCAGCTCAACCGGCACCGCGACCCGTTCGCCGGGTCCCTGCGCTATCACCTGGGCCTGGTCACGCCCAACGACGACCGCTGCCACATCATCGTCGACGGCGAACCCTATAGCTGGCGCGACGGCGAAAGCGTGGTGTTCGACGAAACCTACGTCCACGAAGCCTACAACCGGACCGAGCAGAACCGCATCATCCTGTTCTGCGACGTCGAGCGTCCCCTGAAATGGCGCTGGGCCGAAGCCTTCAACCGCTGGTTCGGCCGCGTCGTCATGTCGGCGGCCAGCTCGCCCAACGACGGCGGCGACCAGACCGGCGCCATCAACAAGCTGACGCACGCGCACTGGGTCATCGACCAGAAGCGCAAAGCCTTCAAGGCCTGGAACCGCAAGGTCTACAAGGCCACGAAGTACGGGCTGATCGCGCTGATCATCGTGGGGTTCCTGGCGCTGTAGGGGGCATGCGTACAGATGATCCGGGATAGTGTCCGCCCCCCCCTTGCGAGACGATCCCGGATAGTGTCTGACACCCGTACGAGACGATCCTGGATTTGCCCCGATGTCTCCCGGGTGTCTGACACCAACGCAAGCAAGTGACACATTCGTGTCAGACACCCGGGGAAGTCCGCTACAGCCGGACGGGCATCTCGTACGGGTGTCAGACACCGGCTTGCCGCTACCCTACCTTTGCAGCGACTCCCAGCTTTTCATCAGCCGCTTCACCGATACCGGCATCGGCGTGCGCAGTTCCTGCGCGAACAGGGCCACGCGCAACTCTTCCAGCAGCCAGCGGAATTCGTCCAGGCGCGGGTCGGGCGCCCCCTTCAACGCCGACCTCGCGCGCTGGTACTGCGTCAGGAGCGGCGCCATCTCGGCCACCAGCTTGGCGTCGCGCGCCGGATCGGCGCGCAGCTTGTCGATGCGCGCCAGCACCGCCTTCAGATAGCGCGGGAAATGCGCGAGCTGCGCATAAGGCGTGTCGCGGATGAACCATTTGGGCATCAGCGCGCCCAGTTGCGCCTGCAGGTCGGCGTAGGCCGAGGCGTGCGGCTTGGCCTGGGGCAGCTTGCGCTGCACTGCCGCGTATTCCGTCAGCACCGCGCCGGCCAGCCGCGCCACTTCCTGCGCCAGCAGGCCGAGCCGGCCCTTGCCTTCGGCACGGCGCGCCTCGAACTGCTGTTCGTTCACCGGCCAGGGATCGGCCAGGCAAGCCTGCCCCAGCGCGCAATCGATGATCTGGTCGCGCAGTTCTTCCTGGGTGCCCAGGGTCATGTAGAGCATGCTGATGCGGGTCAGGTCCGTCAGGTTCTTTTCCAGGAACTTGACCTGCTCGCGCAGCCCCAGGCGGAACAGCCTGAGCAGCCCGGCGCGATGGTGCTTGCGGGCCTCGTCCGGATCGTCGAACACGTCCAGGTCGCAATGCGCGCCGCGGTCCACCAGCGCCGGATAGCCGATGACCGACTGTCCGCGCCGCTTGATTTCCATGATCTCCGGCAGCGGGCCGAAGGACCAGGAGGTCAGGTTTTCGTGCGCCAGCGCCTGGGCCACCTGGGAGTCGCTGGCCGCGAGTTGCTGGAAGGTGGCCTGCGCCTGCTTGCCGAATTCGGCGCGCAACTGCGCCAGGTTGCGGCCGGCGGCCAGCATGCGGCCGTGTTCGTCCACCACCCGGAAATTCATGAACAGGTGCGCCGGCAGGGTCTCGAGCTTGAAATCGCCCACGGCCGGCCGGACCTGGACCTGGTCCCACATGTCGGCGATGACGGCGTCCACCAGGCCTTGCGGCGGATCGCCCAGGCGGTCGAACCAGCGCTCGTAGAACCCGGCGGCGTAATCCGGCAGCGGCACGCAATGGCGGCGCAGCTTCTGCGGCAGCGACTTCAGCAGCAGGTGCACTTTTTCCTTGAGCATGCCCGGCACCAGCCATTCGCAGCGCGCCGGATCGATCTGGTTCAGGGCGAACAGCGGCACCGACAGGGTCACGCCGTCGCGCGGCGAACCGGGCTCGAAGTGGTAGTCCAGGGCCATGGACACGCCCTGCCATTCCACCTTCTTGGGGAACACGTCGGTCGTGACGCCCGCCGCTTCGTGCCGCATCAGTTCGTCGCGGGTCAGCAGGAGCTGGGCGGCTGCGGCCTTGTCCAGCCCCGACACCCATTTTTCCAGCGTGGCCGTCTGCGAAATGCCTTCGGGCAATTGGCGGTCGTAGAAGGCGTAGATCAATTCGTCGTCGACCAGGATGTCGGGACGGCGGGCCTGGTGCTCCAGTTTCTCGATGCCGGCGATCAGCTTGCGGTTGTGCGCCACGAAGGCCAGGCGCGTGTCGATCTCGCCCGGCACCAGGGCCTGGCGGATGAAGAGCTCGCGCGCGTGCGCCGGATTGACGCGGCCGTAATGGATGCGCCGGCCGGCATAGATGACCAGGCCGTACAGCGTGGCCCGTTCATTGGCCACCACCTGCCCGGCCTTCTTTTCCCAGCGCGGATCCGACCAGTTCCTGCGGATCAGGTGCGCGGCCACTTTCTCCAGCCAAGCCGGGTCGATGCGCGCCACGCAGCGCGCGTACAGCCGGGTGGTCTCGACCAGCTCGGCGGCGACGATCCAGCGTCCCGCCTTCTTCACCAGCCGCGAACCGGGATGGATATGGAAGCGGATCTCGCGGGCGCCCTGGTAATGGCCGCCCTCGTCGCTCTTGAAGCCGATATTGCCCAGCAACCCCGACAGGAGCGCCAGGTGGAGCTGTTCATACGTGGCTTCCGCCTGGTTCACGCGCCAGCCCTGCTCGCCCACCAGGGCCGCAAGCTGGGTATGCACGTCGTGCCATTCGCGCAGCCGGATGGGCGACAGGAAGTTCTGGCGCAAAAGCGCCACCAGCTTGCGCTGCGACGCCTTGTGCTGCACCTGTTCGCCGTACCAGCGCCACAGTTTCAGGAAGGAGATGAACTCGGACTTGTCATCGCCGAACTTGGCGTGCGCGGCTTCCGCCGCCTCGCGTTCCTGCATGGGGCGGTCGCGCGGGTCCTGCACCGACAGGGCCGAGGCGATGATCAGCATTTCCGCCAGGCACTGCTGTTCCCGCGCCGCCAGGATCATGCGGCCGATGCGCGGGTCCACGGGCAGCTTGGCGAGCTCGTGGCCGCTGCGGGTCAGCGCGAACGAGGCGCCGGTGCGCGTGCCGTCGGCTTCGTCGCCGGCGGCGGACGCCAGTTCGATCGCGCCCAGTTCCTGCAGCAGGTGATAGCCGTCGGCCACCGCGCGTCCGGGAGGCGCCTCGACGAAGGGAAATTGCTCGATATCGTCCAGCTTCAGCGCCTTCATCCGCAGGATGACGGACGCCAGCGAGGAACGCAGCACTTCCGGATCGGTGAACGCGGCCCGGTTGTTGAAGTCCTGCTCGTCGTAGAGCCGGATGCACACGCCCGGCCCCACCCGGCCGCAACGGCCGGCGCGCTGGTTGGCCGAGGCGCGGCTGATCGGCTCGATGCGCAACTGTTCGACCTTGTTGCGCCAGGAATACCGCTTGATGCGCGCCAGCCCGCTGTCGACCACGAAGCGGATGCCCGGCACGGTCAGCGAGGTTTCCGCCACGTTGGTGGCCAGCACGATGCGCCGCGCGTTGGTGCGCGGATGGAAAATCTGCTCCTGCTCGGCCTGCGACAGCCGGGCATACAGCGGCAGCACCTCGGTGCCCGCGGGATGGCGCTTGCGCAGCGCCTCGGCGGATTCGCGGATCTCGCGCTCGCCGGGCAGGAACACCAGCACGTCGCCCGGGCCGTGCCGCGCGCATTCGTCCACCGCGTCCACGATGGCGTCGATCAGGTCGCGCTCTTCGTCGCCCGACATGCGATCGCGTTCGCGGCCGGCCTTGCCCGCGGCGGGCGCCTCGTCTTCGGCGGTCTCTTCGCGCACGGGCCGGTAGCGGATCTCGACGGGGTACAGGCGGCCGGACACCTCGATGACGGGCGCGGGCTTGTCCTCGGACGCCGCGAAGTGCCGGGCGAAGCGCTCGGCGTCGATGGTGGCCGAGGTGATGATGAGCTTCAGGTCCGGGCGGCGCGGCAGTAGCTGCTTCAGGTAGCCCAGCAGGAAATCGATGTTCAGGCTGCGCTCGTGCGCCTCGTCGATGATGATGGTGTCGTAGCGGCGCAGGAGCGGATCGCGCTGCGACTCGGCCAGCAGGATGCCGTCCGTCATCAGCTTGATGGACGCGTTGGGCCCGGTGCGGTCATTGAAGCGCACCTGATAGCCCACCACCTCGCCCATCGGCGTGCCCAGCTCCTCGGCGATGCGCTTGGCCACCGAGGTCGCCGCCAGGCGGCGCGGCTGGGTGTGGCCGATCATCTTCTGGCGGCCGCGGCCCAGCTCCAGGCAGATCTTGGGCAGTTGGGTGGTCTTGCCCGAGCCGGTCTCGCCGCTGACGATCACGACCTGGTGGCCGGCGATGGCGCGCGCGATCTCCCGGCGCCGCGCGCTGACGGGCAGGTCTTCGGGATAGGTCACCACGGGGATGGGCCGCTCGGGGCGCGGCGCCCGGCGCGCGTTCTGCGCGGCGGCCGCCGCCGGGGCCGCCGCGTCCGCGGCCTTGGGGGCCCGCGGGCTGGAGGATTCAGGCATGTACGATAGTCCGGTTAGGCCGACATTATAAATTTCCCCGCGCGCCCTGCCGGGGAAACCGCCCCGGCGGTCATATAATTTCGCCACGCCGTCCGCGCGACGGCGCTATGACGCGGCGTGGCGCCGCGTTTTTGCCGACCATCAGGAATTCCTCCGCCCATCATGCCCGACCTGGAACCAGACACCGTCTCCGCCCTCGAAGCCCCAGAATTCGCACCCGCCCAGTTCGTCCGATGGTTTCGAGACGTGGCGCCCTACGTGCATGCATTCCGAGGCAAGACGTTCGTGGTGGCGTTCGGCGGCGAACTGGTGCAGGCCGGCGCGCTGAACGCGCTGGTGCAGGACCTGTCGCTGCTGTCCTCGCTGGGCGTGCGCCTGGTGCTGGTGCATGGTTCGCGTCCGCAGGTCAATGAGCAACTGCGGCTGAAGGGCTTTACGCAGCAGTTCGACCGCGGCCTGTCGCCCACCGACGCGGCCGCGCTGGAATGCGCCAAGGAAGCCGCCGGCGAGATCCGCCTGGACATCGAGGCCGCCTTCAGCCAGGGCCTGCCGAACACGCCCATGTCGCATGCGCACATCCGCGTCATTTCCGGCAATTTCGTCACCGCCCGCCCCGCCGGCGTCATCGACGGGGTGGACTACAAGCACACCGGCCAGGTCCGCAAGATCGACATCGAGGCGCTGAAGTTCGCCATTGAAAAGGGCTCGTCCGTCGTGCTGCTGTCGCCGCTGGGATTCTCGCCCACCGGCGACGCCTTCAACCTGGCCATGGAAGACCTGGCCACCAGCGTGGCCGTGGGGCTGCGCGCCGAAAAACTGATCTTCCTGTCCAGCTCGCAAGGCGTGCTGAACGACGACGGCACGCTGGACACCGAACTGGCCCGGGTGGACGCCGACGCCCTGCTGGCGGCCGGCACGCTGGACGAGGAAACCCATTCCTTCCTGCAATACGCGTCCCTGGCCGTCAAGCGCGGCGTGGCCCGCTCGCACCTGCTGCCCTACACGCTGGACGGCAGCGTGCTGCTCGAGATCTTCACCCACGACGGCGTGGGCACCATGGTGGTCGAAGACACGCTGGACGACCTGCGCCCGGCCACGATCGACGACGTGGGCGCGATCCTCAGCCTGATCGAACCCCTGGAAGCCGACGGCACCCTGGTGCCCCGTCCCCGCAGCGTGGTCGAGCGCGACGTGGAGAATTTCACGGTGCTGGAGCACGACGGCGTGATCTACGGCTGCGCCACCCTGCACAGCTTCCCCGACGAACAAATGGCGGAAATGGCCTGCCTGATCGTGCACCCGGAATGGCAGGGTTCGGGCGAAGGCGAGATCCTGCTGCGCCACATGGAGGCGCGCGCCCGCGCCGCGGGCGCCAAGCGGCTGTTCGTGCTGACCACGCGCACCTCGCACTGGTTCATGAAGCGCGGTTTCGTGCAAGGCGGCATCGCCGATCTGCCGCGCGAAAAACAGAACAATTACAACCGTTCGCGCAACAGCCTGGTCTTCATCAAAAAGCTGTAACCGCCCAGCCGCGAGGCCCCGACCGCAGAACCTGAAGGGGCTTGGCGTCCTGGCGGCGCCAAGCCCGTTAAAATACGGTCTTACTTATTTTTCCGGCAGCGAACCATGGCTCGTATCGTCAACTGTGTGAAATTGAAGCGTGAAGCCGAAGGGCTGGATTTCCCGCCCTACCCCGGCGAACTCGGCACGCGCATCTGGCAAAGCATTTCCAAGGAAGCGTGGGAAGAATGGAAGAGCATCCAGACGCGCCTGGTCAATGAAAACCGCCTGAACCTGGCGGACGCCCGTGCGCGCAAGTACCTGCAGCAGCAAATGGAGCGCTTCCTGTTCGAAGACGGCAGCGTGGAAGCCCAGGGCTACGTCCCGCCTTCGGCCTGATCCGCGAACGGCCGCGCCCCGCGGCCCTTACGCCGGCGCCTGCAAGCCGCACCATTGCGCGATGAACAGCGCAATGGTCTTGGTGATCAGGCGCACCGACTCCAGGTGGACGCGCTCGTCGAAGCCGTGAATATCCAGCGATTTGGGGCCATAGACCAGCGTCGGCATATCGCCATAGATCACGAACACGCGCGCGTCCAGATAGCCCGGCGTCGTAAAACTCTGCAATTCGCTCTGGAACGCCTGCCGATGGCAATCGCGCAGCGTGTTCTCGGCGTCCGACCCTTCCTCCAGCACATAGCCTTCGGCATAGAAGCCGGTGTAGGTGACCTGCGGCGGCGTGCCGCCCAGGCGCGGATCCGACACGGCGTCGCGCAGGCAGGCATCGATCTCGGCGCGGGCCTCGTCGGCCGTGGTGCCCGGATAGATGGCGGCGCGCACATCGAACTCGCACCACGGCGGCACCGTCGACGGCCAGTCGCCCCCGACAATCTTGCCGATGTTGAAATTGATGGGATGATCCAGGTGCTCGAAGTGCCGGTGGCAGTGATGCTGCCCGTTCCACTTCGCCTCCACCCGGCGCAATGCCTCGATGGCGGCGTAGGCCGCGTCGATGGCGTTGAAGCCGTTGGCCATTTCCCGCGTATGCGTGGGATGCCCTTGCACACGGACCTTGAACCACAGTACGCCCACATTGGCCCGCACCAGCATGTTCTCTTCCGGCTCCGGAATGATGACCGCGTCGGCCTTGTAGCCGCGCAGCAGGGCCGCCAGCGCGCCATTGCCCGTGCATTCCTCTTCCACCACCGACTGGAAATGGATGGGAGCCCCGGGCGCATACCCCGCCGCCCGCAAGGCGTCGTAGGCGTATAGGTTCGCCGCCAGCCCGGCTTTCATGTCGGCGGCGCCGCGGCCGTACATCCAGCCGTCGATGATGGCGGGATCCCAGGGCGAACGGCTCCACATTTCCTGGGGCCCGGTGGGAACAACGTCGATGTGCCCGTTGAGGATCAAGGAACGCCCCGTCTGGACCTCGGGCCGGTAGGTGCCGACCACGTTATAGGCGTTTTCGTACGACACCGTGACGGGGCCGAAGCCCGGATGGGAACGGATGTCTTCCACATCTATTTTCCAGCGGTCCATCGCGAAGCCGCGCTGGCGCATCGCCTCGTACAGGAAGTCCTGCGCCGTATGCTCCTGTTCGCGCAGCGAGGGAAAGCGCACCAGGTCCTGGGTGAAGGCGAGCTGCGCATCGAAGCGTTCGTCGACAGCCTGCAGGATGCGGCGGATTTGTTCGGAAGTCAGCGCTGCGGGCGCCGTTGCGTTGTCCATGCAATCTCCTTGAGCGTGGGGGAATGGGCGTAAGCCGGGTCAGGCGGCGCGGGTGGCGGCCGTCGCAGTTCCGGCGGCGCGCTGCTTGTGCGCCGCCAGGCCCCAGATGGAAACCAGGGTGATGAGCGAAAGGCCCGAATAGAACAGCGCCAGCGGCACCCACTGCCCCGGGTAGCGGTGCGAGAGCCAGGTGCCGGCCAGGGGCGTGAAGCCGCCGGCGATCGCCCCGCACAACTGATACGAGAGCGAAATCCCCGAGTAGCGCACGTGGGTGTCGAAGGCCGAACTGATGAAGCCGGCCATGGCCGAATAGATCGTCGCCATGAACACCAGCACGATCGCGATGCCCGCCACGATGCTCAGGGGCGTGGCTTGGCTGACCAGCATGAACATCGGATACGGCGCCAGCACCGAGCAGGCGGCGGCGACGATCAGCACGCGCGCCGTGCCCAGGGATTCCGCGAACCAGGCGGCCAGCGGCTGCACCAGGAACTGGATGATGGCGACCGCGAACAGGCAGTCCAGGATCATCGCCCGGTCCAGGCCCAGCGTCTGCGTGGTGTAGGCCAGCATGAAGGTATTGGTGAAATAGATGCCGCCGATGGCGACGGTGCAGACGCCCATGCACAGCAGCACCGTGCGCCAGGCCGTGCGCATGACTTCGCGGGCCGGAATTTCCAGCGTCTCCTGGCGCGCCAGCACTTTGGCGAAATCGGGCGATTCGCTGACCCCGACACGGATGAAATAGCCGACCGCCAGCAGGACCGCGCTGACCAGGAACGGGATGCGCCAGCCCCAGGCCAGGAAATCGGCCTCGTCCAGGGTGGTGATCAGGCGGAAGGCCACCAAAGAGAGGATCAGGCCGGCCGGGCTGCCGAGCTGCGCGAACGACGCCGCGAAGGTGCGGCGGCGGTGCGAAGCGTGCTCGCCCGCCATCAGCACGGCGCCGCCCCATTCGCCGCCCACCGCCAGGCCCTGCGCCAGGCGCAGCAGCAAGAGCAGCGCGGGCGCCAGCATGCCGGCCTGTTCGTAGCCGGGCAGCAGGCCGATGCCCACCGTGGCGACGCCCATGATGATCAGGGTGGCCATCAATGCGTTCTTGCGTCCGATGCGGTCGCCGAGATGGCCGAACACCAGGCCGCCCAGCGGCCTGGCCAGGAACCCGGCCGCGAAAGTGCCGAACGACGCCATCGTGCTGACGAAGGGATCCGCCGCGGGAAAAAACACCTTGCCGAAAACCAGCGCGGCCGCGGTGGCGTATATGTAGAAGTCGTACCACTCGATGGTGGTGCCGATGAACGCGGCGGCGGCGGCGCGCACCGGCTGCTTGGCGGTGGGCGGATGAGCGGGGCTTGTCATGTTTCCTCCTCGGAGTGTCTTGCTTTTGATGGCGGCTTTATCGCCCGCCGAGCGACATACGGTCAATTTCTGTTTTCTAATCATCAAGTTAAGTAAAATTAATGTCTTGATCCGTGGCCCCCGGTCCTTGGAGCGCAAGGCCGGGCTTGCCCAAGAGTGCTTGACTATCAATGCCTTATGAAAGAAAACCCGCTTTCCCCCGGGGCCACGGCCCGCAAGATCGACCGCCTGGACTGGAACCTGCTGCGCACCTTTCTGGTGATCGTCCAGGAGCGCAGCATTAGCGGCGCTGCTATCAAGCTGCATATCACGCAGTCCGCGGTCAGCCAGGCGCTGCGCCGCCTGGAGCAGCAGCTCGACCGCAGACTGATCGAGCGGCACCACGCCCGATTCGCGGTCACCCGGGCCGGCGAGGAAGTGCGCCAGGCCGCCGAGGCGATCCACGGAAATGTGTCCCAGCTCGTCAACGACGTGGCGCAAGCCGAAGAACAGACGGTGGGGCGTATCCACTTGCTCGTCGCCAGCCGCATCCATTCGGCGGTCTACGACGACTTCTGGGCGCGCTTTCATCGCGCCCACCCGCGCATCGAGGTGCAACTGGACGTGCTGCCCAGCAGCGAGATCGTCAGCGTGGTGCAGCAACGGGGCGCTACGGCGGGCATCGCGCTGTGCCGGCAGATTCCGAAGCGCCTGGACCACAAGCTGTTCCTGCAACAGCGCTATGCCTTGTTTTGCGGCAGGAACCATCCTTTGTTCGGGCGTCCCGACATCCGCATGGAAGATCTGCTCGGCGAGGACTTCGTGTCTTTCGCCAGCGACGCGCTGGGAGACAGCCTGTCGCCGTTGACGATCTTCCGCGACCAGCGCGGCTTCTCGGGCAGCATCGTCGCCACCTCGTCGCAGCACGACGAGGTCAAGCGGCTGCTGGTGGCGGGCTTCGGCATAGGCTGCCTGCCGGAACACAGCGTCCAGGCCGATCTCGCGGAAGGCAGGCTGTGGCGCCTGCCGCCCGGCGAGGGCGTATGCGCCGCCGACCTCCATCTTCTCTGGCACGGCGACGCCCACCGCAGCGCGGCCGAGGACCTGTTCATCGCGTCGTTCCGCAAGCACATCGACAATTACTCCTTGCCGCAGCGCTTGCTGGCCACCCTGCCCCAGTAAGGCCTTAAGATTCGCCTATCGCCGGCCGCAACGGGCCCGGCCAACAGTAAAGCCGTCATGAAAGAAGAATCGAGCCCGCCTTTCCCCGCCCGGCTGCCGGACGCCATCGCCCGCGCCCTGGCCGTCGCCCCCGACCGCCGGACGGGCACGCTGCAGGACGTGCGCCACGTGGTGATCCTGATGCAGGAGAACCGCTCCTTCGACCACTATTTCGGCACCTTGCCCGGGGCGCGGGGCTACGCGGATCCGCTGCCTGTTCCCACGGCCTCGGGCGACGTGCTGACGCAGCAGGACGGCGCGCTGCGGGTCCGGCCCTACGCCCTGCGGGCGGATTACCCCAGCGGCACGCCGGTGGGCTATATCACGCCGCACACCTGGGACGATGCCCAGCGCGCCTGGAACGACGGCCGCATGGACCAGTGGCTGCCCGCCAAGAGCCGCCTGGGCATGGGCGCCTACGATGGCGCGGACGTGCCGTTCCAGACCGCGCTGGCCGACGCCTTCACGCTGTGCGACGCCTACCATTGCTCGATTCAGGCGGGCACCAATCCGAACCGGCTGTTCCTGTGGACCGGCACGAACGATCCCACGGGACGGGCGGGCGGCCCCGCGCTGGTCAATACCTACGACCGCCTGGGCCCCGCCGGCGAGGGCTATTCCTGGACCACCTATCCCGAGCGCCTGCAGGCGGCGGGCGTGGACTGGCGCATCTACCAGGACATGGAGGACAACTATCACGACAATCCGCTGGCCGGCTTCAGGCAGTACCGCCGGCAGCATGCCGCGGGCGGCGCCGACGCCCCCTTGCGCGACCGCGGCCTGTCCACGCACACGCTGGACGACCTGGCCCGCGACGTCGTTCAGGGCACGCTGCCGCAGGTGTCGTGGATCATCGCGCCCACGGCCGACTCCGAGCATCCGGAGGTTTCGTCGCCCCGCCGGGGCGGCGCCTATACCGAACGGGTGCTGGACATCCTGACGCGCAATCCCGCGACCTGGAGCGGCTGCGTGTTCTTCGTCACCTACGACGAGAACGACTGCTTCTTCGACCACATGCCGCCGCCCGCGCCTCCCGCCCGTCCGGCCGACGGCTCGTCGGGCGGTTTGTCCAGCGTGGAGCTGGACGGCGAATACCACGACGCGCGCTGCGGCCCCAGCGCATCCACCCCGGACGATCCGCCCGGCCTGCACGGCCGCGCGTTCGGATTCGGGCCGCGCGTGCCGATGCTGGCGATCTCGCCCTGGAGCCGCGGCGGCTGGGTCGACTCGCAGGTGTTCGACCACACCTCCGTGATCCGCTTCCTGGAAGCCCGCTATGGTGTGGCCGAACCGAATATCAGCGCCTGGCGGCGCGCGGTGGCCGGCGACCTGACCTCGGCCTTCGACTTCGCCGGCGACCGCGGGCAGCAAGCAAGAGCCGGCAAGCGCCGCGCCTGCCCGCTGCCGTATGCGCTCGATGCCGAAGGCGGAATGGCCGCGGACGGCCGGCACTATCGGCTGACGCTGCGCAACCCGGGCGCGGCGGGCGCGGTGCTGCACGTCTATGACCGGCTGGCGCTGGAACGGGCGCCGCGGCGCTACACGGTGGGCGCGGGCGCCCGCCTGGACGACGGCTGGCGGCTGGCCGATGGCGGCGCCTACGATTTGTGGCTGCTGGGTCCCGACGGTTTCCACCGGCATTTCCGCGGCGACGCCCGCGATGGCGGGCGGATCGAGGCGCGCATGGCGCCCGCCGCCGACGGCGTGCGCCTGCGGCTGGTCAACCGCGGCGAAGCGCCGCAGGCCGTGGAACTGGCGTCGCGGATGGGGGATAGATGGTGCGCGGCTACGCAGGTGCCGGCCGGCGGCACGGTGGAGGTGGAGTACGCGGGATGCGAAGGCTGGTACGACCTGGAGCTGGCCGTCCCGGGGATGCCGGGGTTTGGACGGCGGCTGGCCGGCCGGATCGACGGGGGCAAGCCGGGGGTGGCGGATCCCAGGTTGGGGGCGGTGATGTTGGCTGAGGGGTGAGGTGAGGAGGCCGCGGCTTGCGGGGGTGTCAGACACCCTTTGCTGCGCTTGCGTGGTGCGAGGAGCATCTCTCCAGGGTGTCAGACACCTGCCTCGGTAACACCTGCTTATCGCTGGCACCCTGCGGAAATGCAGGTGTCTGACACCCTTACGAGCAAGCCGCCCGAAATAGAGGTGTCTGACACCCCTACGAGCAAGCCGCCTCGAAATAGAGGTGTCTGACACCCCTACGAGCAACCCGTCAAGCTGAAGCCAGCCCGCCCGGGTGTCAGACACCCGCCATAAGCTGCTGGTATCAGACACCCACCGCGAAAAACTACTGCTCCTGCTGCGGCTCTTCCGAGTCCTCGTCGCCACGCGCCAGGCGCTCCGTGTTCTTCACGCCGGTGTGGCGCACGTCGGCGCCCTTGACCATGTAGATCACGCGTTCGGACATATTCTTGGCGTGGTCGCCGATGCGCTCGAGCGCGCGCGCGATGAAGATCATGTCGATGGCGCGCGAGATGGTGCGCGGGTCTTCGATCATGTAGGTGATGAGATGGCGCAGCGCGCCCTTCCATTCCTTGTCCACTTCCTTGTCGCTGCGCACGACGGCGGCGGCCTGGATCGGGTCGAGGCGGGCGAAGGCGTCCAGCGCCTGGTGCAGCATGGTGCGCACGTTGGAAGCCATGTGGCGCAGCTCGATCACCGGAATGTGGCGCAGCTCGGCTTCGTGGATGCGGCGCGCGACGATGGCGACCTTCTCGGCCTCGTCGCCGGAACGCTCCATGTCGGTCAGCATCTTGGACACGGCCATCAGCATGCGCAGGTCGATGGCGGTGGGCTGGTGCCGCGCCAGGATCCGGCTGATGCTCTCGTCGATTTCGACTTCGTGGCGGTTGACTTCCTTTTCCCGCTCGCGGACCTTCTCAACCAGCGACAGGTCGCCGCTGGCCAATGCGTCGATGGCCTCCTGGATCATGGCTTCCACCAAGCCGCCCATTTGCAAGAACTGCGAACGGACGCTTTCCAGATCCGCGTCGAACTGTTTGTTTGTGTGCTCCGACATCCGGGCTCCCTGCGTGGTTGATCTCATTGCACTGCCCCGAAATTGAAAGTATTACGAGATGGGCTTGCACAACCGGCAAGGTTATGACCCAAGTGTGACAGGATTATGAATCGCCCCCCTGCCCCCTGCAAGACAGGGCGGCAAGGGGCAGCGCCCGCGCGGGAAAAGCCGGGTTCAGCCGCCGCGGTCCAGGCGGCGGATGCCGTTCTGCGTGGCCAGCAGCGCCACGTCGGCGCCCGGCATCGCGAACAGGCCGCAGGTCACCACGCCCGGCAGGTTGTTCAAGCGGGCCTCCAGGCCCGGGGCGTCCGTGATGGACAGGCCCGACACGTCCAGGATGATGTTGCCGTTATCGGTGACGAAGCCCTCGCGCAAGCGCGGCTGGCCGCCCAGCGCCGCCATGGCGCGCGCCACGGCTTCACGGGCCATCGGGATGACTTCGATCGGCAGCGGGAACTTGCCCAGGGTCTGCACCAGCTTGGATTCGTCGGCGATGCAGAGGTAGCGCTCGGCCACCGAGGCCACGATCTTCTCGCGCGTCAACGCGCCGCCGCCGCCCTTGATCATGTGCAGGTTGGCGTCGATCTCGTCCGCGCCGTCGACGTAGATCGGCATGGCGGCGACGTCGTTCAGGTCCAGCACTTTCAGGCCGTGGCCGGCGAGCCGGGCGGCGCTGCGCTCCGAGCTGGCCACCGTGCCGCCGATGCGGCCCTTGAAACGGGCCAGGCCGTCGATGAACAGGTCGGCCGTGGAACCCGTGCCCACGCCGATGATGACGTCGGGACCGGCGACCTGTTCAACGAATTCCAGGGCCGCGTCGGCGGCTTGCTGCTTGAGTTCTTGCTGGGAGAGCATGGCGAAAAATGCGGAGAGGGTTGTCGAGCCGGGAAATTTAGCATGCGGCGGCGGGCCAGGCGCGCGCCAGGATCGCCTGGACATCCGTCCCCGCGGGCAGCTCGCCGAAAATGCCGCCATCCGGGCTCAGGCGGCTGGCGGCGTAGGCCTGCCCCACGGCGTCCGGCGCGTGCTGGATCAGCAAGGCGGCCTGCCACAGCCGCGCCAGGCCGCCGGCGATGCGCCGCGCCTGGAACGGCGCCTGCGCGGGATCCGCCAGCAGGGCGCGCCAGCGCGCCAGCGCGTCGTCGAAATCCTGGTTCTGCCCCTGCGCCAGCGCGAGTTCGCCCTCCAGCGCCGGCAGGACGTCGGCCTCGCGCTGGAGCGCGCGCAGCACGTCCAGCGCCATCACGTTGGCCGATCCCTCCCAGATGGAGTTGACCGGTGTTTCACGATAAAGCCTGGGCATCGGCCCCTCTTCCACGTAGCCGTTGCCGCCCCAGACCTCCATGCACTCCGCCACCGCGGCGACGGCGCGCTTGCAAACCCACAACTTGGCGGCGGGCGTGCCCACCCGGACCAGGGCGCGGGCCTGCGCGTCGGCGCGCTCGTCCACGGCGCGCGCCAGCCGCAGCGCCAGCGCCATGGCGGCCTCGCTTTCCAGGGCCAGGTCGGCCAGCACGTTGCGCATCAGCGGCTGCTCGAGCAGCGGCTTGCCGAAAGCGTGCCGGTGCCGCGCATGGTGGATCGATTGCACCAGCGCCTGCCGCAGCAGCGCGGTGCTGCCCAGCACGCAGTCCAGCCGCGTGGTGGCCGCCATTTCCAGAAGCGCCGCCAGGCCCCGGCCCGGCTCGCCCAGCAGCACGCCCCAGGCGTCCTCGAACTCGACCTCGGCGCTGGCGCTGCTGCAATTGCCGAGCTTGTCCTTCAGCCGCCGGACGCGGACGGCGTTGCGCGGCCCGTCCGGTATCCAGCGCGGCACGAAGAAGCAGCCCAGCCCTTCGTCCGTCTGCGCCAGCACCAGGTGCGCGTCGGCCTGCGGCACCGAGAAAAACCATTTGTGCCCCACCAGCCGATAGGGGCTGCCCCGGCCCGCCGCCCCCAGCGGCACCGCCCGCGTGGTGACGGCGCGCAGGTCCGAGCCGCCCTGTTTTTCGGTCAGGCCCATGCCGATCAGGGCGCTGCGCTTGGCGGACAAGGGCGCGTCGGCGCCGTCGAATTCACGCGAATACAGCGCGCTCAGCCACTGGCCGCCGAAATCCACGGCGCCGGCCGGTTCCCGCTGCAGCAGCGGCACCGCGGCGAAAGTCATGGTGGTGGGGCACAGCGTGCCGGCCTCGACCTGGCCCTGCATCACGTAGGCCGCCGCGCGCGCCACCTGCGCGCCCGGCTCGGGATGCTCCCAGGCGCGGCTGTGCAGGCCGCGCGCCATGATGCCGCCCATGAGCAGGTTCCAGGAGGGATGAAAATCGATATGGTCGATGCGGTGGCCGCCGCGGTCATAGCTGAGCAATTGCGGCGGATGGCGGTTCGCTTGCGCGCCGGCTTCCAGCGTCTGCGCGCGGCCCAGCCAGGCGCCATGCGCGGCCAGCTCGCCCGCCCAGGCCTGAGCCCCTTCCCGTTTCACCGCCTCGCGCAGCGCCGGATCGGTTTCGTACAGGGAATAGTCTTCCAGGGGCGGGACCTGGTTGAATACGGTGTGCGTCTCGAACGATGGCATAGGCAAGCCTCCGTGTATCCATCCGCCGGCGCGCCGCGGGCCGGGCGGCGCGACGCCGATTTCAGCCCGGCCGCGCCATGGGCGCCACCAGGGCCCAGGGACGCAGCGCCTCGACCTGCGCGGCCAGTTCCAGCAGCACGGCTTCGCTGCCCAGCGGCCCCATCAACTGGATGCCGATGGGCAGGCCGTCGGACGACATGCCGAAAGGAATGGAGATGGCCGGCATGCCGGTCAGGTTGGCCAGCGGCGCGAAGGGCGAATAGCCGATGACGCCCTTCTTCCCCAGACGGTAGGCCAGATAGTCGGCGTTGTCCATGGCATAGCGGCCGATGGCGGCGGGCGGCTGCGCCAGCACCGGGCTCAGGAACAGGTCGTATCCTTGCGAACCGTCGCGCGCCAGGAAGCGGCCCACGCGGCGCGTGATCTCGTGGCAGGTATCCACGCAAGCCACGTACTGCGCGCCGGAAATGGCGCGGGCATATTCGCGCGCGCCCAGCGTGGTCGGCTGCAGTTCATCGGCGGCGAGCCGCCGGCCGCGCGCAGCGACGAAGGCGTCGATGGCGTTGGCCGCCGCGCTGGCGATCAGCGGCAGCATGGGAGACAGCACTTCCTCGGACCCCACCGGCGGCGCGGCCTGCGCCAGTTCGTGACCCAGCGACGCGAAGAACCGGGCGGCTTCGCCCACGGCGGCCGCCACCTCGGGATGGATGGCCTCGCCTTCGTAGGTGGTATCGATGAATGCGATGCGGCGGCGCGCGGCCGCTTGCGGATCGGCCGCCACGCGCGCCACCACCCCGCGGTACGATTCCGCCGGCTGGGCCGGCGCCGCGTACGGCGCGCCCACGTCGGCGCCGGCGCTGATGTCCAGCGCTGCCGCGCAGTCGCGCACCGACAGCGTCATCATGTGTTCCGTGGCCAGCCCGCCCCACCCTTCGCCCTTGAGCGGGCCCAGCGGCATCAGGCCGCGCGAGGGCTTCAGGCCCAGCACGCCGCAGCAGGACGACGGAATGCGGATCGACCCGCCGCCGTCGCTGCCATGCGCGATGCGCACCATGCCGCTGGCCAGCGCCGCCCCGGCGCCGCCGCTGGAGCCGCCCGCGCTGTGCCCGGCCTTCCAGGGATTCTGCGTGGCCGGGCCGTACACCGGCGATTCGGTGGTGGGGCTCAGGCCCAGTTCCGCGCTGGTCGTGCGGCCGAACGGAACCAGGCCGGCGCGGCGGTAGCGCTTGACGATCTCGGCATCGACGTTCCATTCGACCTGGCCGTAGAGCACCGACCCCATGGCGCTGGGCAGGCCCAGCGCGGCGGTGCCCAGGTCCTTGAGCAAGGTGGGCACGCCCAGGAACGGCCGGCGGTCCAATTGCGCCAGCCGCTGCTCGGGCGAAAGCCTCGCGAGTTCGTCGTCCAGCGCCTGGGCCAGGCGCAGGCCGGTTTCCGCCTGCACGCCGCAGGCCGCGTTGATCGCGGGATTGCGGGCCGCCACCCTGTCCACCGCTTGCTGCATTGCGGCAAGCGCAGTCGTGGCGCCCTGTGCGATATCGGCGCCCAGCGCCGTCGCGTCGAGGGTGGAGGAATCGTGGCGTTCGGCGATGCTCATACTGGCGATGCTCCGGGTATCGGCGGCGAATTGCCGCACGTATCAGGATATCGGCAGTCGGACGGGGCAACAAGCGCGGGCGGGAGCAGCCCGCCCCTGCCCTGTCGTTCCGGGCGTATCAGTTGCCGCCGACAGGCGGCGCGTCGGGCTCGCCCGGGTCTTCGCCGGCTTCGCCCAGCAGCAGCCGGGCATCCGCCTCGGGCAGCGCTTCCACGTCTTTCAGGTTGCGCAGCATGACGCGGGTGCGCACCTCGGTCTGGCCGATTTTGTTGCTGGCGGTGTCCAGGGTTTTCTTGACGCTGGCCAGCGCGTCGCCGAACTTGCCGAATTCCGTCTTGACCGCGCGCAGCACCTGCCAGACTTCGGACGAACGTTGTTCGATCGCCAGGGTGCGGAAGCCCATCTGCAGGCTGTTCAAGAGCGCCGCAAGATTGCTCGGCCCCGCCACGTTGACGCGCAGGTCGTGCAGCTTGTCCAGCAGGCCGGGCCGGCGCAGCACCTCGGCATACAGGCTTTCCGTGGGCAGGAACATGATGGCGAAGTCGGTGGTGTGCGGCGGCGCGACGTACTTGGAAGCGATCGAGCGCGCCTGCAGTTCGACGGCCCGGCCCAGCGCGGCCCCCGCGTTCCGCACGCCGTCGGCATCCGCCGCTTCCTGCGCGTCCATGAGGCGTTCGTATTCCTCTTTGGGGAACTTCGCGTCTATCGGCAGCCAGACGGGGCCGGCGCCGCGCCCGGGCAGGCGGATGGCGAATTCCACCACCGCCTCGCTGCCCGGCACCGGCTTGATGTTGCTGGCGTACTGGTCCGGCGTCATGTTGTCTTCGATCAGCCGGGCCAGTTGCACCTCGCCCCAGGTGCCGCGCGACTTCACGTTGGTCAGCACCCGCTTCAGGTCACCCACGCCGGCCGCCAGGGCCTGCATTTCGCCCAGGCCCTTGTGCACGGCTTCGAGGCGGTCCGAGACCAGCTTGAAGGATTCGCCCAGGCGCTGTTCCAGCGTGGCGTGGAGCTTCTCGTCCACCGTCCGCCGCATTTCGTCCAGCTTGGCGCTGTTGTCGGTTTGCAACGATTGCAGGCGCTGGTCCACGGTGGCCCGGACTTCCATCAGGCGGCGCTCGTTGATCTGGATGAGCCCCTGCAACTGCTCCGCGAAGCCCGCGGCGAAGCGCGCCAGCGATTCCGCCGACTCGGCTCGGGCGGCCTGGGCGTCGCGGGACAGGCCGGCGCGCAGCTCCCCATGCGACTGCGACAGTTCCACCCGCAAGGCGCGCGTCGAATCCGCAAATTCGGTGCGCAGGCCGCGTTGCCCTTCCGCAATATCGGACCGCAGCGCGCGCTCGGCCCGTTCCTGGCGTTCCAGCAGCGCGTCGAGCCGGGCGTCCGGCGGAGGGGGACGCAGCCAGGCCAGCAAGGCCGCCAGAAATGCCAGCACTGCGCCGCCCGCGGCAATCCAAAGCAGATGAATGTCGTTCAAAAGATACGTCTCCAAAGCCAGGATTGTAGGACCGGACCGCGTCCGCCGCGGCACATCCCGCCTGGGGCCTGCATTATCGGACTGGTTACCTGGAACAAAGGATTAAACTTTGATATGTCCAAACAGGTTCCCGCGCCCTTGAATCCCGCAGACTCCTTCCCCTGTATTCCCGCGGCCTCATTCCAGGCCGTATTCGGCCCATTGAACCTGGACGCCGAGGTGCCGCTCGCCACCGGCGGCGACCGGCACATCTTCCAGCATCCCCACATGCCGTCCCTGCTGGTCAAGGTCATGGACATGCAGGCCCGCGCCGTCTACCTGGAGACGCGCCCCTTCAAGCGCTGGTACAAGCAGTACCAGCGCGAAAGCGCGTACCGGGTGTATCTGAACGAAATCTCGGAGTACGTCACCACCACCACCCGGCCGTCGGGCGTATGGCAGGTGCCCATGGCGCGCATCCTGGGCGTGGCGCAGACCACGCTGGGCCTGGGCCTGGTGGTCGAGAAGATCTGCGATGCGGCGGGCAATATCGCCCCCACGGTCGCCGACCTGGCGCGGGAAGGCAAGTTCGACGCGGCGCTGAGCGCGCAGCTCGATGAATTCTTCGACGATATGGCCGACGCCCATGTCGTCATGCACGACGTGTCCGCCAGCAACATCGCCTGTGGACTGAATGCCGACGGCAAGCCGGGCCTGTACCTGATCGACGGCTTCGGGGTGCTGCCGCTCATCCCGCTGTACGCCTGGAGCAAGAGCCTGAACCGCCGGCGCATCCAGCGCAAGTACGCCAGGATGCGCGCCTCGCTTGCCCAGCGCTTCGGCCTGCCGGCCGCCTAGCGCGCGCCGGCCTCGGGCGCTTCGGGCAGCACGATGCCCTGCCGGTCCACCCATACGTAGTCATGTCCGGCGCGCTGCCCGCGCCGCAACGGGTTGCGCGTGCAGAAGGCGGCGTAGGACGGGTCCACGAAGCGGTAGCTGAGGTGTTCGTCCCGGCCCAGCGGAATGCCCAGGCGCGTGGTGCAGATCAGCGCGGCGGGGGCTTCCCCCACGTCCTCCACATAGAGGGCGCGGGGGTCGAAGCGGCGCGCGTCCCAGTCCGGCACCTTCAGTCCCAGCGCGCGGCACAGCAGCGTCTGGCCGGCGCACAGGCCGGCGGGCGGCCGCGGCCGGCCCTGGGCATCGGGATTCAGGGCCTGCATGCGGGCCAGCGACTGCGGGCCGGACCGCGCATCGGTCCACGGATAGCCGGACTTGATCAGCACGGCATTGCCGGGGCCGGCCGCGCTGAAGTTCAGCGAGTCCCCGCCGCGGGCGTAGTACATGTAGACCGTGCCGCCGTCCATGAACAGCGCGCGGCGCTTGTGGGTATAGCCGAGCGAGGCGTGGCTGCCCTTTTCTTCCAGGTAGTAGGCTTCGGTTTCGATGATGCGCGCCGACAGCCACAGGCCGCCGACGCGATGCCGGATGACCTTGCCCAGCAGCTCGCGCGCCAACTGGGCCGCGTCGCGGTCGAAGAAGGCGTCGGGCAGCGCCGGGCCGGCCGCAGCCAGGCCGGCCACCTCAGGCGAAGCGTTCGCCGTAGCGTTTTTCGCTGAAGCCAACGCTCACCTCGCCGTCCGGCGTGACCGTGACCGGGCGGCGCACCAGCGCCGGGAATTCCGCGATCAGCTCGCTCCATTGCGCATCCGTGTGCGCCGTCTTGCGCGCTTCGGGCAGGTTGCGCCAGGTCATGGACGTGCGGTTGACCAGCTTTTCCCATCCGCCGACCTTTTCCGACCAGGACTTCAGGGTGGCGGCGGGCACGGGATGGTCGCGGTAGTCGACGAAGGCGTGGTCCACGCCGTGCGCGGTCAGCCAGTCGCGGGCCTTGATGCAGGTGCTGCACTTGCTCAGGCCATACAGGGTGGTTTGCTTCATTTGGGTTCGGACTCCTTGCGCCATTGCATGCGGTTGGCGAGGATCACGCAGGTGCCCACCGCCAGGATGAACAGGGTGGCCAGCGCGTTGATCTCGGGTTTGAGGCCCAGGCGCACGCGCGAGAAAACCTCCATCGGCAGCGTGCTGGAACTGGGGCCGGACAGGAACGACGCCAGGACGACGTCGTCCAGCGACAGCGTGAAGGACAGCAGCCAGGCCGAGGCCAGCGCCGGGGCGATGAGCGGCAGCGTGATCTTGAAGAACACGGCGATGGGCGTGGCGCCCAGGTCCAGCGCGGCCTCTTCCAGCGAGCGGTCCAGGTCGCGGATGCGGGTCTGGATGATGACCGCCACGAAGGCCATGCAGAGGGTCACGTGGCCCACCCAGATCGTGAAGATGCCGTTCTCGGACGGCCAGCCCAGGCTGCCGCGCAGTTCGACGAACATCAGCAGCAGCGAAATGCCCAGCACCACTTCGGGGATGACCAGGGGCGCGCTGAGCATGCCCACGTACAGCGCGAAGCCGCGGAAGCGGCCCATGCGCCCCAGCACGTAGCCCGCCCAGGTGCCGATGATGACCGCCGCGGTGGCGGTCATGGCGGCGATGCGGAACGACAACCAGGCCGCGCGCAAGAGCGCATCGTCATTGAAGAGCGAGTGATACCAGCGGAACGACAGGCCGGTCCAGGAGGTGACGGTGGGCGACTCGTTGAACGAGAACACCATCAGGCTGATGATGGGCACGTACAGGAAGAAGTACCCCAGCCCCAGCACGATGCCGCGAAAAGTCTTGTTGGGCCCGTTCATTTGCGGCCTCCGGCCTGTTCCTGCTGCTTGACCTGGTTGTACTGGAAGTACACCAGCGGCACGAGCAGCAGCAGCACCATCACGCAGGTCACCGCCGAAGCCATGGGCCAGTCGGCGTTGTTGAAGAATTCATTCCACATGACGCGGCCCATCATGAGCGTGTTGGCGCCGCCCAGCATTTCCGGGATCACGTATTCGCCCACGGCCGGGATGAACACCAGCATGGCGCCCGCGATCACGCCCTGGCGCGACAGCGGCACGGTGATCTGCCAGAAGGCCTGCCACGGCTTGGCGCCCAGGTCGTACGCCGCTTCCAGCAGGCGCAGGTCCATCTTCACCAGCGTGGCGTACAGCGGCAGAATGAAGAACGGCAGGTAGGCATAGACCATCCCGATATAGACGGCGACGTCCGTGCGGTAGATTTCCAGCGGGCTGGAAATGATGCCCAGGCCCTGCAGCAGGTTGTTGAGCAGGCCGTCGTTGCGCAGGATGCCCACCCAGGCATAGACGCGCAGCAGCAGCGAGGTCCAGAACGGCAGGATCACGCCCAGCAGCAACAGGTTGCGCACCGAAGGCGACGACCGCGCGATGTAATAGGCGATGGGATAGCCGATCAGCACGCAGCACAGCGTGGTCACGGCGGCGATCTTCACCGAGTTCAGATAAGTGGCGAAATACAGGCTGTCGGTGAACAGCAGGATATAGCCGCGCAGGTGCAGGCTGAGCTGCACCGCTTCGTCCTTGAACTCGGCCAGCGAGGTGTACGGCGGAATGCCGAACTTGAGCTCGGCGAAACTGATCTTGAAAACCAGCAGGAACGGGACCAGCAGGAACAGCACCAGCCAGGCGAACGGCGGCACCACCGCCAGCTTGCGGCCCGACGGCAGCCAGTCGCGGGGCGAAATGCGGATCATGACGCCAGCACCAGCGCGCTGTCGGCGTCCCAACTGACGAAGATCTCTTCGTCGATGCCGGGCGCGTCCATTTGGGCCAGCAGCAGGCTGGGCACGCTGGCCTCCACCGTCTTGCCCGAATCGAGGCGGATCTGGTAGAGCGCGTAGCTGCCCATCCAGGCCATGTGGCTGACCATGCCGTGGGCCCAGTTGTATTCGCCTTCGGGCTGCTCGCGCGACACCACCAGCCGCTCGGGACGGATGGAGACGTGCACTTCCATGCCCAGCGGTTCGCTCACGCCGTGGTTGACGTAGAGCGGCCGGGTCAGTTCGTCGCTCTCGATGGCCACGTGGTCGGGCTCGTCGACCACGATGGTGCCGGTGAACATATTGGTGGACCCGATGAAGCTGGCGACGAAGCGGGAATTCGGGAAGGCGTAGACGTCCTGCGGCGAACCGCATTGGACGATCTGGCCTTCGGTCATGACGGCCAGGCGGTGCGCCATGGTCATGGCTTCTTCCTGGTCGTGGGTGACCATGATGCAGGTCACGCCGACCTGCTCCAGGATCTTCACCAGCTCGATCTGCGTCTTCTGGCGGATCTGCTTGTCCAGCGCCGACATGGGCTCGTCCAGCAGCAGCAGCTTGGGACGCTTGACCAGGCTGCGCGCCAGGGCCACGCGCTGCTGCTGGCCGCCCGACAACTGATTGGGCTTGCGGCGCGAATAGCCGGCCATCTGGACCAGGTCCAGGGCCTCGAACACGCGGTCATGGATTTCGGCGCGGTCCACCCCTTCCTGCTTCAGGCCGAAGGCCACGTTGGCCTCGACCGTCATGTGCGGGAACAGCGCATAGGACTGGAACATCATGTTCACGGGCCGCCGGTACGGCGGCACGCGGGTGATGTCTTCACCGTCCAGCAGGATCTGGCCCGACGTGGCCTCTTCGAACCCGGCCAGCATGCGCAGCAGCGTGGATTTGCCGCTGCCCGAACTGCCCAGCAGGGCGAAGATTTCGTTGCGCTTGACCGACAGGTTGACGGAACGGACGGCGACCACGTCGCCGAAGATCTTTACGACATCGGAGATCCGGACGAACTCGTCCGGATCGGCCGAATGCTGCGCCGAGTAACGGCTTTCGCTCATGATGACTATCTTCCAGACTTCAGCTCGGACCACATCCGGTTTTGCAGGCGCTGGATGTTCAAGGGCAGCGCCTTGATCACGTAGAGGGTCTTGGACACCTCGGCCGGCGGGTAGATCATGGGGTTCTCGGCCACGTCCTTCACCACGTACTGCCGCGCCGCTTTGTTGGCGTTGGGATAGAACATGGTGTTGGTGATGGCGGCGTGCACCTGCGGCGTCTCGATGTAGTTGATGAACGCCAGCGCTTCCTCGGGATGCGGAGCGTCCTTGGGGATGACCATCAGGTCGAACCACGCGGGCGCGCCGCCCTTCGGAATGAAGTAATTCACTTCGTAGGGCTTCTTCGCGTCCTGGGCGCGCTTGCGGGCGATCATCACGTCGCCCGAGAAGCCGTAGACCATACACAGGTCGCCCACGGCCAGCTCGTCGATATAGCCCGACGAGCTGAACTGGCGGATGTACGGGCGGATTTTCATCAGCACTTCCAGCGCGGCCTTGTAGTCGTCCGCGTTGGTGCTGTTGGGATCCTTGCCCAGGTACTTCAGCACGGCCGGGAACACCTGCGCCGCTTCGTCCAGCATGGAGATGCCGCACTCTTTCAGCTTGGCCGCGTTCTCGGGCTTGAAGATCATGTCCCAGTTGGCCAGGTCCACGTCGTCGCCCATGATCTGCTTGACCTTGGTGACGTTGTAGCCCAGCCCGTTGGTGCCGTAGCCCCAGGGAATGGCGTATTCATTGCCCGGATCGACCGAGGCGACCAGCGCCATCAGTTCGGGGTCGAGGTACTTCCAGTTGGGGATCTTGGACTTGTCCAGCTTCTGGAACAGGCCGGCCTCGATCTGGCGCGAGGCGTAATGCGTGGACGGGACCACGACGTCGTAACCCGATTTGCCGGCCAGCAGCTTGGCCTGCAGGGTGTCGTTGCTGTCGTAGACGTCGTAGCGGACCTTGATGCCGGTTTCCTTCTCGAACCCGGGGATCGTGTCCGGGGCCGTGTACTCGGCCCAGTTGTAGACGTTGACGACCTTGTTCTGTGCGACCGCCGCCGATGCCGCCGCCGCGGCCATCGTCGCCCCAAGCGCCCAGCGCATACCCGCCCGTAGTTTCATTACCAGCCCCCTTGCGTTATGCCGTATGTGACACGAGTGCCAAAAGGCGAAATGATAAAGCTTTTTGGCGACGGCCAGCCCAACTTTGCCGGGCGGATGACGCGGACAGGCGCACCGACGCGGCCAGGCGGCCGTCAGGGCTGGATCCCGACGCCCCAGGCCGTCCAATAGCTGTCGCGCAGCCGCAGCCAGAACCGTTCGCCGTCCTCTCCCGCCACCTTGCGCAGCGAGCGGCGCAGGCGCTCCAGGTTGCCCTGGCGCTGCCGCTCGGACAAGGCGCCTTGCGTGCCGCGGTCGAAATCGATGAGCCAGACCTGGCCGTCGTTGCCGACCAGGATGTTGAATGCGTTGAGGTCGGCGTGCCATACCCCCGCCCGGTGCATGCGCGCGATGGCTTCGGCCGCCGCCTGCCAGACCGGCTCGGCCAGCGCCTGGGCCAGCGGCCGGACGCCGGGAATGCGCTCGACCAGGATGGCGGCGCGGTAGATCGGCCCCTGGCGCCAATAGGCGGCAGCCAGCGGCGCGGGCACCGCCAGGCCCTGGGCGCGCATGGCGGCCAGCAGGCGGTACTCGCGGAAGCTGCGGCTGCGGTCCTCGCCGTTCCACAGATAGGCGTCGCGGCTGATGCGGGCGACCATGCCGCCGCGGCGGTAGCGCCGCAGCACGCCCTGCCAGCCCGGGCCCTGCACGAACCAGGCGGCCTGGCGCCCGCCGGCGTCCACCGGCCGGGCCCGGTCGCCATAGTGCGCGGGGTTGAACAGTTCCGGCCCCGCCTGGGGCAGCCGGGCGGCATCGCTCAGCATGGCTCCGGCCAGCGGGCCGGGCCAGGCCTGGCGCCGCGCGCCCGAGCGTCGGTCGTCCTCAGCCTTCACGGTTGCGCATCCAGTCGGCCACGCCGTAGAAGGATTGCAGCAGCCGGTCCACCAGGGCGGGCTCGATGCCCTGGTCTTCCATGGCGCGCCCGATGCAGGTCACCCACTGGTCGCGCTCGGCCTCGCCGATCGAGAACGGCAGGTGCCTGGCGCGCAGCCGCGGATGGCCGAAGCGTTCAATATAGTGGTCCGGGCCGCCGAAGTAGCCGCAAAGGAACCAGAACAGCTTGTCGCGCGCCTCGTCCAGGCTGGGGCCATGGGCGGCGCGCAGTTCTTTCAGGTCGGGCTCCATGTCCATCAGGTCGTAGAAGCGGTCGACGAGGGCGCGCACGCCGGGCTCGCCGCCCAGGAGATCGAAAATGCTGCGGGTATTTTCCACGGGTTCGGTAATGGTGTGGACGCGGGACGTCATCAGGTTTCTCGAAGGGTGACCAGGGGCGGCGTGCGCAGTACGCCGCGCAGGGCGAGCGCGCCGCCCGCCCAGGCGCCCAGCATGCCCGCGCCTATGCCAGCCAGCCAGGGCCAGAGGCTAAGGGTAATCGTGAAATCGAAGACCTGGGTTGACAAAGCCCAAGCGATGGCCGTGGCGCCCGCGGCGGCGAGCAGGCCCGCCAGGCCGCCCACGGCCCACAGTTCCAGGCGCTGGGACCGCGCAAGCTGCCTGCGGGTGGCGCCCAGCGCGCGCAGCACGGCGGCTTCGCGCATGCGTTCGTCGCGGGTGGCGGTCAGCGCCGCCGACAGCACCAGCACGCCCGCCGCCAGCGTGAACAGGAACAGGAGCTGCACCGCGCGCCCCACCTCGTCCAGCACCGATTGCAATTGCTGCAGGATGGCGCCCACGTCGAACACCGTAAGGTTGGGGAACTCCTTCACCAGCGCGGGCAGCACCGCGGCCTTGTCCGGCGGCAGGTAGAACGAGGTGATCCAGCTTTGGGGCATGTCGGCCAGCGAGGCGGGGGTCAGGATGGCGAAAAAATTGACCCGCATCGTATCCCAGTCCACCCTGCGGGTGCTGGAAACGGCCACTTCGACCTGCTGGCCCGCCACGTCGAAGGTCATTTTGTCGCCCAGCTTGATGCCCAGGGTCTTGGCCAGGCCGGATTCCAGCGACACCTCGGCCGAGCCGGGCGCCAGCCAGCGGCCCTGCTCGATCCGGTTGGACGAGGGCATTTCGTCCCCGTACGACAGGTTGAACTCGCGGTCCACCAGCCGCTTGGCGCGGGGTTCTTCGTAGTCGTCCGGCCCCACCGGCCTGCCGTTGACGGCGATGAGCCGGCCGCGCACCATCGGCGACAGCGCGATGCGGCCCAGGCCCTCGCGGGTGAGCGCGTCCGTCACGGCCTGCCGCTGGTCGGGCTGCACGTTGATCAGGAAGCGGTTGGGGGCGTCGGGCGGCAGGGTCCGCTGCCAGCCCTGGATCAGGTCGGTCCGCGTCATGGCCAGCAACAGCAGCGCCATCAGCCCCACTGCCAGTGCGCACACCTGGGTAATGGTGGCGGCGCGCCGGCGCACCACGCCGGCCAGCGCGAAACGCAGCGCGGGCAGGCCGGCGGCCAGCCCTCGGACGCGGCCCAGGCCCAAAATGCATAGCCAGGCCACCAGCGCGAACACCGCGAAAGCCCCCAGGAAGCCGCCCGCCACGACCGCGCCCAGCCTGGCGTCCCCGGCGAACCACCAGATCAACAGGGCAAAGCCGGTGGCGCCCAGCACGTAGCCCAAGGCGCTGCGCGCGCTCAGCGCGTCCGCGTCGCGCCGCAGCACCCGGGCGGGCGGCACGTGGCGCAACTGCGCCAGCGCGGGCAAGGCGAAGCCCAGCAACAGCAGCAGGCCGGTCAGCAGGCCCTGCAGGGCCGGGACCGCCGACGGCGCGGGCAAGGCGGTGTCGATCAGCGACCCCAGCAGCAGGACCAGCACCTGGTGCACCGCGTAGCCCAGCAGGCAGCCCGCGGCCGAGGAAAACAGGCCCACCAGGGTGAATTCCAGCGTCAGCATGCGTGCAACCTGAGATTGCACCGCCCCCAGGCAGCGCATGACCGCCACGCCGTCGCGATGGCGCGCCATGTAACGGCCGGCGGCCAGCGCCACGGCCACGGCCGAGATCAGCACGGCCAGCAGCGCGACCAGCGACAGGAAGCGCTGGGCGCGGTCCAGGGTGCGGCGCACCTCCGGACGGCCGGATTCCAGCGTGGCCACCTTCTGGCCCCGCTTCAGGTTCTGGTTGAGCCAGGCCGAATAGCCGGCCACGGCGTCGGGCTGGCCGGCCACCAGCAAGGCGTAGCCGATGCGGCTGCCCGGCGCGATCAGGCCCGTAGCGGGCAGGTCGCTGGCCCGCAGCAGCACCCTCGGCGCCACATTGACGAACTGCATGCCGCGGTCCGGCTCGTAGGTGATCACGCGGTCGATGCGGAGGTGGGCGTCGCCCACGTTCAGGCTGTCGCCCACCTTCAGGTTCAGCAGGGACAGCAATTGCCCGTCCACCCATACCGCGCCTTCGGCAGGGATATCGCGCGTGGCGGCGTCGGGCGCGAACGGCGCGTCCGCCACCCTCAGGGCGCCGCGCAGCGGATAACCGGGCTCGACGGCCTTCAGCGCGGCCAGTTGCGCGCCGTCGCCCGCGCCCACCATGGACGGGAACTGCCAGGTGCTGGACACGGCCAGGCCGCGCTCGCGGGCCTGGTCCAGGAAGGCGGCCGGCACCGGTTCGTCGGCGTCCAGCACCAGATCGGCGCCCAGCATCTGCCCGGCGTCGCGCTCCAGCGCCCGGCCGACCCGGTCGGCCAGGAAGCCCACGCTGGTCACCGCGGCCACCGCCACGACCAGCGCCAGCACCAGCAAACGCAGCTCGCCGGCGCGGGCGTCGCGCATCATCATCCGGGCGCCCAGGCGCAGGGTGGACCAGAAACCGGGGCGCTTGGCCCGTGACATATCAGGGAAATCCATCATTCCACAATGTTAACCAACGGCCAAGATCGGGGCCGAATCCCGATATCATCCCGGGGCGGGAGGCAATGCCTCCGAAAAACGCCCCCACGCCGCGCCTTCGGCTTGCTGCCCCCCAAGGGGCTGTTTTGCCTTGGGGCGGCCCGGCGGCAAAACAATACTGACTTTTGGAGAAGACCCATGCGTAAATCCTGGCTTGCCGCCACGATTCTGGCCGCTTGCGCGGCCGCAACCTCCCTGCCCTCCGTGGCGCAGACCACCCTGAAGATGGCCTACGCCCTGTCCACGTCGTCGCACTACGGCGCCGGCGCCGACGCCCTGGCGAAGTCCATCGAGGCTTCCAGCAACGGCAAGTACAAGGTACAGCAATTCGCCAACAGCGCGCTGGGCGGCGAGCGCGAGGTGATCGAAGGCCTGCAGATCGGCACCATCGACCTGGCCATCGTTTCGACAGGGGCTACCCTCAATTTTGTTCCCGAAACAGGGGTTTTCGATATCCCCTTCCTGCTGCGCGACCTGGACCATGCCCGCAAGGTGCTGGACAGCAAGATCGGCCAGGACATGCTGGCCAAGTTCCCCAGCCGCGGCATCATCGCGCTGGCCTGGGGCGAACAGGGCTTCCGCCACCTGACCAACAACGTGCGCCCGGTGCAGACCCCGGCCGACGCCAAGGGCCTGAAGATCCGCACGACGGAAAACCCCATCCACATCACGGCCTTCCGCCAGATCGGCATCCTGCCCACCCCGATGGCCTGGCCGGAAGTGGCCACCGCCCTGCAGCAGGGCACCATCGACGGCCAGGAAAACCCGCTGTCGGTGATCACCTCGGCCAAGCTGTCGCAAATGCAGAAGTACCTGTCGCTGACCGGCCACGTCTACGGCCCGGCCCTGGTGCTGATGTCGGCCAACGTCTATGAAGGCCTGTCCGCCGAAGACAAGGCCAACTTCGACCGCGCCGGCAAGGAATCCGCCCAGGCCATGCGCGCCTACGTGGACAACATCGAGAAGACGGGCGTGGAGCAGTTGAAGAAGGAAGGCATGCAGGTGTCCGACGTGGACCGCGCCGCCTTCGCCGCCGCCGTCGAGCCCGCCTACCCCGAGTACTACAAGAAGTTCGACAAAGCGCTGATCGAGTCGATCCGCGACACCAAGTAAGCAGGGTCCGCCCCTACCCGGGGCGCCTCTTCCCTGGCGGCGGGATTGCGGTCCCGCCGTTTTTCGTCCCCATCCTTCGCGTACACCGCCAACGGGATACATCATGCGTTTGCTCTGCGCCTTCGACCGCGGGCTGTTCAAGCTGGTCTCGATCTTCGCCCAACTCTTGCTGGTGGCCGCCGCGGCCGCCGCCTTCTACCAAGTCATCGCCCGTTTCGTACTGCACTCGCCCGCCGACTGGAGCGAAGTGCTGACCCGCGCCCTCCTGATCTGGACGGTGCTGCTGGGCGTGGCGCTGGCCTTCCGCCACGGCGCCATGATCAGCGTGGAACTGCTGCGCAACCTGCTGGGCGGCACGCGCCGCCGCGTGCTCGAGGCCGTCATCGGCCTGATCTGCGCCGGCTTCCTCGGCTTCCTGGCCTGGATCGGCGGCAACATGACCTACCGGGTCCGCTTCCAGACCGTGCCCAGCCTGGACATTTCGATTTCCTGGATCTACCTCGCCATCCCCGTGGGCGCCACGCTGGCCGCCATCGCCGTGCTGGCCCGCTGGTGCGCCGGCGAAGAAGACGACGTGCCCGTGCGCAACGACGCGCAAGGCTGAGCCGCCCCCATCGAACATAAGCAGCAGATATCGCCATGTCCCAATTAATGATTGTCTCGATGCTGATTTTCTTCGGGCTGTCCGTGCCGGTCGCCGTGTCGATCGGCCTGGCCAGCCTGGCGGGAGTCGGCAGCGCCGGCCTGCCCTGGGTCGTCGTCGCCCAGCAACTGTTCGCCGCGCTGGATAAATACCCGCTGGTCGCGATCCCCTTCTTCATCCTGGCCGGCAACCTGATGGAAGCCGGCGGCATCTCCGAGCGCATGGTGGAATTCGCCAAGAGCGTGGTGGGCGGCATCCAGGGCGGCCTGGCCTGCACCTGCGTGCTGACCTGCATGATCTTCGCCGCCGTGGCCGGATCCAGCGTCGCGACCACCTTCGCCGTCGGCGCCATTCTGATCCCGGCCATGATCCGGCACGGCTATCCCGCGCCCTTCGCGGCTTCGCTGCAGGCCAGCGCGGCCGAGCTGGGCGTGATCATCCCGCCGTCCATCCCGATGATCCTGTTCGCCGTGTCCACCGACACCTCGACCGGCGAGCTGTTCATCGCGGGCGTCATGCCCGGCATCCTGATCGGCGTGGCCCTGATGTTCTACGTGTGGCTCTACGCCAAGCGCAACAACCTGGGCAAGCGCGACGGCGAGGGCCGCCTGCCGCTGTGGCCTGCGTTCAAGAACGCCTGGCTGGCGCTGCTGATGCCGGTCATCATCCTGGGCGGCATCTACGGCGGCGTCTTCACGCCGACGGAAGCGTCGGTGGTGGCGGTGATGTATGCCGTGGTCGTGGGCAAGTTCATCTACCGCCGCCTGAGCTTCAAGCAGTTGTCCGAGACGCTGCACAAGTCGGTGGTGTCCACCGCCGTGATCATGTTCGTGATCGCCAACGCCGGCATCTTCAGTTTCCTGCTGAACCGCGCGGGCATTCCCGACGCGCTGGGCACCTGGCTGGCGCAGATCTTCGACACCAAGATCACCTTCCTGATGGGCGTGAACGCGGCGCTGTTCGTCATCGGCATGTTCATCGAGACGTCGGCGTCGATCGTGGTGCTGGCGCCCTTGCTGCTGCCGGTGGCGCTGAAGTTCGGCGTGGAGCCGGTGCACTTCGGGATCATCATGGTGGTGAACCTGGCCCTGGGCATGATCACGCCGCCGTTCGGGGTAAACCTGTTCGCGGCCTGCGCGGTGGCAAAGTTGCCGCTGGAGAGGTTGATCAAGCCTTTGGTGCCGTTCGTGGGGGTGGTGATTGCTTGCTTGATGGTGATTACGTATTGGCCGGGGTTGTCGTTGGGGCTGCGTGATCTGGTTTATGCGAAGTAAAGGGAGTTGATTGCTGATGTGGTTTTGTTGACTACATTAGTGATTTTTTTATCGACTTGCGGGGCGGGGACCGCGCTGGGGTGACTGAGTTGGCAGTTGATAGGTGCGCCGCGCTTCCATAGGCCGCCCCTCGGCGCGGGCGCCCTGGCTGCTCGCGCCCACGATTGCGGTCCGGCGCCCGGGCGCCGGACTGCCCCTTCCTCAACCTCGTCCTCGCCTTCGGCGACTCCTTCGGTTTCCGCCGGGCGCATCGAGGTTGCTCGCAACCAGGACGCCCGCGCCGAGGGGCTACGTTTGTCTTGGCTTGATACGCTGCCGGACCTGTTTTCAGTGACGAATCTTGCGGTGCCCGCCGATGCCGGCCGCGCGGGCGGCCGACATCGGCATACATGCCTAGAAGCGTGGCGGCGGGTGCGCTGGCGCGAATTCGGTCATTGGTTTGCTGATGGCTTCGCCTGTTTTTTGGAGGGGCGGTGATGGGCGGCGCGGCGAACGGGAGTGTCAGTATTTTTGTGTTTAAGGCGTTAATAGCCTGACCGTTGTTTGGGTCAAGCTTGTTGATGCTATCTCAGCGATACGGGTCGGTGAAGCGTTCGGCATAAATGACGGCGAACTGGTTCATGGCAGCCTTCCAGTCGTGTGTGGCGCTACCCCAGGTCCCAGTGATGTTGCGCAGGACCAGCCACAGCAGCTTGGTGGCGGCCTCGTCGCTGGGGAAGTGTCCCCGCGTCTTTACCGCCCGACGCAACTGCGCGTTGATGCTCTCGATGGCATTGGTCGTGTAAATCACTTTGC
>Ga0222420_100259_pt1 | contig 44855 bp, 41 predicted proteins | sample 3A2ome_FD_182470 | JGI IMG/M metagenome (GOLD analysis project Ga0222420, IMG submission 182470) | Enriched microbial communities from leaf-cutter ant dump, University of Wisconsin, Madison, United States - 3A200A (version 2) | ecosystem: Environmental > Terrestrial > Nest > Insects nest > Nest...
CACGAAGTTGCCGGCGGAAGGGAATACCCGTACGCCGGGCAGCCGGGCCAGGGCGGCCGCCAGCGGCTCGCGGTCCGCGCGCAGGCGGGCAGCCTGCTCGTCCAGCACCGCCTTGTGGCGCAGCACGGCCGACAGCGTGGCCTGGGTCAGCACGTCCAGGTTGTAGGGCGGGCGGACCTTGTCCAGTTCCGCGATCCAGGCGGGGTGGCCGGCCAGGTAGCCGAAGCGCAGGCCGGCCAGGCCGATCTTGGACACCGTGCGCATGACGACCACGTTGGGCGCGTCCAGCACCTGCGGCATCCAGGTGCGGTCGGCGAAGGGCTGGTAGGCCTCGTCCAGCACGACCAGGCCGGGGGCGGCGGCGATGATGGCCTGCACGTCCTCGTCGGACCAGAGGCCGCCGGTGGGATTGTTGGGCACGGCCAGGAACACGAGCTTGGGCTGGTGTTCGCGGATGGCGGCCAGCATGGCTGGCAAATCCAGGGTCAGGTCAGCCGTCAGCGGCACGCCGATGAAGCGGGCGTGGTCGAAGCGCGCCGCCATGTCGAAGTACACGAACGAGGGCCAGGGCGACAGCACCGCGTCGCCGGGATTGCAGCAGGCTTGGACGATGATGTGGATGAGCTCGTCCGAACCATTGCCGAACAGCACGTCCGCCGCGTCCGGAACGCCGAAGGCCGTCTTGACGGCCTGCCGCAGCGCCGACAGGTCGGCGGCGGGATAGCGGTTCAGCGGGGTATCGCGCACGGCGCGGGCGATGTCCTCGCGGACCGCGTCCGGCAGCTCGTAGGGGCATTCCATCGCGTCCAGCTTGATGCAGCCTTCGGCGTGCGCCACGGGGTAGGCGGCCAGCCCGCGGATGTCCGCGCGGACCGTGCCGGCGATGCGGCCGGCGACGCTTCCCGCCGGGACCGGGCTCATGGCTTGTCGATCCGGTATTGGGCGCTGGCGGCGTGCGCCTGCAGGCCCTCGCCCAGCGCCAGCTCGGCGGCGATGCGGCCGAGCTGCTGGGCGCCCTGGTGCGAGACCTGGATGAGGCTGGAGCGCTTCTGGAAGTCGTAGACGCCCAGCGGCGACGAAAAACGGGCCGTGCGCGAGGTCGGCAGCACGTGGTTCGGGCCGGCGCAGTAGTCGCCCAGCGCCTCGGAGCTGAAGCGGCCCATGAAGATCGCGCCGGCGTGGCGGATCTGCGCGGTCCACTTCTCGGGCTGTTCGGTGGAGATCTCCAGGTGTTCGGGGGCGATGTCGTTGGCGATGCTGCACGCCTCTTCGAGGCTCCGGACCAGGATCAGCGCGCCGCGGTTGGCCAGGCTGACGCGCAGGATGTCGGCGCGGGGCATGGTGGGCAGCAGGCGCTCGATGGCGGCCTGGACCTCTTCGATGAAGGCGGCGTCCGGGCACAGCAGGATGGACTGCGCGAGCTCGTCGTGCTCGGCCTGCGAAAACAGGTCCATGGCGATCCAGTCGGCCGGCGTCCTGCCGTCGCAGATGACCAGGATTTCGCTGGGGCCGGCGATCATGTCGATGCCGACCACGCCGAACACGCGGCGCTTGGCGGCGGCGACATAGGCGTTGCCCGGGCCGACGATCTTGTCGACCGCCGGCACGGTGGCCGTGCCGTAGGCCAGCGCGCCCACGGCCTGGGCGCCGCCGATGGCGAACACGCGGTCCACGCCGCCGATGGCGGCCGCGGCCAGCACGATCGGATTGCGCACGCCGTCGGGCGTGGGGGTGACCATGATCAGGTCCTGCACGCCGGCGACCTTGGCCGGAATGGCGTTCATCAGCACCGACGAGGGGTAGGCGGCCTTGCCGCCCGGCACGTACAGGCCCACGCGGTCCAGCGGGGTCACCTGCTGGCCCAGCATCGTGCCGTCGGCCTCGGTGTAGGTCCAGGTCTCGGCGCGCTGGCGCTCGTGGTAGCTGCGCACGCGGTCGGCGGCGGCTTCCAGCGCGTTGCGCTGGGCGGCCGGCAGCGCGGCCAGGGCCGCATGCCAGTCCGCCTTGGGAATCTCCAGCGTCGCGGCCGATGCATCGGGCATGCGGTCGAAACGCTGGGTGTATTCCACCAGGGCGGCGTCGCCGCGGGCGCGCACGTCGGCCAGGATGCCGGCCGCGGCGCGGTCGATGGACTCGTCCTCGGCGGCTTCGAAGGCCAGCAGCTTGGACAGGGCGGATTTGAATCCGGGATCGCGGGAGTCGAGACGATTGATCAGGGCCATGGCGTCATGGGGCAAGCAGGTAACGGCCGCCGCGGCGTCGCGGCGGGCGGGGGATCAGACGTTGCGGGAGGCGGCTCTTTCGAAGGCGTCCAGCAGCGGTTGCAGGCGGGCGCCGCGGGTCTTCAGCGCCGCCTGGTTGACGATCAGGCGCGACGAGATCGGCATGATGTCCTCGACCGCGACCAGGTCGTTGGCGCGCAGCGTGCCGCCGGTGGACACCAGGTCGACGATGCAATCGGCCAGGCCGACCAGCGGCGCCAGTTCCATCGAACCATACAGCTTGATGATGTCGACGTACACGCCCTTGGACGCAAAGTGTTCACGTGCTGAATGCACGTACTTCGTGGCCACGCGCAGGCGCGCGCCCTGGTGGACGGCGCCTTCGTAGTCGAAGCCCTTGCGCGCGGCCACGGCCAGGCGGCACTTGGCGATGTTCAGGTCTATCGGCTGGTACAGGCCGCCGGGCTGTTCCTTGGCATGCTCGATGAGCACGTCCTTGCCCGCGATGCCCATGTCGGCCGCGCCGTACTGCACATAGGTGGGCACGTCCGAGGCCCGCACGATGATCAGGCGCAGGCCGGGGTCGCTGGTCGGCAGGATCAGCTTGCGGGAGCTTTCGGGATTTTCGGGGACCTCGATGCCGGCCTCGGCCAGCAGAGGCATGGTTTCTTCGAAGATCCGACCCTTGGACAAAGCCAGGGTCAGGGGCGTGATGGGGGCATTGCTCATCGGCGGGCCGCCTCGAGAGGGATGCGCTCCGTTGGGGGGCAGCAAGCCGAAGGCGCGGTGTGGAGCCTGTCAGTTTTCATGCCTGTTCCTTGCCGGTGACGCGTTGGACGTTCGCGCCCAGGGCGCGCAGTTTCACTTCCATCTGGTCGTAGCCGCGATCCAGGTGGTAGATGCGGTCGACCAGGGTCTCGCCCTCGGCGGCCAGGCCGGCGATGACGAGGCTGGCCGAGGCCCGCAGGTCGGTGGCCATGACGGTGGCGCCAGACAGGGTGCGCACGCCGCGCACGGTGGCGGTGTGGCCGTCGATGTCGATGTCGGCGCCCATGCGGCGCAGTTCCTGCACGTGCATGTAGCGGTTTTCGAAGATCGTTTCCTCGATGACCGAGGTGCCGTCGGCCACGGCGTTCAGCGCCATGACCTGGGCCTGCATGTCGGTGGCGAAGCCTGGGTATTCCAGCGTGCGGAACCCGACGGCGCGGGGGCGCGAGGACATGGCGCCGCGGATCCAGTCGGGACCGGTCTCGATGGCGAGGCCGGCCTCGGCCAGCTTGTCCAGGGTGGCGCCGAGGATGCCGGCGTCGACGTTGCGCAGGACGATGTCGCCGCCCGCCGCGCCCACGGCGCACAGGAAGGTGCCGGCCTCGATGCGGTCGGAGATGACGCGGTGTTCGGCGCCGTGCAGGCGGTCCACGCCGTCGATCACGATGCGCTCGGTGCCGTGGCCCTGGATGCGGGCGCCCATCTTGATGAGCAGTTCGGCCAGGTCCACCACTTCGGGTTCGCGCGCGGCGTTCTCCAGCACGGTCCGGCCCTCGGCCAGCACGGCGGCCATGAGCAGGTTTTCGGTGCCGGTGACGGTGACCATGTCGGTACGGACCGAGGCGCCCTTCAGGCGCTTGGCGCGCGCGATCACGAAGCCGTGCTCGATGCTGATTTCGGCGCCCAGCGCGGCCAGGCCCTTGATGTGCTGGTCGACCGGACGCTGTCCGATGCTGCAGCCGCCGGGCAGGCTGACGCGGGCCTCGCCGAAGCGCGCCACCAGCGGGCCCAGCACCAGGATGGAGGCGCGCATGGTCTTGACCAGATCGTACGGGGCCTCGAGATTGTCGACCTTGTCGGCCTGGAGCGTGACCACGCCGTCCGCGCCGCGTTCCGCGTGCACGCCCATCCGGCCGAGCAGGCGCAGCATGGTCGCCGTGTCGTTCAGGTGGGGCACGTTCGACAGGGTCAGCGCATCGGCGGTCAGCAGGCTGGCGCAGAGAATGGGCAGGGCCGAGTTCTTGGCGCCGGAGATGGAGATCTCGCCGTGCAGCCGCGAGCCTCCGGTAATGCGCAGTTTGTCCATCATTGGCCAGCCTGCCGGTATTCGTCGGGCGTCAGGGTGCGCATGGAGAGCGCATGGATCTCCGCCTTCATGCGGTCGCCCAGGGCGGCATAGACCAATTGATGGCGCTGGATGAGGCGCTTGCCTTCGAAGGCGGCGCTGACGATGACGGCGTCGAAATGCGAGCCGTCGCCCTGTACGTCGAGATGTTCACAGGGCAGGCCGTCCGCGATGTATTGGCGGACTTGCGCGGGAGTGGGAAGCATGGACGTCAGTTCCTGAGTTTGTAGCCGCTGGCCAGGAGCCGCAGCGCATAGAGCGATAGCGCGAGGAACACCCCCGTCACCACCGCCAGGCTGCGCCAGGGGGAGACGTCCGACACCGAGAAGAATCCGTAGCGGAAACCGTCGATGGTGTAGAAAATGGGGTTCCAGTGGGACACGCTCTGCCAGAAGGCGGGCAGCGTGTGGATGGAATAGAACACGCCGGACAGGAAGGTCGCCGGCATGATCAGGAAGTTCTGGAAAGCGGCGAGCTGGTCGAATTTTTCGGACCACAGGCCCGCGATCAGGCCCAGCACGCCCATGATGCCGCAGGCCAGCACGGCGAAAACGGCCAGCCACAGCGGATGCGCCGGCACCAGCGACACGAAGAACAGCGCCACCACCCAGACGCACAGGCCGACCGCCAGGCCGCGGACGATCGCCGCCAGCACGTAGGCGGCGAACATGTCGCGGTGCGACAGGGGCGGCAGCAGCATGAAGACGAGGTTGCCGGTAATGCGGCTCTGGATGAGCGATGAGGACGGGTTGGCGAACGAGTTCTGCAGCATGCTCATCATCATGAGCCCGGGGATCAGGAATGCCGTGTAGGGCACGCTGCCATACACCATGACGCGCCCTTCCAGCACGTGCGCGAAGACCAGCAGGTACAGCAGCGCCGTGATCACCGGCGCGGCGATGGTCTGGAAGCTGACCTTCCAGAAGCGCATCAATTCCTTGCGCAGCAGGGTGGGAAAGCCGGAGCCCGCGTCCAGGCGGGGCTGTACCAGCGGCTGGCTGGCGCTCGCGATGGGCTGGGTCATGACGAAATCTCTTCGGGTTGCAGGGCGGGCGCGGCCGGCTCGTCGCCCTGGTGCATGATGCGGACGAATGCGTCTTCGAGGTCCACGCCGCCCACGCGGGCCATCAGGGCCTGGGTGGTGTCGAGCGCCACGATGCGCCCGCGCTTGAGCATGGCGATGCGGCCGCACAGCGCTTCGGCTTCTTCCAGGTAGTGGGTGGTGAGCATGATGGTGTGGCCGGCCCGGTTCAGGCGCGAGATGAATTCCCACAGCGTGCGGCGCAGGTCCACGTCCACGCCGGCGGTCGGCTCGTCCAGCACGATCACGGGAGGGCGGTGCACCAGCGCCTGCGCCACCAGCACGCGGCGCTTCATGCCGCCGGACAGCGCGCGCATGTTGGCGTTGGCCTTGTCCGCCAGCCCCAGGTTGAAGAGGATTTCGTCGATCCAGTCGTCGTTCTTGCGCAGGCCGAAATAGCCGGACTGGATGCGCAGGGTTTCGCGCACCGTGAAGAACGGGTCGTAGACCAGTTCCTGGGGCACCACGCCCAGGGCGCGCCGGGCCGACTTGTAGTCGGCCACGACGTCGTATCCACAGACCGTGGCGCGGCCCGAGCTCGCGTGCGCCAGGCCGGCGAGAATGGAAATCAGGGTGGTCTTGCCGGCGCCGTTGGGGCCCAGCAGCCCGAAGAACTCGCCGTGCTCGATGTTCAGGCTGACGTCGTCCAGGGCCTGGAAGCCGGTTCCGGGCGTGCGCCCGAGCAGCTTCCGCCAGCCGCTTTGGCGTGGGGAGTAGATCTTGGAGACGTTTTCTAGACTGACGGCGGACATGACGCGGGGAGGGGGCCCGAAAAGAGCGAATCGGTCATTATATAAGCGCGCCGCGGCGGCAAGCGGCGATGGCCCCGGCGCCCGTGTGGGCGGACGCTACATCTGTCCCCGAAATAATCGGCCCGGCGGGCCTCGAGGGGCGCGCCGGGCCGGGACAGGCTGGACGCGGAATCACCGGTTGCGCTGGTTCAGCGCCTGGATCAGGCCGTCGATGCCGTTCTGGTTGATCTGCTGCGCGAACTGGTTGCGGTAGTTCTCGATCAGCCAGATGCCTTCGACGTTCATGTCGTAGATCTTCCAGCCCTGGGGGGTCTTTTCCAGGCGGTAGTCGACGCCCGTCGGCTGGCCGTTGGACTGGCTGATGAGCGTGCGCACGACCACGTCGTCGGCCTTGGGATCGCCGCGGAACGGCAGCGTGCTGACGGTGGTGCTGGCCGTGACGCGGGTCAGCGCGCCGCTGTAGGTGCGCACCAGGGTGCCGCGGAAGGCTTCGGCCAGGGCGGTTTTCTGCTGGTCGCTGGCCTGGCGCCAGTAGCGGCCGGCGGCCAGGCGGGTGGTTTTCTGGAAGTCGACGTAAGGCAGGATGTGCGCGTTGACGACCTCGTTGATGCGGGCGGTATTGCCGGCCTTGACGGCGCCGTCCGCCTTGAGGACATCGAGGGCTTCATTGGCCGCGGCCAGCACGAACTGGTCCGGCGGGCCGTTGGGGTCGGGCTTGGCCTGCGCGGCGGCGGTGGCCAGCCCCAGCAGGCTTGCGAAAGCCAGCCGCTGCAGCAGGGAAACAAAAGAAACTCGCATCAAAACTCCTTACTGGTACTGAAGGCGCAGCCCCGCCGTTCACTTGGCTGCGGGTTGCGGCGCGGGCGCGGCGGGGGCCGCCGGCACGGCATCGTCCTCGTCGTCTTCGTAGTTGGGCAGCGAGGATTCGTCATCGACCTTCTGGCCCAGCACCATGGCGGCGCGGCGCTGCAGGTAGGCGTCGCGGACGAAGCTGTACGGATCGAGCGCCACGCGGTCGACCGTGTCGGTCGCATCCAGCAGGCTGGCGCGGGTGTCGACCACGCGCAGGCCCCACAGCGAATTGCGCAGGCGGACGTTGTCGATGGAGTCCACGCCCATGTAGCCGTAGGTGGTGCCGGCGTAGTCGCCGATCAGGCCCGCGCCGTCGCGCACGCTGGAGGAGCCGAAGAACGGCAGCACCAGGTACGGGCCCTGGCCGAAGCCCCACACGCCCAGCGTCGTGCCGAAGTCGTTGGGGATCCGGCGCGCGCCGTTGGCCGAGGCGACGTCGAAGCAGCCGCCCACGCCCATGGTGGTGTTGAACAGGAAGCGGCCCAGCGTGTTGACGAAATCGTGGCCGCGGCCCTGCAGGAAACTGTTGGTGCCGGACCAGAGGTCGCCGACGTTGCTGAAGATATTGTGCACGCAGCTACGCACCGGTTCGGGCGTGACATACGTGTAGGCCTGCGCCACCGGCTTGAAAACCGCGCGGTCGACCGTGTCGTTGAATTTGTAGATGCCCCGGTTGAAGCCTTCCCAGGGATCGCGGGGGTCCGGGTTCTGCGGCGCTGCGCAGCCTGCCATCAGCGCGCCTGCCGCTGCGACGGTGGCAATCCGGGAAATCGCTTTCTTCTTCATGATCGGGGATCCCTATCCATAATTCTTATGATATTGCGTACGCGGACGCGGCTTGTTACCGCATCTTTCATATTGTCTTCAATTTGGCGCCTTGGGCGCGGGTTCCGGAGAGTTCGTGCCCTGTTTCTCGGCCGACCCGTACAGGAACTGGCTGATCAACTGTTCGAGGACCACGGCGCTTTGCGTATAGCGGATCTTCCCGCCGTCGGCGAAGTTCTCTTCCTCGCTGCCGGCGGTCAGGCCCAGGTACTGTTCGCCCAGCAGGCCCGACGTCAGGATGGACGCCGACGTGTCCTTGGGGAACTGGTAGGCCGTTTCCAGCTTGACCGATACGATCGCCTGGAAGGTCTTGTCGTCGAACGAAATGCCGTCGACCCGGCCCACCACGACCCCGGCGCTCTTGACGGGCGCGCGCACCTTGAGGCCGCCTACGTTATCGAAGTTGGCCGTCACCGTATAGGTCGGCGCGAAAGAAAAGGTGCTCAAGTTGCCGGCGCGCAACGCCAGGAATGCCAGCGCGACCGCGCCCAGCAATACGAACAGGCCTACCCAGAAGTCGGTTTTTTCGCGTGACATGATCGATCCGTATCAATTTCCAAACATCAAGGCGGTGAGCAGGAAGTCCAGCCCGAGCACCGCCAGGGAGCCCACCACCACGGTGCGCGTGGTGGCGCGGGCCACGCCTTCGGGGGTGGGTTTTGCCTGCCAGCCTTCGTAAAGCGCGACCAGCGTGACGGAGACGCCGAACACCAGGCTCTTGATGACGCCGTTGGCCACGTCCTTCCAGACGTCCACGCCATTCTGCATCTGCGACCAGAAGGCGCCGGCGTCCACGCCTATCATGACCACGCCGACCACCCAGCCGCCCAGGATGCCCACCATGGAGAACACCGCCGCCAGGATGGGCATGGCGATGATGCCGCCCCACAGGCGCGGCACCAGCACGCGGCGTATCGGGTCCACGGCCATGACTTCCATGGCCGCGAGCTGCTCGCCGGCCTTCATGAGGCCGATTTCGGCCGTGAGCGAGGTGCCCGCCCGGCCCGCGAACAGCAGCGCCGTGACGACGGGTCCCAGTTCGCGCACCAGCGACAGGGCCACCAGCAGGCCCAGGGCCTCTTCGGAACCGTAGCGGTTCAGCGTGTAGTAGCCCTGCAGCCCGAGGACGAAGCCCACGAACATGCCGGACACCGCGATGATCAGCAGCGAATAGTTGCCGATGAAATGGACCTGCTGCGACACCAGCCGGGGGCGCGACAGCGCGATGCCGCTGCGCGCCAGCATGGCGCCGAAGAACCGGGTGAAGTAGCCGAGGCCCGAAACCTGGCTGCGGACCCAGCCGCCCAGCGAGCCGATAGGGTTGCGGGATCCGCTCATGCCTTGCGCCCCTTCTGTTGCGAAAGCCACTTCTGGAAAGCGGGCGTTTCGGGATACTGGAACGCGACGGGGCCGTCGGGCTCGCCCTGGAGGAATTGCCGCACGTAGGGGTCTTCCGAGGCCGACAGCGTTTCCGGCGTGCCGGCGGCGGCAAGCTTGCCCTGTCCCACCAGGTACACCTGGTCGGCGATGGAAAACGATTCCTGCACGTCGTGGGTGATCAGCACCGAGGCGCAGCCCAGGCGGTCGGCCAGGCTGCGGATCAGGCGGGCGGTGATGCCCAGCGAGATCGGGTCCAGCCCGGCGAACGGTTCATCGTAAAGGATGAGCTCGGGTTCCAGCACCACGGCGCGGGCCAGCGCCACGCGCCGGGCCATGCCGCCCGAGATTTCCGAGACTTTCAGGTGCGCCGCGGCGCGCAGGCCCACGGCGTCCAGCTTGTCCAGCACGCGCTCGGTGACTTCCGCCTCTTCCAGCCGGGTGTGCTCGCGCAGCGGGAAGGCCACGTTTTCGAAGACGTTCAGGTCGGTGAAGAGCGCGCCCTGCTGGAACAGCACGCCCATGCGGGTGCGCAGCGATTGCAGTTCGGCCGGGGTGGCGTGGGCGATGTCCTGGCCGAAGGCCAGCACGCGGCCCTGCTGCGCCGTGAGCTGGCCGGTGGCCGCCCGCAGCAGCGTGGTCTTGCCCGAGCCCGAGCCGCCCATGATGGCGACCACCTGGCCCGCGCGCACGTCCATGGAGATATCGCGCAGGACGGTGAAATCGCCGTAGCCGAGCGCCACGCTTTCGAGGCGCAGGGCGAATTCCGGGGTGCTGCTTGTTTGAGCGGGCATGGGCAACGAAAGGGTGTTTCGGCGGCGGAGCTTGCCCTGCTGTCCGGTCGACGCGCTGGCTGGGCATGAGGCCGGCGCGGACAGGACAGGCGGCGTCGGGAAGCGCCCTGTTACTCATATGCCGGGGACAAAGTCGGGCCTTGGCTCCCGGCGGCGAGGCGCCATTGTAGCCCGACGCTTTGTAATCACAACGCGACGGGCCGCCCGTGGAACAGTGTTTTCGGCCTCGGGAACAATCCCCGTTCAGCCTCGCGCCTGCGCCGCCGCCGTTTCGCGGGCCAGGCGCCGGACCAGGTCCGCCGTGGTCTCGCGCCGGGCCAGGGGCGCGCCCTGGCCGGCCCACAGGGAGAGCACGTGGATGTTGCCTTCCTTGCCGCCCGCCGTCCGCATGGGCCGCGTCAGGGCGTTCTGCAGGGGGTACGGGAAGATGTCCGCGGCAATGGCGTCGGCCTCCCGCATGAATGCGTTTTCGATGCCGCGGGCCGGGCGGCCGGAAAACGCCCGGGTCACGCGCGACTGCTCGGCGCGCGAGGCCGGCAGGACCGCTTTGTACGCCTCGCTAATACCAGACTCGTCCGTGGTCAGAAAGGCCGTCCCCATCTGTGCGAGGTCGGCGCCCAGGGCCAGGGCCGCGGCGATGCCGCGACCGTCCATGATGCCGCCCGAGGCGATGACCGGCACCGATACCGCGTCGGCCACCTGCGGCACCAGCGCCATGGTGCCGATCAGCGATTCCTCGAAACCGCCCAGGAAGGTGCCGCGGTGCCCGCCGGCCTCCGCGCCCTGCGCGACGACGGCGTCCACGCCGTCCTGTTCCAGCGCGACCGCCTCGCGCACCGTGGTCGCGGTGCCCACGGTCAGGATGCCCAGTTCGCGGCAGCGCGCCAGCGCCCCGGCGGGCATGCGGCCGAAGGTGAAGCTGAACACGGCCGGGCGCACCCGCAGCACGGCTTCGATCTGTCCCGCCAGCGGGTCGGCCTGGGGGCCGGGCGCCGCGGGCGCGGCCAGGCCGAGCTGTTCGTGGTAGCGCGCCATCAGGGCCAGCATGCGGCCGGCGTCGCCCTGCATGGGCTCGTCGGGCACGGATGCGAAAAGATTGATGGCGAACGGGCGCTCCGTGCGCGCCCGGATCGCCTGCGCCGCGGCCTCGATCTGCTCGGGGCTCATATAGGCGGCCCCGAGCGAACCCAGGACTCCCGCCTTCGACGCTTCGGAGACCAGATCCACCGTCGTGGCGCCGCCGGCCATGGGGGCCTGGACGATGGGGTGGAGCAGCTTGAGCAGATCAATCGGACGGGAAGCCATGGGATTACTCCTGGTGGGTTATTGAAGCTGGATGTTCCCAGCCTTGATGACGTGCGCCCATTTCTCGGTTTCGCTCTTGATGAAGGCGGCGAATTCCTCGGGCGTGCCGCCGCCGGCCTGGCTGCCGGTGTCCGCGATGGCCTTCTGCACGTCGGGCTCTTTCAGGATGCGGTTGAACTCGGCGTTGAGCTTGGCGACGATGGGCGCCGGGGTGCCGGCCGGGGCGACGATGCCCTGCCAGTTGTACGACTCGAAGCCCGTCAGGCCCGACTCGGCCATGGTCGGGACGTCGGGCAGCACGTCCAGGCGCTTGGCCGAGGTGACTGCGATCGGGTGGATCTTCTTGCCCTGGATGGCCGGCAGCGCCGAATAGCCCATTTCGAACATCATCGAGATATGGCCGCCCATGAGGTCGGTCGCGGCCAGGCTGCCGCCCTTGTACGGGACGTGGACGATGTCGATCTTGGCCTGCTCGCGGAACATCTCGCCCGAAAGGTGGTGGGCGCCGCCCACGCCGGAGGAACCGAAGGACAGCTTGCCGGGCTGCTTCTTGGCCAGCGCGATCAGGTCCGCCAGCGTCTTCACGGGCAGCTCGTTGTTCACGCTCAGCACCAGCGGGCTGTTTTCGATCAGGACGATGGGGGCCAGGTCCTTTTGCGGGTTGTAGGGCATTTCCTTCATCAGCGACGGATTGACTGCCATCGGGGCCAGGTTGCCCGTGCCGATGGTGTAGCCGTCCGGGGCCGCCTTGGCGATGAGGTTGGTGCCGACCACGCCGCCCGCACCGGCCTTGTTCTCGACCACGATGGGCTGGCCCAGCGATTCGCCCAGCTTGCGCGCCAGCAGGCGCACGCGGGTATCGGCGAAGCCGCCCGGGGCGTAGGGCACGATCATGGTGATGGGCTTGGCCGGCCAGTCGGCGGATTGGGCCTGGGCGGCGCCGCTGAAGGCGGCGGCGGCCGCGAGGGCGGCGATCAGGGGGCGCAACGGTTTCATGCTGGGAACTCCTCTTTCTGCTTTCTAGTGGAACAGCCCTGCGGGCCGATCGCATTATGCCCAGCGCCCCTGTCATCTGTCGTGATTTTTCCCAAGCGCCATGCCGAAAATGCCAGCAGCGCCGCGCTGCCCGCCAGCACTTGCGGCAGGCCCGCGCCCCAGCGCGCCGCCCACGAGGCCAGCAGCGGCCCCAATATCTGGCCCGCGGCGAACGCGGCCGTCATGATCGCCGCCGCCCGCGGAGCCGCCGGGCCGGCTCCCCGCCGGGCGGCCAGCATGCCCGCCTGGGTGATCACCATGAAGGTGCCGCCCACCAATAGCGCGGCCAGGATCACGGCGGCGATGTGGTGCCATATGGCCACGGCCAGCATGCCCAGGGCCATCAAGGCCTGGGCGCCGCGCCAGACCTGCCTGTCGCCGCGGCCGCGGCCCAGGCGCGGGACCAGCAGGCAGGAAGCCGCGGCGGCCAGACCGAAAAGCGGCCAGGCCCAGCCGAAGACCGCGGGGTCCGGGATGACGTCCTTGGCCATCGCGGGCAGGAAGGTGGCGGGGATGATGTAGCCGACGCCGAAGACGCCATAGTGCAGGGCCAGCTTGAACACGCCGGAAGGAAGGTCGGCAGCCGGTGCTGCGGCAGCCGATGCTGCGGCAGTCGGTACTGCGGCAGTCGGTACTGCGGCAGCCGGCGCCGCGGCGCCCGGCGGGGCTGGCGCGGCGTGGCGGCGCAGCCCGGTCCACGCGGCGGCGGACAGCGCCAGCGCCATGCCGCCCAGGGCGATCCATTGGATGTCGGCGCGCGCGCCTTGCGCCGCCAGCGCCAGGCAGGCCAGTCCGGTCAGCGCGATGCCGGCGCCCACGCCGGCATAGGCGATGGCGGAAGCGCCCGCTTCGCGCGGGTCGCCCGCGGGCACGGGGCGCCAGGCCGCCACGCAGATGAAGGCGCTGGCGCTGGCGTAGCCGGCGGCCAGCCGCAGCGCGCACCAGGCCGCCATTCCGTGCCACAGCGGCATGGCCAGCGTCAGCAGGGCCACGGCCAGCAGGCTGGCCGCCAGCGTGGCGCGCAGCCGCCGCACGGGCCAGACGACCGCGGCCAGCGCGCCGAGCAGGTAGCCGGCGTAGTTCGCCGAGGCCAGCCAGCCGCCCTGAGCCAGGGATAGCCCGGCTTCCTGCGCCATCGAGGGCCAGACCGGCGTGAAGGCGAACCGGCCGATGCCCATGGCGGCGGCCAGGGCCAGCGCCGCCGGCCAGGCCAGGGCGGCCGCGCTGCCGGAGCGGGGGACGGAAGGAGCAAGAGGCGTTGACATGCCCCTTACTCTACGGCTGTACTAATATCTTTAATAGTGAATTATTAAGAACTTGGGTTCTTGAAATGAGAAACTTGGACCTGGACGCGCTGCAGATATTCAAGGCGGTCGCCGACCAGGGCGGCGTGGCGCGCGCCGCCCTGCACCTGAATCGCGTGCAGTCGAACGTGTCGACGCGACTGAAGCAGCTCGAGGCCGCGCTGGAGGCGCCGCTCTTCCGGCGGCAGAACCGCCGCCTGGTGCTGTCGGACCAGGGGCGTGTGCTGCTGTCGTACGCCGACCGCCTGCTGCGCCTGTCGGACGAGGCGCAGGCCGCGGTGCGCGAAGGTTCGCCCAGGGGCGTGCTGCGCATCGGCACCATGGAAAGCACGGCGGCGGCGCGCCTGCCGCCCATCCTGGCGGCCTACCACGCGTCCTGGCCGCAGGTGCGCATCGAACTGGTGACCGGCACGTCGGCGGCGCTGGCGGCCAAGGTGCGCAACTACGATATCGAGGCCGCTTTCGTCGCCCGGCCGTTTCCGGCGGAGGGCCTGGCGGCGATGGACGCGTTCCGGGAAGAGCTGGCGCTGATCTCGCCCATGGCCTGGGACCCGATCGAGAGCCCGAAAGAACTGGCGGAACGCAGCGTCATCGCCTTCGCCGCGGGGTGCTCCTATCGCCGCATCCTGGAGTCATGGCTGAACCAGGAAGGCGTCACGCCGGGCAACGTGATGGAGTTCGCGTCGTATCACGCCATCGTGGCTTGCGTGGCCGCCGGCTCGGGCGTGGCCATCGTGCCGCGTTCGGTGCTGGAGGTGCTGGGCACGGCGCATTCGGTGCGGGTGGGCGCCCTGCCCGGTCCTCATGGCCGGGCCCTGACCCAGTTGGTCTGGCGCGCCGACGACGATACGCCGGCGCTGCAGGCCTTGCGGCAGGAACTGGAGGCCGCTCAGAAGCGGTAGCCGACGCCCAGCGTGGCCACCCAGGGATTGATCCGGGCGGTGCCGACGCGCTGGCCGTCCAGCTTTACCTTGGACGAGATGTCGATGTAGCGGATGTCCGCGTTCATGAACCAGCGCTCGTTGATCTTGATGTCCGCGCCTAGCTGCGCGGCCACGCCCCACGAGTCCTTCAGCTTGAGGTCGGAGCCGCTCAGCGCGCCTTCGGCCTTGGTGTCGAAGAAGTGGGTGTAGTTGATGCCGACGCCGATGTAGGGCTGGATCATGCTGTCCGGCAGGATGTGCCATTGCAGGCTCAGCGTGGGCGGCAGGTGCTTGGTCGAGCCGATCTTGCCCAGGCCGCTGCCGCGGATGTCGTGCTGGAAGGGCCAGGCGCCCAGCAGCTCGACGCCGATGTTGCGCGTTGCCATGTAGGTCAGCGTGAAGCTCGGGCGGACGTTGTTGTTGACGTCGAGCTTGACGCTGCCGTCGAGCACGCTGCCGTTGTTGGAATCCGGGCGCACCTGCGTGACGCCGACCTTGAGCAGCACATCCCCGGCTTCATGCGCGTGCGCGGGGACGGCGAGCGAGGCGGCGGCAATCAGGCCGGCGATGGCGGTGGCGCGGATACGCCCGTTCAGCGAAAGCATTTTTCTCTCCGATCTTTCCGTGGGGTGAGTCCACAGGTTCGCAGACCTGCCGCCCGCGCCGATTGACGTGTGTCAAATCGTGAAAAGACCGTGATGGAAAAGTGGTTATGCCGCAACACCGCGCCGTCCAGGAAAAACGCCGCCGGCGCGCGGGCGCTCGGCGGCGTATCGGGAACGGCTGCGGGATCAGCGCGGCAGTTCGCTGCTGCCCATCAGGAAGGCGTCTACCGAGCGCGCGCACTGGCGGCCTTCGCGGATGGCCCAGACCACCAGGGATTGGCCGCGGCGCATGTCGCCGGCCGTGAAGACCTTTTCCACGCTGGTGCGGTAGTCGTCGGTATTGGCGCGCACGTTGCCGCGTCCGTCGCGGTCCACGCCGAAGGCGTCGAGCACGGTCTGCACCGGCGACACGAAGCCCATGGCCAGCAGCACCAGGTCGGCCTTGATCTCGAACTCGGAGCCTTCGACCTCGCGCATTTTCATCTGGCCGGTGGCTTCGTCCTTGAACCATTCGACGCGGGCGCCGACCAGTTTTTCGACCTTGCCGTTGCTGCCCTTGAGCAGCTTGGTGGTGACGGACCAGTCGCGCTCGCAGCCTTCCTCGTGCGAGGACGAGGTGCGCATCTTCAGCGGCCAGTATGGCCAAGTCATGGTCTTGTTTTCCGATTCGGGCGGCTGGGGCATCAGTTCGAACTGGGTGACCGAGGCCGCGCCGTGGCGGTTGCTGGTGCCCACGCAGTCGGATCCCGTGTCGCCGCCGCCGATCACCACCACGTGCTTGCCCTTGGCGAGCGTCTGGTTGGTGAGGCGGTCGCCGGCCACGGCCTTGTTCTGCTGGCGCAGGAAGTCCATGGCGAAATACACGCCGGAGAGTTCGCGGCCCGGCACCGGCAGGTCGCGCGGGGTTTCCGAACCGCCGCTCATCACCACCGCGTCGAACTCGGCCAGCAGCGATTCCGGGGTGCGCACCGTCAGGCCGTCGGCCACCGGATCGGTGGGGTTGCCGACGTAGGTCGAGGGCGCGAATTCCACGCCTTCGGCTTCCATCTGCGAGATGCGGCGGTCGATCTGGTGCTTTTCCAGCTTGAAGTCGGGGATGCCGTAGCGCAGCAGGCCGCCGATGCGGTCGCTCTTTTCGAACAGCGTCACCGAATGGCCGGCGCGCGCCAGTTGCTGCGAGCACGCCAGGCCGGCGGGGCCGGAGCCCACGACCGCGACCTTCTTGCCCGTCTTGCGCGCCGGCACTTGCGGCGCGACCCAGCCTTCGGCCCAGCCCTTGTCGATGATTGCGTGTTCGATGGACTTGATGCCCACGGCGTCGCTGTTGATGTTCAAGGTACAGGCGGCTTCGCACGGCGCCGGGCAGATGCGGCCGGTGAACTCCGGGAAATTGTTGGTGGAGTGCAGCACGTCCAGCGCGCGCTTCCAGTCCTGGCGGTACACCAGGTCATTCCAGTCCGGGATGATGTTGTTGACCGGGCAGCCGTTGTTGCAGAACGGGATGCCGCAGTCCATGCAGCGCGCCGCCTGCTGCTTGGCTTGCTCGTCGTTCAGGTGCAGCACGAATTCGCGCCAGTTCTTCAGGCGCTTCTGCGGGGCCTCGGAGGCCTCCTGCAGGCGCTGGTATTCCATGAATCCGGTGATCTTTCCCATGATTTCCCTCACGCAGCCAGTTGTTGCGGGTTGGCTGCACGCCACATTTCACCCAATGCACGGCGGTAGTCCGTCGGCATGATCTTTACGAATTTGCCGCGCGAGGCTTCCCAGTCGCCCAGGATCTCGCGGGCGCGGAAGCTGCCGGTGTAGCGGAAGTGGTCTTCCACCAGGCGGCGCAGGATGGTTTCGTCCGTTTCGCGTTCGCCGCCGCGCTGCGCGCTGTGCCAGGTGTCCATGCTGTTCTGGGCGAGCTGCTCGGCATGCGGGGCCACGGGTTCCAGTTCGACCATGGCCAGGTTGGCGCGGTGCTTGAGCGTGCGCTCCGGGTCCCACACGTAGGCCACGCCGCCGGACATGCCCGCGGCGAAGTTGCGGCCGGTGGCGCCCAGGACGACGACGGTGCCGCCGGTCATGTATTCGCAGCCGTGGTCGCCGGTGCCTTCCACCACCGTGGCGGCGCCCGAGTTGCGCACCGCGAAGCGCTCGCCGGCCACGCCGTTGAAGAACGCCTCGCCCGCCAGCGCGCCGTACAGCACGGTGTTGCCGGCGATGATGTGGTCGGGGCCGAAGCCGCGGAAGTCGTTGGGCGAGCGCACGATGATGCGGCCGCCCGACAGGCCCTTGCCCACGTAGTCGTTGCCCTCGCCCACCAGGTCCATGGTGATGCCATGGGCCAGGAACGCGCCGAAGCTCTGGCCCGCGGTGCCGTTGCACTGGATGTGGATGGTGTCGTCCGGCAGGCCGTCATGGCCGTAGCGCGCGGCCACCGCGCCCGACAGCATGGCGCCGATGGTGCGGTTGCGGTTGCGCACCGGAACGATGAACGAGACCTTTTCGCCGCGTTCCAGCGCGGGCTTGCTGCGTTCGATCAGTTGATGGTCGAGCGCGCCGGCCAGGCCGTGGTCCTGCTCTTCGGTCTGGCGCACGGCGGCGTCGGACTGGGTTTGATGGAACACGCGGGCGAAGTCCAGGCCCTGGGCCTTCCAGTGCTCCACGCCCGAACGCATGTCCAGCAGGTCGGCGCGGCCGATCAGGTCGTCGAACTTGCGGATGCCCAGTTGGGCCATGATTTCGCGGACTTCCTCGGCGATGAAGAAGAAGAAGTTCACGACGTGCTCGGGCTTGCCCTGGAACTTCTTGCGCAGGACCGGATCCTGCGTGGCCACGCCCACCGGGCAGGTGTTCAGGTGGCACTTGCGCATCATGATGCAGCCTTCCACGACCAGCGGCGCGGTGGCGAAGCCGAATTCGTCGGCGCCCAGCAGCGCGCCGATGACGACGTCGCGGCCGGTCTTCATCTGGCCGTCGGCCTGCACGCGGATGCGGCTGCGCAGGCGGTTGAGCACCAGCGTCTGCTGCGTCTCGGCCAGGCCCAGTTCCCAGGGCGTGCCGACGTGCTTGATGGACGACACCGGCGAGGCGCCCGTGCCGCCGTCATGGCCGGCGATCACGACGTGGTCGGCCTTGGCCTTGGCCACGCCCGCGGCCACCGTGCCCACGCCCACTTCGGACACCAGCTTGACCGACACCGAGGCCTTGGAATTCACGTTCTTCAGGTCGTGGATGAGCTGGGCCAGGTCTTCGATGGAATAGATGTCGTGGTGCGGCGGGGGCGAGATCAGGCCCACGCCCGGCACGGAGTAGCGCAGCTTGGCGATGTATTCCGACACCTTGTGGCCGGGGAGCTGGCCGCCTTCGCCGGGCTTGGCGCCCTGCGCCATCTTGATCTGGATCTGGTCGGCGGACGACAGGTATTCGGCGGTCACGCCGAAACGGCCCGAGGCCACCTGCTTGATCTTCGAGCGCAGCGAATCGCCCTTCTTGAGCTGGACGTCGGCTTCGATGCGGTCCGAGCCCAGCACGGAGGCCAGCGTGTCGCCGTCCTTGATGGGGCTCTTGCCTTCGCGCATTTCGTCGCGGTAGCGCAGTTCGTCCTCGCCGCCTTCGCCGGTGTTGGACTTGCCGCCGATGCGGTTCATGGCCACGGCCAGCACCGAATGCGCCTCGGTGGAGATGGAGCCCAGCGACATGGCGCCCGTGGCGAAGCGCTTGACGATTTCCTTGGCGGGCTCGACGTCGTCCAGCGGGATGGCGCGCGACGGGTCGAAGCGGAACTCGAACAGGCCGCGCAGGGTCATGTGGCGACGGCTCTGGTCGTTGATGATCTGCGCGTACTCCTTGTACGTGCGGTAGTTGTTGGCGCGCGAAGCGTGCTGCAGCTTGGCGATGGAATCCGGCGTCCACATGTGCTCTTCGCCGCGCACGCGGTAGGCGTATTCGCCGCCGGCGTCCAGGTCGTTGGCCAGGACCGGGTCGGCGCCGAAGGCGGCGCGGTGCTGGCGCAGCGCTTCCTCGGCGACCTGGAAGATGCCGATGCCTTCGATATTGGACGAAGTGCCGGTGAAATACTTGTTCACCAGGGCGCTCTGCAGGCCCACGGCTTCGAAGATCTGCGCGCCGGTGTAGGACATGTACGTGGAAATGCCCATCTTGGACATGACCTTGTTCAGGCCCTTGCCGATTGCCTTGATGAAGTTCTTGACCGCCTTTTCGGGGTCGTTCATCTTGCCCAGCGACTCCAGCGCCAGGTAGGGGTGGATGGCCTCGGCGCCGTAGCCGCCCAAGAGCGCGAAGTGGTGCACTTCGCGCGCCGAGCCGGTTTCCACGACCAGGCCGGTATTGGTGCGCAGGCCGGCGCGGATCAGGTGCTGGTGGACGGCGGAAGTCGCCAGCAGGGCGGGAATGGCCACGCGCTCGCTGTCGACCAGGCGGTCGGACACGATCAGGATGTTGTAGCCGCTTTGCACCGCGTCCACGGCGCGCGCGCACAGCGCGGCCACGCGGGCCTCGATGCCCTCGGGGCCCCAGGCGGCCGGGTAAGTGATGTCCAGTTCAAAGCTGCGGAACTTCTTGCCGGTGACCTGCTCGATGTCGCGGATCTGCGCCATGGCGGCGAAGTCCAGCACCGGCTGGGACACTTCCAGGCGCAGCGGCGGGTTGACGTTGTTGATGTCCAGCAGGTTGGGCTTCGGGCCGATGAAGGACACCAGCGACATCACGAGCTGTTCGCGGATGGGGTCGATCGGCGGGTTCGTGACCTGCGCGAACAACTGGCGGAAATAGTTGTAGAAGGGCTTGGCGCGGTCCGACAGCACGGCCAGCGGGGCGTCGTTGCCCATCGAGCCGATCACTTCCTCGCCGCTGGCGGCCATGGGCTCGAGGATGAACTTGTAGTCTTCCTGGGTCCAGCCGAAGGCCTGCTGGCGGTCGAGCAGCGACACGGACGACTGCGTGGCCACGGCGGTCTGGCGCGGGGCCGGCAGCGATTCCAGCTTGATCTGCAGGCGCTCGATCCATTGGCGGTACGGGCGGCTGTTGGCCAGTTGCAGCTTGATTTCGGCGTCGTCGATGATGCGGCCCTGTTCCAGGTCGATCAGGAACATCTTGCCCGGCTGCAGGCGCCACTTCTTGATGATGCGGTTCTCGGGGATGGACAGCGTGCCGGCTTCGGATGCCAGGATGACCATGTCGTCGTCCGTGACCAGATAGCGGGCCGGGCGCAGGCCGTTGCGGTCCAGGGTGGCGCCGATCTGGCGGCCGTCGGTGAACGCGACCGCGGCGGGGCCGTCCCAGGGCTCCATCATGGCGGCGTGGTATTCGTAGAAAGCGCGGCGGCTTTCGTCCATCTGCGTATGCTGCTCCCAGGCTTCCGGGATCATCATCATCATGGCGTGGGCCAGCGAGTAGCCCGAGTTCACCAGCAGTTCCAGGCAGTTGTCGAACGTGGCGGTGTCGGACTGGCCTTCGTAGACGATGGGATACAGCTTTTTCAGGTCGTCGCCCAGCACGGCGGACTGCATCATGCCTTCGCGGGCGCGCAGCCAGTTGAAGTTGCCCTTGACCGTGTTGATTTCGCCGTTGTGGGCGATCATGCGGTACGGGTGGGCCAGCGGCCAGGCGGGGAAGGTGTTGGTCGAGAAGCGCTGGTGCACCAGCGCCAGGGCGGACACCGTGCGCGGATCGGCCAGGTCGCGGTAATAGCGGCCGACCTGGTCGGCCAGCAGCAGGCCCTTGTAGACCACGGTGCGCACCGAGGCCGAGGGCACGAAATATTCCTTGCCGTGCGCCAGGTGCATGTTCTGGATGGCGTGGCTGGCGGTCTTGCGGATCACGTACAGCTTGCGTTCCAGCGCGTCCGGCACCATCACGTCGGCGCCTCGGCCGATGAACAGTTGGCGGATGACGGGTTCGCAGGCGCGCACGGTGGGCGACATGGGCATGTCGACGTCCACCGGCACATTGCGCCAGCCCAGCACGACCTGGCCCTCGGCGCGCACCGAGCGCTCGAGTTCCTGTTCGCAGGCCAGGCGCGAGGCGGTTTCCTTGGGCAGGAACACCATGGCCACGCCGTATTCGCCGGGCGGCGGCAGGACGATGCCTTGCTGGCTCAGTTCGTCGCGGTAGAGCGTGTCCGGGATCTGGATCAGGATGCCCGCGCCGTCGCCCATGAGCTTGTCCGCGCCGACCGCGCCGCGGTGATCCAGGTTTTCCAGGATCTTCAGGCCCTGCTGGATGATGGCGTGGCTTTTCTTGCCCTTGATGTGCGCAACGAAGCCGACGCCGCAAGCGTCATGTTCGTTCTTGGGGTTGTACAGTCCCTGGACCGGCGGCAGGCCGATGCGGCTGGCATCGATAGGGGTCGCCTTGGGCGGGGGACAGGATTCGATCTGGGTGTTTTGGGACATGGCGCGCTCCGCAGTGGGCCTGCGTCGTAATGTTGCAGTGCAGGAGACGGACAATACCCCCGCTGCGTGTAGGGTGCAATAAGAATAAACAGGGTGCGTCCCTATTTATAATGATCTTTGCTCATAGGTATTTTATATGGGGGCATAACAAGATACGCGCCATCAGCGCCTCGCCAAGGGGGCGTGCACCAAGGGGGTGCGTCCGCAAGTGCTGGATCCCCGTTTTTCGGATGATACGACCCCTATTTTTTGCCCTATTCAGCACGAAATTTGAGCGAACCGCGGTGTTGCGGGAATGCCAATGCCGCGGGCGGCAGCGGGCCGCCCGCGCGCACGGAACTGCAACGCAGCGGCGGCGCGCGGTCGGGACGGAGGGACGTTGGATCCGCCCGCCCGGGACGGAATCCGGATCAGGAATTGGGGGTGGAGGAAGGTTCGGCGTCGGCCGGCGCCGGCGTGGCGGGTTTCTTGCGGGGGCGTCCGCGCTGGCCGGGGGCGACCCGCCGGCTGGCGGTATGGGCCAGGCTGGCGATGAAGCTGGGGCCGCCCAGCGCCCACTGGCCCGAGACCGCCTGGTCGATGCGCTGGCTTTCCTCGCGCGACAGGCCATCCTGCAGCCGCTTGCGGTAATTGGCCTGGCGGTCGAACGGCGTGTTGCCGCAAGCCCAGTAGTCCGCGTGGTCCGACTGCCATTGCGCCGGCGCCGCGGTGGTGTTGCCGGTGTGGCTGGAGGCCGAAGACCAGGGCCAGGAATCGGGATCCTGGGAGGCGCCGCTGCGCACCGGGTAGGTTTCCAGCCAGACCAGGGCCGGCAGCACCCAGGCGCCGGGCTCCAGCAGGGCCGAGCGGTAGCGTCCCGCGAAGACGCGGCCGCCGCGCAGGCGCGCCGCCAGGTTGCGGCCCAGCGTTTGCATCAGCCGGGGCAGGCCTTCTTCGTCCGCCGGCGTGGCCAGCAGCAGGATGCGATCGTTGGCCAGGAGCCAGCCGTGAACCGAGACGCGATGGCGTTGGGCGGATTCGCCCAGCCAGGTGGCCAGTTGGTTCAGGATGTCGGCCGGCGCGGGCTGCGACGGCGCCGCCAGCGGCTGGATGAAGTTGGCCTGCACCAATTGGGGCAGCCCAGGGGCGTACAGACGGGGCAGACGGGCCATAGTGTCAGGACCTGCTTATCCGGAAGAGCGGTTTGTCTTCTCACGGTATATAAATAGTGCCACGGTAGGCGCTGGTCAAGACCCGTGATCACGATATGGGCAAGGAACTGTATTTTTTAGTCGTCCGTACCCGATAACGCGCAGGTTAACATTCGGCGACGGAACGTCGTACCGTGGATATACCCTAACCCCGCGGCGCTTTTTTCACCCCTACGACTGGAGCAGCCCTATGGCCGTGGCCCTGGAACTCATTTCGCAGCATCGCTGTTTTGGCGGCTGGCAGCGCTACTACCGCCACGAGTCCGCGGAGATCGGCCTGCCCATGCGCTTCTCGGTCTATCTGCCGCCGCAGGCCGAACAGGGCCCGGTGCCCGTGCTGTTCTACCTGGCCGGACTGACCTGCACGGAAGAGACCTTCATGATCAAGGCCGGGGCCCAGCGCCTGGCCGCGGAACTCGGCGTCATGCTGGTCGCCCCGGACACCAGTCCGCGCGGAGCCAACGCGCCCGGCGAGGACGAAAGCTGGGACCTGGGCACCGGCGCGGGGTTCTATGTCGACGCCGCCACGCCCGCCTGGCTGGCGCACTACCGCATGTACAGCTACGTGACGCAGGAATTGCACGGCATCGTCACGGGCGACGCGCTGCCGGGCGACGCGGCGCGCGCGGGCATTTTCGGCCATTCCATGGGCGGGCACGGCGCGCTCGTGCTGGCGCTGCGCAACCCGGGCAAGTTCCGTTCGGTGTCGGCGTTCGCGCCCATCGCCGCGCCCAGCCTGTGCCCCTGGGGCAAGAAGGCGTTCGAGGCCTATCTGGGGCCCGACGTCCAGGACTGGGCCGCCTACGACGCCTCGGCGCTGATGAGCCAGGCCCAGTGCCCGTTCCCGGACGGCATCCTGATCGACCAGGGGCTCGCCGACCAGTTCCTGGCGGAACAGTTGTATCCCGAGGTATTCGAGGCCGCCTGCGCCGCCGTCGGCCAGCCGCTGGTCCTGCGCCGCCACGAGGGCTACGACCATGGCTACTATTTCATCTCGACCTTCATCGAGGATCACATCCGGTTTCACGTCGAGCGGCTTGGAAAACCGGCGGCCTGAGGGCGCTTCTATACTGGCGGGCCTGCCGCCACGGCGGGTCCGAGGCGTCCGGGGCGCAGCCGGTCCCCCGCCCGCGGCGTGTTCTTCAAAAGGAACGCCTGATTGATCAACGGAATCGCTCCCTTCGTCTGGATACTGCTGGGCGCCGTCGTCGTCCTGCTGCCGGGAATCGTCATGTTGCTGGGCCGGGGCGGTCCGCGCGACGAACGGGGCCGCAAGATGTTCCAGTTCCGGCCCGTGCGCCGCCTGTTCGGGCTGATGCTGGTGCTGCTGGGATGCGTGTCGGGCCTGCTGGCCCTGTCGCTGGTGCAGTTCTTTCGCCTGACCTCCGACGAGCCTGTCGCCCGCGTCGAGGTCCGGCAGCAGGCCGAGGGCCAATTCCAGGTCGATGCCAGCGCGCCGGGCATCGGGACCCGGCAGTACGTGCTGTATGGCGACCAGTGGCAGATCGACGCCCGGGTCGTCCGCTGGCGGGTGCCGGCGCTGATGGCGGGCGTGCCGCCGCTGTACCGGCTGGAGCGGCTGTCCGGCCGCTATAGCGATGCGGCCCGCGAGGCCTCGGCCACGCGCTCGGTCCATACGCTGGACGACTGGCCCGCGCCGGACCTGGGCTCGCTCAAGAAGAATTTTCCGAACTGGTTCCCCTTCGTCGACGTCCAGTTCGGCAGCGGCGCCTATATGCCCTTGTTCGACGGCGCCCGCTACCAGGTCTTCCTGGATCCGCGCGGCGCGCTTTTCATCCGTCCGGACGGCGAGGCTACGGCTGAAGCGTTGAAGCGGCTGGGTTGGTAGGCGGTGGGTTTGCACGCTGCTGCCTGGGAGCTCGCCTGCGCGGGCGGCGGAGGGCGGCCGCCCTGGTGCCGGTTTCCTGAAAAAATAATTGGGGCCGCATTATGAAAAAGGAAACTTTGACGCGCCGCAATAGTCGAATTAGCACTCCCTTTACTAGAGTGCTAACATCGAATCCATGTCGTTACCCCTACGCTTTCCGGAGCCCCCCGCTATGAAACAACCCAGTACCTCGTTGGCCACTTCCGGCAACGCCCTGGCGTTGGCCATTGCCAATCCGGGCGCACTTGGCACGATCGACGCATACATTTCCGCGGTGAACCGCCTGCCGGTCCTGTCCGCGGAACGTGAAACCGAGCTTGGCCGCCGCCTGCGCGACCAGGAAGACCTGGGCGCCGCGCGCGAACTGATCCTGTCGCACCTGCGGCTGGTGGTGTCGGTGGCCCGACAGTACCTGGGCTACGGCCTGCCTCACGCCGACCTCATCCAGGAAGGCAACGTGGGCCTGATGAAGGCCGTGAAGCGCTTCGACCCGGAGCGCGGCGTGCGCCTGGTGTCGTTCGCCGTGCACTGGATCAAGGCCGAAATCCACGAATACATCATCCGCAACTGGCGCCTGGTGAAAGTGGCTACCACCAAGGCCCAGCGCAAGCTGTTTTTCAATCTGCGCAGCATGCGCCCCGACGGCCAGACGCTGGATCCCGACCAGGTCGACCACATCGCCCGCGAGCTGAACGTGCGCCGCGAAGACGTGAGCGAAATGGAAGTCCGCCTGTCCGGCCGCGATATGTCGCTGGAGAACCAGGACGACGACGATGACAGCTATGCGCCCATCGCCTACCTGTCCGACGAAGGCCGCCAGGAACCCACGCGGGTGCTGGAACGCGCCGCGCGCGACCAGCTCCAGGGCAGCGGCCTGAGCGACGCGCTGGAAGCGCTGGATCCCCGTTCGCGCCGCATCGTCGAGGCGCGCTGGCTGCAGGACGACGGCGGCGCCACGCTGCACGAACTGGCCCAGGAATTCGGCGTATCCGCCGAGCGCATCCGCCAGATCGAGGCCGCCGCGCTGAAGAAGATGCGCGGCAATCTCTCGGCCTGATACTTCCGCCACGACCATGCCCGGGGCCGCTTTCGCGGCCCTGCGCTTTTGCGGCGGACGCCCGTGCGCGCCGCGCATAATTTGATACAAATTCGCCCGAAATTTTTGCGCCGCGCCAGAAACTTAATGAGGGCGCCGCCGCCTAACTTCATGTAGACCGCGAACTTCGGTTGGCAGTCTTATCGTCCGTCTCGGCTTCTCCTCTTTCCCCTCCCCTATGAGACGGATGTTTGCGGGGCACCATGCATATCGGTGCCCCGTTTTTTATGCCCCCACGCTGCGCAAGCTTCGCTTGCTTGCTGCCCCCCGAGGGGGCTGGCCCGCCTTGAGGCGGCCCGGCGGCGGGCCGGCCATTTTTGCGGAGGCTGGTGCGAGCCCTTGCGCTGCGCGCATTGCGCTTGCTTGCTGCTCCAGAGGGGGCGGGTTGTCCGCCTTGGTGCGGTCCGGCGGAGCGCCTCCACTGTTCCCTTATGCCGCTCGCGCCTTGTCCGGCGCGGCCAGGGCCGGGCGCCACAGCGCGTCCTGCACGCGCCGCACGCCGGTCGCCATGGACCCGTCCTGGTACAGCTTGATCCAGCGGTAGCCGGGCGCCATATTGTCCACCACGTGCTTGCCGTCCCGGATGCTGAATTGAAAGCAGGTAGAGGGCGTGGCCAGCATGCGCAGGTTGTGGCGGCGGCGGTCGAATTCATGGTGCACGTGCCCCCACAGCAGCACGCGGACCTGCGGCCAGCGGGCCAGCAGCTTGAACAGCGCCTGCGGGTTGTCGATCATCATCGTGTCGTGCCAATGGCTGTCGATCTGCATGGGATTGTGGTGCATCGCCACCAGCGTGTGGCGGCCGGGCGCATCGGCCAGCGCCGCCTCCAGCATGTCGAGCTGGCCGTCGGGCAGGTGGCCGGCGTTGGAGCCGGGCACCGTGGTGTCCAGCGTGACGACGCGCCAGGCGCCCACGTCGGCCACCGGCGCCGACCATTCCGCCAGTTCCTGGCGCATCACGGCGGGCAGGTCGTGGTTGCCCGGCAGGCAGCGCACACAGGCGCGGTCCAGCGCCGGCGACTCCGACAGGATGGAGGCAAAGCGCCGGTAGGCCTCGGCTTCGCCGTCCTGGGAAAGGTCGCCGGTGGCCAGCAGCAGGTCGGGATGGCGGCCGTCGGCGTCGATCTGACGCAGTACGGCGCGCAGGCTGGCGTCGGTATCGACGCCCAGCATCGCGGTGCCGGCTTCGCCGAACAGGTGGCTGTCGGTCACCTGGACCAGCATGGCGGGCGCGTCGTCGCGCCGGGTCAATGAATGGATGCGGGCCAAGTGCCGCTCCTGAAAAGTTTGCGCGATTCCACATTACCCAAAAAACATGGCGCGGCGCGTATCGGGAACCTGTATTGGGGTAACGAAACGTGCATTCTCTACGATTCTCTATGGCTTTCCGTCCGGGCCGGCGGAAAAAAGCCGCTATTCTTGTCAACTTCAGACTCAAGATCGGACGCGGCGCTACCCATGAATGTCGGTTTTCTCGTATTCGGCCTGGCCGGTTTGCTTACGCTGGTCTGTTTCATGCCGCCCCTGGCCGGCCGCGTCAAGCTGCCGTACTCGGTGCTGCTGGCCATCGTAGGCTGCCTGCTCGGCATCATTGTGCACGTGCACGGCTGGGCGCCCCGCTGGATCGGCGATTTCCTGGATTCCCTGGAACGCTTCGAGATTTCGTCCGAAACCTTCCTGATGGTGTTCCTGCCGGTGCTGTTGTTCGAGACCGCGCTGTCCATGAACGTGCGGCGCCTGATGGACGACATCGGCCCCATCCTCATGATGGCCATCGTGGCCGTGGTGGTGTGCACCGTGGTGGTCGGCGTGACCCTGGACGCGATTTCGCCCTACGGCCTGGTGGTGTGCCTGCTGCTGGGCGCCATCGTGGCGACGACCGACCCGGTGGCCGTTGTGGGCATCTTCCGGGAGGTCGGCGCGCCCAAGCGCCTGACCACCCTGGTCGAAGGCGAAAGCCTGTTCAACGACGCCGCGTCCATCGCCCTCTACTCGGTGCTGCTGGCCGTCCTGAGCGGCCATGGCGAACTGACCGTGAGCGGCATTTTCAACGACTTCATCGTGCACTTCATCGGCGGCGGCCTGGCCGGTTTCGCGATGGGGCGCCTGGCCTGCCTCCTGTTCGCCTGGCTGCGCGGCTTTCCCACGGCGGAAATCACGCTGACGCTGACGCTGGCCTATCTGTCCTTCTTCATCTCGGAACACTACCTGAACGTTTCCGGCGTGGTCGCCACGGTGATCGCCGGCCTGGTGGTCGGGTCTGCCGGCCGCACGCGCATGTCTCCCACCACCTTCGAACACCTGTCCAGCTCCTGGGAACAGTTCGGGTTCTGGGCCAATTCCCTGATCTTCCTGTTCGCGGCCATGCTGATTCCCAAGCTGATGGCGGCCGCCGACTGGCAGGAACTGGTGCTGGTGGCGGTGCTGTTCGTGACCACGCTGGTGGCCCGCGCCATCGTGGTCTTCGGCCTGCTGCCGCTGCTGGGCATGACCCCGCTGAGCACCAAGGTCAGCAATCCGTACAAGGCGGTGATGCTGTGGGGCGGCCTGCGCGGCGCCGTGTCGCTGGCGCTGGCGCTTGCCGTCACGGAACAGACGGGCGTGCCCGAAGAGGCGCGCCAGTTCATCGCCGTCGCCACCACGGGCTTCGTGCTGATCACGCTGTTCGTCAACGGTATCAGCCTGCGTCCGCTGATCCGCATGCTGGGCCTGAACCAGTTGTCGTCGGTGGAGCGCACCATCCGCAACCAGGCTTTGGCCGTGGCGCTGGAAGACTTGCAGGGCAAGACCGAGGAGGTCGCCAAGACCGAGCACATCGGCGCCGAGGTCCGCGACCGCATCCGCGCCGTGTTCGACGCCAGCCTGGCCAGCGTGCACGACGGCCAGGTCAGCCAGATGAGCGACGACCAGCGTGTCGCGGTGGGGCTGGCCATCGTGGCGCAGCGCGAAGAGGAAATGTTCTTCGACATCCTGAAGGCGCAGATCGTGGACTGGCGCATGGCCGAGACCCTGCTGGCGCGGGCCGAGCGGCTGGAGGACGCGATCCGGGTGGGCGGCGTCCCGGGCTTCGAGCGCGCCATCGTGGCCGACGTGCGCTATTCCAAGAGCTTCCGCATCGCCCTGCGCCTGCACTATCTGTTCGGATTCCAGAGCTGGCTGGCACGCGAACTGGGCCAGCGCTTCGCCAACATGATGAGCAAGCGGTCGGTGGCGCAGCGCCTGATCGTGTTCGCGCGCGAGCAGATCACGCCCCTGCTGGGCGAGCAGGCCACGCAGCGCATCGTGTCCCTGCACCAGCGCCGCCTGGACTTGATCGAGAACGCCCTGCAGGCCCTGAACCTCCAATATCCGTCGTATGCCCAGTGGCTGCAGGAGGCCTATCTGGGGCGCGTCGCCCGCGAACTGGAGCGCATCCGCTACCGCGACATGCTCGAGCAGTTCCTGATCAGCGGCGAGGTCTACGCGGACCTGATGGCGCAATTGAAGAGCCGCTGGGCCCATATCGACCAGCATCCGCCGCTGGACATCGAAATGAGCGCGGCCGAGCTGATCAAGCGCGTGCCGCTGTTCGAGGGGCTGTCGCCCGACTCCCTGCGGGCCATCAGCAAGCTGCTCAAGCCGCGGCTGTCGCTGCCGGACCAGCGCGTGCTCACCAAGGGGCGGCACGGCGAAGAAATGTGTTTCGTGGCGTCCGGCGCCGTGGCGGTGCATTTGCCCGACAACACCATGATCGAACTGGGCAGCGGCGAATTCTTCGGCGAACTCGGGCTGCTGGGCGAGCAGCAGATCGCGCCGGAAGTCACCTCGCTGGGCTACAGCAAGCTGCTGATGCTGTCTTCGCGGGACTTCCACGCCTTGCTGGCGCGCGACGAGAACCTGCGCGAACGCATCCAGGTGGTGGCCAAGCAGCGCCTGCGCGCGATCGAAGTGTGGAAACAGTTCTCGCAGGCCAATGCGGCCGCCGCCGCGGCGCCTGCCCCGGCCTCGGCGCCCAGTCCGGCCCAGGCGGCCGAGGCCGCGGAGGCGGCGGGCGAAAAAGCGCCGCTCGGCGCCGGCGCCGAAGACTCGCGCGCCGCCCGCGAGATATCCGAGGCCGGCTCGCCGCGCGAAGACGGGGCGCCGGGCGAGGCCCTGGGCGAACCGGGAGCCGTGCCCCGCTAGGGACAACAGGCGCTAGGCCGGGATCTCGCCGGCCGCGCGGCGCTGCATGATGTCTTCGACGATCACCAGCGCCGCTTCCAGCGTGAATTCGCCTTCCGCGACGCGGCGCACGGCCGTGGCCACGTCCACGGTGTCGATCTCCATGACTTCGCCGTCGCGGTTGGCGGGCCGGGCATCGGGCGCCAGGATGCAGGTGCTGGTCAGCACGTCTTCGACCTGATAGCCCTCGGGCAGGCGGCGATGGATGCGCAGGATCGTGCGCAAGGGCGTGCGCCGCGCCAGGTCAGGCTGGTCCAGCCCCGCCTCTTCGCCGCATTCGCGCACCAGCGCCAGTTCCAGGTCTTCGCGGCTGCCGGCCAGGCCGCCCACCAGCGTGTCCCACATACCGGGATCCGTCGATTTGCTGAGCGAACGGCGCGCGACCCACAAACGGCCGTCCGGCGTCCATGCGTTCAGGTGCACCGCCTTGGTGAGCAGGCCCAGGGGGCGGACCGCCGCGCGTTCGATGACGCCCAGGGGGACGTCGCCGTCCATCACGTCCAGCAATTCGTCGCGCCAGCCGCGCAGGCAGTTGGCTTGGCGCAACAGTTCCGCGGCCCGTTCCAGCACGCCGTCCAGGTCCGCGCCCGGCGCCATGCCCGTGCCGATGCGCAAGGCCTCGCCGTCCGCGTCCATGCCGGCCGCGCCGCGCAAGGCATCGCAAGCCGCATGCGTGGCCCAGCCGCAGCGACGCCCCGCTATATATAAAGCGCGTGCGCCGTCGGGAGCGGGCTCCTGCGCGCGCGCGCACAGGGCGGCATACAAGTCGGACAACTGCTGAGGCATCGTGGAATCGCGGTGATGATGTTGCCGATGATTTTATGCCACCCGGTTTACGGCGCGCGGTCAAGAGGGCGCGGCCACATGGGGGCGGCGCCGATGAATTCAAGGGCACTAACTTACATCTGTTTGCGCGTCCGCTATAATCCGGCAGTTTCTTTGTGATTTCGAGTGGGAACGACAGGGGCCGCTCTATCTCCCTGCCTCGCCCTGCCATCTAATAATTGCGCGTTGCCCGTTTCCGGTGACTTCCGCCACTAGAGAACGGACCTACGCGCCGTGTTTCGAGGTAAGCATGAAGAAGTGGAGAGGGATACTGGGGGCTTGTGCGATGCTGATTGGCAGCGTGGCAGGTGCTCAGGTGCAAGACATGCCCGGCGGCCCGAAGGTCAATCAGCTCAACCTGCATGAGGGCGTGACGTCGATTTCGCGCGACATCATGTGGCTGCACTGGATGCTGCTCACGATCTGTATCGTGATCTTCATCGGCGTCTTTGGAGTGATGTTCTATTCCATCTGGGCGCACCGCAAGTCGCGCGGCCACAAGGCCGCGACCTTCCACGAACACCTGGGCGTCGAAGTCGCATGGACGGTCATCCCGTTCATCATCGTCATCGCCATGGCGCTGCCGGCCACCAAGACCGTGGTCGCCATGAAAGACACCTCCAGCGCCGACCTCACCGTGAAAGTCACGGGCTATCAGTGGAAATGGGGCTACGAGTACCTCGACGGCCCGGCCGCGGGCGTCAAGTTCCTTTCCACCCTGTCGACTCCCCGCGCGCAGATCGAAAACCGCGAGCCCAAGGGCGAGTTCTACCTGATGGAAGTGGACAACCACCTGGTCGTCCCCGTGAACAAGAAGGTCCGCGTCGTCCTGACCGCCGCCGACGTCATCCACTCCTGGATGGTTCCCGATTTCGGCGTCAAGCAGGACGCCATCCCCGGTTTCCTGCGCGACGCCTGGTTCAATGCCGACAAACCCGGCATTTACCGGGGCCAGTGCGCGGAACTTTGCGGCAAGGATCACGCATTCATGCCCATCGTCGTGGAGGTTCTGGCGCAGGCCGACTACGATAAGTGGGTTGAAGACCAAAAGAAGAAGATGGCGGCGAACGCCGACGATCCCAATAAAGAGTGGACGGAAGCCGAACTGGTTGCCCGCGGCGAGCAGGTTTTCGCGGCGAATTGCGTTGCCTGTCACCAGGCCAACGGCAAGGGCATCCCGGGCAGTTTCCCCCCGCTCGACGGAGACAAGGTTGTTCTGGGCCCGAAGGCGGAACAGATCAACACCGTGCTGAAGGGCAAGCCCGGCACCGCCATGGCGGCGTTCGGCGGGCAGCTCAACGATGTCGAGATCGCAGCGGTCATCAGCTATACGCGCCATGCCTGGAGCAATGCGGGCAAGGGGCAGGACCCGACGGTTCTACCGAAGGACGTGGTGGCCGGGCGCTGATTGCGCGCGCGCCCAGTCCACCCACCGTTAGAACCGGTTCCGTTTAGTTAGAGATACCCTGCCGGCCCCGTGGATCGGGGGCGGCACTCAGCAGGAAGGAGTCCATCATGAGCAGCGTCACTGTAGACCACGTGTCGCCGGGCCACGGCCACGGTCACGATGACCACCACCACGCCATCCCCACCGGCTGGCGCCGCTGGCTTTTCGCCACGAACCACAAAGACATCGGGACGATGTACCTCATCTTCTCGTTCGTCATGCTGCTGGAAGGCGGCACGCTGGCCTTGCTGCTGCGCACCGAGCTCTTCGAGCCGGGCCTGCAGTTCTTCCGCCCCGAGCTTTTCAACCAGTTCACCACCATGCACGGCCTGGTGATGGTGTTCGGCGCCGTCATGCCGGCCTTCGTGGGCTTCGCGAACTGGATGATCCCGATGCAGATCGGCGCGTCCGACATGGCCTTCGCCCGCATGAACAACTTCAGCTTCTGGCTGCTGCCCGTGGCCGCCATCATGCTGACGGCGTCGTTCTTCGTGCCCGGCGGCGCCACCGCGGCCGGCTGGACCCTGTACGCGCCTCTGTCGCTGCAGATGGGTCCCGGCATGGACCTGGCGATCTTCGCGCTGCACATCATGGGCGCCTCGTCCATCATGGGCGCGATCAACATCATCGTGACCGTGCTGAACATGCGCGCGCCCGGCCTGACGCTGATGAAGATGCCGCTGTTCTGCTGGACCTGGCTGATCACCGCCTTCCTGCTGCTGGCCGTGATGCCGGTGCTGGCCGCCGCCATCACCATGGTGCTGACCGACCGCCACTTCGGCACGGGGTTCTTCAATGCCGCAGCCGGCGGCGACCCGGTCCTGTACCAGCACGTGTTCTGGTTCTTCGGGCATCCCGAGGTCTACATCATGATCCTGCCGGCGTTCGGCATCGTGTCGGCCATCGTGCCCGCCTTCGCCCGCAAGAAGCTGTTCGGCTACGCCTCGATGGTCTACGCCACCGCCTCCATCGCCGTGCTGTCCTTCATCGTGTGGGCGCACCACATGTTCACGACGGGCATGCCGGTGACCGGCCAGCTCTACTTCATGTATGCCACCATGCTCATCTCCATCCCCACCGGGGTGAAGGTGTTCAACTGGGTCGCCACCATGTGGCGGGGCTCCATGACGTTCGAGACCCCGATGCTGTTCTCGATCGGCTTCATCTTCGTGTTCACCATGGGCGGCTTTACCGGGCTGATCCTGTCGGTGGCTCCCATCGACATCCAGGTGCACGACACGTACTACGTGGTGGCCCACTTCCACTACGTGCTGGTGGCGGGCTCGCTGTTCGCCCTGTTCGCCGGCGCCTATTACTGGGTGCCCAAGTGGACGGGCCGCATGTACAGCGAAAAGCTGGGCAAGCTGCACTTCTGGTCCACGCTGATTTCCTTCAACGTGACTTTCTTCCCCATGCACTTCCTGGGGCTGGCGGGCATGCCGCGCCGTTATGCCGACTACGCCGGGCAGTTCACGACCTTCCACCAGATGGCCACCATCGGCGCGTTCTGGTTCGGCCTGTCGCAACTGATCTTCCTGTGGGCGATGCTGCGCTGCTACGCCGGCAAGGGCGAACCGGCCGCGGCCAAGCCGTGGGAAGGCGCCGAAGGCCTGGAATGGACGGTGCCGTCGCCCGCGCCCTTCCATACCTTCGAAACCCCGCCCGAAGTGAAGTAAACCCGCTTCTTACGTTCCAGGTAGCACAGCAATGACACCCGAGCAGCGCCGCCGCAACAAGATCGCAGGATTGGTCCTGCTGGCTTTCGTCATTGCCGTGTTCGCCTGGACCGTGCTGCGCGGCTCGGCCTTGCTGTCCGGCGTCGCCGTCAACTAGGCCGCGGCCATGAGCGACGACCTGCGCCAGACCGCCCAGCGCAAGCTGAGCTTTCTTCAGACGATGAAAGCGGTGGCGTGGGGCTTTTTCGGCGTCCGCAAAGGGGCGGGCCACCGGGAAGACATCGCCAGGCTCAATCCGGTCCACGTGATCGTGGCGGGGCTGCTGGCAGCGGCGCTCTTCGTTACCGTGCTGGTATTAATTGTGCGTTGGGCCGTTTCCAGCCTGACTTGAATCACTTAATCTATAAATCTGTACCAGGGAGAAAGCCATGAGTGCAAGCCACTCGGTTCAAGGTAAAGAGGCACCGTACTACTTTGTGCCCGCCGACTCGGGGCATCCCGTGCGTACGGCCGTGGCGTTGCTGTTCATGGGCCTGGGCGCCGCCGGCTGGATCAACGGCGTGAGCTGGGCCAAGTGGTCGCTGCTGGCGGGTTTCATCGGCTTGATCGTGGTGCTGTACTTCTGGTTCGGCGACGCCATCCAGGAATCCGAGGCCGGCCTGAACAGCAAGCGCATCGACGGTTCGTACCGTTGGGGCATGAGCTGGTTCATCTTCTCCGAAGTCATGTTCTTCGCGGCCTTCTTCGGCGCGCTCTGGTACACGCGCACCATCACCACGCCGTGGCTGGGCGACATGGACCACCGGCTGATGCTGTGGCCCGATTTCCAGGCCGTGTGGCCGAATTTCGGCCCGGCGGGCGTGGTCGAGCACTTCCAGACCGTCGGCCCGTTCTGGCTGCCCACCATCAATACCGCGCTGCTGCTGAGCTCCGGCGTCACGCTGACCATCGCCCACCACGCGCTGCGCGAAAGCCACCGTGGCAAGACCATTTTCTGGCTGCTGGCCACGGTCGTCCTGGGCTTCGTCTTCGTGGCCTGCCAGGCCTATGAATACCACCACGCCTACACCGAGCTGAACCTGAAGTTCAATTCGGGCGCCTACGGTTCGCTGTTCTACATGCTTACCGGCTTCCACGGCTTCCACGTGCTGCTGGGCGCCACCATGCTGACGGTCATCCTGGTCCGGGTGATCCGCGGCCACTTCACGGCCGACCATCATTTCGGCTTCGAAGGCGCGGCCTGGTACTGGCACTTCGTGGACGTGGTGTGGCTGGGCCTGTACCTGTTCGTGTACTGGTTCTGAGGTGGAAGAAGCCCGCGCCGTACCTGCTTGTGTGGAGAGCAAAGCGCGATAGGAGGCCGGGCGGCAAGCCCGGCGTCCATCGCGCTTTCACATTCTGCCGGCATAGCGGGAACCCGCTAGCCGCATGCCTATCTAAGGCCTGTGCTTTCGATCCAGCCCATGTGATGGGCGAACAGCACGAACAGGAACAGGGCTACCGATAGTCCGATGCGTACCGTCAGCGCGTTGACCGTGCGGCTGGTGGTGCCCTTGTCCCGCATCAGGTAGACCAGGGCGGATGCCAGGCTGGCCAGAATACCGATAAAGGCCAGGACGACAAAAACGCGCATGGTGGTCTCCGGACGAATCAGAGTGATTGAAAAAAGATGGCCCGACCGCATTCAACCCGCCATACGGTAGCCGCGCTGCTGCTGCTTGGCGTCGCCGTGATCATCCTGGCGTCGCTGGGGCAATGGCAATTGCGCCGCGGCGACGAGCGACGCGCCATTCTGGCTGCTATCGAGGCGGGCCGCAAGCAGGCGCCGCTGCAATTGGCGCCTGACACGGACCCCGCCGCCATGAGCGCCTGGCGGGCCGCCCAGGCTGCCGGCGCATGGCAGCCGCAATTCAGTGTACTGCTGGACAACCGCAACCACGATGGCAGGCCGGGCTACTGGCTGGCCACGCCCTTGCTGCTGGATGCCGACGCGCGGCGCGCGGTGCTGGTGCTGCGCGGCTGGCTGCCGCGCGCCTTGCCCGCGCCGGGGCAGGCCCAGGGGCCGGCGCAGCCGTCCTTGCCGGCCGCGCCCGAGGGGCTGCAGACGGTGACGGGCGAACTCTCCCCGCGGGTGCCGCGGCTGTTCGAGATCTGGTCGCTGGGCGGATCGGAGCAGTCCGCCTTGCCGGCTTCGCTGCCGGCGCCGGGCGGCAATGTGCCGCAGGTGCAGAACCTGCCGCTGGACGCCTATGCCCAGGCCACCGGCCTGGCCCTGCTGCCCACGGTGCTGATGCAGTCGGGCGGCGGCGCGGACGACGGTTTGGTGCGGGACTGGCCGCAACCGTCCGTGGATTTCCAGCAGAACACGTCCTATGCCGTACAGTGGTTCGCCTTCGCCTCGATCGCCGCCATCGCATGGCTGGCGGTGCTGGCGGGCGCCATCCGGCGCATGCGGCGCCGCGCGTCCGACGGGCCGCAAGCCTGACCGGCCCCCACCTCAACCCGCAAGACGACAGGATAAAAAGTGGCTCGCGACATTTCTTCCACCCGGCCCGCACGCAAGCGTTCCCTGATGCCCATGCTGCTGGTGTTCCTGTGCACGCTGGCGCCCATCGTCGGCGCCATCGTGGTCTACATGAACCCGCAATGGTGGCCCGAGGATTCCAGCAACTACGGCGCGCTGGTGAGCCCGCAGCGGCCCATGCCGGCGGCTGGCGAGCTGCGCCTGACCACGCTGGACGGCCGGCCCTTCGACCTGCAGAGCCTGAAGGGCAAGTGGCTGCTGGTGGCCGCCGACGGCGGGGCCTGCCCGGAAAGCTGCGCCCGCAAGCTTTTCATCACTCGCAACAGCCACGCCAGCCAGGGCAAGAACGTGGACCGGCTGGCCCGCGTCTGGTTCATCACGGACGATGCGCCGGTGCCGGACAAGGTGCTGGAGGCCTACAAGGGCACGGTCATGGTGCGCGCCAATCCCGATGAACTGGCGCGCTTCCTGCTGGCGCGCGACACCGCCGCCGGCCAGCCCGGCCTGCAGGATCCGATCTGGGTGATCGATCCGCTGGGCAACCTCATGATGCAGTACCCTGCTGAAGCCGATGGCGTGAAGGTGCGCAAGGACATCAGCAAGCTGATCTACAGCTCCAGAGTGGGGTGAGTGTTTTTCCCCCCCCCGGAGCGCCTGCGGCGCTTCCCCCCCAGGGGGGCGCCGCAGCAGACCGGCGGAGCCGGATCTGCGCGGCCCTGATTGGGGGCGCGCGTTGGCATGAGGGGGGCTGGTTTTACGGGTCGCGGGATTCGCGCGGCGCGGCTGAGTAATGGTTTAGGTTTATCGAAATGGAACGCATCAAAGCGCGGTATCGCAAGCTGGTTTTCTTCACCTGGTTCCTGACGCTGGACCTGATCATGTTCGGCGCCTTCGTGCGCCTGACGGATTCCGGCCTGGGCTGCCCCGACTGGCCGGGCTGCTACGGCAGCGTGACGCCGCTGGGCGCCATGGGCGACATCCACGAAGCGTCCCAGGCCATGCCTTTCGGCCCGGTCACGCTGTCCAAGGCCTGGATCGAGATGATCCACCGCTACGTCGGATCCATCCTGGGCATGCTGATCATCGGCATCGTGTACATGGCCTGGCGCTACCGTCGCGAACTGGGCCGCTCGCCGGCCCTGGCCGTGGTCACGCTGGTGGCGGTTTGCGTGCAGGGCGCGTTCGGCGCCTGGACCGTGACGCACAAGCTCATGCCGGCCGTGGTGACCGCCCACCTGGTGTTCGGGCTGTCCGTGCTGGCGCTGATGACCTGGCTGTCCGCGCGCGAGCGGCCGCACCTGGCCCTGTCCGAGGGGGCCGCGCGCTGGAAGCCCTGGGTGGCGGTGGGCTTCGGCCTGCTGCTGGTGCAGGTGACCCTGGGCGGCTGGGTCAGCACCAATTACGCCGCGCTGGCCTGCATGGATTTCCCCATGTGCCATGGCCAATGGGTGCCTGAAATGGACTTCCATGGCGGCTATTCGGTGATACGCGGGCTGGGAGAGCTGCCTTCGGGCGAGATGATTTCCCAGCCGGCGCTCACGGCGATCCACTGGGTCCACCGCAATTTCGCCTTCGTGGTGTTCGCGTATCTCGGCACGCTGGCCTGGCGGCTGCGGGCCGAGCCCGGGCTGCGCGGGCCCGCCACCCTGATGCTGGCGCTGCTGGCGGCGCAACTGCTGACCGGCCTGACCACGATCTTCTTCCAGTGGCCATTGCTGATCGCGGTGTTGCACAATGGGGGCGCCGCCGGCCTGACGCTGGCCGCGGTGGTCTTGATGGTGCGTTTGTCGACCGCCGGGCGCTCGCCCGTGGCGGACTACGGCCCCAATTCGGTGCGCGTTTAAAATAGGGCTCATTATGACCAGTATTGCCGCTCCCCAAACCGGATTGCTCCGCCAGTATTTCGTCCTCACCAAGCCGCGCGTGACGCAATTGGCGGTGTTCTGCGCCGTGATCGGCATGTTCCTGGCCGCGCCCGGCATCCCGGACATGAGCCGGGTGGTGTCCGGCACCGTGGGCATCTGGCTGCTGGCCGCCGCCGCCTTCGCCATCAACTGCCTGATCGAACAGGAAGTCGACGCCCGCATGCTGCGCACCGCGCGCCGGGCCACGGCGCGCGGCACCATCTCGGCGTTCCAGGTGCTGTCCCTGTCGGGGCTGCTGGGCGGCGCGGGCATGTTCGTGCTCTATCACCTGGTCAATCCCCTGACCATGTGGCTGACCTTCGCCACCTTCGTGGGCTACGCCGTCATCTACACCGTCATCCTCAAGCCGCGCACGCCGCAGAACATCGTCATCGGCGGCCTGTCGGGCGCCATGCCGCCGGCCCTGGGCTGGGCCACGGTGGCGGACTCGGTCCCGGCCGAGGCCTGGGTGCTGGTCCTCATCATCTTCATCTGGACGCCGCCGCACTTCTGGGCGCTGGCGCTCTACCGCAACCACGATTACGCCAAGGCCGGGCTGCCCATGCTGCCGGTGACGCACGGCAACCAGTTCACGCGCCTGCACATCCTGCTCTACAGCGTGGCGCTGGTCGCCACCACGCTGCTGCCCTACGCCATCCGCATGAGCGGCGTACTCTACCTGGCGTCCGCGCTGGCGCTGGGCGGCATGTTCGTCTCGTACGCATGGCGGCTGTACCGCGCCTACAGCGACGAGCTCGCGCGCAGCATGTTCCGGTTTTCCATTCTTTACCTGGCGCTGCTCTTCGGCGCCCTGCTGGCGGACCACTGGGTCGGCCTGTTGCGCTGATTCCCTGGAGGTTGTCGATGTCCGTGTTTTCCGCCAGCCGCCGGCTCGCCTTGCGCCTGGGCGCAGCCGCCGCCCTGACTGCCGCCCTGGCCGCTTGCGGCGAGAGCGCGCCCGTGTTCAAGGGCAGCGATATCAGCGGCACCCAGCTCGGCCGCGGCATGGAGCTGTCCGACTACAACGGCAAGACGCGCCAGTTGTCGGACTTCGCCGGCAAGGTGGTCGTGGTGTTCTTCGGCTTCACGCAGTGCCCGGACGTGTGCCCCACGTCGCTGGCGGAGCTGACCGAGGTCATGAAGAAGCTGGGGCCGGACGCCGACCGCGTCCAGGTGCTGCTGATCACGGTGGATCCCGAACGGGACACCCCCGAGATCCTCAAGCAATACGTCACCGCCTTCGATCCGCGCTTCCTGGGCCTGACGGGCACGCCGGACCAGGTCAAGAAGGCCGCCGCATCGTTCAAGGCCTATTACGCCAAGGCGCCCACCAAGGACGGCGGCTACACCATGGACCATACCGCCGCCTTCTACTTGCTGGACGGCAAGGGCGAATCGCGCGTGCTGGCCAACAACAATATCGGCGTCGATGCGCTGGCGCACGACATCCAGGCCCTGCTGAAGGATTAAGGCGGGGCTATCTGCCCACGGCGGCGGCCCAGCCGTCGAGCGCGGCGCGCGCCTGGTCGCCGAGTTCGGCGACGGGAATGTCGCGCCGGTGGGCCATGATCATGAGCGCGTAGGGCGTCGCCAGCGCGGCCGCCTCGGGGCACAGGCGGCATTCGTCGCCGACCGACGGCGAGACGTTGCGCCAGTAATTGATCGCCTGTTCGAGCAGGGGCAGGGTGACGGAATCCATGGGCCTATTGTCCACGATTGGCCATCGCTGTCCACCGGCGCCCGCGCAGCAAAGAAGCGTCACCATCGCAACATGCCGAAACCGCGCCCGGGTGCTATACCACTGCCGGTTAGTTACGATGGAGCATCGTCATGAATACCCCTACCCGAATCGAAGCCCCGCGCCGCGGCCTGCATCCGCTGGTCGCGGCCGCGGCGGTCGCCGTCATCGTCATGTGCTCGGTCGGCGTGGCCTCCGTCCTGGGATGGCTGCCCACGCCTTCCGCCAATCCGCATGCCGACGAGCCCGTGGCCGAGGCCGGCCCGGACGGCGCCAACCTGGCGCCCATGCCCGCGGCGCCCGGCCAGGGCGCGCCGGGCCAGCAGGCCCGTCCCGCTGCGGCTCCCGCGCCCGCGAAACAGGCTTGCGCGAGCTGCGGCGTCGTCGAGTCGATTCGCCAGGTCCAGGTGCCGGCGAAGGACAATAGCGACCATCTGGTCGGCACCATCGCCGGCGGCGTGGCGGGCGGCGTGGTGGGCAACCAGTTCGGCGGCGGCAGCGGCAAGACCGCCCTGACCGTGCTGGGCGCTGTCGGGGGCGCTTTGGCAGGCCGTGAAGTTGAGCGTAATATCAGACAGCAACAAACGGTGACGCACTATGAGCTCACCGTGCGCATGAGCGACGGCAGCGCGCGCCAGTTCCGCAGCGCGCAGCCGTTCGCGTTTGCGTCCGGCGACCACGTGCGCGTGGAGAACAACCAACTGCTGCCGGGGTGATCCCGGCGCGGACGGCAATCATCTGTCTTTGGGGAGACCAGGAATGAGCGACCAACAAACGAATCCGTTCGTCCTACCGGGCATGGGCCAGCATTCCGAACTGTCGGGCAACCCGCTCCTGGCCAGCATGGAAATGATGCGCCAGGCCTGGGCCGGCCTGACCGGGCCGGGGGGCCTGGCCAGCAGTCTGCCCATGGCTCCCCCGATGAACCTGGAAGACCTGGATCGCCGGATCGCCGAACTGCGTTCGGTGGAAAACTGGCTGCGCATGAACCTGAGCATGCTGTCCAGCACGATCCAGGGCATGGAAGTGCAGCGCTCCACCATCAGCACGCTGCGCGCGTTCGTGGACAGCGCGGCCAATATGGACATGGCCGCCGTGCGCGAAAGCGGCGCGGCGTCGCCGCTCGAAGTCGTGCTGGGGCTGAAGCCCGCCCCGGCGCCCGCGCCCGAGTCCTCCAAGGCGCCCGAAAGCGGCAGCGCCACGGGCCGGGAAGCAGGCGCGGCGGGCGAGCAGCCTTCCGCAATGCCGGGCATGAGCGAGCAGATGGGCGCCGCGGCGCAATCGGCTTCCAAGGCGTGGTGGGATCTGCTGCAGCAGCAGTTCAACCAGATCGCCGCCGCCACGGCGGCTTCCATGCCGGCCGCGCCCGCCGCGGCCCCGGCCAAGGCGCAAGCGGACGAGCCCAAGGCTGCGCCCCAGGCCCGGGCGTCCAAGCCGGCGGCCCGCAAGCCCGCCGCTTCCCGAAGCGCCAAGGCCAGCAAGAAAACGGGGCCGGCCGAGAGCTAGCCCTACTTTTTCAATCGATGCCCGAGACGGCCGCAAGGCCGACCGGCCGTCTTCAACCTTCTGGAACCTATGCTTAATGTAGTGATTCTCGCCGCCGGACTGGGCAAACGCATGCAGTCCGATCTTCCCAAAGTGCTGCACACGCTGGCGGGCAAGCCCATGCTGTCCCATGTGCTGGACAGCGCGCGCCAGCTCGAGCCGGCGCGCATCATCGTGGTGGTGGGCCATGGCGCGGACCGCGTCAAACAGGCCTACGAAGGCCAGGCCGACCTGCACTTCGCGCTGCAGCAGCCCCAGCAGGGCACCGGCCACGCCGTGCAGCAGGCCGTGCCGCTGCTGCTCGAGGGCGATGGCGAAGACGACGTGACGCTGGTGCTGTATGGCGACGTGCCGCTGGTGCAGCCCGAAACCCTCAAGCGCCTGCTGGAGGCCCGCGGCGCCGGCGCCGCCGTGCTGACCGAAGTGCTGGCGGACTCCACCGGCTACGGCCGCATCGTGCGCGACGAGCGCGGCAACGTGTGCCGCATCGTCGAACACAAGGACGCCTCGGACGCCGAGCGCGAAATCAAGGAAGTGAACACCGGCATCCTCAGCGCGCCGACCGCGAAGCTGAAGGACTGGCTGTCCCGCATCGACAATAACAACGCCCAGGGCGAGTACTACCTGACCGACGCGGTCGGGCTGGCCGTGGCCGACGGCGTGCCGGTGGGCGCGGCCCAGCCGGGCGCGGCCTGGGAAACGCTGGGCGTGAACAGCCGCGTGCAGCAGGCCGAGCTGGAACGCCGCTGGCAGGGCGAACAGGCCCGCCGCCAGCTCGAAGCCGGCGTGACGCTGGCCGACCCGGCGCGTTTCGACGTGCGCGGCTCGCTGGCTTGCGGACGCGACGTGTTCATCGACGTGGGCTGCGTCTTCGAAGGCCAGGTGACGCTGGCCGACGGCGTGCGCGTGGGCCCGCATTGCGTGCTGCGCGACGTCAGCGTCGGCCCGGGCACGCACATCGAAGCCTATAGCCATCTGCAGCAGGCCCAGGTCGGGCGCGACGCCCGCGTCGGCCCATATGCGCGCCTGCGCCCGGGCGCCGAACTCGGCGACCGCAGCCACGTGGGCAATTTCGTCGAGATCAAGAAGAGCGTGCTGGGCGAGGACAGCAAGGCCAACCACCTGGCCTATATCGGCGACGCCGACATCGGCGCCCGCGTGAACGTGGGCGCGGGCACCATCACCTGCAATTACGATGGCGTGAACAAGCATCGCACCGTCATCGAGGACGACGCTTTCATCGGCTCGGATACGCAGTTGGTGGCGCCGGTGCGCGTGGGCCGCGGCGCCACGCTGGGCGCCGGCACCACCCTGACCCGCGATGCGCCCGCCGACAAGCTGACCGTCTCGCGCCCCAAACAACTCACCGTCGACGGTTGGCAGCGCCCGGTCAAGAAATCGTGACGGCGGAGAAAGACCCGGCGCCGGGCGGCGGCGCCAAGCCCGCCCCGCCCGACGGCCTGCCTACTCCCCGGCGGTACTGGGCGGCGGCGACCGTGATGACCGGCATCAGCCTGTCGGTGCTGGACACCACCATCGCCAACGTCGCCCTGCCGACCATCGCGGTCGACCTCAACGCCTCGCCGGCCCAGGCGGTCTGGATCGTCAACGCCTACAACCTGGCGGTGGTGACGATGCTGCTGCCGCTGTCGGCGCTGGCCGAGCGCATCGGCTTTCGCCGCATGTTCTCCTTCGGCCTGGTCCTGTTCACGCTGGCGTCGCTGGGATGCGCCCTGGCCGGCTCGCTCTGGCAACTGACGGCGGCGCGGGTGTTCCAGGGCATCGGCGCCGCGACGCTGATGTGCATGTTCGGCGGGCTGGTGCGCAACATCTATCCGTTGAAGCTGCTGGGCCGGGGCATCAGCATCAATGCCACCACGGTGGCCGTGATGTCGGTGCTGGGGCCGACCATCGGCTCGGCCATCCTGTCGGTGGCGCCCTGGCCCTGGATCTTCGCGGTCAACCTGCCCATCTGCGTGCTGGCGATGCTGGGCCTGCGCCATCTGCCGGAGGTGCCGCGCAACAACGTGAAGCTCGACTGGATCAGCGCGCTGTTGTGCATGCTCACCTTGGGCGTGTTCATCTCGGGCGTGGACATGATGGGCGAGGACCTGCTGCGCGGCATCGGCCTGGTGGCGATCGCGGCGGTGGCGGGGCTGTTCCTGGTGCGCCGGGCCAGCCGGCAGCCGATGCCGCTGGTGCCCGTCGACTTGCTGCGCATACGCCCGCTGGCCTTCGCCGTGGGGGCATCGGCCTGCACCTTCGCCGCGCAGATGGCGTCCTACGTGTCCCTGCCGTTCTACTTCCAGCAGGTGCTGGGCCGGCCGTACCTGGAGGTGGGCATGCTGATGGGCGCGTGGCCCGTGGGCACCGCCATCATCGCGCCGCTGGCGGGCCGGCTGTCCGACCGCTATTCGGCCGCGACGCTGAGCGGCATCGGGGCGGCCACGATGGTGACCGGCATGCTGTGGCTGGCGGCGCTGCCGGCCACGGTGTCCAACTGGCCCGTCATCGCCGGCATGTTCGTGGCCGGCGTGGGCTTCGGCTTCTTCCAGACGCCGAACAACCGGGCCATGCTGTCGGCCGCGCCCCGCTCGCGCAGCGGCGCGGCGGGCGGCCTGCAGGCCACCACCCGGGTATTCGGCCAGAGCTTCGGCACGGCGCTGGTCGCCATCGCGTTCAGCATCAGCCTGGCCCATGGCCCGGGACTGGCGCTGGTGCTGGGAACCATTTGCGCAGGCCTGGCCGTGGTGGTCAATACCGTGCGGTTTACCAAGTTGAAGCCATAGCCGGGGCTTGTGTCTGACACCCGTACGGAATGTGCTTCGGATTGAGACGGCGCTTCCCGGGTGTCAGACACCCGGCGGCGGCGAAGCAATCCGTCCCGTCGTCTCGTACGGGTGTCAGACACGTGACGACGGGCGTGAAGCCGCGGCGAGGTGCTTGTGTCTGACACCCCGAGGTGCTTGTGTCTGACACCCGTACGAGCCGTTCTTCGGATTGAGGCAGGCGCTTCCCGGGTGTCAGACACCCGGCGACACCGAAGCAATCCGTCCCGTCATCTCGTACGGGTGTCAGACACGTGACGATGGGCGTGAAGCCGCGGCGAGGTGCTTGTGTCTGACACCCGTACGAGCCGTTCTTCGGATTGAGGCAGGCGCTTCCCGGGTGTCAGACACCCGGCGACACCGAAGCAATCCGTCCCGTCATCTCGTACGGGTGTCAGACACGTG
>Ga0222420_100261_pt1 | contig 44724 bp, 36 predicted proteins | sample 3A2ome_FD_182470 | JGI IMG/M metagenome (GOLD analysis project Ga0222420, IMG submission 182470) | Enriched microbial communities from leaf-cutter ant dump, University of Wisconsin, Madison, United States - 3A200A (version 2) | ecosystem: Environmental > Terrestrial > Nest > Insects nest > Nest...
GCCTTCGAACTCGGCGAACAGGTCGCCGGGCATCTTGCCCATGATGTTCACGAGCAGGTTCAGGCGGCCGCGGTGGGCCATGCCGACCACGATTTCCTGGACGCCGTTTTCACCGGCGTGGTTCACCACTTCGTCCATCGAGGCGATGAAGCTTTCGCCGCCTTCGAGCGAGAAGCGCTTCTGGCCGACGTACTTGGTGTGCAGGAAACGCTCGAGCCCTTCGGACTCGGTCAACTGCTGCAGGATGTGGCGCTTTTCTTCGGCGGTGTAGGTCGGCGCGCCCAGCGTGGTTTCCAGGCGTTCCTGGATCCAGCGCTTGGCGGCGGGATCGGAGATGTGCGTGAATTCGGCACCGACGCTGCGGCAGTACGTGTCGCGCAGCGCCTTCAGGATGTCGCGCAGCGTCATGGTGCTGGCGGTCGTGAAGTAGGTGTTGGTGGCCGAGTAGGTCTGGTCGAGGTCGGCTTCGGTCAGGCCGTAGAAGGCGGGATCGAGTTCGGGGATCGGGGGACGTTCCTGGCGCTTGAGCGGATCCAGGTCGGCCCAGCGCGAACCCAGCGAACGGTAGGCGGCAATCAGCGACTGCACCGAGACTTGCTTGCTGGCGACGCTCAGGTCGGGTTCGGCCGAACGTTGCACGAAGGCATTGGCGCGGGCGCGCTGGGCGAACGATTCGACGATGGGAGCGTGGGCCTGGTCGCGGGTGGATTCCTGGCCGTCGGTGGCGGGAGCGTGCTGCAACTGGTCGAAATATTCGCGCCAGTTGTCGGGTACCGAACCGGGGTTGTCGAGGTAGGCTTCGTAAAGCTCCTCAACGTAGGGGGCATTTCCCCCAAACAAGTAAGACGTGGATAGGGATTCTATTTCCGAAGACATATCGCTTCACCTTTACGAGTGCTTCACTCGACACGATGCAGGAAAACCTTCCGCGACACGGGCTTCCCGTTTAGCGGATAGCAGGGGCAGAAGGCGCGTACAAGCCTTGAAAGCCGTATGGACGAAAGTATAACCCTTTGAGTTTATGGGCGTCTTCTTGCGTTTGCGTGACGCAAAAGCGCATTGGGAATGCCTTCATGCGGCGTTGGAATGTCCAGCGAACCCCGCGCATCGAGCCGTCTACGCGCCATCAAATTCCGTCAATCCAAAATGCGGCGGCGCGGCATTTTTTATTCGGCGCGGACCGAGTGTTGCACATATGCCTCGCTCAGACCGGCAACTCGGTGGTCGACAGGATCTCTTTCAGGACGAAAAAAGTGCGGATCTGGCGTACGCCGGGAAGCTTGATGATCTCGCCCGCGTGCAGCTTGTTGAATCGTTCCAGGTCGCGTATGCGCAGCATCAGGAAGTAGTCGAACTCGCCCGCGACCAGGTGGCATTCCAGGCAGCCGCTGATGCCGCGCGCGGCCTCTTCGAAATCGGTGAAGGACTCGGGCGTGGAGCGGTCCAGCACCACTCCCACGATCACCAGCGTCGCCATGTCGACATCGGCCGGTTCCAGCAGGGCCACGGTTTTCCTGATGATGCCCTCGCCCTTCAGCTTTTCCACGCGGCGCAGGCAGGCGGCCGGGCTGAGATGCACCCGCGCGCTCAGCTCCAGGTTGGTGATCTGGGCGTCCTGCTGCAGCACGCGCAGGATCTGGCGGTCGATGCGGTCCAGGCCGGAAAGGGCTGCCATTTGATATGTCCCTGAAAATTAAATTCAGTTTTTATTTTTATATTATGAATAATAGATCTTTATTTTTCATATTTAAAACTTTTCATTCCATAAAACCAAAAAAATACGCAATTGACCAGAAATCCCGCCGCTTCCTATGATTTTTCCACCCGAGCCATTCCGGCCGGCACGGCAAAAACCCACAGGAGCCCGCATGGATCTGCAACGATTTCCCCGATATCGACTGACCTTCGGCGACACGCCGATCGAAAAGCTCGACCGCCTGTCCGCGCACCTGGGCGGCAAGGTCGAGATCTACGCCAAGCGCGAAGACTGCAACAGCGGCCTGGCCTTCGGCGGCAACAAACTGCGCAAACTGGAATACCTGATTCCGCAGGCCCTGGAACAGGGCTGCGACACCCTGGTCACCATCGGCGGCATCCAGTCCAACCACACCCGCATGGTCGCGGCGGTGGCCGCCAAGCTGGGGCTCGCCTGCGTGCTGGTGCAGGAAAACTGGGTGGACTATTCGGACGCGGTGTACGACCGCGTGGGCAACATCATGATGAGCCGGCTGATGGGCGCCGACGTGCGCCTGGTCGACCAGGGCTTCGACATCGGCTTTCGCCGCAGTTGGGAAGACGCGCTGGAAGAGGTGAAACGGCGCGGCGGCAAACCCTACGCCATCCCGGCCGGAGCCTCCGACCACGAGCTGGGCGGGCTGGGCTACGTGGGCTTTGCCGAGGAGGTGCGGCGCCAGGAGGCCGAACTGGGATTCAAGTTCGACTACATCGTCGTGTGCGCCGTCACCGGCAGCACGCAGGCCGGCATGGTAGTGGGTTTCGCCGCCGACGGGCGCGCCGACCGCGTCATCGGCATCGACGCCTCGGCCACGCCGGACCAGACCCGTGCGCAGATCCTGCGCATCGCTCGGCGCACCGCCGACATGGTTGGGCTGGGCCGCGCCATCTCGGACGAGGACGTGGTGCTGGACACGCGCTATGCCTATCCGGCCTATGGCCTGCCCTCGGCCGAGACCAACGAGGCCATCCGCCTCTGCGCCCGGCTGGAAGGCATGATGACCGACCCCGTCTACGAGGGCAAATCCATGCAGGGGATGATGGACCTCGTCCGCCGCGGCGACATCCCGGCCGGCTCCCGCGTCCTGTATGCGCACCTGGGAGGGGTGCCGGCGATCAACGCCTACAGCTTTCTGTACCGCAACGGATAGGAGCGCCTACGGCCCGCTGGCCTGGCCCTGCGGCGACCTGCGCTGAAAGGCGCGGGCGCCGCCCGTTTTTTCACGCAGATCCCGTACGATTGTGTACGTAATTTGTATACAAAACTGGCGTTTCCAGCTATGGTGCAGATCATCATGAGATAGTCCGTTCAATCCTCTTCCCGACTCGTCGCCCGTCCCGTTCATGAACGCCTACGATTCCACCCGTCCCTATCCGCGCGACCTGGCCGGCTATGGCCGCAACCCGCCCCATGCCCGCTGGCCCGGGCAGGCCCGCATCGCCGTGCAGTTCGTGCTGAACTACGAAGAAGGCGGTGAAAACAGCGTGCTGCACGGGGACGCGGGGTCCGAACAATTCCTGTCCGAGATGTTCAACCCCGCCAGCTACCCCGAACGCCACCTCAGCATGGAGAGCATCTACGAGTATGGCTCCCGGGCGGGCGTCTGGCGCATCCTGCGCGAATTCGAGAAACGGGAACTGCCCTTGACCGTATTCGGCGTGGGCATGGCCTTGCAGCGGCATCCGGAACTGTCCGCCGCCTTCGTCGAACTGGGCCACGAGATCGCCTGCCACGGCTGGCGCTGGATCCATTACCAGGACGTGGACGAAGCCACGGAGCGCGAGCACATGCGCCTGGGCATGGACGCCATCACGCGGCTGACCGGCACGCGCCCGCTGGGCTGGTACACGGGCCGCGACAGCCCGCGCACCCGGCGGCTGGTCGCCGACTACGGCGGCTTCGAATACGACAGCGATTACTACGGCGACGACCTGCCCTTCTGGATGCAGGTGCGGAAAACGGACGGCAGCGCCGTGCCGCAACTGATCGTGCCCTATACGCTGGACTGCAACGACATGCGCTTCGCGCTGCCGCAGGGCTATTCGCACGCCGACCCGTTCTTCCAGTACCTGAAGGACAGTTTCGACGCGCTCTACGCCGAAGGCGAAGAGGCGCCGAAGATGATGAGCATCGGCATGCACTGCCGCCTGCTGGGGCGGCCCGGCCGCATCGCCGCGCTGCAGCGTTTCCTGGACCACATCGCCCGCCACGACCGCGTCTGGGTCTGCCGCCGGATCGATATCGCGCGCCACTGGAAGGCGGCGCACCCCTCCCCCCCCAACGCCTGAACAGGACGGTCATGGCCCACACCCTAGCCCAACTCAACTCGGCGCCGCCCGCCGACGCCGCCGCCATGCTGGACGGCCTGTACGGGCATGCGCCCTGGATCGCCGAGCGCGCGCTGGAGTCCCGCCCGTTCCGCTCCCTGGCCGACTTGCGGCAACGCCTGCGCCAGGCTGTGGGCGACGCGGACGCCGGGACCCGCCTGGCGCTCCTGCGCGCCCAGCCCGAACTGGGCGCGCCCGCCCCGCAGGGCGAGGCTGCCGGCATCGCGTCGGCCCGCGAACAAGAGCTTGCCGGACTGGCCCAAGCGACGGCGGACGAACTTGCCCGCCTGCGCGAACTGAATGCCGCCTACAGCGACAAGTTCGGCTTCCCCTTCGTCCTGGCGCTGCGCGGACCGCGCGGGACCGGACTGGCCCGCGGGCAGGTCATCGACGAATTCGCGCGCCGCCTGGACAACCCGCCCGACTTCGAACTCCAGGAGGCGCTGCACCAGCTCCACCGCAGCGCCGAGGTCCGGCTGCAGGACAGGTTCGGCGACGCGCCCGCCCTGGGCAACGACATCTGGGACTGGGGCGAACAGCTTGCCGCGCACAGCGACCCGGGCTACGCGGAAAAAGGCCTGTTGACCGTCACCTACCTGACCGACGCCCACCGCGCCTGCGCGCAACTGCTGGTGCAATGGATGCGCGATTGCGGCTTCGACGAAATCGGGATCGACGCCGTGGGCAACGTGGTGGGCCGCTACCTGGCGGACCGTCCCGACGCCCCGACGCTCTTGACCGGCAGCCACTACGACACGGTGCGCAACGCCGGCAAGTACGACGGGCGCCTGGGCATCTTCGTGCCGATGGCCTGCGTGCGCGAACTGCATCGCCGCGGCCGGCGCCTGCCCTATCACCTGGAAGTGGTCGGTTTCGCCGAAGAGGAAGGCCAGCGCTACCGCGCCACCTTCCTCGGCTCGGGCGCCCTGATCGGCGGCTTCCGGCCCGAATGGCTGGACCAGAAGGATGCCGACGGCATCAGCATGCGCGACGCGATGGCGCATGCCGGCCTGCGCCCCGAGGACATCCCGGCGCTGCGCCGCGATCCCTCCCGCTACCTGGGCTTCGTCGAAGTCCACATCGAACAGGGGCCGGTGCTTTACGAAATGGGGCTGCCGCTGGCCGTCGTCACGTCCATCAACGGCTGCCTGCGCTACCAGGTCCAGATATCCGGCATGGCCTGCCATGCCGGCACCACGCCGATGGACCGGCGCCGCGACGCCGCCGCCGCGGCGGCTGAAATCATCCTGTACGTGGAACGGCGGGCCGCCAGCGACGGCGACTCGGTCGGCACCGTCGGCATGCTGGAAGTGCCCGGTGGCTCCACCAACGTCGTGCCGGGCGAATGCCGCTTCACCCTGGACCTGCGCGCGCCCAGCGACGCCCAGCGCGACGCGCTGGCCCGCGACGTGCTGGCCGAACTCGAGGCCGTCTGCCGGCGACGCGGCCTGCGCCATACGCTGGAAGAAAGCATGCGCGCCGCCGCGGCGCCCAGTCATCCGGCCTGGCAGCAGCGCTGGGAACGGGCCGTGGACGCGCAGGGGCTGCCGGTCCACCGCATGCCCAGCGGCGCGGGCCATGACGCCATGAAGCTGCACGAAGTCATGCCCCAGGCCATGCTGTTCGTGCGCGGCCAGAACTCGGGCATCAGCCACAACCCGCGCGAATCCACCACCAGCGACGACATCCAGCTCGCCGTCCTTGCGATGCTGCATCTGCTGGACACGCTTGCCGACGACACGAAATGACGACCATGACCGACTACGCCCGACTCGACGCCTGGGTGGATGCCCACTTCGATGAAGAAGTCCGCTTCCTGCAGGAACTGGTGCGCGTGCCCACCGACACGCCCCCCGGCAATAACGCTCCCCATGCCGAGCGCACGGCCGAACTGCTGCAAGCCTTCGGCCTGCAGGCCGAGGCCCATCCCGTGCCGGCCCAGGCCGTCCGCGACTACGGACTGCAATCCATCACCAACCTCATCGTGCGGCGCGAATACGGCGCGGACGGCCCGCGCATCGCGCTGAACGCCCACGGCGACGTGGTGCCCCCCGGCGACGGCTGGCAGCATGACCCCCATGGCGGAGAAATCGAGGACGGCAGCCTCTACGGCCGCGCCGCCGCCGTCAGCAAGAGCGACTTCGCCAGCTACACCTTCGCGCTGCGCGCGTTGGAGGCCGTCGCCCGGCCCGCCCGCGGCGCGGTCGAACTGCACTTCACCTACGACGAGGAATTCGGCGGCCTGCTGGGCCCGGGCTGGCTGCTCTCGCAAGGGTTGACCAAGCCCGACCTGATGGTCGCCGCCGGCTTCAGCTACGAAGTCGTGACCGCGCACAACGGCTGCCTGCAAATGGAGGTCACCGTGCACGGCAGGATGGCGCATGCCGCCATCCCCGCCACCGGCGTGGACGCGCTGCAGGCCGCGGTCAGGATCCTGGACGCGTTGTATGCCCAGAACGCGCGCTACCGGGAGATCCGTTCGCAGGTGCCGGGCATCAGCCACCCCTACCTGAACATCGGCCGCATCGAAGGCGGCACCAACACCAACGTGGTGCCGGGCAAGGTGGCGTTCAAGCTGGACCGGCGCATGATTCCCGAGGAAAACGCCGCCGAGGTCGAGGCGGACATCCGCCGGATCATCGGCGACGCCGCGGCCGCCCTGCCCGGCATCGCGGTGGACATCAAGCGCCTGCTGCTGGCGAATTCCATGCGCCCGCTGCCCGGCAGCGAGCCGCTGGTGCAGGCCATCCAGAAGCACGGGCAGGAACTGTTCGGCGAACCGATACCGGCCATGGGCACGCCGCTCTATACCGACGTGCGCCTGTACGCCGAAGCCGGCATCCCGGGCGTGATCTACGGCGCAGGTCCGCGCACCGTGCTGGAATCGCATGCCAAGCGCAACGACGAGCGCGTGGTGCTGGAAGACCTGCGCCGCGCCACCAAGGTCATCGCCCGCACGCTGGCCGACTTGCTCGGCGCGACTCGTGCCTGACACCCGACTCGTGTCTGACACCCGTACGGGCCGGCCGTCGATTTGCGTCGGCGCTTCCCGGGTGTCTGACACATCATGTGTGGGCGTCAGACACGGGCGTACGCAGTGACGCCCTAAGCCAGCTTCAGCACCCGCCGCCAGAACAACACCGCCACCAGCACGAAAACCGCCAGGCCCAGATACGACGCCGCCGTCTCGAAGCCCTCGCCCGCGATGGCCAGCGGGGCTTCGGTGCCGGCCGCGCCGATGATGCCGGCCATCAGCACGCCGACCAGGCTCTCGCCCACGATCAGGCCGGAGGCGATCAGCACGCCGCGCCGGTTGGGCGCGTCGGCAAACTGCTCGTAGGGTTGGCCGGCCGCGGCGGCGCGGCGGCGCAGCGCGCGCTCGAGCAGCCACGCAAGGAGCGCGCCCGCCACGATGGGCGCGGCGACGGTCGGCGGCAGGTAGATGCCGATGCCCACCGCCAGCACGGGGATCCGGGCTACCCGGCAGGTGCGCTTCAAGACCTGGTCCACCAGGATCAGGCCCACGCCGACCGCCATGCCGATCAGGATCATCGTCCAGTTGAGCTGGTGCGTGAAAATGCCGCGCGCGATCGCCAGCATCAGCGTCGCCTGCGGCGCCGACAGGGCCTGCGCCGGGTCCATGCCTGCCCGCGGCATCGCGTCGGCGAAGCCATAGGCGTTGTACAGCAGCTCCAGCACCGGCGAAATCACCGCCGCGCCCGCCACGCAGCCGATCAGCAGCGCGACCTGCTGGCGCCACGGCGTCGCACCCACCAGCCAGCCGGTCTTCAGGTCCTGCAGGTTGTCGTTGGAAATCGAAGCCACGGCGACCACCGCCGAGGTGCTGAAGATCGACAGCGCGATGGCCATCTGCACGCCGTTCCCGGCGCCCAGCAATTCGCCGCCCAGCGTCAGCATCAAGAGCGACACCAGCACGATGGCGACAATGCCCACGCCCGAGATCGGGCTGGTGGACGAGCCCACCAGACCCGCCATGTAGCCGCAGGCGGCCGCCACCAGGAAACCGAACACGAAAGCGAACAGCACGGCGTAGGCCACCAGCTTCCAGATCGCGGCGGCCGACAGCGGCGCGCCCGACAGGAATACCTGGAACGTCACGACCAGCACGGCCACCAGCACCAGCGTCACCGCCGAGATCCATCCCGCGGACAGGTCGCGCTCGGTGCGCGGCGCGCTGCCGGCGCGGGCCGCGCCCGATTTGCTCAGGGCGGCGAACGAGGCCTTCACGCCGCGCGCCATCGGCACGAACAGCGTCGCCAGCGTCCAGATCGCGCCCACGCCGATCACGCCGGCGCCGATGAAGCGCACCTGCGACGACCACAGGCCGGTCGCGTACTGCGCCAGCGACTGGCCCGCGGGCATGTCGCCCATCGCACTCAGGATGGGAACCGCGATCCCCCAGGAAATGACCAGCCCGGTCAGCATGGCCAGGCCCGCGACGATGCCGATGAGGTAGCCCGCGCCCAGCAGTGCCAGCGAGAATCCCATGGGCAGGCGGAATACCGCGCCGCCCAGCGCGAACCAGCCGCTGACGCTGTCGCCCAGCACCCGCAGGCCGCTGGCCGCGAAGCTGACCGCCGCCGAGACCAGGCCGCCGGCGACGATGTCGCCCATGCCCGTGGCGGCCTTGGCGGGCGCCCGGCCGGCATCCTCGGCGGCATCCTGGGCGCGCTCCGCGCTGCCCACCCGCAGGATTTCGGCGGCCGCCACGCCTTCCGGATACGGCAGGTCGCTCTGCACCACCATCACGTGGCGCAGCGGAATGGTGAACATCACGCCCAGCATCCCGCCGGCCGCGCAGATGCCCAGCGTCTGCCAGAACGGGAAGCCCTGCCAGTGCCCCATCATGACCAGGGCCGGCAGGATGAAGATGATGGAGGACAGCGTGCCGGCCGCCGAGGCCTGGGTCTGCACCATATTGTTTTCGAGGATGTTCGCGTCCTTGAACAGGCGCAGCACCGACATCGAAATCACCGCCGCCGGGATGGCCGACGAAAACGTCAGCCCCACCTTCAGCCCCAGGAATACATTGGAAGCCGTAAAGATGACGGTGATCAGGGCGCCCAGCAGGATGCCGCGGAACGTCAGTTCCGGCAGCGTGACCTCTGCGGGGACGCGGGTGGGTTGGGTCATGGAAATCTCCCTGTCTGCCAGACGCGAATTCTAGCGCCTCGCCGGTGGCGGGCCCGGCACGGCCAGCGGGCGATTCCGCGGCAGAAGCTGCCGCAGGCGAGCGGCGTTGCAAAAGATTATGCTGAAAGAAGCGCGACTCCTCCAAAATTTCGATCACCCATGCCAGGGGCTAGGGTCTAGCATGGACCCTAAACCAGGAGACGACACCACTATGCGCGACGCCAGTTCCCTCCGTGCCGGGCAGGACACGGAACCCGACCTCGACCCCGCCGAAACCGCCGAATGGCGCGACGCCCTGCAGTCGCTGGTCCAGGCGGAAGGCGCCGGACGGGCGGGATATGTGCTGGACAACCTCCTGGGCCACGCGGCCTCGCTGGGCCTGCGCGCCGGCGCCCAGACGCGCACCGCCTACCTGAACACCATCCCCGCCGACCAGGAACCGCCGTTTCCCGGCAACCTGGCGGTCGAGGAACGCATCGCCCGCATCAACCGCTGGAACGCGCTGGCCATGGTGGTGCGCGCCAACCAGGCGCACGGCGAACTGGGCGGCCACATCGCCAGCTACGCGTCGGCGGCCGACCTGTTCGAGGTGGGCTTCAACCATTTCTTCCGGGCGCGCACCGACGAAGGCCCCGGCGACCTGGTCTATATGCAGCCGCATTCGGCGCCCGGCGTATACGCCCGCGCGTACCTGGAAGGCTTCCTGGGCGAGGACGACCTGGCGCATTTCCGGCAGGAAATCACCGCCACCGCGCGCGGCCTGCGCGGGCTGTCCTCGTACCCGCACCCGTGGCTGATGCCCGACTTCTGGCAGTTCCCCACGGGCTCGATGGGCATCGGCCCCATCAACGCCATCTACCAGGCGCGCTTCATGCGCTATCTCGAACACCGCTCGCTGGTGCCCGCCGGCGACCGCAAGGTCTGGGGCATTTTCGGCGACGGCGAAATGGACGAACCCGAATCCATCGCCGCGCTGACGCTGGCCGCGCGCGAGAAACTCGACAACCTGGTCTTCGTGGTCAACTGCAATCTGCAGCGCCTGGACGGCCCGGTGCGCGGCAACGGCCGCATCATCGACGAACTCGAAACGCTGTACGCCGGCGCGGGCTGGAACGTCATCAAGCTGGTCTGGGGCAGCGACTGGGACGCCCTCTTGCGGCGCGACACGGGCGGCGCGCTGGCCCGCGCGTTCGCCAATACCGTGGACGGGCAGTTCCAGACCTTCGCCGCCAACGACGGCGCCTTCAACCGCGCCCACTTCTTCAACCAGAACCCCGAGCTGGCCGCCCTGGTGGCCGACTGGACCGACGAAGCCATCGACCGGCTGCACCGCGGCGGCCACGACATGGTGAAGATCCACGCCGCGTACCACCGCGCGGTCCGCCATCGCGGCCAGCCCACCGTCATCCTGGCGCAGACCAAGAAGGGCTTCGGCATGGGCTCGGCCGGCCAGGGCAAGATGACCACCCACCAGCAGAAGAAGCTGGACGACGAGGCGCTGCTGGCCTTCCGCGACCGCTTCGCGCTGCCGATCTCCGACGCCGACTGCCTCGCGCTGAAGTTCTACCGGCCCGCCGAGGACAGCGCCGAACTGCGCCACCTGCAGGCCCGTCGCGCCGCGCTGGGCGGGCACATCCCCCGCCGCAACACCCAGACGCCCCGCCTGGCGCCGCCCGCCGCCGAACACTGGGCGCGCTTCGCGCTGGCCGCCGACGGCAAGGAAATGTCCTCCACCATGGCCATCGTGCGCATGCTGACGGCCCTGCTCAAGGACGGCGACGTCGGCCCGCGCATCGTGCCCATCGTGGCGGACGAGGCCCGCACCTTCGGCATGGCCAATCTGTTCCGCCAGATCGGCATCTATTCGGCGCAAGGCCAGTTGTACGAACCCGAGGACATCGGCTCGGTGCTGTACTACCGCGAGGCCCGCGACGGCCAGATCCTCGAAGAAGGCATCACCGAGGCCGGCGCGATCTCCTCGTGGACCGCGGCCGGCACCAGCTACTCGGTGAACGGGCTGCCGATGCTGCCCTTCTATATCTATTACTCGATGTTCGGCTTCCAGCGCATCGGCGACCTGATCTGGGCCGCCGCCGACCAGCGCACGCGCGGCTTCCTCATCGGCGCCACGTCCGGCCGGACCACGCTGGGCGGCGAAGGCCTGCAGCACCAGGACGGCTCCAGCCACATCATGGCCGCCGCCGTTCCCAACTGCCGCGCCTACGACCCGGCCTATGCCTACGAGGTCGCCGTCATCGTCGAACACGGCATGCGCCGCATGCTCGACGAGCAGCGCGACGAGTTCTATTACCTGACCGTCACCAACGAAAACCTGGCGCAGCCCGACATGCCGGCGGGCGCGGACGTGCGCGAGGGCATCCTGCGCGGCATGTACCGCCTGCGACCCGCCCGCGGACAGGCCCAGGTGCGCCTGCTGGGCGCGGGCCCCATGCTGCGCGAGGCCGAGCTGGCCGCCGAACGCCTGCTGGCCGACTACGGCGTGGACGCCGAGGTCTGGAGCGTGACCAGTTTTTCCGAACTGGCCCGCGACGGCCGCGCGGCCGAGCGCGCCCGCGTGCTGGGGCTGGAAACCGGCGCCGCAACCGATTGGGCGGGCACCTGCCTGGGCGGCAGCGACGCGCCGGTGGTCGCCGCCACCGACTATGTGCGCGCCGTGCCCGAGCAGATCCGCGCCTGGGTGCCCGCGCCCTACCGCACGCTGGGCACCGACGGCTTCGGCCGCAGCGACACCCGCGCCCAGTTGCGCGACTTCTTCGAAGTCGGCGCCGACTGGATTGCGCTGTATGCGCTGGACAGCCTAGGCCGTCAGGACGAGGCCCGGGCGCTGCGCGCGCGCCTGAACGCCCAGGCCCGCCAAACCCCGCCCTGGGAGCAGTAAAAAAGCGGACATTCGCTGCACCGCAACAACCAAGCGCCCGCGGTTTCTGTTGAAATACGGGTGTTCCCAAGCATTGCCAAATAAAACGGCGGGCCGCGAGCCCGCCTTTTGCAGTCTGTTTTCCTTTTCCGTTTTACGCCCCAGAGGCTTTGTATTCCATGGACGAAACTCTCACCAAACTGGCGTTGGACTACCACGCCTATCCCACTCCCGGCAAAATCTCGGTCACTCCGACCAAGACGCTGGCCAACCAGGACGACCTGTCCCTGGCCTACTCCCCCGGCGTGGCGGCCGCGTGCATGGCCATCTTCGACCAGGGCGACGACGCCGCATCGAAGTACACCTCGCGCGGCAACCTGGTGGGCGTGATCACCAACGGCACCGCCGTGCTGGGCCTGGGCAACATCGGTCCGCTGGCCGCCAAGCCCGTCATGGAAGGCAAGGGCTGCCTGTTCAAGAAATTCGCGGGCATCGACGTGTTCGACATCGAACTCGCCGAGAACGACCCGGACAAGCTGGTCGACATCATCGCGGCGCTGGAACCCACGCTGGGCGGCGTCAACCTCGAGGACATCAAGGCGCCCGAGTGCTTCTACATCGAGAAGAAGCTGCGCGAGCGCATGAAGATCCCCGTCTTCCACGACGACCAGCACGGCACCGCCATCATTTCGTCGGCCGCCATCCTGAACGGCCTGAAGGTCGTGGGCAAGGACATCGGCTCGGTCAAGCTGGCATGCTCGGGCGCCGGCGCGGCGGCCATCGCCTGCCTGGACCTGCTGGTGCACCTGGGCGTCAAGCGCGAGAACATCTACGTGGTGGACTCCCGCGGCGTGATCTGGGACGGCCGCGATGAAAACATGGAGGCCAACAAAAAGCGCTACGCGCAGAAGACCGACGCGCGCACGCTGGCCGACGTGGTCAACGGCGCCGACGTCTTCCTGGGCTGCTCGACCGCCGGCGTGCTGACCGCCGACATGGTCAAGACCATGGCCGCCAGCCCGCTGATCCTGGCGCTGGCCAACCCGGAACCCGAAATCCGCCCGGAAGTCGCCAAGGCGGCGCGTCCCGACTGCATCATCGCCACCGGCCGTTCGGACTACCCGAACCAGGTCAACAACGTGCTGTGCTTCCCGTTCATCTTCCGCGGCGCCATGGACGCCGGCGCCTCGCGCATCACGGAAGAAATGAAGCTGGCCTGCGTGAAGGCCATCGCCGAACTGGCGCAAGCCGAACAGAACGACGAAGTGGCCCGCGCCTACGCCGGCCAGGAACTCTCCTTCGGCCCGGACTACATCATTCCCAAGCCGTTCGACCCGCGCCTGATCGTCCAGATCGCGCCGGCCGTGGCCCAGGCCGCCGCCGACTCCGGCGTGGCCGCGCGCCCCATCGAGGACATCGAGGCCTACCGCCAGAAGCTGATGGGCTTCGTGTACCACTCGGGCCAATTGATGCGCCCGCTGTTCGCCCAGGCCAAGAAGGCGCCCAAGCGCGTCATCTACGCCGACGGCGAAGACGAGCGCGTGCTGCGCGCCGTGCAGACCGTCAGCGACGAAAAGCTGGCCTTCCCGATCCTGGTCGGCCGCCCGTCCGTGATCCAGATGCGCATCGAGAAATTCGGCCTGCGCCTGATCCCCGGCCAGCATTTCGAGGTCGTGGATCCCGAAGACGACAGCCGCTTCAACGAAACCTGGAACGCCTACTACCAGCTCAAGGGCCGCGAAGGCGTGACCCCGGCCATCGCCAAGGCGATGATCCGCAAGCACAACACGCTGATCGGCGCGATGCTGCTGCGCCGCGGCGACGCCGACGCGCTGCTGTGCGGCGTGGCCAGCAAGTACGACAACCAGCTCAAGTACATCGACGAAATCATCGGCAAGAAGGAAGGCCAGACCTACGCCGCCCTGAACGTGCTGATGCTGCCCGACCAGACGCTGTTCGTCACCGACACCCACGTCAACGAAAACCCGACGTCGGAAGAAGTGGCCAGCATCACGATCCAGGCCGCCGAAGAGATGCTGCGCTTCGGCGTGGTGCCGAAGATCGCGCTGCTGTCGCACTCCAACTTCGGCAGCCGCACGACGGAATCCTCGCGCAAGATGGCCGGCGCGACGCAACTGGTGAAGGAACGCGCCCCTGAACTGGAAGTCGACGGCGAAATGCACGCCGACGCGGCGCTGTCGGAAAAGATCCGCATGCTGGCCTACCCGGACAGCACGCTGAAGGGCCGCGCGAACCTGCTGGTCACGCCGAACCTGGACACCGGCAACATCACGTACAACATGTTGAAGATGACCGGCAGCAACGGCATCGCGATGGGCCCGATTCTGCTGGGCGCGGCGCGTCCCGTGCACATCCTGACCACCAGCGCCACCGTGCGCCGGATCGTCAACATGACGGCCCTGGCCGTGGTGGACGCGCAGCAGGAAGCCGCCGAGGCCGCCAAGAAGCGCCGTTGATCGCCAGCAGGCGGTAACGGAACGGACGCCCTGCGCCCCCCCCGAAGGTTGGACACCGGTCCAACCTTCGGGGGGGCACAGCCGCCGGCCCTTTTACACCAACCCCAGATTGCCCGCGAACGTCGTGCTTGCGTATGCGCGCCGCGCCAGCCCCATCTCCGCCAGCCTCGGCATCACCTCCTCCACGAACAGGTCCAGGGATTGCATTGCGCCGCCCGGCAGCGCGATGAAACCGTCCGCCGCCCCGGCCTCGGCGCGGTGCCGAATCGCTTCGGCCGCATCGTCGACGGTGCCGACCACCGTCCAGTGCGCCGACGCGTTGGCTTCGGGCCGCGCCAACACTTCGCGCAGACAGGGCTGCTCGCGTTCGATCAAGCGGCGGAGCAACTGGACGTGCGTGGGGCTGCGCAGCCCCGCCTGCGGCTGCCCCAGCATGTGCGCGGTAATGGGTTCCGCCGGGTCGAGCCGTTCGACGTCCAGGCCGAGCGCCTGCCCGATGTAGTGGCGCTTGCGCGACGCGTCCCGGCCCGCGTGGGTTGCCTCATGCAGCGCCTGGGCCTGCGCCCGGGTCGGCGCCAGGTACAGGCTCAGGCCGGGCAGCACCCGTATCGAGCCAGGCGCGCGGCCGTAAGTTGCCGCCCGCCGCCGCAAGTCCTGGCGCAAGGCCTGGCCGCACTCGGTGTCCGGGGTGGCGGCGAACACCGCGTCGGCCATGCGAGCGGCGAAATCCCGTCCCCATTCCGACGCGCCAGCCTGGAACAGCGGAATGCGGCCGCCGGCGCGAGCCGGCACGTTCAGCGGCCCCTGCACGCTGAAATGCTCGCCGCGATGCGCGATCGGGCGAATGCGGGCCAGGTCGGCATACCGGCCCGACGCCCGGTCCGCCAGCACCGCTTCCTGCGGATAGCTGCGCCACAACGCATGCACCACCTCGGTGAACTCCAGCGCCTTGCGATAGCGCTGCGCCGATGGCGGCAGCGGCTCATCCCCAAAGTTCTGGCTGCCATCCAGTGCCGTGACGATGTTCCAGCCCGCGCGGCCATCGCTGATCCAATCGAGCGATTGCAATTGCCGGGCCACGACATAGGGCGGATTGAACGAGGTGGCGGCGGTCGTCACCAGGCCGATATGCCGCGTCTCCCGCGCCAGCGCGGCCAGCAGCAACGCGGGATCGAGGCTGCTGAATCCCGGTCCGCGCGCCAGGGCCGGCAGGTCCAGGAACAACGCATCGGGGCGAAACACGAAGTCCAGGCAGGCAGCCTCCGCGCGCTGCGCGACGCGGCGATAGAAATCCAGGTCGCACAACTGCTCGACTTGGCTGTCGGGCCGCCGCCACGCCGAGGCGGACAGCCAGGTAGCGGCCAGGGACAATCCGATGCACAAGGGGGATGACTGCATGACGCGGGACTCCTTGAAATACGCGCTCAATCGCCGGCAGCGCTGGAAACGGGCACGACCAGCGGCGTGCCGGACACGGGATCGGCCATCACCACGCAGCGGATGCCGAACAGGCGCCGCACCCGCTCCGGCGTGATGACTTCGGCAGGCGGGCCACAGGCCTCGACCTTGCCGTCACGCAGCGCGACGATGTGATCGGCATAGCGCGACGCCTGGTTGAGGTCGTGCAGCACCATCACCAGGGTCTTGCCCAACTGCCGGTTCAGCCGGCGGCACAGGTCGAGCACGTCGAGCTGGTGGGCGATGTCCAGGTAGGTGGTCGGTTCGTCCAACAGCATCACCGACGTGTTCTGCGCCAGCGCGAATGCCAGCCAGACGCGCTGGCGCTGGCCGCCCGACAAGGTGTGCACCGGTCGGCCGGCCAGCGCGGTCAGGCCGGTCTGCGCCAGGGCCTGCCGCACCGCATCGTCGTCGGCAGCGCGCCAAGGCCGCCAGAACGTCTGATGCGGATAACGGGCCCGCGCGACCAGCTCTTCCACCCGGATGCCGTCCGGCGCTTGCGGCTCCTGCGGCAAGAGGCTCAGCCGGGACGCCAGTTCGCGCGCGCCATAACGATGCAGCGCCTTGCCGTCGAGCACGACATGACCCGCTTGCGGCGCCAGCAGGCGGGCCAAGCCACGCAGCAGCGTCGACTTGCCGCAACCGTTCGGCCCAAGGATGACGGTGATGCGCCCGGCGGGAATATCCAGGTCCAGGCCTTGGCACACGATCGTCAGTTCATGCGCTAACGTAAGTCCTCGCGCGCGCAACGCGACATCGGAGGGCGGGGGTGGGGGACAGTCGCGCATGAAGGCTCGTTGCAATAGGAAGGTGTCATCGGGCGCCGCGGCGAGGCAGCAACCAGATCAGGTAAAGGCCCCCCAGCAAGCCGGTCAGCTTGCCGATGGGCAGGTTCAGTTGCCAAAGCTGCCGCTGGCCGAGCAGATCGGCACCGATCACCAGGCAGGCGCCCATAGCGGCCGATCCGATGATCGATGGCCCTGCGCCGCCTTGCAGACGCCGGGCCAGTTGCGGCGCCGCCAGCGCGACAAAGGCTATCGGCCCGGCCGCGCCCGTGGCAAGCGAAGCCAGCATCACCGCGCAGAAGAACATCGTCAGGCGCACCCGCGCCACCGGCATGCCCAATTGGCTGGCCAGGTCATCACCCATTTCCAGCAAGGCCAGACGCCGCGCCGACGCGCACACGGGCGGCACGCACACGGCGATGGCGCCTATCGCCAGCCAGGCATGCGTCCAGGTGCGCGCATTGAGCGAGCCGGACAGCCAGAGATTCGCCAGCAGCGCGTTGTCCAGATCGCCCTTGACCAGCAACAGGCCGTTCACGGCATGCAACATCGCGCCCACGCCGATGCCGACCAGCACCAGCCGGCGCGCGCTCATCCCGCCCCGGCGATAGGCCAGCAGCCAGACCGTGACGGCGGTGAGCAGGCCACCGATCGCCGCGCCTGCTGCGGCCCCGACCACGGACGGGCCATACAGGATGATGTGCAACAACGCGCCGGAAGCGGCGCCTGTGGTGAAGCCGACGAGATCGGGGGACCCCAGTGGATTGCGGGATAGCGACTGAAACACCGCGCCGGATACGCCGAGCGCCGCGCCCACGAAGAGGCCCGTCAGCACGCGCGGCAGGCGAAAACCCAGGATCAGTTGTTCGCCAGGCGCAGCGGGCGGGCCGCCGGACACGATGTCGAACATGCGGCCCAGCGACAGCCCGCCGCTGCCCACGCCCAGCGCGGCAATCGCCAGGACCATGGCCAGCGCCACCAGCGCCAGGCCGGCCAGCGCAACGCGAGCCGCGCCCGGTTGCCGCCATGAGATCGAATACACAGCACCCTGCATGTCAGCCCATCCCGGCGCGGCGCGCCAACGCCACGAACAGCGGGCCGCCCAGCAATGCCGCCATGATCCCGGCGCTGATCTCGTCTGGCGCCGCGACCACCCGGCCCAGGGTGTCGGCGGCCAGCAGCAGGCAGGCCCCCGTCAGCGCGGCGTACGGGACCACGCGCCGATGCCCGGGGCCACAGGCATGGCGTGCCAGATGGGGCGCCGCCAGCCCGACGAAGGCGAGCGGACCGGCCGCCGCGGTGGCCGCGCCTGCCAGCAGCACGATGACGGCGGCGGACCCAAGCCAGACCAGGCGCGGCCGCGCCCCCAGGGTCTTGCCAAGGTCCTGCCCCAATGCGAGCGCGTCCAGCGCGCGTCCCAGCGCTACCGCACCGCCGGCGCCCAGCGCCACGGCGGGCAGCACCGCCGCCAGCACCTGCCCGGAGCGTCCCTGCAACGAACCGACCACCCAATGGCGGAACTGATCGAAAACGCGGTCTTCGCTGTTGAGGGTGATGATCTGCGTGATGGCCAGCAAGATCGCCGACATCGCCGCGCCCGCCAGCACCAGCCGCAGAGGATCGTGCCCGCGATGCAGGCCGCCGATCGCGTAGACCAGCGCGCCCGCCGCCGCCGCGCCGGCAAAGCCCGCCACCACCTGTCCCGCCGGCCCGTCTGCGGCCCCAAGCGCCATTGCCGCAGCAATGGCCGCCGCCGCCCCCGCATTGACGCCCAGCAGGCCGGGATCGGCCAGCGGATTGCGCGTCAGGGTCTGCATGAGCGCCCCGGCAACGCCAAGAGCCCCGCCCGCGACAAGCGCCAGCAGCGTGCGAGGCAACCGCAGATGACGCAGCAGCAGATGTTCATTATTCCGCGGGTCGAAGGCGGCCAGCGCGTGCCCCACCGTCGCCAACGAAAGCGGACGCGGGCCCGCCATCAGGCTCGCCAGCGCCAGCAGGGGAATCGCGATCGCGCTGGCCAGCAACAAGGCCCTTGCGAGACGGGGGCGCCCGGCCGGCGGATAGGGAATGCAGGTCATGTGCCGAAGCGTTCGAGCAAGGTGTCGATGATCTGGCCGGCGCTGTACGCGTCGATGCGGAAAGCGTCACGGCCAAGGCCGTAGACCTGGCCCGCCGCCACCGAAGGCAGGTTGGCCAGCACCGGATCGCGCAGCAAGGCACTGGCGCCGGATGCCTCGACACGCAGCACGAAGGTAGTGCGCGCGGTCAGGCGCGTCAGCGCCTCGTAGGGCGCCCAGACGAAATCGCCCGGCGTGCCTAATGCAACATGCCACGCCGGGTCGGGCGCTTCGATCCGGAAACCCAGCGAGGCCAGCAAACGCGCATGCGGACTCTCGGGCGTGGCGATCGGGTTGCTGGTCCCCGGCCCGTTGTAACTGACGATGTTGACCGTGCCCTCGGGGATGCGCAGACGGGCGCGGGCCGCGACGATCCGCGCATCGAAGCCGGCAATGGCGCGCGCGGCCGCAGCCTCGGTGCCGAGCGCCCGGCCCAGTTGCATGGCGAGTTCCTGCCAGGTCTGGTGGCTGTAATCCACCACGATGACCGGCGCGATGGCGCGCAGGGCATCGAGCTGCTCGTGCGCCGAATCCGCGCCGGAGGCCGAGATGATGATGAGATCGGGCCGCGCCGCATATGCCGCTTCCAGGTCGACCTGCCCGGCCGGCCACAGCGGCTTTAGGCCGCGGTCGCGCGCGACGGCCGCCCACTGATCGAAAAAGCGGCCGTTGGCTCCGCCGGCGCTGGCGATAAGGGGCGCGTCGATGGCCAGCAATGTCCCGGTCACGGTCACCGACGTCGACAGCACGCGCAGCGCGGGCGCGGCCAGCGTGGTCTGCGTGCCGTCGGCGTTCTCGAAGCGGCGCGGCCAGTCCGACGCCGTGTCCGCATGGACCGCCTCTGCCCCCAGCGCGAACGCCATCAGCAACGCGGCCAGCCAGCGGCGCGCATTCACCACGACAGTCTCGCGGTCGCCATGACCGTGCGTCCCGTGCCGTAGTAGCAAGAGGTGGCGGCCGAGCACGTCGCCACGAAGCGCTTGTCCGCCAGATTGCTGCCGTTGAGCGCCAGTTGCAGGTTCATGCCGCCGATCTTGCCCGCGTCATAGCGCAAGGCGGCGTCGAACAGCGTGTAGGCGGGGATATGCAGGTGATTGGCCAGGTCGCCAACAGTCGAGTCGACGTAGCGCACGCCCGCCCCCATGCCCAGGCCGGCCAGCGGGCCGCCATGGAAGGTGTAGTCCACCCACATCGAGCCCATCCAGTCGGGCACCCGGATCATGCGGTTGCCGGCATAGCCGTCGTTGTTGCGCACGACCTTGGAATCCATGCGCGTGACGGCGCCGATGACGCTCAGCCCCCGCAACGGCGTGATGCGGCCCTCCAGTTCGACGCCGCGCACGCGCACCTTGCCGGTCTGCACCTGATAGGCCTCGTCTGCCTCATTGAGCGGATCGGCCGTCAGCACGTTCTCTTGCGACAGCTCGTAGGCCGACAACGTGATCATGCCGTCGATGTTGCGGGGCTCGTACTTCAGGCCCGCTTCCCACTGGGTGCCGGTGGTCGGCTTGAAGGCACTGCCCGCGCGCGTCGTGCCGCCCGTGGGCTGGAACGATTCCGAATAGCTGAAGTAAGGCGCCAGGCCGTTGTCAAACAGGTAGGTAACGCCGGCACGTCCGGTGAAGGCTTCGTCGCGTGTCACCTGACGCACCCCCGTCAGGCGGTTGAGCGAGTCCATGCGCGTCCAGTCCTGCCGGCCGCCGAGGGTGAAGCGCCAGCGTCCCAGCGCGATCTGGTCCTGCAGATACACGCCATACTGCGAGTCCGTCTCGCGGGTGGACATCTGCTTGGCCAGCGTCGGCTCGAAATCGTAATGGGTGTAGACCGGGTCGTACACATCGATGGCGATGGCGGCCGGCGAGACCGTCGCGGCCTGCCGCAGGAAGGTCCAGTTGGTCTTCTGCCAATCGAAACCGGCGATCACCGTATGAGTCAGCGGCCCGGTGCCGAACTTGCCCTCGATGCGCGTGTCGATGGTCTGCGCGTCGGAGTCGCCTTCGCCCTGCACTGCGCGGCGGTTGAGGATGCGGCCGCCGATGAGCGTGCTCAGGTTGGTGAGCGCAGCGCCGCGCACCCCGTTGCCCACCGTGGCGCGGTAGAGCGAATCCACATGCGTGTAGCGCGCGTTCTGGCTGAACGTCCAGGCGTCATTGAACTGGTGTTCGAGCTGCCAGCCCGCGGTCCAGATGTCGCGGTTGTAGGTATTCCAACCGGGTTCGCCCAGGAATGTGGTGTTCTTGATGTAGCCCTCGGCGGCCGGCACCACCGTTCCCTCGTAGGGCAGGAACTGGAAAGTGCTGCCGCCCCGATCCTTCTGATACAGGCCGTGCAGCGTCAGCCGCGTAGCATGGTCGTTGAAATACATCGTGGCGCTGGGCGCAATGAACCACTGCTCGTGGTCGGTGTGCTTGATCTGCGTCGCACCGTCGCCGTAAAGCCCCACCAGCCGCCACAACACGTTCTCGTCGCCCTTGGCGCCACCCAGGTCGAACGCGGTCTGCCTGCGCCCGTGGCCATCGACCTGCAACTGCACCACCTGCTCCTGCTCCAGCGTGGGCAACTTGCTGACCTGGTTCACCATCCCGCCCGGCGCCAACTGGCCGTACAGCACGCTGGACGGGCCTTTCAGCACCTCGACGCGTTCCAGGCCCCAGGTGTTGAACGAGGTCCGGTTCCAGCTCAGGCTGCTGTCCGACGGCGCGCGCAGGCCATCGAGCATTACGTTCGCCCCGAAACTGCCGGCATCGAAGCCGCGGATGTAGAGGTCATCCACCCGGTTGTCGATACCCTGGCTCTCGGGCAGCACGCCCGCCGTATAGCGGGTCGCCTCATTCAGGTTGCGCACGCCGCGCAGGTCCATCTCGCGCCGCTCGATCACCGACACCGACTGCGGCACCTCGCGCAGCGGCGTGTCGGTCTTGGTCGAACCGCCGATCGTTTCGGCCAGCCCGTAAGCGTTGACCGTCACTGCTTCCATGCTGACCGGCTCATCGGCGGCCAGGACGACGCCGGCCTGCGCAAGCCAGGCAAGCAGCAGCGGATACGCCGCGCAACGGCCGGCCGACCGGGTGGCACGGCGGGAGGGGAGGCGCTTTGGCGCGATGGCTGGCACGGGACTTCTCCTGTAAGCAAATAAGATTTATTCTCATTGGAGTAGACCATGTCGCTTGACGCGCGTCGTTGGTGAAAACGGCAGAATCGTTCGCGCAAACGGCGATCTGCCGCCATCGCTGGCTGCGCTACAGACGCGCCTGCACCTGGCGCGGCGTCAGGCCGAAATAGCGGCGAAAAGCCGTGGAGAAACTGCCGGGGTTGGCGTAGCCCGCCATCGCCGCCGCCTGCGTGACGCTCAGCCCTTCCGATTCAAGCGCATGACGCGCCAGGCGCAGGCGCTCTTGCTGCAGGAAATCGAATACGGTAATGCCCAGCGCCTGCCGAAAATGACGCTGCAACGTGGTGGGCGTGGTATTCATGTGGCAAGCGATCTGTCCGATGCTTAAGGGCTCGCCGGCGTGGCGCCGCAGCCAGTGCGTCAGGTCCAACATGCGGCGCCGCAGGACCGCGGGCTGCGGCGCCTGATCGGCCGCTTGCCCAGCCGCCACGCCATCGGTCGACAACGCTTCGATGACCAGTTCAATGGCGCGGCTTTCCAGATAGAGGCCGGCGACGTGCCCAGGCAGCAGCGGTGGATTCAAGAGCTGCTCGGCCAGCAGGCGGGCTCGCGTCGATGCGCGCCAACTGCGCGTGGCCAGATGCGTTGCAAGCATCCGAGTCTCGCCGAACGATTCCTCCAGCCACTGCCGGTTCACGCCGATGCTGACCCGGCGCGACGATTCGCCGCCCAGCACGACCCGCCGGCACTCCTCGGGCTCGCACAGCGTCACCACCCCGGCGTCTGCGCCTTGCTCCGCCACCAGCCGCAAGGCGCTGCGCCCGTAGCTGACATCGATGCGCCCATTGAGCACCAGCACAATCCGAAGATGGTCGTCGACCATCGCGAGCCCGGTCGACGCCTGGCTATCGCTCTCGCAGGCGAGTTGCAGGCTAAGGCCGGGCCGCAGGCGGTGGATCTTTCGCAGGGGTGGCGCACCGGCCGCGCCGGACAGGATGCTTGCCATGGGAGAAAGCGGCCCCGGGGCATGTTCCGGGCCGCAACTCATAGATGAAAACGATTCTTATTATATTTTTTGCAGCCTTGCCTGGCAAGCGCCCGATCGGCTCCTGCCGGCGCATCCGGGCGTCCAGCAACTCCAGGCCCGGCATGCCTGCGAATCGCTCGCGTTCACTGGCAGCGATTTAACGAAAGGCTGGGCGCTTCAACGATAGTCCGCCTCATTGGCTCGATGGTACAACCAAGCTTGTCCTTTTTCCTGGAGACGACATGCTGGCCGATGCCCTGTACGCCTGGTTCCACTACCTGGCGATCTTCGTACTCGTGGTGGTCCTGACCGCCGAAGCGGTGCTGCTGCGCCCCGACCTGACCGCCAACGGCGTCAAGCGCCTGATCATCTATGACCGCTTGTATGGCGTCAGCGCCATCCTCGTGCTGGTCACCGGCCTGCTGCGGCTGACGCTGGGCCTGAAAGGCGCGGCGTTCTACATGAGCAGCCCCTGGTTTCACGCCAAGATCACGCTGTTCGTCATCATCGCGCTCTGTTCGATCCCGCCCACGCTCACCATCCTGCGCTGGGCCAAGCAGTCCCGTCAGCAAGCGGAATTCGTGCCTGCCGAGCCCGAGATCAAACGGGTGCGGCGCTGGGTGATGATCGAATCGCACCTTTTCATCTTCCTGCCTTTGTTCGCCGTCTTGATGGCGCGCCACATCAGCGTGTAGGCCCCGGCTCTGGCCAGTTCCTGGCCAGGCTCGCGATCAGGTAATCGACGAACGCGCGAGCCCTGGCCGGCAACAGCCGCGTCTCCGTCACGACATGGACGGGGAACGGCCCCAGATTCCATTCGGGCAGACCCGCCGCAGGCTGCCTGAATGCTCAAGCTCGCTCTGGTCTCCGCCCAGCGCGGCGATGCCCGCCCCCAGTATGGCCAGGCGGCGCGCCATGCCGGCTTCATTCACTGAAAACCGGCTGCTCGGCATGATGCTGATCTGTTCGCCGCGCCGCTGCAACGGCCAGCGCGTCGGCGCCCCATTCGCTTGCGCCCGAAAGCCGATGCATTCATGCGCGGTCAGTTCCGACGGATGGGCGGGCACGCCCTTGGCCGCCAGATAGTCTTCCGATGCATACAGATGAATGTTCAGCGACCCGAGGTACCTGGCAATGCGCGTCGAGTCGGGCATATCGCCGATCTTGATCGTCAGATCGCAGGGCTCGGCAACGCGGTCGGCGTGTTCCAGGCTGGCCAGATTCACATGGAAAGTCACATCGGGGTGCCAACGCGAAAACCCCAGGAAGATCTCCGCCATTACGTCCGTCGCGAAGGCCGCCGGCATATTGATGCGCAACAGGCCCGAGGGCTTACCGGTCAGCGCCTGCAATTCCTCGTGCGCAACCTGCGCCTCTTCCACGATGCGTAAGCAGCGCTCAAGATAGAGCTCGCCGGCGCCCGTCAGCTCTACCTTCCGGGTGCTGCGATTAAGCAGGCTAAGGCCGACCGAGCGTTCCAGCTCCGCCACCCGGCGCGACAGTGTCGATTTTGGCAGCCCCAGCACAGCGGCGGCGCGGCTGAAGCTGCGCGCTTTGGCCACCGCTGCAAACAGCTCCATGCTGTGCAGGCGCTTCACGGAAGTCTCATCCGAAGTTACTCCCTGACGATTCAGCCGGCGGGGGAAACCGCCGACAAGCCGCATTGTCGGGGGAGACTTTTAAGAATTTCTTAACCCGGAATCATGGGCAGCGCGCGCGCGCCGGCGCATCGGGCTCCTTGTCTCCGACGCTGAAAGTCGCAAATTGAAATACCCCGGCCTGTTCGTTCTCGACGATGCCGGCAAGCGTTCCGTCCAAGGCCTGCATCACCGACATGCCTGACGGCACGTCGTCGTGACCGCTGCGCTTGGCCACCTGCCCATCCCCGGGGCTGAAGACCAGGACGCCCGGAAACGGTTCGCGGCCCGCCCCTTGGCCACGGCGCGCCGTCTTGACCTGCGTGCCGGGGGCATAGTCGAAGCCGCCAAGGCTGGCGGGGCAAGCCAGCTGCGCGTCGCTGATGCGCAGCAAGCGCCGGTCAGCGTCCAGATAGATCCGGGGATTGCTCAGCATCAGGCCGAACACCCTTACCGCGACGGGGTCCTTCACCTCGATGCGCCAGCGGTCGGGGTCGGAAGATCCGTCCGTATAAACCGTTCCAGTCGATCCGTAGAGAGTCGAGCCGCCCGCGATCTCCAGGTCTCCGACCCGGTTGCCGGGAGCAAGCCGGCACTGGTTCAATGCCTTCATGCCGCCGTCGCGCAAGGAATCGAATTCGATTCCCTGCGCGGCGTCGCACTGCCACCCCTGAACCGGCTGGCTGCCCGCGCCGCGCAGGATGACAGTGCGCGGATACCGGGCAATGAGCGCATAAGTATCGTTGTCGTAGTCGGTGTCGAGATAGCGCCGCGCCGAGGTCGCCTGAACGCCGTAGATCGGAACCGGCTGGGGAAATTCTGCTTCCAGGTAGGTCTCGAGCTGCCCTTCGTCCTGAAGCTTCAGCTTCGTGCCGGCGGGCATGGCCGCGCCCCCCACCGTCGCCGGCTGCGCCAAGGTGACATTGCGCGCCGCTTCGCGGCGGTCGCTTTCCCGTTCAATCTGCCAGACCATGGTCTGGAACCAGGCGTAGTAGCTGAACAAGACCGCCAACACGATGAACAGCGCGGCGGATTTCTTCCAGTGCTTGCGGACGGCGCGGCGCAAGCCCGCGTTTGCCAGCAACGCCACGGCCCAGCCGGCGAGCAGGATGCCCGCAAAGAACGAGACCGAAAGCAGGATGTAGAAGCTGGCCGATGGGAGTGCGATGGGAATCATGGCAAGGATGATATCTGCTAATTCGCCCCCGATTCAGCCGCCGGCCCGGCACTTGGCCGCAGGCATGAAAAAACCGCCCGAAGGCGGTTCCTGGCCGAAGCGGAAAGCGGATTAACGCTTGTCCATCGGCGGCACGTCGCGCGTGACCGAACCGGTGAACAACTGGCGCGGACGGCCGATCTTGTAATCGGGATCCGACAGCATTTCGTTCCACTGGGCGATCCAGCCCACCGTGCGGGCCAGCGCGAAGATGGCCGTGAACAGCGAGGTCGGGATGCCGATGGCGCGCTGGACGATACCCGAGTAGAAGTCCACGTTCGGGTACAGCTTGCGCTGCACGAAGTACGGATCCGACAGGGCGATGCGTTCCAGTTCCATGGCCAGCTTGAACAGCGGGTCGTTTTCCAGGCCCAGGGCGGCCAGCACTTCCTTGCAGGTTTCCTGCATCAGCTTGGCGCGCGGGTCGTAGTTCTTGTAGACGCGGTGGCCGAAGCCCATCAGGCGCACGCCCGAGTTCTTGTCCTTGACCTTCTCCATGAACTCGCCGACCTTGGCGACGCCGCCGTTGGCTTGCAGTTCTTCCAGCATCTGCAGGCAAGCTTCGTTGGCGCCGCCGTGAGCCGGGCCCCACAGGCAAGCCACGCCGGCCGAGATGGCGGCGAAGGGGTTGGTGCCCGACGAGCCGCACAGGCGCACGGTCGAGGTGGAGGCGTTCTGTTCGTGGTCGGCGTGCAGGATGAAGATGCGGTCCAGGGCGCGCTCGACGACTTCATTGACCTTGTATTCTTCGCACGGCGTGGCGAACATCATGCGCAGGAAGTTGCCCGTGTAGGACAGGTCGTTCTGCGGGTAGATGAAGGGCTGGCCTTGCGAGTACTTGTAGGCCATCGCGACCAGCGTGGGCATCTTGGCGATCAGGCGGATGGCCGAGATGTGGCGGTGCTGCGGGTTCGTGATGTCGGTGGAGTCGTGGTAGAACGCCGACAGCGCGCCGACCAGGCCGGTCAGGACGGCCATCGGGTGCGCGTCGCGGCGGAAGCCGCGCAGGAAGAAATGCAGTTGCTCGTTCACCATCGTGTGATGGGTGACCTGCGAGTCGAAATCGGCCTTCTGTTCGCCGTTCGGCAGTTCGCCGTTCAGGATCAGGTAGCAGATGTCCATGAAGTCGCAGTTCACGGCCAGTTGCTCGATGGGATAGCCGCGGTACAGCAGTTCGCCCTTGTCGCCGTCGATGTACGTGATGCCCGATTCGCAAGCGGCGGTGGACATGAAGCCCGGGTCAAACGTGAACATGCCCGTCTGGCCGTAAAGCTTGCGGATGTCGATCACATCCGGACCGACCGTGCCCTTGTAGACAGGGAACTCAATAGGGGCACTGCCATCCGAGAAGGATAGAGTGGCTTTTTTGTCAGACAGGTTCATGTTTTTCCTCTCAATTAATCAGAGCGCGCGCATCTGGCCAACAATGCTCCGAAGCCTGGGCGTGTCCAGCGCGCCCTCGAGTTCCTTGCGGGCCAGCAGCAGGTCGAGAAGGTCGTTATCGCCCAATTCGAAAAGCTGCGTCAATGCGGCTACGTCATCATCGGTAAGTTCGGCTTCGTGGGCGTCCAGGTACCGGGTGATGATCAAGTCGTTTTCGAGCAGACCGCGGCGCGCCCGCCAACGCAGCCGCGCCCGCTCCAGTTCAGTAAGCCTGCTCATCGTTACACCTAAATGAAGCCCCCACGCCGCGCCCGCTACGCGGGCTTGCCGCCCCTGGAGGGAGCGTTTTTGCCACCCAGGAGGGCCATATCCTGGGCGGCCCGGCGAAAAAACACCGCTTCAAACTAGACCGTGCGACGGACCAACAGTTCCTTGATCTTGCCGATCGCCTTGGTCGGGTTCAGTCCCTTGGGACAGACGTCGACGCAGTTCATGATGGTGTGGCAGCGGAACAGGCGGTACGGATCGTCCAGGTTGTCCAGGCGCGAACCCGTGGCTTCGTCGCGGCTGTCGGCGATGAAACGGTAGGCTTGCAGCAGGCCGGCCGGGCCGACGAACTTGTCCGGATTCCACCAGAACGACGGGCAGGAAGTGGAACAGCATGCGCACAGGATGCACTCGTACAGGCCGTCCAGCTCTTCGCGCGCCTCGGGCGACTGCAGGCGTTCCTTTTCGGGCGGCGGCGTGTCGTTGATGAGGTACGGGCGGATCGAGTGGTACTGGTTGAAGAAGTGCGTCATGTCCACGATCAGGTCGCGGATGACCGGCAGGCCGGGCAGCGGACGCAGGACGATGGGTTCCTTCAGTTCGCGCAGGTTGGTCGTGCAGGCCAGGCCGTTCTTGCCGTTGATGTTCATGGCGTCCGAACCGCACACGCCTTCGCGGCACGAGCGGCGCAGGGCCAGGCTGTCGTCCACGTCGTTCTTGATGCGCACCAGCGCATCGAGCAGCATCTTGTCGGTGGGCTGGAGTTCGACTTCCAGCTTCTGCATGTACGGGCGCTCGTCCTTGTCCGGATCGTAGCGGTAGATTTCGAACTTGACGATTCTCTTGGTGCTCATAGTAGGCTCTATCCGGACTTAGAAGGTACGCGCCTTGGGCGGGAAGGACTCGACCGTCAGCGGCTTCATCTGCACGGGCTTGTAATCCAGGCGGCTGCCTTCGGAGTACCACAGCGTGTGCTTCAGCCAGTTCTCGTCGTCGCGGGTCGGGTGGTCGTCCAGCGCATGGGCGCCGCGGCTTTCGGTGCGGTTGGCGGCCGACTTGATCGTGGCGCGGGCCACTTCGGTCATGTTGGCCAGTTCCAGCGCCTCGACGCGCGCGGTGTTGAACACCTTGGACTTGTCCTTGAAATAGATGTTGTCGGCCTGCTTGGCCAGGTCTTCGATCTGGGTCACGCCTTCGTTCAGCAGTTCCAGCGTGCGGAACACGCCGCAATGGCGCTGCATCGAGAAGCGGATGGCGTTGCCGATGTCTTGCGTCTTTTCGCCCGAGGTGCGCGATTCCAGCTTGTTCACGCGGTCCAGCGAGAATTCGACGGCCTGCTGCGGCACGGGCTGGTGCGCGTGCTGGCGTTCCGGATGCGAATTCACGATGTGGTTGCCGGTGGCGCGGCCGAACACGATCAGGTCCAGCAGCGAGTTCGTGCCCAGGCGGTTGGCGCCGTGCACCGACACCGCGGCGCATTCGCCGATGGCGTACAGGCCGTTGACGACCTTGTTCTCGCCGTTTTCGCGCGTCAGCACCTGGCCGTGGTAGTTGGCCGGGATGCCGCCCATCTGGTAGTGGATGGTAGGGACGACGGGGATCGGTTCCTTGATCGGGTCCACGTTGCCGAACTTGATGGCGATTTCGCGGATCGAGGGCAGGCGCTTGTTGATCACGTCGGCGCCCAGGTGGTCCAGCTTCAGGACCACGTAGCTGCCGTCGGGACCGCAGCCGCGGCCTTCCTTGATTTCCTGGTCCATCGAGCGCGACACGAAGTCGCGCGGGGCCAGGTCCTTCAGCGTGGGCGCATAGCGCTCCATGAAGCGTTCGCCATCCTTGTTCAGCAGGATGCCGCCTTCGCCGCGCACGCCTTCGGTGATCAGCACGCCGGCGCCGGCCACGCCGGTCGGGTGGAATTGCCAGAATTCCATGTCCTGCAGCGGGATGCCCGCGCGGGCGGCCATGCCCAGGCCGTCGCCGGTATTGATGAAGGCGTTGGTCGAAGCGGCCCAGATGCGGCCGGCGCCGCCGGTGGCCAGCACCGTGGTCTTGGCTTCCAGGATGTAGATTTCGCCCGTTTCCATTTCCAGGGCGGTCACGCCCACGACGTCGCCGGCTTCGTTGCGCAGCAGGTCCAGCGCCATCCATTCGACGAAGAACTGGGTGCGCGCGGCGACGTTGCGCTGGTAGAGGGTGTGCAGCAGCGCGTGGCCGGTGCGGTCGGCAGCGGCACAGGCGCGCTGGACCGGCTTTTCGCCGAAGTTGGCGGTGTGGCCGCCGAACGGACGCTGGTAGATGGTGCCGTCGGGGTTGCGGTCGAACGGCATGCCGAAGTGCTCGAGCTCGTACACGGCGTTCGGAGCTTCGCGGCACATGAATTCGATGGCGTCCTGGTCGCCCAGCCAGTCCGACCCCTTGACGGTGTCGTACATGTGCCAGTACCAGTTGTCTTCGCTCATGTTGCCCAGCGAGGCGCTCACGCCGCCTTGCGCGGCCACGGTGTGCGAACGCGTGGGGAACACTTTGGACAGCACTGCAACGGACAGGCCCGCTTGGGACAGTTGCAGCGAACAACGCATGCCGGCTCCACCGGCGCCGACGACCACCACATCAAACTGGCGGCGCGGCAGGGATTTCATGACAGAGACCACGGCTTAGATGCTCCAGAGGATTTGCGCGAAGTAAACGACCGAACCGACCAGCCAGAGGATCGTCAGCACTTGCAGCAGCAGGCGCACGCCCACCGACTTGACGTAATCCATCCAGATGTCGCGCACGCCAATCCAGGCGTGCCAGGCCAGCGCAACGAATGCGAGGGTGGCCAGGATCTGGCCGACCGGAAGAACGCCCACGTAGAAGTTGAACAGCGCGGTCCAGTGTTCGTACGTGAAGGCCGGCATCATCAGGATGCCGATCAGCAGCACCAGCGTGTACACGGCCATGATGACGGCGGTGACGCGCTGGATGATGAAATCCATGACGCCGTAATGGGCGCCCACGACCAGGCGCTTGGGTCCGTAGTTTTTGACGTCGGCCATTACAGCACTCCGAACAGTTTGAGGGCGAACACCAGGGTCAGCGCCAGGCTCACCCCGAAAACCACGCCGGCGCTTTTCTTTGCCGACAGCTTGTCGATGCCGATGTGCAGGTCCAGCAGCAGGTAGCGGATGCCGGCACAGAAATGGTGCAGATAGCCCCAGACCAGGACCAGGAAGACAAGCTTGACTATCGGGTTGCCGGCGTACGCGGCCACGGCGGCGAACGTCTGCGGAGCGGCCACGCTGGCCGCGAACAGCGGCAGGATGACCAAGGGAAGACAGAGGAACAGCAGCGCGCCGCTGACGCGGTGCAGAATGGACAGCTTGCCGGCCAGGGGCAGGCGGTAGCTGGCAAGTTGCGCAATGCCAATATTGCGAAACTGCGGACGTGGCTTGGCAGCGGTGTCGGACATGACGGCCTCGGTGTTTCGGAACTAGGGAATCGTTACGGCGGAAATGCCGTTGCCCTTGCGGGCAAACACGGTATTTTCGCCCAGAGATAGGGTCGGTATCAAATCGTAGTCAAAAAGCTCATCAATTCAAACTATTGCGGTAATGGTATCGATCGGTCAAGTACAAGCCCCGGCGGATTTCCATGGGGCGGTCACCATAGGTGTACGACACCCGATCCACCTGCAACAACGGCGTGCCGACAGCGACATTAAGCAGCGGACAGACCTCGGCGGGCGCGGGCACCGCGCGGATCTTCTCGTCCGCGCGCACCATGCTCACGCCGAATTCGGATTCGAACAGGCCGTAGAGCGGCGCCTTGTTGGCGACGAGCAGCTCCAGGGTCAGTCCGCGGAAAATGGAACCGGGCAGCCAGATGTCGTCCACCACGGTGGGCGCGTGCCCCAGGGACAGCAGGCGGCGGATCATCACGACGGTTTCGCCGGCCCGCAAGTCCAGGGCGCGCGCGATCTCGGCGGGCGCCCGCAGGCGGCGGCATTCGAGGATGCGGCTTTCGGCCCGGCCGGCTTCGCCCTCGTCGTCGGGGGCCAGGCGCAGGAACCGGTAGCGCACGCGCGCTTCGTGGTGGGTGGCGACGAACGTGCCCTTGCCCTGGCGGCGCAGCAGCATGTGCTCGGCGGCCAGCTCGTCGACCGCCTTGCGCACCGTGCCCTGGCTCACCTGGAAACGGGCGGCGAGATCGATTTCGCTGGGGATGAGCTCGCCCGGCTTCCATTCGCCGCGCTCCAGGCTTTGGACCAGCAGGTCCTTGATCTGGCGGTAGAGCGGACTGAAAGCGGCCCCCTCGCCCGAGGGACGGGCGGCGCGAGTGCGTAAGGAGGTTTCGGGCCGAGGCTCTGCCATGGATCTTCTTGGTTGTGTCATGTTTATCCGGATGGACGGGAAGGCGGCGCTAGGGACGCAAACCCATCCGCAATGCGCCGCTGCCGCCGGTCTTTCGGCTTGATACAGGCGCGCGGCCAGACAAGGCTGCGGCGCATTCGAATAAACGCTCTATTGTGGCACATCGCGAGGGACGCTGTCCAACGTCTTATGTCTTATATAAGATAGAAGAGCAATTGACGCATACGTAAATTCCATCTAGGATTCATCGCTGCCCGGGCGCCGCGCGCCGCGCCATGCGCGCGCTGAGTCACGCCCCAACGATTACACTGATTGGTGAGATTTTTTTCTCGCCAAACCATTACGGAGAACGTCCATGTCCAAGCCTGCCTTGCGTGTCGCCGTCACCGGCGCCGCCGGCCAAATCGGTTACGCACTGCTATTCCGCATCGCCTCCGGCGAAATGCTGGGTAAAGATCAACCCGTCATCCTGCAACTGCTGGAAATTCCCGACGAGAAGGCGCAAAAGGCCCTGAAGGGCGTCATCATGGAACTGGATGACTGCGCCTTCCCGCTGCTGCAGGAAGTCACCGCCCACAGCGATCCCCGCACCGCCTTCAAGGATGCCGACGTGGCCCTGCTGGTCGGCGCCCGCCCGCGCGGCCCCGGCATGGAACGCAAGGACCTGCTGTCCGTCAACGCGCAGATCTTCACGGCGCAAGGCAAGGCCCTGAACGACGTGGCCAGCCGCAACGTCAAGGTGCTGGTCGTGGGCAACCCCGCCAACACCAACGCCTACATCGCCATGAAGTCGGCGCCGGACCTGCCCGCCAAGAACTTCACCGCCATGCTGCGCCTGGACCACAACCGCGCCCTGTCGCAACTGGCCGCCAAGTCCGGCAAGGCCGTGGCCGACATCGAAAAGCTGGTCGTGTGGGGCAACCACTCGCCCACCATGTACCCCGACTACCGCTTCGCCACCGTCGGCGGCGAATCGCTGGCCAAGCTGATCAACGACGACGCCTGGAACCGCGACACCTTCATCCCCACGGTGGGCAAGCGCGGCGCCGCCATCATCGAAGCCCGCGGCCTGTCCTCGGCCGCTTCGGCCGCCAACGCCGCCATCGACCACGTCCGTGACTGGGTCCTGGGCAGCAACGGCAAGTGGGTCACGATGGGCATCCCGTCCGACGGCTCCTACGGCATCCCCGAAGGCATCATCTACGGCGTGCCGGTCACGACCGAAAACGGCGAATACAAGCGCATCGAAGGCCTGGAAATCGACGCCTTCTCGCGCGAGCGCCTGGACTTCACGCTGAAAGAGCTCCTCGAAGAGCGCGACGGCGTCAAGGACCTGCTGAAGTAAGCAGCGCATGAATGAAGGATTGGGCCCGTTCGCGGGCCCAATTCCTAAGTCCGCAAAATAAACCTGTCTCTTTGCTCCCGCGCGAGCGAACGTCGCGAAGGGGACAGATTTATTTTCTACGGAGACCCGCCATGTCCAGACCCGAATCCGCCGGCGCCCTCTTCCGCCGCGCGCTCGCCGAAGAAAGCCCGCTGCAGATCATCGGCGCCATCAACGCCAACCATGCCCTGCTGGCCAAGCGCGCCGGCTACCGCGCCATCTACCTGTCCGGCGGCGGTGTCGCCGCCGGTTCGCTGGGCCTGCCCGATCTCGGCATCAACACCATGGACGACGTCCTGACCGACGTGCGCCGCATCACCGACGTCTGCGACGTGCCCCTGCTGGTGGACATCGATACCGGCTTCGGCCCGTCGGCGTTCAACATCGCGCGCACCGTCAAGAGCCTGATCAAGTTCGGCGCCGCCGCCTGCCACATCGAGGACCAGGTCGGCGCCAAGCGTTGCGGCCACCGTCCCGGCAAGGAAATCGTCTCCACCGAAGAAATGGCCGACCGCGTCAAGGCCGCGGCCGACGCCCGCACCGACAGCGACTTCTACCTGATCGCCCGCACCGACGCGATCGCCTCGCACGGCGTGGACGCCGCCATCGAGCGCGCGCTGGCCTGCGTGGAAGCCGGCGCCGACGCCATCTTCGCCGAGGCCGCCTACGACCTGCCCACCTACGACCGCTTCGTCAAGGCCGTCAAGGTGCCGGTGCTGGCCAACATCACCGAGTTCGGCAAGACCCCGCTGTTCTCGGTCGACGAGCTGAAGAGCGTCGGGGTGGGCATGGTGCTCTATCCGCTGTCCGCCTTCCGCGCCATGAACAAGGCCGCCGAGGCCGTCTACACCGCCATCCGCCGCGACGGCCACCAGAAGAACGTGGTGGACCTGATGCAGACGCGCGAGGAACTGTACGACCGCATCGGCTACCACGAATTCGAATCGAAACTGGACGCGCTTTTCCAGAAAGGCAAGGCGTAAGCCGCGATACTCGGCGCCGCGGCGGCCGCCCGGCGCCATGCATGCCACCCTATTGCAACGACCACCGCGAAAGGAAAGGAGTAGAGACATGAGCACGGCTCCCAAGAAGCAGGAAGCGAAAACGGACGCCAAGCCGGAAGAAAAAGCCGGTTTCAAGCCCAAGAAGTCGGTTGCGCTGTCCGGCGTCGTCGCCGGCAATACCGCGCTGTGTACCGTAGGCCGCAGCGGCAACGACCTGCACTACCGCGGCTACGACATCCTGGACATCGCCCACACCAGCGAGTTCGAGGAAATCGCCCACCTGCTCGTCCATGGCAAGCTGCCCAACAAGGCCGAACTGAAGGCCTACAAGGAAAAGCTGCGCAGCCTGCGCGGCCTGCCCGCCCAGCTCCAGGCCGCGCTGGAAGCCCTGCCCGCCGCCAGCCACCCCATGGACGTGATGCGCACCGCCGTATCGGTGCTGGGCTGCGTCCTGCCTGAAAAAGACGACCACAACATCCCGGGCGCGCGCGACATCGCCGACCGCCTGATGGCCAACCTGGGCTCGGCGCTGCTGTACTGGTACCACTACAGCCACAACGGCCGCATCATCGACGTGCAGACCGACGACGACAGCATCGGCGGCCACTTCCTGCACCTGCTGCACGGCGAGAAACCCAGCGAGGACTGGGTCAAGGCCATGCACATCTCGCTGAACCTGTACGCCGAGCATGAATTCAACGCGTCCACGTTCACCGCGCGCGTCGTCGCCGGCACCGGCTCGGACATCTACTCCGCCATCACCGGCGCCATCGGCGCGCTGCGCGGTCCCAAGCACGGCGGCGCCAACGAGGTCGCCTTCGAAGTGCAGAAGCGCTACGAGACCCCCGACGAAGCCGAGGCCGACATCCGCCGCCGCGTGGAAGCCAAGGAAGTCGTGATCGGCTTCGGCCATCCGGTATACACGGTGTCCGACCCCCGCAACAAGGTCATCAAGGAAGTGGCGAAGAAGCTCTCCAAGAAGGCCGGCAGCACCAAGATGTTCGACATCGCCGAACGCCTCGAAACCGTCATGTGGGACATCAAGAAGATGTTCCCCAACCTCGATTGGTTCTCGGCCGTCAGCTACCACATGATGGGCGTGCCCACCGCCATGTTCACCCCGCTGTTCGTCATCGCGCGCACGGCGGGCTGGTCGGCCCACATCATCGAGCAGCGCGTCGACAACAAGATCATCCGTCCCACCGCCAACTACGTGGGTCCGGAAGACCAGAAGTTCGTGCCGATCGAAAAGCGGAAGTAAGGCGCGCAACAATGGGCCCGTCGACGTTTCCCGCAGCGCCGCACGGGCCCAGGTCCGCCTGTATTCATTTTCAGGAGAGGTACCGACATGTCCGCCCCCATCTCCAACGTCCGTCCCGAGCCCGACCAGGTGCTGGTCGATATCGCCGACTACGTTCTCAACCATGACGTCCGGGGCAGCCTGGCCTACGAAACGGCCCGCAACTGCCTGATAGATACCCTGGGCTGCGGCCTGGAAGCGCTGGAATACCCGGCGTGCAGAAAGCTGCTGGGCCCCATCGTGCCCGGCACCACCGTCCCCCACGGCGCCAAGGTCCCTGGCACCCAATTCCAGCTCGATCCCGTCCAGGCCGCGTTCAACATCGGCGCGATGATCCGCTGGCTGGACTTCAACGACACCTGGCTGGCCGCCGAATGGGGCCACCCGTCGGACAACCTGGGCGGCATCCTGGCCACCGCCGATTGGCTGTCGCGCACCGCCGTCGCGGCCGGCAAGCCCCCTCTTCTGATGCGCGACGTGCTGACCGGCATGATCAAGGCGCACGAGATCCAGGGCTGCCTCGCGCTGGAGAACTCCTTCAACAAGGTCGGCCTGGACCACGTCGTGCTGGTCAAGGTGGCGTCCACGGCCGTCGTGGCGCAGATGCTCGGCCTGGACCGCGACGAAGTGATCAACGCGGTGTCGCTCGCCTGGGTCGACGGCCAAAGCCTGCGCACCTACCGCCACGCCCCCAATACCGGCAGCCGCAAGAGCTGGGCGGCCGGCGACGCCACCAGCCGCGCGGTGCGCCTGGCCCTGATCGCCCGCACCGGCGAAATGGGCTACCCCTCGGTGCTGACGGCCAAGACCTGGGGCTTCTACGACGTGCTCTTCAAGGGCCAGCCGTTCAAGTTCCAGCGCCCCTACGGCAGCTACGTGATGGAAAACGTGCTGTTCAAGATCTCGTTCCCGGCCGAATTCCACGCCCAGACCGCCGTCGAATGCGCCATGGACATCCACCGGCAACTGCAGGCGGCCGGCAAGCGCCCCGAGGACATCGCGAAGATCACGATCCGCACGCACGAGGCTTGCATCCGCATCATCGACAAGAAGGGCCCGCTCAGCAACCCGGCCGACCGCGACCACTGCATCCAGTACATGGTGGCCGTGCCGGTGCTGTTCGGGCGCCTGACCGCGGGCGACTACGAAGACGAGGTCGCCCGCGATCCGCGCATCGACGCCTTGCGCGACAGGATCGTCTGCGTCGAGGATCCCGCCTACACCCGCGACTACCACGATCCCGACAAGCGCTCGATCGCCAACGCGCTGACCGTGGAGTTCAACGACGGCACCCGCCTGGACGAAGTCGTCTGCGAATACCCCATCGGCCACAAGCGCCGCCGCGCCGAAGGCATTCCGCTGCTGGAAGCCAAGTTCCGCACCAACCTGGCCCGCATGTTCCCGGCCCGCCAGCAAAACCGCATCCTGGCGGCGTCGCTGGACCAGGAAACGCTGGAAGCCATGCCGGTGCATGAGTACGTAGACCTGTATGTGATCTGAGCCCTGCCGGCATCGCCGCGGCGGCCGCCCAACCCCGTCCCCCGGCCCCATCCGGCCCCGGGAACGGCGCGGCCGCGCAGCTTACAATGCTGCTTTCCTCGGACGGATCGCGCCATGGCCATGCTTTGGGTCAAGACCTTTCATATAGTCTTTATCGCTTCCTGGTTTGCCGGCTTGTTCTACCTGCCGCGCATCTATGTGAATCTGGCGCAGCAATCGGACCCCTCGGTCCAGGCCACCCTGCTGGGCATGGCCCGCCGCCTGTACCGCTTCACCACCATCCTGGCCGTGGTCGCCGTCCTGCTCGGCATGTGGCTGTACCTGGGCTACGGCATCGGCGTGGGCCCCGGAAACGGCTGGATGCACGCCAAGCTCTTTTTCGTCCTGCTCGTGATCGGCTACCATCACGCCTGTGGCTCGATGCTGCGCAAATTCGAACAGGGCCAGAACACCCGTTCGCACAAGTTCTATCGCTGGTTCAACGAAGTTCCCGTCTTGCTGCTCTTGGTGGTGGTGGCGCTGGTCGTCGTCAAACCCTTCTGATTCCCCCTACCTCTGCACATTCGCCAGGATTCGTATGTCCTCTGATGAACAGGACCGCCCGCGCAAGACGCTGACGATCAAGAAAACCGCGCGCGACGCGCATGCCGAAGCCTCGCCCAAGCGCGTGCGCACCGGCGCCCGCGCCCGCCTGGTCGCGCAGATCGAGCGCACCAAGGACAACGTCGAGCGCCAGAAAGACCCTGAGGGCTACCAGCGGCGCCAGCAGGAATCGGCGCGCGGCCCGCGCAAGCCGGCCGAAGGCGGCCGCAGCGACAGTCCCCGCCGTGGCGACGGCCCGCGCAGCGACAGTCCTCGCCGCGACGCCGCCCCCGGTTTGCGCTCCGGCCGCAAGCCGCAGCGCGCGCCGCGCCTGGACGACCAGTACATCGCCCCCGCCACGCCGGCCGGACGCTTCTACGATCCCTTCGAAGACGACGGCCCCGCGCCCGAATTCGCGCCCGAACCCGACTACGAAGACGCCGCGCCGGCCCGCGAGCGCGCGCCCGACGTGCAGGTCCGCGGCCGCCGGCCGCGCGAACCGCGGCAGGCCGAGACGTTCCAGGTATTCGCGCCCTGCCCGCAAGGCCTGGAAGAAGCCCTGACCGCCGAGATGCAGGCCCTGGGCTACGACGACGCGCAGGCCGGCCGCGCCGGCTGTTCCTTCACCGCCGACTGGTCCGGGGTGCAGCGCGCCAACCTGTATTCGCGCCTGGCGACGCGCATTCTGGTGCAGGTCGCGCACGCCGAGATCTCGCACGAAGACGACATCCTCGACCTGGCCCGCGACACCCCCTGGGAACGCTGGTTCGGCGCCGAACAGACGCTGCGCGTGGACACCTCGGCCATCAAGAGCCCGGTGCAAAGCCTGCAGTACTGCAACCTGCGCGCTAAGGACGGCATCTGCGACCGCCTGCGTGAACTGGAAGGCGAACGTCCCAGCATCGACACGGTGCGGCCTGACGCGCGCGTGCACCTGTTCCTGACCGGCCACACCGCGACGCTGTACCTGGACACCTCGGGCGAATCCCTGTTCAAGCGCGGCTGGCGCCTGGACAAGGGCGAGGCGCCGCTACGCGAGAACCTCGCCGCCGGCATGCTGGCGCTGGCGGGCTGGGATCCGTCGGCGCCGCTGCTGGACCCGTTCTGCGGCTCGGGCACCATCCTCATCGAAGGCGCCTGGATCGCCCTGGGCGTGCCCCCGGGCATCTCGCGCCCCTTCGGTTTCGAACGCCTGCGCGACCACGACGCCTATCGCTGGCGCGACCTCAAGGACGACGCCCGCTCGCGCATCCTGCCGCAGTTGGACGCGCCGCTGGTCGGCTACGACCTGGATCCGCAAGCCATCGAATTCGCCCGCAACAACGCCGAACGCGCCTGGCTGACGGCGGATTCGATCCGTTTCGAGGTGGGCGACGCCCGCGAGATCACGGCCCCCGCCGACCATGGCTGGATCGTCACCAACCCGCCCTACGGCGAGCGCATGGGGACGGAACAGGACCCGGACCTCTGGCGCGATTGGGCTGCCTGCCTGAAGCGCAATTTCGCCGGCTGGCAACTGCACGCCATCACCAGCGACCTGACCCTGCCCAACCAGATGCGCCTGAAGCCCAAGCGCCGCGTGCCGCTGCACAACGGCTCGCTGGACTGCCGCCTGTTCGGTTTCGAGCTGGTCGCGGCCGGCTACCGCGACGCATGATCCCTGCGCGGCGCGTTGTAAAAGCGCCGCAACATGGTGCATGTATCTTTGCTTATGGTGCCCCGCAGCGCTGTTTTGGGGCATCATCGAACCAAGGTGTTGCCAATATGCACCGGCCCCTTGCACACGTTCAGGGTTAACCCTATAATTCGGGTTATCCCTAGTAGCTAAACAACTGTGCAAGCCCGTGGAGGCTATTGTGATCAACCCGAACAACACCATCCGCCTGACCGACGAACTCGAGCGCCAACTGATGCTCCAGGCTATTGAAGAACAATTCCGTCCGCACCCGATGCGGGCGCTGGCCTCCGGCCTGCGTAAGCTGGCCCACGGCGTCAAGGCCCTGGCTGGCAAGACGAGCGCCAAGAACGCGCACTCCGCAGCCTAAGCAAGGCCCCAGGCCTTCGGGCCTGCAAAGTTTTCCCCTTGGGGGCTGCACAGCCCCTTTTATAGACCCGCCCTCACCGGCGGGTTTTTTTTGTCGCCGGGCCGTCCCAAGACAAAAAAAAGCCCCCTTGGGGGGCAGCAAGCCGAAGGCGCAGCGTGGGGGCTTTTCCCTCGCCGGGCCGTCCCAAGACAAAAAAAGCCCCCTTGGGGGGCAGCAAGCCGAAGGCGCAGCGTGGGGGCTTTTCCCTCGCCGGGCCGTCCCAAGACAAAAAAGCCCCCTTGGGGGGCAGCAAGCCGAAGGCGCAGCGTGGAGGCTTTTTCCCTCGCCGGGCCGTCCCAAGACAAAAAAACGCCCCCGAAAGGGGGCGCCGCCATTCCCGGGCATAATACGCGTCCATGACCGACGCCCCTCTCGACCAGACCCCCAATCGGCTGCGCCGATTCGCCTGCATGATGTACGAAGCCGTACTGCTGTTCGGCGTGGTTTTCCTTGCCGGCTACCTCATGGACACCCTGACCCAGAGCAAGAACGCGCTGGACCTGCGTCCGGCCCGGCAGGCCTGGCTGTTCGTCGCGATCGGCGCGTATTTCGTGCTGTGCTGGCGCCGCCGCGGCCAGACGCTGCCCATGAAGACCTGGAACATCCGGCTGGTCGACCGCGACGGCAATACCCCATCCACGCCCCGCCTCATCCTGCGGTACATCCTGGCCTGGCCCCTGGTGCTGGCCGGCGCCGGCCTGGTGTGGGCCGCCGCCAGCGCCACCGGCTGGCCGTCGATGGACATGTTCATCGTGGCCGCGCCCTTCACCATCTTCGTCTGGTCCTGGTTCGACCCGGACGGCCAGTTCCTGCACGACCGCATCCTGGGCACCCGGCTGCGCAACGCGCCGCAGCGCAAGAAGGCCTGACCGGCCTGCCCGGAAGCGCCGGGGGACGCCTCTTCGGCCGTCACAACAGCGTCACGAAGTCTTCATGTTCCGGTCATCGCCGGGTGGTTTCATTCCCAGGAATGACTACAGCCCTTGGGGACGCGACCGTGAACGAAATCCACCCTGCGCACTGGCGCGCCCTCTGGATTTCCGATATTCACCTGGGCACCGCCGGGTGCAAGGCGGAATTCCTGCTCGACTTCCTGGACCACAACGATTCGGACACCCTGTACCTGGTCGGCGACATCGTCGACGGCTGGCAGTTGCGCAAGCACTGGCACTGGCCCCGCGCGCACAACGACGTCATCCAGCGCATCCTGCGCAAGGCGCGCAACGGCACGCGGGTGGTCTTCATCCCCGGCAACCACGACGAGTTCGCGCGGGAATTCGCCGGCTACGCTTTCGGCGACATCGAAATCCTCGACGAGGACGTGCACGTCACCGCCAAGGGCCTGCGGCTGCTGGTCCTGCATGGCGACCAGTTCGACGGCGTGATCCAGCACAGCCGCTGGCTGGCCCACCTGGGCGACGGGCTCTATCAACTGGCGCTCTGGATCAACCACCATTTCAACCGCCTGCGCCACCGCCTGGGACTGCATTACTGGTCCCTGTCGCAGTACCTGAAGCACAAGGTGAAGAACGCCGTGTCCTTCATTACCGACTTCGAGGAAGCGCTGGCGGGCGAGGCCCGCCGCCGCGGCCTGGACGGCGTGGTCTGCGGGCACATCCACAAGGCCGAGCTGCGGGACGTAGGCGGCATTCTCTACTGCAACGACGGCGACTGGGTGGAAAGCCTGTCGGCCCTGGGCGAAACCCACGACGGCCAGCTCCAGTTGCTGGACTGGGCCGCCATCCAGGCCGAGCGCCAGGCCGACCCGGCCCCTCGTCCCCCGCGCTCCCTGACGCTGCCCGCCCTGCCTTCCGCGCTGCGCCGTCAGGGCAAACACCCGTAATAACCCGAATGCGTCCCCGTTACGCAACGGGAATGTTGCAGTTCACGGCCCTCTAGGTCATGCTTGCATCTGGGGCAACGGGCGATCTGACCCGTTCACGCTGCAACATGCTCACAACATAGGGCCATGAACGACCAATATCAGGCGCTCTACCAAACATTCCGCTGGCTGGTACCCACCCAGTTCAACATCGCGGAAGCGTGCTGCCACCGCTGGGCATCCAGCAGTCCGGATGCGCGGCGCATCGCCATCTACTACGAAGACGAATCCGGCAACCGCGAGGTCTGGACCTATGCCCGTCTGGCGGAAGCGGCCAACCAGTTGGCGAACGGCCTGATAAAAATGGGCGTGGGCCGCGGCGACCGCGTCGGTGTGGTTTTGGGACAACGTCCCGAGACCGTCGTCGCCCACATGGCCATCTACAGCGTGGGCGCCGTGGTGCTGCCGCTGTCCGCCCTGTTCGGCCCGGAAGCCCTGGAAAGCCGCCTGCGCGATTCCGAAGCCCGGGTCGCGATCGTGGACTACGCCTCCAGCGCCAACCTGCTCTCCATCAGCGACGACTGCCCTGCCCTGCAGCAAATCATCGGCATCGGCTTCGCCGACGAGCGCGTGCTGCCGTGGCGCAGCCTGCTGGCCCGCCAGCCCGGCGAATTCAAGGCCGTCCCGACCCGCTCCTCGGATCCGGCCATCCTGCTCTATACCTCCGGCACCACCGGCGCGCCCAAGGGCGCCCTGCTGCCGCACAGCGTGCTGATCGGCAATCTGCCGGGCTTCGTAGCCTCGCAGGACTGGTTCCCCAAGCCCGGGGACGTATTCTGGTCGCCCGCCGACTGGGCCTGGACGGGCGGCATGATGGACGCCCTGCTGCCCACCCTCTATTTCGGGCACGCCATCGTCGGCACGCGCGGCCGCTTCTCGGTCGAACGCGCGTTCGAACTCATGGAGCGCTACCAGGTCACCAATACCTTCCTGTTCCCGACCGCGCTGAAGATGATGATGAAGGCCGTGCCGGAACCGCGCAGCCGCTACCAGCTTGCGCTGCGCTCCATCATGAGCGCCGGCGAAAGCGTGGGCGAAAGCGTGTTCGGCTGGTGCCAGGCCGCGCTGGGCGTGACGCCCAACGAGATGTTCGGCCAGACCGAAATGAATTACGTGGTGGGCAACAGCCATAGGCGCTGGCCCGCCAAGCCCGGCAGCATGGGCCGTCCCTACCCGGGCCACAACGTCGCGGTGCTGGACGAGGACGGCAAGCCGGTGGCCCCTGGCGGCACCGGCGAGATCGCCGTCAACCGCCTCGACATCCACGGCTACCCCGACCCGGTGATGTTCCTGGGCTACTGGCGCAACGAAGCCGCCACCCAGGCCAAGTTCAAGGGCGACTGGTGCATGACGGGCGACCTGGCGACGGTGGATGCCGACGGCTATTACTGGTATGCGGGCCGGGCGGACGACGTCTTCAAGTCCGCCGGGTACCGGATCGGCCCCGGCGAAATCGAAAGCTGCCTGGTCGGGCACCCGGCCGTGGCCAATGCGGCGGTCGTGCCCAAGCCCGACGCCGAGCGCGGCGCCCTGGTGAAGGCCTACGTGGTGCTGACCCCGGAATTCGCGCAGCGCGACCGCAACGAACTCATCGAAAACCTGCAGGAACACGTGCGCGAGCGCCTGGCCCCCTACGAGTATCCGAAGGAGATCGAATTCATCGATGAGCTGCCCATGACGACCACCGGTAAAATCCTACGCCGCATCCTGCGCCAGCGCGAAGAAGACCTCGCGCGCACCGCCGCAGGCATTACAGACGCGCCGCCGGCCCCGGAGGCCTGACGCCGCAACCGGAGACCAAGGCATGCCCATCTACCAGCTCGACGACCTGATTCCCCGCATCGATCCCGCCGCCTACGTGGCGGACAGCGCCGACATCATCGGCAACGTCACGCTGGAGGCCGGGGCCAGCATCTGGTCGAACGTGTCGATCCGGGGCGACAACGACGCCATCCTGATCCGCGAGGGCACCAATATCCAGGAAGGCAGCGTGCTGCACGTGGACGACGGCTGTCCCATGACCATCGGCCCCAATGTCACGGTGGGGCACCAGGCCATGCTGCACGGCTGCACCATCCACGAAGGCGCGCTGGTGGGCATGCAGGCCATCGTGCTGAACCGGGCGGTCATCGGCCGCAACTGCCTGATCGGCGCCGGCGCCATCATTCCCGAAGACCGCGTCATTCCCGACAACTCCCTGGTCATCGGCATCGGCAAGGTCGTCCGCGAACTCTCGGACGAGGAAATCGCCAATATGCACAAGAACACCGCCCACTACGTGGCGCGGGGCCAACACTACAAGACCGCCCTGAAGCGGATCGCCTGAACGCCCCCCTGCAAGGCCCCAACCCCTGCTGGCAGCAGGGGAATTCGGCCTGTCCGATCGGCTAACATTCCCCCATGACCGATCAGCTCAAAAAATACCTTACCGAAGACCGCAGCGTCCGCATCCAGGCCGTGCGCCTGGACGCGACCTGGAAGGCCGTCCAGGCCAACCACGATTACCCGCCCGCCATCACCGACCTCCTCGGAGAACTGGTGGCGGCGTCCACCCTGCTGGCCGCCAACATCAAGTTCGACGGCTCGCTGGTGCTGCAGATCCAGGGCGACGGCCCCATCGCCCTGCTGGTGGTGGAATGCCGCCATGACCTCAGCCTGCGCGCCACCGTCAAGATGCGCGAAGGGTACGAGGTGCCCGCCAGCGGCGATATGCAAAGCTTGCTGAATCCGGGCGGCAACGGCCGTTTCATCGTGGTGCTGGACCCGCAGCGCAAGCTGCCCGGACAGCAGGCCTACCAGGGCATCGTGCCCCTGCAGGGCGACACCGTGGCCGAAGCGCTGCAGCACTACATGAAGGCCTCCGAACAACTGGATACCCGCCTGTGGCTGGCGGCCGACGCCGGCCATGCCGCCGGCATGCTCCTCCAGCGCCTGCCGCACAACGGCGGTTCGGACGCGCCGGTGCTCACCGAGCAGGACGCCGCCGAAACCTGGGACCGCATCTGTGCGCTGGCCGGCACCCTGAAACGCGACGAATTGCTGGCCACCGAGATCGACACGCTG
>Ga0222420_100266_pt1 | contig 44159 bp, 35 predicted proteins | sample 3A2ome_FD_182470 | JGI IMG/M metagenome (GOLD analysis project Ga0222420, IMG submission 182470) | Enriched microbial communities from leaf-cutter ant dump, University of Wisconsin, Madison, United States - 3A200A (version 2) | ecosystem: Environmental > Terrestrial > Nest > Insects nest > Nest...
GGGCCTTCTGCATGGCCTCGGCCAGGTCGCGCGCCACCTTGTCGGTGGGCCCGCCGGCGGCAAAGGGCACGACGAAGGTCACGGGCTTGCCGTCGGGGAAGTCGGCCGCCTGCGCTGCGGCGGTGGCTAGGGCGATCGCTGCGAGAGCGAACAGCTTCTTCATGGCGTCTCCAGGGAAGTGCATGGTGAAAAAGGCCGCGATCTTATCGGCCGGTCGCCTGCCGGCGAATCCCGAATTGCCCTGAGCACCCGCAGGGCTCCGGCCGCGCCGGAAGGCTACAGTTCCGCCCGGCTTTTCCATCCCACGACACCATGAACGCCCCCGCACGCGACATCTACACCGAACCCTCCGACGTCGACCTCGACACCCTGCGCAACCTCGGCCCGCTGGCGCGCATGGCCGGCATCTGGGAGGGCACGCGCGGCCTGGACGTCAAACCCAAGGCCGAGGGGCCGAAGAAGCAGGCCTACGTGGAGCGCATCTCGCTGCAGCCGATCGACCCGGTGACCAACGGCCCGCAGCTGCTGTACGGCCTGCGCTACCACACGCACATCACCAAGCCCGGCCAGGTCAAGACCTACCACGAGCAGGTCGGCTACTGGCTGTGGGAGCCGGCGACCTCGACGGTGATGCACACGCTGACCATCCCGCGCGGCCAGGTCGCGATGGCCGCCGGCACCGCGGCACCGGACGCGACGCACTTCGAACTCACGGCCACGCAGGGCCTGGAGACCTGGGGCATCTGCTCGGCGCCCTTCCTGCAGGAAGCCTTCCGCACCACCGCCTTCCGCATCGCCGTGGCGTACAACGACGACGGCACCTGGGGCTACGAGGAGGACACGGTGCTGCAGATCCTCGGCCAGGCCGAGCCCTTCCACCACACCGACCGCAACCTGCTGCGCAAGGTGGAAGCGCCGACGCCGAACCCGCTGGTGCGGCCCCAGGCCGGTGCCGCCGCCTGAGGATCAGGACCAGGCGACGAAGCGCTTGCGGACGTGCTTCGGCTGCTCCAGCTCGTCGACGATGGCCGCGGCCAGGTCGGCGCTGCTGATGCCGGCGGGGATGCCGGCCTTCATCGGCACCTCGTCGCCGCCGGTCTGGTAGCGGCCGGTGCGCTCGCCGGGTGCCAGCAGCGGCGGCGGGGAGACGAAGGTCCAGTCCAGTGCCGTTTCGCCCTGCATGCGCGCCAGCTCGTCGCGCGCCGCCTTGGCGCCGGGCACCACGTTGGCCGGCACCTGGCCGGCGAACTCGGGCGTGTCCACCAGCTGCACGCCGGGCGCCACGTACAGGCTGCCGGCGCCGCCGACCACCAGCAGGCGCTTCACGCCGGCCTGCTTCACGCCGTCGGCGATCGCCTTGGAGCCGGCCATGAACAGCTCGTACAGCTTCGGCTCGTTCCAGCCCGGGTTGTAGGCGCTGACCACGGCGTCCACGCCGGCGACGGCGCGGGCCACCTGCGCGCTGTCCAGCACGTCGGCCTGCACCACCTCCAGGCCGGGGCGGGCCTCCAGCTTGGCCGGCGTGCGCGCCAGGGCGCGCACGGTGTGGCCGCGGGCCAGCAGTTCGTTCAGGAGGGCCGAGCCGACGAAGCCGGTGGCACCGATGAGGGCGACGTTCATGAAAGGTGTCCTTGGGATCAAAAGAAAGCGATCCGGCAAGTCTCCCAGCTTCACGATGGCGGCAGAAGTCCGAGAATCGAGACAACTTCGTTTAGCTGGACTTCACAATGGACGACTTCCGCCGCCTGGCCCTCTTCGCCGAGGTGGTGCGCTGCGGTTCCTTCAGCGCGGCCGCGCGGCACCTGCGCATCAGCACCTCGGCGGTGAGCCAGCAGGTGCGCGCGCTGGAGCAGGCGCACGGCGTCACGCTGCTGCACCGCACGACGCGCAAGCTGGCGCTCACCGAGGCGGGCGCCCGCTTCGCCGAGCACTGCCGGCGCATGGTGGAGGCCGCGGCCCAGGCCCGCGCCCAGCTGGACTTGGCGCGCGATGCGCCCGAGGGCGAACTGCGCGTGGCCGCGCCGGTGGGCTTCGCGCGCCACCTCGGCCCGGCGCTGGCGCCGCTGCTGGCCGAGTACCCCGCGCTGGAACTGCGCCTGCTGGTGGACGACGCCATGATCGACCTGGTGGATGCGCGCATCGACCTGGCGCTGCGCGCCGGGCGCCTGGCCGACTCGAGCTGGGTGGCGCAGCCGCTGTGCCGCTTCGAGGTGCTGCTGTGCGCCGCGCCGGCCTACCTGGCGCGCGCCGGCCAGCTGCAGGACGTGCAGGACCTGGCGTCGCACCAGTGGATCGCCTCGCGGCGCAGCGGGCGCATGCTGCGGCTCGAGCTCTTCGATGCCGGCGGCACCGCGCACGCGCAGGCGCTGCCGGTGCGCATCACCAGCAACAACCAGCTCACCCTGCAGCAGATGTGCGTGGCGGGCCTGGGCCTGGCGCCGCTGGCGCGCGCCGACGTCGACGACGAGCTGCGCACCGGCCGGCTGGTGCCGGTGCTGCCGGCATGGCGGCTGGCGCCGCTGCCGGTCTATGCGGTGACGCCGCAGCGCGACGGCCGCCCGGCCAAGGTGCGGCACGCCATCGCCGCCATCGACCGCCATCTGCGCGGCGTGCCGGGCGCGCTGGCGGAGTGAGGCGACGGAGGGCGCGGCCGGTGGGGCCGGATCAGAAGTCCACCAGGCTCACGCCCACGCTGAGCACCGTGCGCTTGCGGTTGTAGTCCACCAGCGTGTCGCCGTAGCCGTGGTAGATCTGCGTGTGGAAGCGCAGGTTGCTCCTGGCCGGGTCGCCGATGGCGCGCATCCACTCCAGCTTCACGCCGCCGCGGCCGGTGCCGCCGAGCACCCCGCGCAGCGTCATCGCCAGCGTGTTCTCCTTGTTCACGTACCAGCTGCCGGTGATCTCGCTGTGGCCGAGGTAGCTGGTGATGTCCGGGTTGTCGTCGTCGGCCGCGCTCTCGTTGATGCGCTTCCACACGCGGCCGGTGACGGCGAAGCGGTTGTCCAGCTCCACGCCGCCCATCAGGAAGACGCGGTTCCAGCTGCGCGACAGCGGCAGGCTCTGGCCGTTGGACTGGTGCACGATGCCCACGCCCGCATAGCGCCAGCGCCAGCCGCCGGGCAGCTTCACGTCGGTGGGGTAGACGTACATCAGCTCGGGCTCGTGGTCGGTGGTGCGGAAAGGCCGCGAGATGTCGGCGCTGAACAGCTGCCAGGTCGACTGCTGCGAGTAGGCGAACCACAGCGAGTCCTTCTTCGCCGGGTCGTTCTGCGTGAGCAGGCCCTGCGCGAGCTTGGTGCGCACCGACAGGCCGATGCGCATCTCCTCGGCCTTGTAGTTCACCGGGTCGGCGGTGTGGCCCTCGGCCGGCGAGGTGGGCGTCTCGGGCCGGCGCGTCGCTGCCGAGAAGGAGACGTTCAGCGGCCGGTAGCCGCGGAAGGTGAAGGTGCCGCAGTCGGTGCCTTCCTCCAGCTCCCAGAAGCGCGAGAGCACCGAGTACTGGCGGTCGCGGCAGCCCTCGTCGCCGACGGCGACCACGCGGGTGGCGGGCACGCTCGCATCCACCGGCTGCGCGGCCGAGGGTGCGCCCTGCGGCTGCGCGCTGGCCAGCGCCGGCGGCGCGGGGGGCAGGGCGGCGGCCGGCCGGGCCTGCTGCTGCGCCCAGCGGTCGAAGCAGGCCAGGCGCGCGTCCTTGTCGTCACCCAGGCGAGTGCACTGCTGCCAGGTGAGCTGGGCGTCGGCCAGCGGGCTGGCGGGCGTGCCGTCGGGCTTGAGCTGCGCGGTGGCCGCGCCGGGCAGGGCCAGCAGCAGGGCCAGCGTCAGGGGCGGGAGGGCGGGGAGGCCCGGGTCAGCACGAAGGCAAGCGTGCGGTCGTCGGCTGCGTTTCGCCATGTTCCTTTGAACTCCTTGCCGCACGAGGCGGGGACCAGCTCGGCCGTCCAGACCGCGCTGATGCTGCGGCCGTCGCGCGACTCGTCGAGCGCGAGCACGCCGTCGTCGGTGACGTCGCCGGCCAGCTGGGATGGGGTGGGAGGGTGTTCGTTGCCGCGCACCACGGTGCCGCGCACGCCGCCGGCGTACTCGGGATGGGCGTGCAGTTCGACGGTGGCTGGCGCCGCCGCGCCGTCGAAGCGCACCAGCCAGCGGCCGTAGAGTGCCTGAACCGGCAGTTGCCGCGCGTCGGCCGGGCAGCCCGGCGGCGCGTCGGACGAGGCCGCGTCCGGCGCCGCGCAGCCGGCCAGCAGCAGCGCGCAGAGGGAAAAGAAGAACAGCCACAGGGAGGCCCGAAGGCCGCGGAGCATGCCGTTCTGCATCGCCGGCCTCATTCCGCCGCGCTGGCCGCGTTGGCCGCCGCCTGCTGCGCCTTGCGCGCGAACTCCGCACGCAGCGCCTTGAGCTTCTCGCGCGGGTCTTCTTTGGCGGTGGTCTTGTCCAGCGCCATCTCGGCGATGAAGCGGCTGGGCAGGGCCTGCACCATCTCGCGGCCCTTCTTGCGGCGCTTGAGCCAGCTCACCGCCAGCGTGCGCTGCGCGCGGGTGATGCCCACGTACATCAGGCGGCGCTCTTCCTGCAGGCGCTCCAGCACGCTCTCGCCGACCTTCTCCTGCCGGCCCTCGTCGTCGTCGAGCTTGAAGGGCAGCAGGCCCTCGTTCACGCCGGCCAGCAGCACGTGCGGCCACTCCAGGCCCTTGGAGGCGTGCAGCGTGGAGAGGGTCAGCACGTTCTGGTCCTGCTCGCGCTCGCTGATGGTCGAGAGCAGCGAGATCGTCTGCGCGACTTCGAGCAGGCTTTTGGGCTCCTCAGCCACCGCGTTGGCGCCGCTGGCGTCGGCGATCTGGCCGCCGCAGCGCTGCGCCATCCAGTCGCAGAACTCCATCACGTTGGTCCAGCGCGCGGCCGCGGCCTGCTCGCTGTCCTCGCCGTCGTAGAGGTGCTTCTCGTACTCGATGTCCTTGAGCCAGGTATTGAGGAAGGCGCGCGCGTCCTCGGCGCCTTTCGTGTGCCGGGCGCGGTACTCGAGGTCGTTGACGTAGCGGCCGAACTCGTGCAGCCCCTCGATGCCGCGCCGGGGCACGGCGCTGGGCAGCGAGGGCGAGAACAGCGCCTCGAACAGGCTGACCTTGTACTGGCTGGCGAACACGCCCAGCTGCGCCAGCGTGGTGTGGCCGATGCCGCGCTTGGGCGTGGTCACGGCGCGCAGGAAGGCCGGGTCGTCGTCGTTGTTGACCCACAGGCGGAACCACCCGCACAGGTCGCGGATCTCGGCGCGGTCGAAGAAGCTCTGCCCGCCCGAGACTTTGTAGGGGATGTTGGCGCGGCGCAGCGCCTGCTCGAACACGCGCGCCTGGTGGTTGGCGCGGTAGAGGATGGCGAAGTCGCGCCACTCCTTGTGCGCCGACGTTTCCCGCAGGCCCTGGATGCGCGCCACCGCGCGCTCGGCCTCGTGCGCCTCGTTGTCGCAGTCGACCACGCGCACCGGCTCGCCCTCGCCCAGCTCGGAGAACAGCGTCTTCGGGAAGAGCTTCGGGTTGGGCCCGATCACGTTGTTGGCCGCGCGCAGGATGGCGCTGGTGGAGCGGTAGTTCTGCTCCAGCTTGATGACCTTCAGGCTGGGGTAATCGACCGGCAGCTTCTTCAGGTTGTCCAGCGTGGCGCCGCGCCAGCCGTAGATCGACTGGTCGTCGTCGCCCACCGCGGTGAAGCGTCCGCGCTCGCCGGCCAGCCCCTTGAGCACCTCGTACTGCGTGGCGTTGGTGTCCTGGTACTCGTCCACCAGGATGTGGCCGAGCTGGCGCTGCCACTTCTCGCGCACCGCCTCGTGCTTGTGCAGCAGCGTGAGCGGCAGGCCGATCAGGTCGTCGAAGTCCACGCTCTGGTAGGCCGCGAGGCGCTCCTCGTAGCGGGCCATGATGCGGGCGGTGATGCGCTCGTTGTCGTCGGCCGCCTGGGCCTCGGCCTCCGCGGCGTTCAGGCCCATGTTCTTCCACCTGCTGATGGTCCACTGCCAGGTGCGGGCGGTGGCCGCGTCGGTGGTGCCGCCGGCGTCCTTCAGGATCTTCAGCACGTCGTCGCTGTCGAGGATGCTGAACTGCGGCTTCAATCCGAGCACCTCGCCGTCCTCCCGCATCATGCGCACGCCCAGCGCGTGGAAGGTGCACACCATCACGTCCTTGGCCGGCCGGCCGATCAGCCCCTTGGCGCGCTCGCGCATCTCGGCCGCGGCCTTGTTGGTGAAGGTGATGGCGGCGATGCGCTTCGGTTCCAGCCCGGCCTGGATCAGCCGCGCGATCTTGTGCGTGATGACCCGCGTCTTGCCCGAGCCGGCGCCGGCGAGCACGAGGCAGGGGCCGTGCAGGTAGTTCACGGCTTCCTGCTGGGCGAGGTTGAGGCCGGCGGACATGGGAAGGCGGGGGGAGGCGGAACGCGGAAAAAAGAAGGCGGCCCGGGAGGCCGCACGAAGCGGGCAATGATACGGGGCGCGCCCCGGGCCACGCGCCACGGGCTTCCGCGGGCTATGAATTCGATAGCTGCCGCCGCCCGCCCGCTGGACGCCGGGCGCGGATTTCTCGCTGAACGACAATCGCCGCGCCGTGCTCGCCGTCTTCCTCGTCACCTTTCCCTTCTTCGCGCTCGTGGCGGCCGGCTACCTGGCGGCGCGCTCGCGCCTGCTGCCGCTGGAGGCCATTCCGGGCCTCAACGCCTTCGTCCTCTTCTTCGCGCTGCCGTGCATGCTGTACCGCTTCGGCGCGGGCACGCCCATCGCGCAGCTGCTGGACGGCAGCGTGGCGCTGGTGTGGGGCGTGGCGGCGCTGCTCGTGGTGGCGGCCACGGTGCGCCTGACGCGGCGCGGCCGCCTCGGCTGGAACGACACCGCCTTCGGCGCGCTGGTGGCGGCCTTTCCCAACACCGGCTTCATGGGCGTGCCCCTGCTGGCGGCGCTGCTGGGCGCGGCCGCGACCGGGCCGGTGATCATCTCCATCGTGTTCGACATGGTGGTGACCTCCTCGCTGTGCATCGCCCTGTCGCGGCTGGATGCGCCGGCGCACGCCGGCGGCAGCGCGGCGCTGCAGGCGGCGCGCAAGGCGCTGCGCGGCATCGTGCTCAACCCGATGCCCTGGTCCATCCTGCTGGGTGCCGCCGCCTCGGCCGCGCAGTGGCGGCTGCCCGGGCCCATCGACCGCACCGTGGCCATGCTGGCGGACGCGGCCTCGCCGGCCGCGCTCTTCACCATCGGCGCGGTGCTGGCGCGCGGGGCGCTGATGGCGCGCGCCGCCGGCGGGACGCCGCGCCGCGGCGCGGCGGCGCAGGTGCTGCCCGTGGTGCTGATCAAGCTGCTGGCGCATCCGCTGCTGGTGGCCGGACTGGGCGCCGCGGCGCGCGCGGCCGGGCTGCCGCTGTCGCAGGGCGCGCTGGTCACGCTGGTGCTGGTCGCCGCGCTGCCCAGCGCCAGCAACGTCTCGATGCTGGCCGAGCGCTTCGGCGCGGACAACGCGCGCATCGCCCGCATCATCCTGTGGACGACCGTGGCGGCCTTCTTCACCTTCCCGCTGGCCGTCGCCTGGCTGCGCTGAGCGGCCGCCAGAGGCGGGCGCACACTTGCATGGCTGCGCCCGCGGCGCCGACACAGGTGCTGCGCAATGTTGCACAGTCATGTGTACTTTGGTTCTCATTCGCCTGCTACAGTGGCGGGCTCAGGGAGAACCCAATCCATGAATGCGCTGCTGTCGTCTGGCGGCGCCGACGCCGCCTTCGGGCCGGCCCTCGGCGACCCGCTGCCCGCCCACGTGCTGCCGGTCGGCACCTCGCTGGGTGATTTCCGTGTCCTGGGCCTGATCGGCGAAGGCGGTGCCGGCATCGTCTATCGCGCCGACCAGCCGCCGAGCCGGCGGTTGTGCGCCGTCAAGGAGTACCTGCCCGCGCTGCTGGCCTCGCGCGTGGCGGGCACGGCGCGGGTGGCCCCCAAGTCCGCCGCGCACGCCGCGGCCTTCCAGGCCGGCCGCCATCGCTTTCTCGAGGAAGCGCGGCTGCTGATGCGCTTCAACCACCCGGCGCTGGCCAAGGTGCTGGCGCGCTGGGAGGCCAACGGCACCGCCTACCAGGCCATGCCGGTCTACGAGGGCCCCACGCTGGCCCAGGCGCTGGCCCGCCGTGGCCGTCCCGTCGGCGAGCCGGAACTGCTCGGCTGGCTGCTGCCGCTGCTGGACGCCCTGCGCATGCTGCATGCGCAGCAGTGCCTGCACCGCGACATCACGCCCTGGAACATCGTGCTCACCGAGCGCGGCCCGGTGCTGCTGGACCTGGGCGGCCCCGGCAGCGGGCCACCGGCTCCTGCCTTCGCCGACGATCGCGCCGCCGCGCAGACCGTGCCGATGACGCGCGCCTATGCCGCGCTGGAAATGCAGGGCCGCTCCCCGTCGTCCGGGCAGGGGCCGTGGAGCGATCTCTACGCGCTGGCCGCCGTGGCCTACGGCGCCCTCACCGGCCACCCGCCGCCGCCGGCGGCCGAGCGCGTGGTGGAGGACCGCATGCCGCCGCTGTCCCGGGTCGCCGGCCCGGGCTACGGCGCGCCCCTGCTGGCGGCGCTGGACGCCGCCCTGGCGGTGCGGCCGGAGCAGCGCCCGCGCAGCGTCGCGGACTTCCTGCAGCGGCTGGAGGGCGGCGCGGCGCCACCGGAACCGCCCTTCCTGCGCGAGCGGCGCATGCCGTCGCCGTCGCTGCCGGCGGTGCCCGAGTCCGTGCCGGCCGCCGAGGCGCCGCCATCGATGGCGGACGAATCCGAGGCGTCGCCGGCCGCATCCGCCGGATCGCAGGGGCGCCGCGTGGTCCTGGCGGTCGCGGCGGCGGCGCTGTTCACCGCCGCCCTGCTGTGGCTGTGGCCGGCGGACCGCGCGGCAGCGCCCCCGGCGGTGGCCGTGCCGGCGCCTGCGGCGCCCTCCACCGAGGCCATCGCCACTGCCGCCCCGCCGCGGTCCGAGCCGCCGACGCCCGTCGAACCGCCGCCAGCGGTCGCCGCCCCCTCCGCCGCACCCGTCGAAGCCGCGCCCTCGGCGGCCGGGGACACGTCCGTCCCCAGCGCATCGACACCCCCCGCCGCATCGTCCGCCCCGCCGCCCGCGGCGGACAGCACGGTGCCCGCCACGCCCGCGGCCGATGCTCCGCCGCGCGCCCGGGCCGCGCCGCCGCGCGAGCGCCCCGAGCCCCGGCCGCAACGGGGCGGCGAGGTCCGGCTGTCCGCCAGCCGCGCCTGCACCGACCTGCTGGCGCGCGCCTCGGTCGAGCCGCTGAGCGCCCGCCAGCTGAATTTCGTCGTCAAGGAATGCAAGGGATGAAGAAGATGAAGCAGAACACCTCCCCCGCGATCGTCGGGATCGGCTGCCGGCGCTGGCTGGCGGCCCTGGCCTGTGCCGCCGGCCTGGCCGGCTGCGCTTGGGCGCCGCCCCGGGCCAGCGTGTCCGACGTGGAACAGCCCTTCGACCGGGCCGCGACCACCGCGGCCGATGGCCTGGCCGGGCAGTTGCCGTCGGGCCGCCATGTGCTGGTGGCCGATCCGATGATCGACGCGACCAGCGGCCAGCGCACCGCGGCCACCCGGCGCCTGGAGCAGGGGGTGCTGGACCGGCTGGCGGCGCTGCGGCCCGAGCTGCAGGCGCGCCGCTTCGACACGCCGGGCCTGGCCGAGGCGGACTGGCTGCTGACCGGCACGCTGGCGCGCCGCACGCCGGGCGATCCGCGCAGCCCCCTGGTGGTGCAGCTGGCCGTCACGCGGATCGCCAGCCGCGAGGTGCTGGCCCAGGCGCGCGCCCTGGCGGCCCCGCAGGGCGTGGACCTGACGCCGGCCGCCGCCGAGCAGGACAGCCCCGTCCTGCCGCGCGACGCCACGCTCGAGGGCTACGCCCGCACCAGCGCCACCCCGCCGGGCCAGGGCGCCGACGCCCTCTACATGGACAGCCTGCCGGTCGGACCGCTGGTCGGCGAGGCCACCGGCCTGTACGAGGCCGGCCGCTACCAGGAAGCCCACGCGCGCTACGCCGCCGCGGCGGCCCTGCCTGGCGGCGAGCAGAAGCGCGTGCTGAGCGGGCTGTACCTCACGGCCTACCGCCTCGGACGCGCCGACGAGGCGCGCGCGGCCTTCGGGCGGCTGGTCGCGCTGGGGCTGGCGCAGCGCCACCTGGAGCTGAAGTTCCTGTTCCGCCCCGGCAGCACCGACTTCTGGCCGGACCCGCAGGTCAGCGGCGCCTACGGCATGTGGCTGGACGAGCTCGCCGCCGGCACCGAGCGCACCGGCCGCTGCCTGGACGTGGTGGGCCACACCAGCCGCACCGGCGGCGAGGCGCTGAACGACGCGCTCTCGCTGCGCCGTGCCGAGGCCATCCGCAGCCGGCTGCTGGTCCAGGCCCCGGCGCTGGACGCGCGGCTGCACCCGGCCGGGCGCGGCTTCCGCGAGAACCTGGTGGGCACCGGCACCGACGATGCCGTCGACGCGCTGGACCGCCGGGTGGAGTTCCTCGTCGCGCCCTGCAGCCGCTGAAGGCTGCCTCGTCGGGGACAGGACCCGGCGCCGCGATGTAGGGAAAAATGCTGACCTTCGGACACAGGGAGTGCGCGCACAGTGGATGCCCGTGACCGCGCCGGCCGGCAGGGCCGGCGGGCGGTGCGGCGAGGAGAGTGGTCATGCAGGCGCTGGTTCTTCGGTGGGGCGCGTTGCTGGCGATGCTGTCGCCGGCCGTGCTGTTGTGGCACAGCGGGGCCATCGGCCCGGCAGGCGCGTCCGCGCTGGCGGCGCTGGCCGTCATGGCGTGGGCAGCCCTGGCCCGGGTGCGCCACCGCCGCCGGCGCCACGGGCCGCTGCGCTACGTGCAGATGGGCAAGCAGCCGATCGAGCTGGGCTGAGCGCCCGCGCTCGTTCCCCCGGGCGGCCGGGCCGCACCGGGCGGGGGTCAGATGCTCTGCGGGTCCACGTCCACCAGCCAGCGGATCACCGCCTTGCCTTCGGGCGTGCGGCGCAGCGCGTGCAGCAGCGGCTGCCAGCCGGCCAGCAGGCGCTGCAGCGCGGCGCGCGAATCGCTCTCCACCAGCATCTGGGCGCGCTCCACGTTCGCCACGCGCTGCACCGCCAGCGGCACCGGCGGGTAGCGCATCACCCGTGCCGCCTCCGGCAATGACTCCGCGGCGGCACTGGCGGCGTGCAGGAAGGCCTGCGCCGCCTCCTGCGTGCGCGCATCGGCCCGCAGCAGCGCCTGGAAGCTGAAGGGCGGCATGCCGGCTGCGCGCCGCTCGGCCAGCTGCTGCGCGGCGAAGGCCGGGTAGTCGTGCCGGCGCAGCGCGTCGAACAGCGGGTGCTGCGGGTGGTGCGTCTGGATCCACATCTCGGCCGTGCTGCCCTGCGCCGCCAGCCAGGCGCTGTCGCGGCCGGCCCGGCCGGCGGACTGCATCAGCAGCGAGAACAGGCGCTCCGGCGCGCGGAAGTCGCTGGAGAACAGGGCCGCATCGGGGTTCACCGCCGCCACCAGCGTGATGCGGCGGAAGTCGTGGCCCTTGGCGATCATCTGCGTGCCCACCAGCACGTCCACCTCGCCGCCGTGCACCTCGGCCAGCTGGCGCTCCAGCGCGCCCTCGTGGCGGGTGCTGTCGGCGTCGATGCGGGCCACGCGCACCGGGGTGCCGTCGGGCCGCGCCACGCCGGCGAACAGGTCCGCCAGGTGCTCCTCCAGCCGCTCGGTGCCGCGGCCCACCGGCGCGATGTCGGGGTTGCCGCAGTTCGGGCAGGCGCGCGGCACGCGCTCGGTGAAGCCGCAGTGGTGGCAGCGCAGCGTGCGGTCGATCTTGTGGAAGACGCGGTAGGCGCTGCAGTGCGGGCATTCGCTCTTCCAGCCGCAGTCGGCGCAGGCCAGCACCGGCGCATAGCCGCGGCGGTTGAGGAAGACCATGCTCTGTTCGCCGCGCGCCACGCGCTCGCCGATGGCCGCCAGCAGCGGCGGCGACAGCACCGTGCCGCCGGGATGCCGCGCCATGTCCACCAGCCGCACCCGCGGCAGCGCGCCGTCGCCGATGCGGGCGGGCATCGCCAGCCGCCGGTAGCGCCCGCCGGGGTCCTCGCCTTCGGCCGGCCGGCTGCCATGCCAGCTTTCGAGCGAGGGCGTGGCCGAGCCGAGCAGCACCCTGGCGCCCTCGCGCCGGCCGCGCCACACGGCCAGGTCGCGCGCCGAGTAGCGCGCACCCTCCTGCTGCTTGTAGCTCGGGTCGTGCTCCTCGTCGACCACGACCAGGGCCAGCCGCGGCAGCGAGGCGAACACCGCCATGCGCGTGCCCAGCACGATGCGCGCCCGCCCGGTGTGCGCCGCCAGCCAGGCGGCCAGGCGCTGCGGCGGCGTCATGCCGCTGTGCATGGAGACCACCGCGCCGGCGCCGTACAGCGGCGCGAAGCGGGCAAGGAAGCGCGCCTCCAGCTGCGGCGTGAGGTTGATCTCCGGCACCATGACCAGCGCCTGGGCGCTGTCGTCGGCCGCCAGGGCGTCGGCCACGGCGCGCAGGTAGACCTCGGTCTTGCCGCTGCCGGTGCTGCCGAAGAGCAGGAAGGGGCCCGGCTGCGCCGCCACGGCTGCCAGCACGGCCGCCTGTTCGTCGGTGGGCTCGGGCGGCGGGTCGGCGGCGGCCGTGCTTCCCGGGGCCGGCAGGGTGGCGGACGGGCGCACGGCCTGCCGCTTCAGGCGCCGGGCCAGTTGGGTGGCGTCCAGGTCGCGCAGCTGGGGCGGCAGGGCGGCCAGCGCCACTTCCCCCTGCGAGCGCTGGTAGTAGCGTGCCGCGAAGTCCACCAGGTCGCGCCAGGCGGGCGGCAGCGGGGGCAGGGCATCGAGCACCGCGCCGACGGGCCGCAGCGCGACGGCGCCGGCGTCGTCGGCAGCCGGGGCGGGCTCGGGGATGGCCTCCCACACCACCCCCAGCACCTCGCGCCGACCCAGCGGCACGCGCACCAGCGTGCCGGGCGGCAGGGGGTGGGGCGCCGCGTAGCTCAGCAGGCCGGCGAGCGCGGCGTGCGCGGGGGTCTGCACCGCCACCTGCACCACCACGGCGCCGGTGGTGGCTGCAGGCGGCAGGTCGGATGTCCCGCTCATTTCTACATTCCGCCTCAGCAAGCCGGCTTAAGTCCTTGATTCCACGGCGCTTTGTGGCTCATCCAGAAATTGTGTGGATAACTTTGTTGATAGGAGGCCCCGATGCCCCGCGAAGGCCCATGAATCAAGGCTTCCGCTGCTTTGCCCGCAAAAAGGGCAAAGATCGAATATCCTTTGAAATCAATCACTTGCATTCGCTATCGCTTTGGTAGCGGATGCATCCCGCCACACGGGATTTTTGCGCGTCGCAACAACGCCGATGTGCATAAGTCAGCCGACCCTCACGTTTTTCAGGCTTGACAAACGCTGAGTGCGCAGAACTGAACTTACAAACAAACACATCTAGCCGTTCCGCGCCGTCCGGCGCATCGCACGTGAGTGCGCATGCACTGTCTCAACCAGTGCCGCCACGTGTTCCGGCGGCGTGAACTGGCTGATGCCGTGGCCCAGGTTGAAGATGTGCGCGGGGCCCGCGGTGGCGGCGTCGGCATGGGGGGCGCCGAAGCTGTCGAGCACGCGCTTCGCCTCGGCTTCGATGCGCTCGGGGGGCGCAAAGAGCACGTTCGGGTCGAGATTGCCCTGCAGTGCCTTGGCGCGCGGGCCGTGCTCGCCGACCTGGGCGCGGGCGGCGCCCAGGTTCACCGTCCAGTCCAGGCCCAGCACCTCGCAGTCGAGCGCGCCCATGGCCGGCAGCCACGGCCCGCCGCCCTTGGTGAAGACGATGCGCGGCACGTCCTGCCCGTCGGCGCCGGTGCGCCGGAGCTGCGCCAGCACGCGGGCGGTGTAGGCCAGGCTGAAGTCCTGGAAGGCGCCATCGGCCAGTACGCCGCCCCAGCTGTCGAAGACCATCACCGCCTGCGCGCCGGCGTCGATCTGGGCGTTGAGGTACGCCGCCACCGCGTCGGCGTTGACCGCCAGGATGCGGTGCATCAGGTCCGGCCGGCCGTAGAGCATCGACTTGACCAGGCGGTAGTCGCTGGAGCCCGCGCCCTCGACCATGTAGCAGGCCAGCGTCCACGGGCTGCCCGAGAAGCCGATCAGCGGCACGCGGCCGTCCAGTACGCGGCGGATGGAGGCGACGGCGTCGAACACGTAGCGCAGCTTGTCGAGTTCGGGCACGGCCAGCGCGGCGACCGCGGCCTCGTCGCGCACCGGGCGGGCGAAGCGCGGGCCCTCGCCGGCCTCGAAGGACAGGCCCAGCCCCATCGCGTCGGGCACCGTGAGGATGTCGGAAAAGAGGATCGCCGCATCCAGCGGGAAGCGCTCCAGCGGCTGCAGCGTGACCTCGGTGGCGAAGTCCACGTTGGTGGCCAGGCCCATGAAGCTGCCGGCCTTGGCGCGCGTCGCGACGTATTCGGGCAGGTAGCGGCCGGCCTGGCGCATCAGCCAGACCGGGGTGTAGGCCGTGGCCTGTCGGCGGCAGGCGCGCAGGAAGGTGTCGTTCTTCGGGGGAGCGGAAGGCATCGGCAGATTGTCGCCGGTGGCGCTTCTTCGCACCCTGATCGGAAGGCCGCGGAGCAGGCCATGCGGGAACATCCGCGGAACCGGCTCCGCCGGGCCGCAGGATGTGCCCCCTCGCAGGGGGTTGCCGGAGCGGAACGAAGTCCGCGCAGGCTGGGGGTGAGCGAAGTTATGCGAACACGTCCGACACGTAGCGCCCGCTCTCCCGCTCGATCTTCTCCACCCAGGCCTCGGCCGCCTCGGGCGTGGCGCCCACGGCCTCCTGGTAGATGCGCACGAAGGTCTCGCGCACGGCCGGGGCCATGTGGCGGCCGTCGCCGCAGACATACACGTGGGCGCCCTTGCGGAACAGCTCGGACACGTCGGCGCGGTCCTGCCAGAGGCGGTGCTGCACGAAGGTGACCTCGCCCTCCGGCGCCTTGAAGAAGGCCGGCCGCACGCTGACCACGCCGGCGGCCTCCCAGCCGGCCAGCTCGTCCTTGTAGAGGTAGTCCACGTCGGGATGGTCGCAGCCGAAGAACAGCAGCGAGCGCGCCACGCTGCGGCCGCTCTGCGCCTGCATGGCGCGCTCCTGCAGGAAGCCGCGGAAGGGCGCCAGGCCGGTGCCGGCGCAGACCATGATCATCGGCACCTCGGGCGAGGCGGGCGGATGGAAGTTGTCGTTGGACGAGCGCACCGCCACCACCACGCGCGTGCCCGGCACGCAGTTGGCGAGGTAGGTGGAGGCCATGCCCTGGTAGCGGCCGCGGCCCGACAGCGCCGGCGCGTCCACCACCGCCACGGTGAGCGTGCAGCGCTCGGGGTGCCACAGCGGCGAGGAGGAGATCGAGTACTGGCGCGCCCGCGCCGGCGGCAGCATGTCGAGGAAGGCGGCCAGGCCCAGGCCGCAGGCCGGGTAGCGCTCCAGCAGCTCCAGCACGCTGACGCGCTTGGCCAGCACGTCGCGCTGGTAGGCGGCTTCCTCGGCCAGGGCGCGCAGTTCGGCCTGCTGCGGGCCTTCGGCGGCGTCGGCCAGGGCGGCCACCTGGCCGCGGGTGGCGGGCTGGGCCAGCTCGACGTAGTGGAACAGCACCTCGCTCGCGTTGACCGGGTGGTTCACCGGCAGCGAGGTGAGGCTGCTCTCGGGCTTGCGGATGATGATCTGGCTGTCCGACGCCAGGTCGAAGCGCTTGAGCGCGCGCATCACCACGCCGATCGGGTTGTGCGGCAGCACCGACAGGTAGTCGCCGGCGCGGTAGCTCATGCCTTCCGGCAGCGCGATCTCGACGTGGCGCTTGGAGCGGCCCAGGGGCGACTTCATGTCGACCAGCTCGCGGTTCTCCTTGACTTCGCCGTGCTGCAGGTCGCCCAGGCGCAGCAGCGCGGCGCGGCCGTCCTTGATGCGCTCGACCTGCAGCTGCGTGCCGCCGGGCGCGGCCTGCACCTGCTTGCCCAGGGCCCGGCCGAACTCGGTCCACAGGCCCGCGTACCACTCGTCGAAGGCGCCGAAGAAGTCGCCGCCGGCATCGGTCTCGCCGCGCGGGCGCAACCGGGTGGCGCCGGCGGCCTCCAGCGCGGCATCGAAGCGCTGCGGCACTGCCTGGTAGGTGCGGGCCCACTGGCGGTTGCCGCAGCCGAACACGGCGTAGCGCACGCCTTTCAGGCTGCCGGCCTTCTGCGGCTCCAGCGCCAGCGTGTCGAGCCAGGCGGCGAACTGGCGCGCGTTGTCGGGCGGCTGGCCCTCGTAGGAGGCGGTGACGACCACCACCGCGCCTTCGGTGGGCAGGCTGCCGGTGTAGTCGTCCAGCGCCGCGGCCTGCGCGGCGTAGCCCTGGGCGGCGGCGTCGCTGGCGATGCGCTCGGCAAAAGCCTCGCAGGAGCCGGTGTTGGAGCCGTACAGCACCAGCAGCGGCGTGGCCTGCTCGCCCGGCGCCAGCGCCGGCGCGGCGGCCGGCGCCGGGGCGGTCGCGGCGGCCTTCTGCGGCGACAGCACGCTGCGCGGCCTGAAGGAGGCGGTGCCGCGCCGCTTGACCCGGATGCGGAAGCCCGAGGGCTTGAGCGTCAGCGTCTCGGCCACCTTGAGCTGGTAGGAGGGGTCGTCCTCGATCAGGTCGAAGCGCTGCAGGATCATCGCCACCAGCAGGATCGCCTCCTGCATCGCGAAGGGCCGGCCGATGCAGGCGCGCTGGCCGTTGCCGAAGGGCTTCCAGGCGTTGGGCGGCAGCGCGGCCATCGCCTCGGGCTCGAAGCGCTCGGGGCGGAAGCTCTCCACGTCCTCGCCCCAGACCTTGGTGTCGCGGTGCAGCATGGGCGTGAGCACCATCACCGTGTCGCGCCGGGTGAGGGGGTACTTGCCGCCGAGCACCACGTCCTGCAGCGGCTTGAGCGCGAAGGCCGGCGCGGTGGGCCAGATGCGCAGCGCCTCCATCAGCACCTGCTCCACGTATTTCAGTTTGGCGATGTGCTCGATGCGCGGCACCTCGTCGCCCAGCACGGCGTCGACCTCGGCGCGCGCCTTGGCCAGCACCTGCGGGTTCTTCACCAGGAAGTAGGTGGCGAAGGAGAGCATGCCGCTGGTCGTCTCGTGCCCGGCGATCAGGAAGGTGAGCAGCTGGTAGCGGATGTTCTCGTCCGACAGCCCCTCGCCGGTGACCGGGTCGCGCCCCTGCAGCATGATGCCCAGCAGGTCCTTCTTCTGCGCGCCTTCCGGGTCGCGCTTGCGCTCGGCGATCAGCTCGTCGGCGATCTTGCGCATCAGCGCCAGGTCGTCCTCGTAGGCGCGGCGCGTGCGCAGCAGCAGCTTGCTGGCGATCTCGGGCCGCCGCGTGCGTGCGCCGGCCTCGGCCAGCGCGTCCACCATGGCGCCGACGAAGGGGTGCATCTCCGTCTGGTAGAAGCTGTTGAAGCGGTAGTCGAAGGCGCACAGCGCGATGGTGTCGAGGGTCATGCGCGTCATGTCCTCGGTCACCTCGATCACGTGCGAGGGGCCGAAGCGCTCCCAGCGCGTGACCATCTGGTCGGCGACGTCGAGCATGCGGTCGAACATGCCGCGGATGCCGATGGGGCCGAAGGCCGGCATCAGCAGCCGGTGCGCCACGGCCCAGTTGGGCTCGTCCGTCTTGGCGGTGAACAGGCCGTCGCCGGCGAAGTCGCGGATGTTCTTCAGCGCGCCCGAGACGCGCTTGTCGAAGCGCTTCTCGTCGCACACCTCGTTCACCAGCTCCTGCGAGCTGACCACGATCAGCGGGTTGCCGAAGAAGTCGAGCTGGTAGATCGGCCCGTAGGTCTGGGCCAGGCGCATGAAGCCCTGGATCGGCGCCTCGCCGTCGACGGAGCGCAGGTTGCCGATGAAGGGGTCGGCCTTGGGCTGGGGAATCGATTCGGTGCGTGCCATGCGCGTCGTGGGAAAGGGCGGAAAGGGGATCGCATGGTTACCCGATTCCGTGCCGGCGCACCGCGTGCAAACCCTGCCCCGCCCGTGCGGCACGCGCGCCGGGCGGGGGGGAGGGTTCAGGTCTTGTACTTGATCGAGCAGCCGTAGGCGCGTGTCGAGGCCGCCGAGATCGGCCGGCCGCCGAAGCTCTCCGCCAGCGCCTGGTTGACGTAGTTGGTGGCGGTCTTGATGTCCTCGACGCGGGCCGACGGGATGCTGTCGATGCCGCCGGCGTACACCAGCACGCCCTTGGGGTCGATGATGTACAGGTGCGGCGTGGTGCGCGCGCCGTAGGCCTGGCCGATGACGCCGTCCTCGTCCATCAGCACGTGGGTGGCGGCGGCGGACTGCTCCTTCATCCAGGCGGCGAGCTTCTCGGGCGGCAGGTAGTCGCCGGCGGCGCGCTCGGTCGAGTTGATGGCCAGCCAGACCACGCCCCTGGCGGTGGCGGACTTCTGCGTGGCCGGCATGTTGCCGCTGCCGTAGTGCTTGCGCACGAAGGGGCAGCCGGGGTTGGTCCACTCCAGCACCACGTACTTGCCGGCGAAGTCGGACAGCTTGTGGCGCTGGCCGGCGGTGTCGACGGCGACGAAGTCCGGCGCGGGCTGGCCGACGGCCGGCGCGGCATGCGCGGGCGCGTTGAGCAGCAGGGTGGCGCCCAGGGCCATGGCGGCCGCCATCACGGCGCGGCGCGAAGCGCGGTCCAGCGCGGCACGGGCGGCCCGGACCTGCCGGGCGGCGCGCTGCGAGCGGGTGGCGACGGCGGGCGCAGTCTCGTTCTGCATGTTCGAGGCTCTCCTTTTCGGTCGATGAATCTTCATTGACGGCCGCAGCTTAGAACGGCTTTTTCATGTTCGTGCGACAACCTGTTCGCCGGCAGGGGCATCACAACTTCTCACAGATCGGCGAGCGCCTGGCGCACTTCGCCGGCGGACAGGATCTCGCTCATCACCCGCGGCGCCCGGCCCGGCGCATGCAGGACGTAGACCGGCACCCCGCTGCGCCCCAGCGCGGCCAGCGCGGCGGTGATGGCCGGGTCGCGGCGCGTCCAGTCGGCGCGCAGCAGCGCCACGTTGCGCCGCGCCAGGTCGGCCAGGACGCCGGCGTCGGCCAGGGTGGTCTTCTTGTTGTACTGGCAGGTGATGCACCAGGCGGCGGTGAAGTCGACGAACACCGGCCGGCCCTCGGCCTGCAGCTGGGCGACGCGCGCGGCGGACCAGGGCTCCCAGGCCGCGCCCTGCGGCGCGGCGGCGGACGACGCCACCGCCGCCGGCGCCTCGCGCACCACGTTCGGCCCCAGGCCCAGCGCCAGCGCCGCGAAGCCAGCGGCCAGCACGGCGCCGAAGCCCCAGCGCGCCCGGCCACGCAGCGTCAGCGCCCACACCACGGCGCTGCCGGCCACCAGCAGCGCCAGCAGCGCCGCGGCGCCGTCGATGCCGCTCTGCTGGCCCAGCACCCACACCAGCCAGGCCACCGTGGCGAACATCGGGAAGGCGAGGAAGCGGCGCAGCGTGTCCATCCACGGCCCGGGCTTCGGCAGCCGGCGCGCCACCGCCGGCACGAAGCCGGCCAGCAGGTAGGGCAGCGCCAGGCCCAGGCCCAGCGCCGCGAACAGCAGCAGCGCCTGCGCCGCCGGCAGCCCGATCGCCAGCCCCAGCGAGGCGCCCATGAAGGGCGCGGTGCAGGGCGAGGCCACCAGCACCGCCAGCACGCCGGAGAGGAAGTCGTTGGCGACCGGATGCTTCAGCTGCACCGAGGCGGCCGAGGCCGGCGCCAGCATGCGCAGCTCGAACAGGCCGGCCAGGTTCAGGCCGATCAGCGTGAACAGCGCCGCCAGCGCCGCCACCACCGCCGGCGACTGCAGCTGGAAGCCCCAGCCCAGCTGCGCGCCGGCCGCGCGCAGCGCCAGCATCGCGCCGCCCAGCGCCAGCAGCGAGAGCACCACGCCGGCGGTGTAGGCGAGAGCGGCCAGGCGGTGCCCGCGCCGGTCGCCGGCGACGCGGGTGAAGCCCAGCACCTTGATCGCCAGCACCGGGAAGACGCAGGGCATCAGGTTCAGCAGCAGTCCGCCGAGCAGGGCGCCCAGCAGCGCGGCGATGAAGGTGGCGCCGGGTGCCGCGACGACGGCCGCGGGCGGCGCGGCAGCGGCGGCGTTCTGCTGCAGCGCGGCCTGCAGGGCGGGCGAGACGGCGGCCGGCGCGGCCAGCGCGGGCCAGGGGCCGTTCACCGGCGCCTCGATGCGCCAGGCGACCGGCCGGCCCGCCGCGGCGGCCTGCGCGCGGTCGGCGCCGTCCAGCGCCAGCACCCAGGCCATCGCCGACGGGCTGGCGCCGCGCTGGTCGGCCACCGGCAGGGTGGCGGTCCAGGCCGCGCCGTCCCAGGCGCCGGTCCAGTCCTTGCCGGCGACGGCGCCGTTGCGGATCACCTCGCCGTCCTCGGGGTAGGCGTCCAGTGCCTTGCCGCGGGCGCCGTCGGGCAGGCCGTCCACCTGCAGCTTCAGCGCCGCGCCGCCGTCCGCGAGGTCGATGCGCGCGCGCGCCTGCGGCAGCGCCACCGGGCGCGCCGCCAGGGCCGCCTCGAAGTCGGCGCCGTGCGCGGCAGTGGAGCCCTGCGCCGGCAGCTGCAGCGCGAACTCGCCCTCCTCCGGGATGCATTCCTTGCGGCACACCAGCCAGGAGGCCGAGAGCTTCACCGGCACGGGCGACGGCCCGGCGGCGAAATCCGCCGCCACCGTCACCGGCACCGGCAGCAGCACCGTGTCCTCGTAGCCGTAGTTGGCCAGGTTGCCGATCGGGATCTTGCGCGGTGTCGGCCAGTCCACCTCGCCGGCAGACAGGCCGGCCGGCAGCGTCCAGCGCAGCTCGGTCGGCAGGCCGGAGTCGCCGGCGTTCTTCCAGTAGGTGTGCCACTCGGGCTGATGGGTGATCTTCAGGCCCAGCCAGACGGTGGCGCCCGGCGCCACGCCCTGCGGCGCCTGGGCCAGCAGCTCGGCGCGCACGTGCGGCGTCTGCACGACCGGGGCGGCCTGCGGCCGGGCGGCGAACTGGGCCGAAGCGCCCCAGGGCAGGGCGCAGGCGACGATCAGGAGGGGGGCGAGGAGGCGGCGGAGCACGGTCGGGGAAGCGCGAGAGGCAGGCGGCAAGTCGGAGCGGTCGGCGCCGGCAAAGTTTCCGGGGAATCCCGTTCAGGCCCGGCCGGGCACGGCGCGCCGGGTGCTGGCGCCCTTCTTCGGCCGGCGCATCGCATGCACCCGGCAGCGCAGATGCGAGCGCCGTCCGAAAAGGTGCTTCGCTGCGCTCATGGGGTGTTCCACCCCAGCACCACCCTGCGGGTGGCGGCACTCTTTTTTTCGATCTTCGTCACCACCACGGCGCCGATCTCCCGGGTGCTGGCCACGTGCGTGCCGCCGCAGGGCTGCAGGTCGATCGGCGTGTCGCCGGCGCCGATGCGGATGGTGCGCACCGTGCCGCTGCCGCGCGGCGGCTGCACGCTCATGCTGCGCACCAGCTGCGGGTTGGCGTCCAGCTCGGCGTCGGTCACCGAGCCCATCACCAGGGGGTGGGCCTCGGCCACCAGGCGCGCCAGGCCGGCGCCCAGCTGTTCCCTGTCGAGCGGCTCCGTCATGTGGAAATCCAGCCGCGCATGCTCCGGCGTGATCGAGCAGCCGTCCACCGGCTGCGGCACCAGATGGCACAGCAGGTGGGTGGCGGTGTGGAAGCGCATCAGCCGGTGGCGGCGCGCCCAGTCGACGCGCGCCGTCACGGGCATGCCCGGCGCCAGGCGGGCCAGCAGCGCCTCCTGGCCCGGTGCCGGCAGGTGCAGGATGGCGGCGGTCGGCCGGCCCTCGGCGTTCTTCGCCTTGCGCGTGTCGGCGATGGCCAGTTCGCTGCCGTCGTCCAGCACCAGCACGCCGGCGTCGCCGGCCTGGCCGCCGCCGAGCGGGTAGAACACCGTGCGGTCCAGCACCACCGCGCCCTGCGCGTCCACGCCCAGCACCCGGGCGCTGCAGTCGCGCAGGTAGGCATCGCTGCGGAACAGGTCGGCGGTGACGGTGTCGAAAAGGGCGTCTGACATGCCGGCATGGTAGACCCCGACGCCACGGCGGGCCGGCCGGCGGCGGGACGGCCCTCGGCGATGGTGGATCATCCGCACATGCGCACCCCCGCCTTCCGTTCCTCGCCGCGCCGGGCGCGGCTGCCGGCGCTGGCCCTGGCCGCGGTGCTGGCCGCCACCGGCTGCGGCGACACCGCCCGCCTGCCCTTCGAAGCCGGCCTCGGCCCCAACCCGCAGCTGCCGCCGCCCCGGACGCGCCTGATCCCCACCATGCGCATCGCCGAGGCGACCGGCTGGGCCGAGGGCGGCACGCCGGTGGCGCCGCCGGGCTTCAAGGTCACGGCGCTGGCGCGCGGCCTGGAGCATCCGCGCTGGCTCTACGTGCTGCCCAACGGCGACGTGCTGGTGGCCGAGAGCAACCGCCCGGCCCGGCGCGAGCCGGAGGGCGAGAGCCTGTGGCAGAAGCTGCGCAACCGCGCCACCGCGGCGGCGATGAAGCGCGCCGGCGCCGGCGCGCCCAGCGCCGACCGGATCGTGCTGCTGCGCGATGCCGACGGCGACGGCGTGGCCGAGCTGCGCACCATCTTCGCCGCCGGGCTGACCTCGCCCTTCGGCATGGCGCTGGTGGGCCGCGAGCTGTTCGTGGCCAACGCCGACGCCCTGGTGAAGCTGCCCTATGCGCCCGGCAAGACGGCCGCCCTGGGCGCACCCGTCAAGGTGGCCGACCTGCCGGCCGGCCGCAACCATCACTGGACGAAGAACGTGCTGGCCAGTCCCGACGGGCGGCGCCTGTACGTCACGGTCGGCTCCAACAGCAACGTCGGCGAGAACGGGCTGGACGAGGAGGACGGCCGCGCCGCCATCTGGGAGGTGAACCCGAGGACCGGCGAGAAGCGCCTCTACGCCAGCGGCCTGCGCAATCCCAACGGCCTGGCCTGGGAGCCCGAGACCCAGGCGCTGTGGACGGTGGTCAACGAGCGCGACGAGATCGGCAGCGACCTGGTGCCCGACTACCTGACCTCGGTGAAGGAAGGCGCCTTCTACGGCTGGCCCTGGAGCTACTGGGGCGTGCACGTGGACGAGCGCGTCAAGCCGCCCCAGCCGGACCGGGTGGCGCAGGCCATCGCGCCGGACTACGGGCTGGGCAGCCACGTGGCGCCGCTGGGGCTGGCCTTCTCCAGCGCGCGCGGCATGCCGCCGGAATTCGCCCGCGGCGCCTTCATCGGCGAGCACGGCTCGTGGAACCGCGATCCGCCCTCGGGCTACAAGGTGGTGTTCGTGCCCTTCTCGGAAGGCCGGCCCGAGGGCCTGCCCAGGGACTTCCTGACCGGCTTCCTGGCCGCCGACGGCAAGGCGCAGGGTCGGCCGGTGGGCGTGGCGCTGGACCGCAGCGGCGCGCTGCTGGTGGCGGACGACGTGGGCAACGTGGTCTGGCGCGTGGCACGCGACAAGAGCGTGCGCTGACATGTAAATGTGAGAAGGTGTGAGGAAGTCGTCCTGAACGGATACAAAAGTCGTCGATGCCGAAATCGGCGAACTAAACTTTGTTATTAATTTCAACGAAGCGCCGCGCTCCCGGGCCGGCGCGATCCGGAATCCGACAACGTGCCTGAATGGAATCTCGGCTGGCTGCTGGTGGCGGTCGTCCTGTGCGTCCTGGTGGCGGCCGTGCTGATGCGTGTGCGCCGCCGCGGGCGCAAGCTCTCGGCCGCCGACCTGGTGCGCCGCCGCCGCGAGCTGCAGCAGCAGCTGCAGGAACTGGCCGGCGATGCCGGCTCGCAGCTGGCGCGGCTGGAAGCCCGCCGCATGGGCGAAGCCAGCACCAGCCTGGCCGTGCTCGAGGCCGCCATCGCACGTGCCGAGCGCATCCAGGCCAGCGAGCGCGACATCCCCACCATGCGCTGACGCATGGTCGCGCGGGCCCGCCGCCGGCGCGCCTAAGATCGCGCCATGACCGCATCGCCGCCCCGCTTCTGGGCCCACCTCGGCACCCGCGACTTCGCCGCCCTCGATCCCGCCGCCACCGTGGCCGTCCTGCCGCTGGGCGCGACCGAGCAGCACGGCCCGCACCTGCCGCTGGGGGTGGACACGCTGCTGGCCGACGGCATCGTGCAGGCCACGCTGCCCCTGCTGCCGGCGGCGCTGCCGGTGCTCTTCCTGCCCACGCTGCCGGTCGGGTTGAGCCCGGAGCATGCGCGCTTCGCCGGCACGCTCACGCTCACGGCCGAGACCCTGATCCGCCTGTGGAAGGAGATCGGCGCCGGCGTCGCCCGTGCGGGGGTGAAAAAGCTGGTGCTCTTCAACGCGCATGGCGGTCATGCCGGGCCCATGGACATCGTGGCGCGCGAGCTGCGCGAAGCGCACGACCTGCTGGTGTGGAGCACCAGCTGGTTCCACCTGCCGCTGGCCGACGCCGCCGGCCAGCCGATCGCGCTGGACCGCTTCGACGTGCACGCCGGCCAGTCCGAGACCGCCATGATGCTGGCGCTGGCGCCCGCGGCGGTGCGCATGGACCAGGCGCGGGATTTCCGCCCGGCCTCGGAGCAGCGCGCCCGCGACTACCCGGTGATCGGCGACGGCCGCAGCGCCAAGCTCGGCTGGGCGATGCAGGACTACCACCCGCAGGGCGCCGCCGGCAACGCCGCGGCCGCCACGGCGGCGCAGGGGCGGGTGCTGGTGGACGCGGCGGCGCGCGGCCTGGCGCGGCTGCTGGACGAGGTGTCGAGGCTGCCGCTGAGCGCGCTCGGGCCGGACCCGGGGGCCTGAGCGCCGGAGTGGCGCCGCGCCGACCTGCTTGTAGGACATCGGCAGACAGCACGCGGACGCCGCCATCCCCCACAATGCGCGGCGCTCGCCGTGCGTCAGGTGCCGCGAAGGGGCGCGTCGGTATCATGCGCCCGCTGTCGCGTTCCCTCCCATCAGCACCTCGGGAAAAGAGAAAAGGAAGAACACACCATGAGCATCATCTGGACCATCCTGATCGGCTTCGTCGTCGGCCTGATCGCGCGTGCCGTCAAGCCCGGCGACGACTCGGCGGGCTTCATCGTCACCACCATCATCGGCATCGTCGGCTCGCTGGTCGCCACCTACCTCGGCCAGGCCATGGGCTGGTACGCGGCGGGCCAGGCGGCCGGCTTCATCGCCTCGGTGGTCGGCGCCATCATCCTGCTCATCCTGTGGGGCCTGATCCGCAAGAAGACCTGAGCGGGAAGCACCCCGCCGCCGGGCCGCGGGCAGCGCGGCTCAGCACTCCACCACGTTGACGGCCAGGCCGCCGAGCGAAGTCTCCTTGTAGGTGGACTTCATGTCCTCGCCGGTCTGCTTCATGGTGCGGATCACCGCGTCGAGCGAGACGCTGTGCGTGCCGTCGCCCTGCAGCGCCATGCGCGCGGCGTTGATCGCCTTGACGGCGCCCATCGCGTTGCGCTCCACGCAGGGGATCTGCACCAGACCGCCCACCGGGTCGCAGGTCAGGCCCAGGTTGTGCTCCATGCCGATCTCGGCCGCGTTCTCCACCTGCTGCGGCGTGCCGCCCTGCGCGGCGGCCAGCGCCCCGGCGGCCATCGAGCAGGCCACGCCCACCTCGCCCTGGCAGCCGACCTCGGCGCCGGAGATGGAGGCGTTGGTCTTGTAGAGCATGCCGATGGCGGCGGCAGTGAGCAGGAAATCGATCACGCCGTCCTCGGTGGCGCCGGGCACGAAGCGCACGTAGTAGTGCAGCACCGCCGGCACGATGCCGGCCGCGCCGTTGGTGGGCGCGGTGACCACGCGGCCACCGGCGGCGTTCTCCTCGTTCACCGCCATCGCGAAGGCATTCACCCAGTCCATGACGGCCAGCGGGTCGCTGGCGGCGCCGGCCTGCGTCAGCCGCCGGTACAGCGCCGGCGCGCGGCGGCGCAGGTGCAGCGGGCCGGGCAGGGGCTGGCCGGCCTCGGCGTTGTCCAGGCCGAGGCCGCGGTGCACGCAGTCCTGCATCACCTGCCAGATGCGCAGCAGCGTGGCGCGCACCTCGGCCTCGGGGCGCCAGGCGCACTCGTTGGCCATCACCAGCCGGGCGATGGAGCAGTCCTGCGCGCGCGCCAGCGCCATCAGCTCGTCGCCGGTGCCGAAGGCGAAGGGCGGGGCCACCTCGTGCGGCCCGGCGGCCGGCGCCTCGGCGCCGCCCTCGACCACGAAGCCGCCGCCCACCGAGAAGTAATGCGCCTCGCGCAGCAGCGCGCCGGCCGCGTCGAAGGCCGCCAGGCGCATCGCGTTGGGGTGCTCGGGCAGCGAGCGCTCGCCCAGGAAGGCGATGTCGCGTTGCGGGTCGAAGCCGATGGCGTGCGTGCCGAGCAGCGCCAGCCGCCGGTCGCGCCGCACGGCGGCGATGCGCGCCATGGCGCGGCCCGGGTCCACCGTGTCGGGCGCCTCGCCCAGCAGGCCGAGCAGCACGCCCTGGTCGGTCGCGTGGCCGCGGCCGGTGGCGCCCAGCGAGCCGAACAGCTCGACCTGCAGCCGCGCCACCCGCGGCAGCTGCGCCTGCGCCTCGAGCGCGCGCGCGAACAGGAGTGCCGCGCGCATCGGCCCCACCGTGTGCGAGCTGGAGGGGCCGATGCCGATCTTGAAGATGTCGAAGGCGGACAGCATCAGCGCATCATGCGACGGGGAGCTGTTGCTTGACCAGCGCCACCCAGTAGGCGGCCCCCAGCGGCAGGATGTTGTCGTTGAAGTCGTAGTAGGGGTTGTGCACCGGCGGGTCGTTCTCGCCCTCGCCGGCGCCGATGCCGATGTAGGCGCCGGGGCGCTTCTGCAGCATGAAGGCGAAGTCCTCCGAACCCATCGCCGGCGGGATGTCGGTGTGCACCTGGGGCTCGCCAACCAGGCTGGCGGCGGCGGCCACGGCGGCGGCGGTCTCGGCCGGCGTGTTCACCACGCCGGGGTAGCCGCGCATGTACTTCAGCGCGATCTTCGCGCCGTGGGTCTGGCCCACGCCCTCGCAGACCTGGCGCATGGCGGCCTCGGTGCGGTCCTGCACGGCGGCGTCGAGCGTGCGCACGGTGCCGCGCAGCACCACCTCCTCGGGGATCACGTTCCAGGTGTCGCCGCCGTGGATCTGCGTGACGCTGACCACCGCCGACTCGGTGGCGCCGGTGCGGCGGCTCACGATGGTCTGCAGCGCGTTGATCAGCTGCGAGGCGACCACCACCGAGTCGATGCCGGTCTCGGGCATGGCGCCGTGGCTGCCCTTGCCGGTGACGACGATCTCGAAGGTGTCGAGGTAGGCCGTCATGGTGCCGGTGCGGATCGCGAACTGCCCGCGCGGCAGGCCTGGGAAGTTGTGCATGCCGTACACCGCGTCGGCCGGGAAGCGGTCGAACAGGCCCTCTTCCACCATCACGCGGCCGCCGCCCTCGTTCTCCTCGCCGGGCTGGAAGATGAAGTGCACCGTGCCGCGGAAGGGCTTGTGGCGCGCCAGGTGCGCCGCGGCGCCCAGCAGCATGGCGGTGTGGCCGTCGTGGCCGCAGGCGTGCATCTTGCCCACGCAGGTGGAAGCATGCGCCGGCTTGCCCAGCTCCTGCATGTTCAGCGCGTCCAGGTCGGCGCGCAGGGCGATGCTGGGGCCTTCGCCGTTCTCCAGCGTGGCCACCACGCCGGTGGTGGCCAGGCCGCGGTGCACCGGCAGGCCCATGAAGCCCAGCGCCTGGGCGACCACGTTGGCGGTGCGGTGCTCCTCGAAGGCGGTCTCGGGGTTGGCGTGGATGTCGCGCCGCCAGGCGACCATGCTCTGGCGGATGTCTTCGGAGATCTCGGGGTCGCGGTACATGGCGTGTTCTCGTGGGGAGTCAGTGGAAGAATTCGGCGATCAGTGTGGCACCCAGGAAGGTGCCCGCGGTGGCGGTGAGCGAGACCACCACGATGCGCCAGCCCAGGCGGCGGAAGATCGGCAGGTCCTTGGCGACGGAGAAGCCCGCCAGCGCCAGCACCGGCGTGGTGAAGGCCAGGAAGTTGAGCTTGGCCGTCAGGGCCAGCACCGCGTCGCTGAAGGGCAGCAGGCCGGGGATGCCGACCACCGTGGCCACCACGGACAGCGCCAGCACCAGCGGCACGCGCGGCAGCAGGCGCTTGACGGCCTCCATCACGGCCACGATGGCCACCACCACCAGCATGCCCTCCAGGGACACCAGCAGCGGCACCTTGTACGACAGCGCGTTGGCGATCGCCACGCCGCCGACCATCAGCACCCAGGCCAGCACCGTGTCGGCCACCGACAGGCTGTGGGCCGACGGGGCGCCGCCCATGTCGGCGGCGGCTTCCTCCACCGGCTGGCGGCCGCGCCGCGTCACTCGGCCCAGAACGGGCTCGAGCTTGCCGTACAGCCACGAGCAGGCCGGCAGCGAGAGGAACAGCGTGAAGTAGAAGCCCACCACCGAGGTCAGCAGGTTCGAGGCGGCGGCGATGGCGGTGATCTGCGGCACCTGGTCGGCCGGCAGCTGCGCGGTGATGGCGCCCAGGGCGGCGGCCATCAGGCTGCCGGAGCCGACGCCGGCCCCCATGGCCAGCGAGCGCGGGTCGAACACGTTCAGGCTGGTGATGAAGCCGGCCAGCACGGCGATGAACAGTGCGCCCAGCACGGTGCCGGTGATGTACTCGGCCAGCACGCCGCGGCCCTCGGGCGAGGCCATGCCGTACTTCTCGCTGATGATCACGATGTTGCCTTCGCGGCCGACCGAGAAGGTCGAGCCCACAGCCTCGCGCTTGATGCCCAGCAGCAGCGCCAGCGGCAGGCCCAGGGCCAGGGTGCCGAAGGCGTGGCCGAACTCCTGGAAGAACAGGGCCCAGCCGGCCTGGCGGACCATCGGCAGCGCGGCGCCCACCGTCAGGGCCAGCTTGACCACGAACAGCAGCAGTGCGGCGTTGAGCAGGCCGCCGGCCAGGCCCTGCAGGCCGGTGTCGATGCGCGCGGCGGCCGGCACGCGGCGCTGCGCGATGCCCCACACGGCGGCGATCAGCAGCGCCCACAGCATGGGCAGCAGCACCACCTTGCCGGGGCCGAGCTTGAACTGGGTGGCGCCGATCCAGTCGGCCAGCGCGACCACGACCAGCGTGACGACCAGCAGGCGCAGCCGGCCGGCCAGGGGGGAGACGGCCGGCACAGCGGGCAGCGCCGGGGAAGAGGACGAGGCGGTATTCATGGAGCGGGGCTTCCTTCGGGTCGGAACGGGCGCGAGGTGGGGAAGAAGAGGGGGCGGCGGCCGCCTGCACCCTGGCGAGCCGCGCTGCCGGCAGCACCGGCGGACGAAGTCTCGTCAACCGCAGTCATTGCATCAATGACCGGAAATTGGGATATTTGTTGCATGAAATGCAACGCTTGGAGCGCCGGGCCATGCTGAACGAGATGGACGACCGGCTGGACGTGCGCCGCGTGCGCTACTTCATGCAGGTGGTGGACAGCGGCTCGGTGCGCGGCGCGGCCGAGGTGCTGGGCATGGACCCCTCGGCCGTCAGCCGCGCCATCGCCGTGCTGGAGCAGGACTGCGGCACGCGCCTGCTGGAGCGGCGCGGCCGCGGCGTGGTGCCGACCGACGCCGGCCAGCTGCTGGCCGGCTACCTGCGCCGCCAGCACAGCCAGAAGCAGCAGCTGCTGGCCCAGCTCGACAGCATCCAGAAGATCGAGCGCGGCCACATCGACATCGTCGCCGGCGAGGGCTTCGTCGACTGGCTGATGCGCCACAGCCTGCGCAGCTTCATGGCCGCGCACCCCGGCATCACGGTCGACCTCTCGGTGGGCAGCACCGACGAGATCGTGCGCCGCATCGTGGACGAGCGCGCCCACATCGGCATGCTGTTCCAGCCGCCGCGCGACGAGCGCCTCCGCTCGCACCACTCCTACCCCCAGCCGATCCAGGCGCTGGTGCTCGACTCGCATCCGCTGACCCGCCTGGAGCGTCCGCTGCTGCTGGCCGACCTGCTGCCCCATGCCGGCGCCGCGCTGCACCGCAGCTTCGGCGTGCGCCAGCACATCGAGGCCGCCGAGGTCAGCGAGGGGGTGCGGCTGAACACGCTGCTGACCACCAGCTCCTTCAACGCCGTCGGCCACTTCGTGGTGGCGGGGCTGGGCTATGCGCTGTCCACGCGCATGTCGCTGCCCTCGTCGCTCGACGCCACGCGCGTGGTCGCGCTGCCGATGAAGAACCCGCTGCTGTCGCAGGGGCGGGTGCACCTGGTGTCGCGCCACGGCCGGGTGCTGGCGCCGGCGGCGTCGGCGCTGCTGCGGCAGGTGCTCGCCGACTTCGCGTCGTCGGGCGTCCGCGCCAGGGCGAAGGCGGCCTGAAGCGTGCCGCGCGCCCGCCGCCCGCACCACCACGTGTACGTCGTCGAGCTCGACGACCGCGTGTGGAACAGCGCGCGCTTCCGCCAGGCCAACCCGGGCTGGCAGCTCGGCCGGCCCTTCGTCTACGTGGGCATGACCGGGCTGGACCCGGACCTGCGCTTCGACAAGCACAAGGCCGGCATCCAGGCCAACCGCTTCGTCATGCTCCACGGGCTGCGCCTGCTGCCGGCGCTCTACGAGCGATACAACCCGATGACCTACAAGGACGCGCAGGCGATGGAGGTGGAATTGGGCATCCGCCTGCGGGCGCTGGGCTACGGCGTCTGGCAGGGTTAGCGCCGACCGTGCACGGCACCCGTATCCGTCCCGACGCAAGAAGGAGCCTCCCATGACCGACACCGCCTGCATCGTCCTGACCACCGTCGGCACCGAGGACGAGGCCGAGCAGCTGGCCGACGCCCTGGTCGAGGCGCGGCTGGCCGCCTGCGTGCAGATCCAGCGCGTGCGCAGCGTCTACGTCTGGCAGGGCGAGACGCGGCGCGAGCCCGAGTGGCTGCTGATGGCCAAGACGCGCACCGGCCGCTTCGCCGAACTCGAGGCCTTCATCCGCGAGCGCCACAGCTACGAGGTGCCGGAGATCGTGCAGCTGCCGGTCACGGCCGGCTTCGCGGACTACCTGCGCTGGATCGGCGAATCGACGGCGGGCTGAGGCGCCTGTTCTTCAGTTCAGGCGCGCGCCGCTGGCCGCGTCGAACAGGTGCGCGTGCGCCGCCTGCGGCTGCAGCGCGACGCGCTCGCCGGGGCGCAGCGTGACGCGCTCGCGCACCGCCGCCACGATCGGCTGCCCGCCCTGGCCGCCCAGGCGCAGGGCCAGCTGCGTCTCGGCGCCCGTGGGCTCGACCACCAGCACCTCGGCCGGCAGCGGCGCGCCCTCGCCGGCGGCGCCCTGCAGGGCGAAGTGCTCCGGCCGCGCGCCGTACAGCACGCGCGCGCCTGCCGCCGCCTCGGGGGCGCGCGGCAGCGGCAGGCGCAGGCCGTCGTCGGTGAGCACGTGCGCGCCGTCGTCCAGTGCCAGGCGGCCGGGGATGAGGTTCATCGACGGCGAGCCGATGAAGCCCGCCACGAAGGCGTTGCGCGGCCGGTCGTAGAGTTCCAGCGGCGTGCCGACCTGCTCCACGCGGCCGTCCCTGAGCACCACGATGCGGTCGGCCATGGTCATGGCCTCCACCTGGTCGTGCGTGACGTAGACGGTGGTGGTGCCCAGGCGCTGGTGCAGGGCGCGGATCTCGGTGCGCATCTGCACGCGCAGCTTGGCGTCCAGGTTGGACAGCGGCTCGTCGAACAGGAAGGCCTCGGGCCGCCGCACGATGGCGCGGCCCATCGCCACGCGCTGGCGCTGGCCGCCCGAGAGCTGGCGCGGCAGCCGGTCCAGCAGCGGCGCCAGGCCCAGCACCCCGGCCACCTCTTCTACGCGCTGCGCGATCTGCGCCCGGGCCACGCCCTGCAGCCGCAGCGCGAAGCCCAGGTTCTCGCGCACCGACATGTGCGGGTACAGCGCGTAGTTCTGGAACACCATGGCGATGTTGCGAGCGCGCGGCGCCACGTCGTTGATGACGCGGCCGCCCAGGCGGATCTCGCCGCCGCTGATGTCCTCCAGCCCGGCGATGGCGCGCAGCAGCGTGCTCTTGCCGCAGCCCGAGGGCCCGACCAGCGCGACGAACTCGCCGTCGGCGATGTCGATGTCCACGCCGTGGATGACCGGCGCGGCGCCGTAGTGCTTGACGATCTGGTGCAGTTGAAGCGATGACATGGGTTCAGTCCTTGACCCCGCCCGCGGTGAGGCCGCGCACGAGGTAGCGCCGCACCAGCACCGTGAACACCACCACCGGCAGCGCGACCAGCGTGCCGGCGGCGGCGATCTTGGTCCACTCCCAGCCTTCGTACTGCAGGAAGTTGACGATCGCCACCGGCGCCGTGACGGCCTGGGTGCGGGTGAGGATGAGCGCGTAGAAGAAGTCGTTCCAGGAGAAGACGAAGCACAGCACGGCCGTGGCCGCCAGCCCCGGCGCCGCCAGCGGCAGCGCGATGCGCCGGAAGGCCTGCCACACGCCGCAGCCGTCGATGTAGGCCGCCTCCTCCAGGGCCGGCGGCACCGCCTCGAAGAAGGTCTGCATCAGCCAGATGACGATGGCCAGGTTGAAGGTGAGGTACACCAGCGCCAGGCCGAGCAGCGTGTCCTGCAGGCCCAGCCAGCGCCAGGCCAGGAAGAAGGGGATGGTGAAGGCGATCGGCGGCGCCATGCGCGTGACCAGGATCCACAGCGCCACGTGGCGCCGGCCGCGGAACCTCCAGCGCGTGAGCGCGTAGGCTGCCGGCACGCCGATCAGCAGCGACATCACGGTGGACAGGGTGCTCACCACCAGGCTGTTCCAGAACGAGCGCAGGAAGTTGCCCTGCAGCAGGCTGGCGAAGCCGTCCAGCGTGGGCCGGAACAGCAGCGCGTCGTCGAACACCGCCTCGGCCGGGCGGAAGGCCAGCTGCACCAGCCAGAGGAAGGGGAACAGCACCGCCGCCAGCACCAGCGCGGCCGCCAGCGACCGGCCGTGGCGGCGCAGCCAAGCCGTGCGCGGACGGCGCGCCGCCGGCAGCGCGGGCGCATGGACAAGAGGGGCCGCAGGCGCGGGCGGCGCGTGCAGGAGTGGCGTGTCAGCGGTCAGTGTCGTGCTCATGGGTGTTCCATCCCAGCCTGCCCACGCCCCAGCTCAGCAGGAACACGCCGGCCAGGATCACCATCGCGATCGCGCTGCCGTAGCCCCAGTACGAGAAGTTGAAGGCCTGGATGAAGCCGTAGTAGTTGGTGACCTCGGTCGCGTTGCCCGGCCCGCCGTCGGTCAGCACGTAGATCAGCGGGAAGGCCTTGAAGCTGTCGATCAGCCGGAACAGGCCGCACACCACCAGCACCGGCCGGATGTGCGCCAGCACGATGAAGCGGAACAGCTGCCAGCGGCTGGCGCCGTCCAGGCGGGCGGCCTCCAGCGGCTCGGCCGGCATCGTCTGCAGGGCGGCCAGCACCATCAGCAGGGTGAAGGGGAACCACTGCCAGGTGTCGGCCACGGCGATGGCCCACAGCGCCGTGCCGGGATTGGCGATGAGCGAGTGCACCGGCAGGCCGAGGTGCTCCAGCGCCCGGTGCATCGGGCTGACGTCGGGCGTGTAGATGATCTTCCAGATCAGCGCCACCACGATCGGCGGCAGCACCATCGGGATCAGGAACGCCGTACGCGCGGACGCCAGCAGCCGCGAGCGGCCGTCCAGCAGGAGCGCCAGGCCCAGGCCCACGCCCAGCTGCAGCACCACGCTGGCCGCCGACAGCTTGAGCTGCGTGGCGATGGAGCCCAGGAAGCGCTCGTCCTCCAGCAGGTGCCGGTAGTTGACCAGCGGGTCGTCGAAGCGGAAGGAGCCGGCCGGGTCGGTGAGCGACAGCGGCGTGAGGCTGCCCACCAGCAGCGCGGCCGCCGGCAGCAGCGTGATGAGCAGCAGCACCGCCAGCGCCGGCGCCAGGCCCAGGCCGAAGGCGCGGCGCCGCTCGGCCTGCCAGCCGCCGGCCGTCCAGGGCAGCGAGGGGGACGGCATGCGCGCTACAGGCTCAGGCCGGCCCGCTTCAGCTCGGCGATCGACTGCGCCTGCGCCTGCTGCATGGCCTGCTTGGCGTTGGCCTGGCCGCTGGCGATCAGCGCGATGGCCTTGTTCAGCTGCTGGTCCACCTGCGGGTAGACCGACACGGTGCGGTACTTCATGTGGCCGGTCTTCGAGGCCTGCTCGATCGAGTCCAGCGCCAGCTGCGCGAGGTCGCTGCCGTTGATCACCTGCTTGGCGCGGAACTCCTTCGAGTCGACGTCGCTGCGCCGGGCGGGCGAGCCGTAGCCGGCCGCCACCGCGCGCCGCGTGGTCTGCTTCGACAGGGCCCACTGGATGAAGGCCCAGGCGGCCTCCTTGTTCTTCGAGCCGGCGGGGATGCCCAGCCCGTGCACGGCCGTGCCCGGGAAGCGCCCCGCCGGCCCCTTGGGCACGGGGCCGAACTTCACGGTCTTCACCGTCTTGCTGGTGGCCGGGTCGCCCAGCTGCGCCAGGTGCAACTGGCCGGCGTCGCTGAAGTTCACGCGGCCGAGCTTGAGCGCCTGCGTCACCTGGTCGGGCTGGTAGGTGATGGCGCCGTCGGGGCCGAACTCCTTGAGGAGGTTGGCGTAGTAGTCGGCCGCGGCCACCGCCTCGGGCGTGTCCAGCGTGGGGAAGAGGTCGTCGGGCGCCTTGCGGAACACGTCGCCGCCGAAGGCGTGCAGGTAGGGCACGAAGGTCCAGCCGTAGTGGTTGTCCGCCACGAAGCCGGCCACGCGCTCCTTGCGGTTCACCGCGCGCAGCACTTTCACCAGGTCGTCGGTGGTGTCGGGGAACTGCAGGCCGGCCTGCTGCACCAGGTCGAAGCGCGACGAGGCGGTGAGCAGCGCCTCGGCCGTCCACGGCACGCCGTAGAGCTTGCCGTCGCGGCCCGTCTCCGGGGCGCGGGCGCCGGGCAGGAAGTCGTCGATGTCGAAGTCCGCCGCCGTGAGGTTGGGGTTGCGGATGTAGTCGTCCAGCGGCGTGAGCCAGCCCGAGCCGATCCAGCGGCTGGAGTAGATGAAGGTGACGTTCACCACGTCGAAGGCCGAGCCGCGGGTGGACAGCTCCAGGTCGGCGCGCTGGTTGTAGACCGGGAAGCTGGGCGCGTCGTAGTTGACCTTGGCGCCGGTGGCGGCCTCGAACTCGGGCAGCCACTGTTGCAGCAGCTTGGGGTAGGCGGCGCTGAAGGTGGAGACGTTCAGCGTCACGCCCTGGAACTTCTTCGCGCCGCCCTGGGCGGGCGCCTGGCGCGGCAGCAGGGCGGAGGCGCCGAGGGCGGCGCCGGCCGCCAGCAGGTGGCGGCGGTTGGGTCGGGAGGCAGTCATGGTGTTCGGTGCCCTCAGGCGGTCGTTGCGATCAGGGCGTCGATCTGCGCGTCGTTGCTGGCCTCGGGCCGGCGGCGCGTGCGGCTGCGCCGGCCGTCGACCGACACGGCCTGCTCGCCGTGCACCGTCACGCGGCGCACCAGGCGCGGCTGGCTGCCGTAGTCGTTGACGGCGTAGTGCTGCGTGGCGCGGTTGTCCCAGATCGCCACGTCGTCCTGCCGCCACTGCCAGCGCACCGTGTTCTCCAGCCGGATGGTGCGCGACTGCAGCAGCTCGAACAGGCGCTGCGACTCGGTGCTGGAAAGCCCGACGATCTTCTTGATGAAGTGGCCCAGCAGCAGCGCGCGCTCGCCCGTCTCGGGGTGCACGTGCACCAGCGGGTGCTCGGCCTCGTAGACGGCGGAGACGAACACGTCGTTGTGGTGGCGCAGCCGCTCGGCCGAGAGTTCGGTGCGCTCGGCGCCGTAGTCGTAGTCGTTGCTGTGCACGGCCCACAGCTGCTCGGCCAGGCGCTTGAGCGGCTCGGGCAGGCGCTCGTAGGCCTGCACGGTGTTGGCCCACACGGTGTCGCCGCCGTAGGCCGGGATGGTCACGCCGCGCAGGATCGAGACCTTGGGAAAGGCGTCGACGAAGGTCACGTCGGTGTGCCACGAGTCGGCGCGGCCGCCGCCCTTGGAGGCGTCCAGCTCGAACAGCTTGGTGCCGCCGGGCGCGGGCACGGTGGGATGCGCGACGATGCGGCCGAAGCGCTCGCCGAAGGCCTGGTGCGCGGCGTCGTCCAGCTGCGACTGGCCGCAGAAGAACAGCACCTTGTGGGCCAGCAGCGCTGCCTGCAGGTGGCTGAAGGACTCGGCCGACAGTGCCGGGCCGAGCTTCAGGTCGAGGACTTCGCCGCCGATGTGGCCCGCCACGCGGCGGATGCGCAGGTCGCCGAAACGGGTGTCGATGCTGTCGGGGTGGATGGGGGCAGGCACGTCGGGCTCCTCGGAATGCAGATGGGGCGTGGAAGGGGAGGTCGATGCTAGGAAAGCAGGGCGCCTCGCGTTGGAAGGAATCCGCATGTGCAAGGACGCTGAGCGCCTTAGAAGTCCTGGTTGTTTGCTCCCGACGAATTCGTCGTTCCCTTGCGGCGCCGCCGTGCCTAGAGTGCGGCCTTTCGCCACCGATGCGCGGCCCGCGGGCCGCCTGTTCCCGCCCCATGTCCGTCCATCCCGCCGCCCTGTCCGCTGCCGCCGACGCGCAGGACTTCGAGATCCGTCCCCTGGCCGGCAGCTTCGCCGCCGAGGTGCGGGGCCTCGACCTGGCCCGCCCTCTGGCGCCGGCCGACTTCGCGCGCCTGCACCGTGCGCACCTGGCGCACCACGTCGTCGTGTTTCGCGACCAGCGCATCACGCCCGCGCAGCAGGTCGCCTTCAGCCGCCGCTTCGGGCCGCTGCAGATCCACGTCCAGAAGAAGTTCCAGCTCGCCGGCCATCCCGAGGTGCTGATCGTCTCGAACATCAAGGAGAACGGCGAGCCGATCGGCCTGGGCGACGCGGGCCACTTCTGGCACTCGGACCTCTCGTACAAGGAGAAGCCCAGCCTGGGTTCGCTGCTGCACGCGCAGGTGCTGCCGGCCGAGGGCGGCGACACGCTGTTCGCCGATCAGCACGCCGCCTACGACGCGCTGCCGCAGGCGCTGCAGGAGCGCCTGTCCGTGCTGCATGCCGAGCACAGCTACCTCGCCAAGTACGAGGAGCTGCGGGCGCGCAGCCCGTGGCGGCCGGCGCTCACCGCGGCGCAGCTCGAAGAGGTGCGGCCGGTGGTGCACCCTGTGGTGCGCACCCACCCGGAGACGGGCCGCAAGGCGCTGTTCGTCAGCGAGCACTTCACCACGCGCATCGTCGAGCTGCCCGAGGACGAGGGCCAGGCCCTGCTGGCCGAGCTGTTCGCGGCGAGCACGCAGCCGGCGTTCCTCTACCGCCACCGGTGGCAGCCGCACGACCTGGTGTTCTGGGACAACCGCTCGGTGCTGCACCTGGCGGCCGGCACGCCCGACCACCTGCCGCGCAAGCTGTACCGCACCACCATCGAGGGCGATGCGCCCTTTTGAATCCCCACAAAGGCTTTCTCACCATGCAATCCATCACCCGCCGCGCCGCGGCCCTCGTCACCGCCCTCGGCCTGGCCGCTGCCTCGCTCGCCGCGCATGCCGAAGGGCAGATCCGCATCGCCCAGCAGTTCGGCATCGTCTACCTGCTGCTCAATGTCGCGCAGGAGCAGAAGCTGATCGAGAAGCACGCCAGGGCCGCCGGCGTGGACGCCAAGGTGGAGTTCGTGCAGCTCTCGGGCGGCGCGGCCGTGAATGATGCGCTCCTGTCCGGCAGCATCGACATCGCCGGTGCTGGCGTGGGGCCGCTGTTCACGCTGTGGGACCGCACCAAAGGCCGCCAGAACGTCAAGGGCGTGGCCTCGCTGGGCAACTTCCCCTACTACCTCGTCACCAACAACCCGGCCGTGAAGTCCATCGCCGACTTCACCGACAAGGACCGCATCGCGCTGCCCGCCGTGGGCGTGTCGGTGCAGTCGCGCGTGCTGCAGCTGGCCTCGGCCAAGCTGTGGGGCGACAAGGACCACGCCAAGCTCGACAGGATCAGCGTCGCGCTGCCGCACCCCGACGCGGCGGCCGCCATCATCAAGGGCGGCACCGAGATCACCGGCCACTTCGGCAACCCGCCCTTCCAGGAGCAGGAGCTGGCCGGCAACCCGAATGCGCGCGTCGTGCTGAACTCGTACGACGTGCTGGGCGGCCCCTCGTCGGCCACCGTGCTGTACGCCACCGAGAAGTTCCGCGCCGAGAACCCGAAGACCTACAAGGCCTTCGTCGCCGCGCTGGACGAGGCGGCGCAGTTCATCCGCGCGAATCCCGAGCAGGCCGCCGACATCTACCTGAAGGTGACGGGCGCGAAGACCGACCGCGCGCTGCTGCTGAAGATCATCCGGAACCCCGAGGTCCAGTTCAAGACCGAGCCGCAGAACACGCTGGTGCTGGGCCAGTTCATGCACCGCGTGGGCGCCATCCGGAACGCGCCGCAGTCGGTCAAGGACTACTTCTTCGACGACGTGCTGGGCGCCGCGGCCAACTGAAGCCCATGACCGCTGCCACCGCCGCCTTGCGCACCGCCCCGTCCTTCGCGCCCGCCGCGGGGCCGGCGGCCTCGGCCGCGCCGGCCGCGGCCGTCGACGCCGCGCCGCTGCTGCAGGTGGACGGCGTCAGCCTGGAGTACCGCACGCCCGAGCGCGTGGTGCGCGCCACGCACCGCGTGAGCTTCGACGTGCACGCGGCCGAGCGCTTCGTGCTGCTGGGCCCCTCGGGCTGCGGCAAGAGCACGCTGCTGAAGGCGGTGGCCGGCTTCATCGCGCCGGTGGAAGGCCAGGTGCGGCTGCAGGGTCAAGCCGTGCGCAGGCCGGGGCCGGACCGCATCGTCGTGTTCCAGGAATTCGACCAGCTGCCGCCGTGGAAGACGGTGAAGCAGAACGTGATGTTCCCGCTGCTGGCCTCGCGCAGCCTGGGCCGCCGCGAGGCGGAGGAACGCGCCCTGCACTGGCTGGAACGCGTGGGCCTGGCGAAGTTCGCCGACGTGCACCCGCACCAGCTCTCGGGCGGCATGAAGCAGCGCGTGGCCATCGCCCGCGCGCTGGCCATGCAGCCGCGCGTGCTGCTGATGGACGAGCCCTTCGCCGCGCTGGACGCGCTGACCCGCCGCCGCATGCAGGAAGAACTGCTGGCGCTGTGGGAGGAAGTGCGCTTCACGCTGCTCTTCGTCACGCACTCGATCGAGGAAGCGCTGGTGGTCGGCAGCCGCATCGCCCTGCTCTCGCCGCACCCCGGGCGCATGCGCGCCGAGATCAACAGCCACGCCTTCGGCCTGGCCAGCCAGGGCAGCGCCGCGTTCCAGGCCACGGCGCAGCGCATCCACCACCTGCTGTTCGAGCACGAGCCGCAGCACGCGGAGCCCGCGCCATGAGCAGCCTGCTGCCGCCGCTGCCGCCCGTGCGCGCCGAGTACGAGCGCCCGCTGGAGCCCTTCACCGCCGCCGCGGTGGAGCGCCCGCTGCCCCTGGCCACCCGCCTGTGGAGCCACGCCTGGCTGCGCAAGGGCCTGATCCTGGCCGTGCTGGCGCTGCTGTGGGAGGCGCTGGCCCGCTGGCAGGACAACGACCTGCTGCTGCCCACCTTCGGCGCCACCGCGCGGGCGCTGGCCGACGGGCTGGCCGGCGGCGAGCTGCTGGCCAAGACCGCCATCTCGCTGGGCGTGCTGGTGCAGGGCTACGCGCTGGGCGTGGCGCTGGCCTTCGGGCTCACCTCGCTGGCCGTCTCCACCCAGCTGGGCCGCGACCTGCTGGGCACGCTCACCTCGATGTTCAACCCGCTGCCGGCCATCGCGCTGCTGCCGCTGGCGCTCCTGTGGTTCGGCCTGGGCCAGGGCAGCCTGGTCTTCGTGCTGGTGCACTCGGTGCTGTGGCCGCTGGCGCTGAACACCTACGCCGGCTTCCAGGCCGTGCCGGAGACGCTGCGCATGGCCGGCCGCAACTACGGCCTGATGGGCCTGCGCTACGTGCTGCAGATCCTGGTGCCGGCCGCGCTGCCGGCGATCCTCTCGGGGCTGAAGATCGGCTGGGCCTTCGCCTGGCGCACGCTGATCGCGGCCGAGCTGGTGTTCGGCGCCAGCTCCGGCAAGGGCGGGCTGGGCTGGTACATCTTCCAGAACCGCAACGAGCTCTACACCGACCGCGTGTTCGCCGGCCTCGCGCTGGTGGTCATCATCGGCCTCTTGGTCGAGAGCCTGGGCTTCGCCACGCTGGAGCGCCTGACGGTGCGCAGGTGGGGCCAGCAGCGCTGAGGACGCCGTGCGCCTGCGCGTCCGGCATCAGGCGTAGGTGACCCAGTCCTCGTAGGCCGGCCCGTCCAGGTGCGGCAGCGTGTTGTAGGTCACCAGCATGTGGCGCTTGGGCGTGAAGGCGAACTCGGTGACGGCGGTGTTGCGGATGCGCAGGTTCAGCTCGATGGTGGTCTCGGCGCTGGTGCCCAGCACGTGGCCGACGGCGGTGCTGATCGGTCCGCCGCTGCTGACCACCAGCACCTTGGCGCCGTGGTGGCGGTCGCGCACGTGGTCCAGCGCGGTCGTCACGCCGGCCAGGAAGTCGACGTAGCTCGGCATGCCCACGGGCGCCGTGCGGCCCTGCATCCAGGCCGCCAGCCCGTCGCGCAGCAGCCGGAAATGCTGGCGGTACAGCTCGGGCGTGTCGGGCTTGTCCAGCTTCCCGGGGTGGATGCTGGCCACCACTGCCGCGCTGTCGTACTCGTTCAGCCCCGGCCAGGGGAGCACGTCGCCCTGCGCCAGGCCCAGCCCCTTGGCGATGCCCTCCCAGGTCTCGCGGTGGCGGCGCAGGGTGCCGGTGATGACGGCGTCGAACTGCATGCCGCGCTCGCGCCAGTAGGCCCCCAGGCGCTCGGCCTGGCGGTGGCCCAGGTCGCTGAGCTTGTCGTAGTCGTCGGCTCCGAAGGAGGCCTGGCCGTGGCGCACGAGGTAGAGGGTTCCCATGGGGGCGATTCTCGCGAGGCGCCGGGCTGCATTTTTGTCCCGGTCGCGACGCGCCGGCGGCGCCCAGTCGCGTCGGGGACGAGAAACAAATGTGTTCAGCCCGCAACGCGCGGCCCGCAGCGGCATGTGAACTTTTGCGGTAATTTCAGGTTTCGATGGGCCTCAAATTCCGTTACCTGGAGAAACAATTGAATACTTCAGTCCTCTTTTTCTGAAGCGACGCGCGGGTGCAACCCCCGTTCAAGGGAGCTGAACGTGAACAAGATCTACCGCTGCGTGTGGGACGCCCTCCGCCAGACCTGCATCGCCATCCCCGAGCACCGTTCCGCCGGCCTGCGCCGGGGCTGCGTGGCGCTCGCGACCGTGGTGGTGGCGGCGCCGCTGGCGGCGCAGGCCCAGTGCGTGAACGACGCCACCTCGGCCTGCGTGGCGGCCGGGACCACGCAGAACGCCACCGTGGGCAGCGGCGCCGCCTCGCCGCTGACCTCCGCCACCGTGCAGGAGGGCGGCACGCTGTCCACGACCGGATCGGCCATCAGCATCGGCTCGGGCACCATCCACATCGCCGGCGAAGTCACCGGCCAGGGGCAGGGCCAGGGACCCTGGGGCATGGGCCCCAACACGGTCGAGTTCGGCAGCAACACCACCCTCACCGTCGAGGCCACCGGCAGCATCCGGACGCTGCCGGGCAGCATCGGCACGGCCGAGGCCATCAACGTGGCCGGCGGCGGCAACACCATCATCAACCGCGGGCTCATCAGCACCGACAACACCTCGCTGATCTGGCTGCAGGGCACCGCCGGCTACGGCTACGACCTGACCACCATCGACAACGCCGGCCGCATGATCGCCGGCAACGGCGTGCTGGTGGGCAACACCGGCAGCTACCCGATCCACTTCATCAACCGCGCCGGCGGCGAGGTCACGGGCAACCTGTCGCTGGGCGGCCAGGACGACAGCGTGACGCTCTACAACGGCTCCAGCTTCGCCGGCGTCATCAGCGGCGGCGGCGGCACCAACACCCTGACGCTGACGGGCGACGCCGGCAGCAGCACGCTGGGTTCGGTGAACGGCTTCGGCCGCCTCGTCAAGGACGGCGCCGGCACCTGGGTGGTGCCGCAGGCGCTGGAAAGCGTCGGGGCCGAGGGGCAGGTCCAGGTCCAGGCCGGCACGCTGGCGCTTGCCGGCAACTCCATGCTGGCCGGTGCCGCGGCGATCTCGATCGCCAGCGGCGGCACGCTGCAGCTCGGCACGGGCGGCACCGACGGCAGCCTGGCCGCGGGCGCGGGCTACGCCGGCAGCATCGCCAACGACGGCCGGCTGGTGTTCGACCGCAGCGATGCGGCCGGCACGCTGGGCATCGCCGTGAACGGCAGCGGCGCGCTGGTCCGGGCGGGCACGGGCCGCACCACGCTCACGGCCGACAACGGCTACACCGGCGCCACGTCCGTGCAGGCCGGCACGCTGGCCCTGGCCGGGGCCGGCGCCATCGCCGCATCGAGCGGGGTGGACGTGGCCGGCGGCGCGGTCTTCGACATCTCCGCCGCCGCGGCCGACAGCGCCGTGCGCAACCTCTCGGGGGCCGGCAGCGTGGCGCTGGGCGCCCGGACGCTGACGATCACCGAGGCCGCGGGCGGCTTCGCCGGCGTCATCGGCGGCGACGGCGGCCTGGTCAAGCAGGGCGCGGGCACCTACGTGCTCAGCGGCGACAACACCTACGCCGGCACCACCACCATCAGCGCCGGCACGCTGCAGGTGGGCAACGGCGGCACCAGCGGCACGCTGGGCGCCGGCGCGGTGACCAACAACGCTGCGCTGGTGTTCAACCGCAGCGACGACATCGCCGTGGCCAACCCCATCGACGGCAGCGGCAGCGTCGCCAAGACCGGCGCCGGCACCCTCACGCTCACGGGCGACAACAGCTACGGCGGCGGCACGGCCCTGAAGCAGGGCCGCATCGACGTCGGCAGCAACACCGCTCTGGGCACGGGCGAGCTGGCGATGGACGACGGCACCACGCTGGGCTTCGCGGCCGACGGGCTGACGATCGCCAACAACATCCGCCTGACCGGCAGCAACGACCCGGTCATCGACACCGGCAGCACCAGCCAGACGCTCTCCGGCGTGATCTCCGGCGGCGGCTTCCTGACCAAGGAAGGCACGGGCACGCTGACGCTGACCGGCGCCAACACCTACACCGGCGCGACCAACGTGGCGGCCGGCACGCTGCGCGCCGGCGCGGCCAACACCCTCAGCGCCGCCAGCGCGATGACGGTGGCCGCCGGCGCCACGCTGGACCTGGCCGGCTTCAGCCAGACCATCGCCGGCATGAACCTGGGCGGCACGGCCAGCCTGGTGGGCAGCGCGCCCGGCACGTTGCTGACCGTCACCGGCCCGTGGGTGGGCAACGGCGGCACGCTGGCGCTGGGCACGGCGCTGGGCACGGACAACAGCCCCACCGACCGCGTGCTGCTCAGCGGCGCCGGCGCCGTCGCCAGCGGCAGCACGCTGGTGCGCATCACCAACCTGGGCGGGCTGGGCGCGCAGACCACCGGCAACGGCATCGAGATCGTCGGCACCGAGAACGGCGCGAGCATCCAGGGCGGTGCCTTCAGCCTGGCGGCACCCGTCTCGGCCGGCGCCTACGACTACCACCTGAACACCACCGGCACGGGGGCGTACCTGAGCAACACCGTTGCACCCGCCCCCGCCCCCGCCCCCGCGCCCGCGCCGGCACCCGAGCCGGCCCCGTCTCCTGCACCGGCGCCCGCGCTCTCCCTGCCCACGTATCGAGCCGAGGTGCCGCTGTTCGCGGCGCTGCCCGAGCAGCTGCGCGAGGCGGGCCTGGCGATGCTGGGCAACCTGCACCAGCGCGTGGGCGACGACGGCGTGAGCGGCGCCAACACCTCCACGCCCGCCCAGGGCCACCGTCAGGCCTGGGGCCGCGTCATCAGCCTGGACCGCACGATCAGCCAGCCGGGCACCGTCAGCCCCACCAGCCAGGGGCGCCTGTCGGGCTTCCAGGCCGGCACCGACCTGTGGGCCGATGCGAACTGGCGCCTGGGCCTGTACGTGGGCCAGCTCGAGGGCGACATGCGCGTGACCGGCTTCGCCCGCGGCCTGGTGGGCTACGCGGCCGGCAGCAACGACCTGCGCACCCAGTACCTGGGCGGCTACGCCACCTGGAAGCACCAGGAAGGCTGGTACGTGGACACGGTGCTGCAGGCCGGGCGGCTGCGCTACG
>Ga0222420_100269_pt1 | contig 43179 bp, 44 predicted proteins | sample 3A2ome_FD_182470 | JGI IMG/M metagenome (GOLD analysis project Ga0222420, IMG submission 182470) | Enriched microbial communities from leaf-cutter ant dump, University of Wisconsin, Madison, United States - 3A200A (version 2) | ecosystem: Environmental > Terrestrial > Nest > Insects nest > Nest...
TATGCGCGGGTGAACGTGTACCACCGCTCCAGCGGCTGGGACGTGACGCGCTACAGCACGCTGGCGGCGGTCACGGAGATCGCGACGCGCACGGGCGGGGCGAGCACGGAGCTGGCGGCCGGGGCGACTTGGCAGCTGACGCCGGCGCTGAGCGTGTACGGGGAGGTGGGCAAGCTGTGGGCCGGCGGGGGGGCGGTGAAGACCAAGGGCGGCCTCAACGGCAGCCTGGGCGTGAAGGTCGCCTGGTAGGGCGCGTCGTTCGCCGCCGCCCCGCGCGGCAGGCGGCTCAGGTGCCGCGGCCTGCGCGGGCGCCCATCAGCGCCGCAAGCACGATCAGGCCGCCGGCCAGGGCGATCGTCCAGCTCAGCGGCCGTCCGGTCGTCAGCAGCAGCAGGGCCGTGGAGGCCACCGGCGTCAGGTAGCTCAGGATGCCGATCTGCCGCACGTCGCCGCCCTTGAGCGCCGCGTCCCACAAATAGAAGGCCAGGCCCAGCGGGCCCAGCCCGCACAGCACCAGCAGGCCGGTGTCGCGCAGCGTCAGTGCGGCGGCCGGCTCCAGCAGCGCGTGGCAGGCCAGCGAGAGCGCGCCCGACACCAGGCCGAACAGCCCGATCGCCGCGGTGGAAAAAGACGGCACCCGGCGCGTCCACAGCGAGTAGCTGGACCAGATGAAGGCCGAGCCCAGCGCGCAGGCGAAGCCCCAGCCTGCGGCGCCGCCCGTCTGCGCGGCCGCGCTGCCGCCGCGCGCCCCCAGGATGGCGAGGGCCGCGCCCGCGAAGCCGGTGAGGGCCGCCGCCAGGTGCAGCGGACGCAGCCGCAGGCCCGGCAGCAGCAGCGGCGCCAGCAGCACCATCAGCAGCGGCCACAGGTAGTTGACCAGGTTGGCCTCCACCGGCGGCGCCAGCCGCAGCGCCACGAACAGCAGCAGGTGGTAGCCGAAGAGCCCGTACACCCCCAGCGCCAGCGTGCGCGGCGGCACGCGCCAGACCCGGCGGTCGCGCAGGGCGCGCAGCGCGCCGGGCAGGCTGCCCACCAGCAGCGCGATGCCCGTGAGCAGGAAGGGCGGCACGTGCGACAGCGCCGCCCCGAGCGAGGCGAGGCTGACCCACAGGGCGATGGCGGCCAGGGCGTAGAGGGTGGAGGCGGACATCCCGCGAGTGTGCCCACGCCGGCCGTCGCGCTCCGCCGGCGTGTCGTCGCGCAACGCCGGTGCAGGCGTCGGCTCAGCCCGGGGCGCCGGCCCGCCGCAGCGCCGCCGTCAGCGCCGAGGGCGAGCGGTAGCCGGTGCGGCGCGCGGTCTCGGCCACGCCGATGCCGGCCTGCCGCAGCGTCCGTGCATGCGCCAGCCGCTGCGCGCGCAGCCAGGCCATGGGGCCCAGGCCCTGTTCCTCGCGGCAGCGCTGGGCGAACTGGCTGGGGCTCAGGCAGGCCACCTCGGCCAGCGCGGCGACGCTCGGCGGCTGCTCCCAGCGCTGCCGGGCCCACGCGGCCAGGGCCGTCCAGTCGATGCGCCGCCGGCGCGGGCCGAGGGCCGGCGGTGCGCCCCAGGCTTCCAGCAGCAGGGCCGGGCCGTGCTGCAGCGCCAGCGGCGCCGGTGCGCCCGCGGCGGTGCCGTCGGGCGACAGGCATTGCGCCAGGTACCCGGCCAGGGCCAGCGCCTGCGGCGTTTCCGGCCGGCGGCCCGCGCACGGGGTCCACAGCGTCGAGGGCGTGTCGAGCACCAGGCAGCGGCTGCCGGCGGCGCCGGCCTCGAAGTCGTGCCGGTCGCCCGGCGCCACCACCCAGCCGTCGCCGGCGCCCAGGCGCAGGCCGCGGCCCTCGACCTCCAGTTCGAGCGTGCCCTCCAGCCCCACCAGCACCTGGAAATGATCGTGCGCATGGCTGCCGCGCGAGGCGCCGTAGCGGCGCACGGACAGGCTGGGGCAGAGGAGGGGCCGGCTGGACATGGCGCGGCCGATTGTCTCAACCCAGGCGCAGCGGCAGGGCCGAGGCCGTGCACACCAGCAGGAAGGGCAGGCTGATGCGGTGGAATTCGGCCAGGCCGTGCGGCACGCGCGCCAGGCGCAGGGCGATCAGGTTGGCCAGCGAGCCGAGCACGAAGCCGAAGCCGCCCACGCTCACGCCGGCCGCCAGCGCCGGCAGGTCGCGCACGTGGCCGTCCAGCAGGATGGTGGCCGGCACGTTGCTGATGAACTGCGAGGCGGCGATGGCCGCCAGGTAGGCGCGCCAGCCGTCGGCGATGGGCGCCGCGCGCAGCGCCTGCGCCACCCAGGGCAGCTCGGCCAGCTGGCGCAGGTCGACGAACATCAGCGCGATGATCGCCAGCAGCGCCCAGTCGATGGACCGCAGCACGCGCGGGCGCACCAGCGCGAACACCGCCGCCACGCCGATCAGCCCCGGCAGCAGCCAGTGCCGGTCCAGCGCGACCACGAAGCCGGCGAACAGCAGCGCGGACACGGCCAGCAGGCGCGGCTGCACCGCGGCCTGCTCCGGCTGCGCCCGCAGCGCGATCGGCTGGCGCGGCACCAGCAGCCATACCGCGGCGGCCAGCCAGAACAGCATCACGCCCACCGTCGGCGCCATCATCGCGACGAAGCCGGCGAAGCCCTCGCCGCTGCGGTGCCACAGGTACAGGTTCTGCGGGTTGCCGATGGGCGTGAGCGCGGAGCCGGCATTCACCGCCAGGGCCTGCAGCACCACCAGCCGGGCCAGCGGCAGGTGCGCCTGCGTGGCCAGCACGCGCGTGAGCGGCACCAGCAGGAACAGGCTCACGTCGTTGGTCACCAGCGCGGCCAGCAGCGCCGCCCCGCCGGCGAGGCCGAAGGCCAGCGTGCGCTCGTCGGTCACGCGCACCAGCAGCCGCTGCGCCATGCGCTGGAGCATGCCGCTCTGCTCCACGCCCTGGGTGATGGCCAGCAGCCCGGCCAGCGCGCCGACCGTCTGCCAGTCGACCAGCCGCAGCAGCTCCAGCGGCGGGCGCGGCCGCAGCACGGCGAACAGCACCGCGATGCCCAGCAGCAGCCACAGCAGCCCGTTGCCGGCGGGCGGCGGGTCGTCGGCGGGAACGGCAGGAACGGATGACATGGGCGGCGCTGCGGGGCGAAGCCCCGCAGTGTGCCGCAGCGCCGCGCCCGGCCGTGTCAGCCGGCGCTGCCGGCGGCCCACAACTCGCGCAGCTCCCGCTTGAGCACCTTGCCGATCGCGCTGCGCGGCAGTTCCTCGATGCGGCGCAGCCCGGCCAGGCGCTGCGTCTTGCCGACCTGCGCATTGGCCCATTGCAGCACCGCGTCCTCGTCCGACTCGGCACCCGCGCGCAGCACGACGAAGCCGACCGGCGTCTCGCCCCACTGCTCCGAGGGGATGCCGATCACCGAGGCGTCGGCCACGCCGGGGTGCCGGCGCAGCACGGCCTCCAGGTCGCTTGGGTAGATGTTGAAGCCGCCGCTGATGATCATGTCCTTGCGCCGGTCGAACAGGGTCAGGAAGCCCTCGGCGTCGAAGCGGCCGATGTCGCCGGTGCGGATGAAGCGCTTGCCGTCGGGCGCGAACCACTCGGCCTCGCGCGTCTTCTCGGGCTGCCCGTGGTAGCCGGTCATCATGCCGCCGGAATGGCCCACCACCTCGCCCGCCTCGCCCGGCGCCACCTCGCGGCCGGCCTCGTCGATCAGGCGGATGTCGCTGCCCGGCGCGGGCTGGCCCACGGTGTGCAGCTTGTCGGGGTGCCGGTGCGCCTCCAGGATGCAGGTGCCGCCGCCTTCGGTCATGCCGTAGAACTCGATCAGCCCGCCCGGCCAGCGCTCGAGCACGTCGGCCTTGAGCGCCGCGCCGAAGGGCGCGCTGGTGCAGAACTTGGCCTGGAAGGCCGAGAGGTCGAAGCGGTCGAAGTCCGGATGCGCCATCAGCCGCTGGTACTGCACCGGCACCAGCATGGTGTGCGTCACGCGGTGCCGCTGCGCCAGTTCGAGGTAGCGCCCGGCGTCGAACTTCGGCATCAGCCGCACGCAGCCGCCGTAGGCCAGCGTGGGGAAGAAGACCACCAGCGTGGTGTTGGAGTACAGCGGCGTCGACAGCAGCGCCACCGCCCGCGGGCCGTAGTCGTAGACCGCGCCGCGCTTGACGTGCGCCCAGCGCATGCCGTGCCCCTGCACGATGCCCTTGGGCTCGCCGGTGGTGCCGGAGGAGTAGATGATGTTGAAGGGCCAGCCGGGCTGCGTGTCCACCGGCGCGGGCCGGGCGCCTGCCGGCGCGAGCCACTGCGCCAGCGGCGTGGCGCCGGGCACCTCGCCTTCGAGCGCCACGCGCGGCAGCCGAGCGCCTGCCTCGCCGCCCAGCGCCTGCACGCCGACCGGGTCGAGGAAGAGCAGGCGTGCGTCGGCGTCCTGGATCATCCGCGCCAGGCTGGCGGCGGTGCTGCTCGGCGCCAGCGGCGCCACCGCCACGCCGGCGCGCAGCGCGCCGAGGAACACCGCCGCGTAGTCGACCGAGGCGTTGGCGCAGACCGCGATGGCGTCGCCGGGCGCGAGCCCCTCGCGCTGCAGCGCCGCGGCCACGCGGTCCATGCGCGCGTCGAGCGTGGCGTAGTCGATCTCGGTGCGGTCGTCGGCGAGCGCGGGGCGCGCGGGCTCCTCGTCCGCGTGCTGGCGGATGAAGTCGGCAATGGCGCCGAAGTCGCGCTCGAAGGCGGCTTCGAGGGGGGTCATGAGAGGTCTCCCGGGGATGGACGGCGGAATCGGAGCGGCCCGGCCGCGGGCGGCGGGCGCAGCCGGCCAGCATAGTCCGCCGCGCCGCCGTGCGGTGTCGCACGCTTGGCTCGGCGCGTGGCCCGCGGCGTCAGCCGCCGATCAGCCTCGGGGCCGGACCATGCGGCGTTTCAACTTTCTTCTTCACGGGGAGCCGTCCATGGGACTTTTCGACATCCTCCAGCAGGTCGCGGGCGGCAACGCCGAGCAGCACTTCGACCAGGTCGCGACGCAGGCCTCGGGCGATGAGCTGGGCGCCGGCCTGGCCGCGGCGATGCGCTCCGACCAGACGGCGCCCTTCGGCCAGATGGTGGGGCAGATGTTCGGTGCGTCCTCGCCCGAGCAGCAGGCGGGCCTGCTCAACCAGGTGCTGGCCACGCTCGGGCCGGCCGCCGCGTCGGCATTGGCCGGCGGCGTGCTCGGCCGCGTGCTCGCGCCGGGCCAGACGCAACTGACGCCCGATCAGGCCTCGCAGATCACGCCCGCCCAGGCCACCGAGATCGCCGCCCATGCCGAGCAGCAGCATGCCGGCATCGTCGACCAGGTGAGCCGCTTCTATGCCGAGCATTCGGGTCTGATCAAGACCCTTGGCGGCACGGCGCTGATGATCGCGCTGGCGAAGATGAAGGAGAACGCCTCGCGCGGCTGAGGCCGCGGCAGCGGCCCCGGGGCGCTCAATGGCCGGCCGTGCCGCCGGCCAGCACGTGGCCGGCCTGCTGGTCGGCGTGGTAGCTGGAGCGCACCATCGCGCCGACGGCCGCGTGCGAGAAGCCCATCTCGTAGGCCTTCTCCTCGAACATCCGGAAGGTGTCGGGGTGCACGTAGCGGCGCACCGGCAGGTGGCTGTTGCTGGGCGCCAGGTACTGGCCGATGGTCAGCATGTCGATGTCGTGCGCGCGCATGTCGCGCATCACCTGCAGGATCTCGTCGTCGTTCTCGCCCAGGCCGACCATGATGCCGCTCTTGGTCGGCACGTTGGGGTGCAGCGCCTTGAATTTCTTCAGCAGGTTCAGGCTGAACTGGTAGTCGGAGCCCGGCCGCGCCTCCTTGTACAGGCGCGGGATGGTCTCCAGGTTGTGGTTCATCACGTCCGGTGGCGCGGCCTTGAGGATCTCCAGCGCGCGGTCGTCGCGGCCGCGGAAGTCGGGCACCAGGATCTCGATCTGCGTGGCCGGCGAGAGCGCGCGCGTCTGGCGGATGCACTCGACGAAGTGGCCGCTGCCGCCGTCGCGCAGGTCGTCGCGGTCGACGCTGGTGATCACCACGTACTTCAGGCGCAGCTTGGCGATGGTGCGGGCCAGGTTGAGCGGCTCGTCCTGGTCCAGCGGGTCGGGCCGGCCGTGGCCCACGTCGCAGAAGGGGCAGCGGCGCGTGCACTTGTCGCCCATGATCATGAAGGTCGCCGTGCCCTTGCCGAAGCATTCGCCGATGTTGGGGCAGGAGGCTTCCTCGCACACCGTGTGCAGGTTCGACTCGCGCAGGATCTGCTTGATCTCGTAGAAGCGCGTGGTCGGGCTGCCGGCCTTGACGCGGATCCACTCGGGCTTCTTCAGCACCTCGGCCTGCACCACCTTGACGGGGATGCGCGACAGCTTGGCGGCCGCCTTCTGCTTGGCCGATGCGTTGTAGTTTTCGGCGGACTGGGCCTCGCGGACGACTTCGGGGGTGCTCATGGGATCCTTCAGGGGGCCAGGAAGGCAAGGAGCTTCCGGCTCAATACCTGGGCGGCTTCGTCCCAGGAAACGGAGGCGCCGATTGTAGAAAGGTCCACCGTCTTCAGCCCGGCATAGCCGCAAGGGTTGATGCGGGTGAAGGGTTCCAGGTCCATCGCCACGTTGAGCGACACGCCGTGGTAGGTGCAGTGCCGGCTGACCTTGATGCCCAGCGCGGCGATCTTGCCCAGGCCGCGGAACGGGTCGCCGCCGGGCTGTGGGCCGGCCAGCGCGGCGTGGCTGAAGGGGTCGTCGAGGCGCACGTAGATGCCCGGCGCGCCCGCCACGCGGTGCCCCGTCACGCCGAAGTGCGCCAGGGTGCGCAGCACCGCCTCTTCGAGCCGGTACACGTACTCCTTGACGTAGTAGCCGGCGCGGCGCAGGTCGATCAGCGGGTAGGCCACCACCTGGCCGGGGCCGTGGTAGGTCACCTGCCCGCCGCGGTCGGTCTGGACCACCGGGATGTCGCCGGGCAGCAGCAGATGGTCCGGCCGGCCGGCCAGGCCCTGGGTGAAGACCGGCGGGTGCTCGCACAGCCACAGCCGGTCGGGCGCGTCGGCGGTGCGCTCCAGCGCGAACTGCCGCATGGCGGCGAAGGTGGGCTCGTAGTCGGCGCGGCCGAGCATGCGCAGCTGCGGCGCCCAGGCCGGGGCCTCGGTGTCGGGCGCCGCGGCCGCGCTCACAGCACGACCTTCACCATCGGGTGCGAGGACAGGGCGCGGTACAGGTCGTCGAGCTGCTCGCGGCTGGTGGCCGTCACCGTGATGGTGACGCCCAGGTAGTTGCCGGCCTTGCTGTCGCGCAGCTCGATGGTGGAGGCGTCGAAGCCCGGATCGAACTGCCGGGCGACCTGCGTCACCGCGTGGACGAAGCCGTCGACGTTGGCGCCCATCACCTTGATCGGGAAGCGCGAGGGGTACTCGATCAGCGAGTCCTTGCGCGGGTCGTCGGTCTTCGTGTCCATGGTGTGCCTTTCTGCGGGGGTTCACGCCGCCGGCGCGGCCTGCTTGGCCTGCTGGTAGGCGGCGTACAAGCTGTCGTAGATGGGGCCGGGCACGCCCTTTCCAACCGGCCGCTCGTCCAGCGTCGTCACCGGCAGCACCTCCTTGGAGGCCGAGGACAGCAGCAACTCGTCCGCCTGCCGCACCTCCTCGCGCGTGATGTCGCGCAGCTCGAAGGGGATGCCGCACTGCGCGCACAGCCGCTCCAGCAGCCCGTAGCGGATGCCGCGCAGCACGCGGTGGTCGGCCTGCGGGCCGGCCACGCGGCCGTCCTTGACCACCCACACGTTGCTCGACGAGGCCTCGCTGAGCAGCTCGCCGCGGAACATGATGGTCTCGGCCGCGCCCGCCTCCACGCTGATCTGCCGCGCCAGCACCGCGCCCAGCAGGCTGGTGGCCTTGATGTGCGCCTTCTCCCAGCGGAAGTCCTGCGCGCTCACGCAGCGCACGCCGCGTGCGCGCACCTCCGCGGGCACCGGCTTGAGCGGGTTGATCATCGCGAAGACCGTCGGCACGAGGCCGGTGGGCATCGCGTGGTCGCGCATCGCCACGCCGCGCGTGACCTGGAAGTACAGGCCCTGGGTGGCGTCGGAAGGCGCCTCGCGCACCAGCCGCTGCGCGATCGCGCGCCAGCCCGGCAGGTCGTGCGGGTTCGGGATGCGCAGCTCGTCCAGCGAGCGGGCCAGGCGCGCCATGTGCTCCTCGAAGCAGAACAGGCGGCCGGCGTAGACCGGCACCACCTCGTACACGCCGTCGCCGAAGATGAAGCCGCGGTCCAGCACGCTGACCCGCGCCTCCCGCAGCGGCAGGTAGTCGCCATTCAGGTGGCAGGGGGTGGAGGGCAGGGCGTCCGTGAGCGAAGGGGGCATGGCGGGATTATCCGGAAGGGCCGGCGCAGGCGGCCGGCGCCGCCCGCAGCGGCCGTCTGTCGCGTTGGCGTACTGCAACCTGACGGAATAGGACGGGTTTTTACTTATAATGAGAGGCTTTGTAGAATTCCGGCGAGACTGGGGCGGCCATTCGAATGACAACCAACGCCCCGGCTCCCGAGATCGACGCCGAAGCCTCCGATTTCATCAAGCCGCTGTCCGCCGAGGAGGCGCAGCGCTTGCGCGAGCAACATCCCGAATTGTCGCCCTGGTGGGTGATTGGCGCCCAGGTGGCGGCGGGAGTGGTCGTGGCGGCGGTGGCGTGGTTCTGGACGCACAGGCCGGTGGCGGCCGTGTCGGCTTTCTACGGAGCCATGGCAGTGGCTCTCCCGGCGGCGTTGTTCGTGCGGGGGGTGCGGCGAGCGAAGGACGTCGCGTCACAGTCCGCTGCCATGATGGGATTTGTGATCTGGGAGTCGATCAAGATCGCGCTCACCGTGGCCCTGCTGGCCGCGGCGCGCTGGCTGATCGAAGGCGTCCACTGGCTGGCCCTGCTGGCAGGCATGGTGGTTGCGCTGAAGATGTACTGGGTGGCGCTGGTGGTGCGGCCCCGTTTTTTGAACCGGATTTGACCGTTTAAGAGAAGAGATCGAGAAAGATGGCCGCCGAAGGACACGCCCCGACCGCCAGTGAATACATCGTTCACCACCTGCAGCATTGGCAGGTCGACTGGGGTTTCCATCCTGTCGTCCAGAAGGCCATCGTCGACTTCAACGTCCTGAATCTCGACTCCATCATCTACGCCGTGCTGCTCGGCGCCATCGGCTGCTTCGTGCTGTGGCTGGCGGCGCGCAAGGCCACCTCCGGCGTGCCGGGCCGCTTCCAGGCCGCGGTCGAGATCCTGGTCGAGATGGTCGACAACCAGGCCAAGGCCAACATCCACAACGCGCAGAGCCGCAAGTTCATCGCCCCGCTGGCGCTGACGGTGTTCGTCTGGGTGTTCCTGCTCAATGCCATGGACATGCTGCCGGTGGACCTGATTCCCTCGGCTTGGGCCTGGTTCCACGGCAGCGTGCTGGGCGGCGATCCGCACCACGCCTACATGCGCGTCGTGCCGACCGCCGACCTGTCCACCACGCTCGGCTTGGCCGTGGCCGTGCTGCTGCTGCGCTTCTGGTACAGCCTGAAGGTCAAGGGCGCCGGCGGCTGGGGCCACGAGCTGGTCACGGCACCCTTCGGCGCGCACCCCGTCCTGTGGCCGATCAACCTGCTGATGCAGTGCATCGAGTACCTGGCCAACACCGTGTCGCACGGCATGCGGCTGTTCGGCAACATGTATGCCGGCGAGCTGGTGTTCATGCTGATCGCCCTGATGGGCGGCGCCATGGCGCTGTCGCTGCCGGGCGTGCTGCTGCCGGTGGGCCACATCATCGCGGGCACCATCTGGACGCTGTTCCACATCCTGGTGATCACGCTGCAGGCCTTCATCTTCATGATGCTGTCGCTGATCTACCTGGGCCAGTCGCACAGCGCCCACTGAGGCGGCGCGCGTCCGGTTCCACCCCTTTCCCCTTCCCTTTTTCTCTCTCTTGCCTTTCAACTAAGGAGTCATCATGGCAAACGTTCTCGGTCTCGTCGCTCTGGCTTGCGGTCTCATCGTCGGTCTCGGCGCCATCGGCGCTTCGATCGGCATCGCGCTGATGGGCGGCAAGTTCCTCGAGTCCTCGGCCCGCCAGCCCGAACTCATGAACGACCTGCAGACCAAGATGTTCATTCTGGCCGGCCTGATCGATGCCGCCTTCCTGATCGGCGTGGCCATCGCCCTGCTGTTCGCCTTCGCCAACCCCTTCGTCGCTGCCGCCGGCGCCTGATCCCCTCCCGTCACACCGTCCCTAGAAAGGTGTTGCCGTGAGTATCAACGCGACCCTGTTCATTCAGGCCGTCGTCTTCCTGATTCTGGTGTGGTTCACGATGAAGTTCGTGTGGCCGCCGATCGCGAAGGCGCTGGATGAACGAGCCCAGAAGATCGCCGCGGGCCTGGCGGCCGCCGAGAAGGCCAAGGCCGAGCTCGCATCCGCCAACCAGCGCGTCGAGCAGGAGCTGCAGGCTTCGCGCAACGAGACCAGCAACCGCCTGGCCGATGCCGAGCGCCGCGCGCAGCAGATCGTCGAGGAAGCCAAGTCCCGCGCCACCGAGGAGGCCAACAAGATCGTGGCCGCCGCGCGCGAGGAAGCCGAGCAGCAGTCCGTGCGTGCCCGCGAGTCGCTGCGCGAGCAGGTGGCCGCGCTGGCCGTCAAGGGCGCCGAGCAGATCCTGCGCAAGGAAGTCGATGCCAACGTGCATGCCGACCTGCTCAACCGCCTGAAGACCGAGTTGTAAGAGGACGACGCGATGGCCGAACTCGCCACCATTGCCCGTCCGTACGCCGAGGCGCTGTTCAAGGCCTCCGCCGGCAACGCCGACGCGACGCTCGCCTGGCTCGAGCCGCTGGCCCAGGTGGCCGGCAGCGCGCAGCTGCAGGAGGCTGCGGCCAATCCCAAGCTGGCTTCCATGCAGGTCTACGACCTGATCGCCGGCCTGGTGCCGCAAGGCCTGCCGCAGGCCGGGCAGAACTTCCTGCACGCGGTGCTGGAGAACGGCCGCCTGGCGGCGCTGCCCGAGGTGGCGGCGCAGTTCCGCGCGCTGAAGAACGCTGCCAGCGGCGTGGCCGACGCCACCGTCTACAGCGCCTTCCCGATGGACGCCGCGGCCGTGGCCGAGGTCCAGGCCGTGCTGGAGAAGCGCTTCGGCCGCCGGCTGACCACCCATGTCGAGGTCGATCCCTCGCTCATCGGCGGCGTGCGCGCCGTGGTGGGCGACGAAGTGCTGGACACCTCCGTCAAGGCCCGGCTCGAACAAATGAAGGCGGCGCTCACCGCGTAAGCGCGGGCGGGTCGCCACACCGAAAGAAAGAAGGAAAGAGTCATGCAACTCAATCCCGCAGAGATTTCCGAACTGATCAAGAGCCGGATCGAGGGGCTGGGCGTCAGCGCCGACATCCGCAACGAGGGCACCGTCGTCTCGGTGACCGACGGCATCGTGCGCATCCACGGCCTGTCCGAGGCGATGCAGGGCGAAATGCTGGAGTTCCCGCCCACCCCCGGCGGCCAGCCGACCTACGGCCTGGCGCTGAACCTCGAGCGCGACTCGGTGGGCGCGGTGATCCTGGGCGAGTACGAGCACATCTCCGAAGGCGACACCGTCAAGTGCACGGGCCGCATCCTGGAAGTGCCGGTCGGCCCCGAGCTGATCGGCCGCGTGGTCAACGCCCTGGGCCAGCCGATCGACGGCAAGGGCCCGGTCAACGCCAAGCTGACGGACGTGATCGAGAAGGTCGCTCCCGGCGTGATCGCCCGCCAGTCCGTGGACCAGCCGATGCAGTCGGGCCTGAAGTCGATCGACTCCATGGTGCCGATCGGCCGCGGCCAGCGCGAGCTGATCATCGGCGATCGCCAGACCGGCAAGACCGCGGTGGCGATCGACACGATCATCAACCAGAAGGGTCAGAACATGACCTGCGTCTACGTCGCGATCGGCCAGAAGGCTTCGTCGATCAAGAACGTGGTGCGCTCGCTGGAGCAGGCCGGTGCGATGGACTACACCATCGTGGTCGCCGCTTCCGCCTCCGAGTCGGCCGCGATGCAGTACGTGTCGGCCTACGCCGGCTGCACGATGGGCGAGTACTTCCGCGACCGCGGCCAGGACGCCCTGATCATCTATGACGACCTGTCCAAGCAGGCCGTCGCCTACCGCCAGGTCTCGCTGCTGCTGCGCCGCCCGCCGGGCCGCGAAGCCTACCCCGGCGACGTGTTCTACCTGCACAGCCGCCTGCTGGAGCGTGCCGCCCGCGTGAACGCCGACTACGTCGAGGCCTTCACCAAGGGCGAGGTCAAGGGCAAGACCGGCTCGCTGACGGCGCTGCCGATCATCGAGACGCAGGCCGGCGACGTGTCCGCCTTCGTGCCGACCAACGTGATCTCGATCACCGACGGCCAGATCTTCCTGGAAACCAACCTGTTCAACGCCGGCATCCGCCCCGCCATCAACGCCGGCATCTCGGTGTCGCGCGTGGGCTCGGCGGCGCAGACCAAGGTCATCAAGGGCCTGTCCGGCGGCATCCGTACCGACCTGGCGCAGTACCGCGAGCTGGCCGCCTTCGCGCAGTTCGCCTCCGACCTCGACGAGGCGACCCGCAAGCAGCTGGACCGCGGCGCCCGCGTGACCGAGCTGCTCAAGCAGCCGCAGTACAGCCCGCTGCCCATCTCGCTGATGGCCGCCTCGCTGTTCGCGGTGAACAAGGGCTTCATGGACGACCTGGACGTCAAGAAGGTGCTGCCCTTCGAGCACGGCCTGCACCAGTTCCTCAAGACCAGCCACGGCGCGCTGCTCGACAAGATCGAGCAGGCCAAGGCCATGGACAAGGACGCCGAAGCCGAGCTGACCGCCGCCATCGCGGCGTTCAAGAAGTCCTTCGCCTGATGGCGGCCGGACCGAACCAGGCTTAAGGAGCATCGATGGCAGCCGGCAAGGAAATCCGCGGCAAGATCAAATCGGTGGAGAACACCAAGAAGATCACCAAGGCCATGGAAATGGTGGCCGCGTCGAAGATGCGCAAGGCGCAGGACCGCATGCGTGCGGCCCGTCCCTACAGCGAGAAGATCCGTTCCATCGCGGCCAACCTCGCGCAGGCCAACCCCGAGTACACCCACGCCTTCATGAAGACCAACGACGCCAAGGCGGCGGGCTTCATCGTGGTGACGACGGACAAGGGCCTGTGCGGCGGCATGAACACCAACCTGCTGCGCGCCGTGACGGCCAAGCTGCGCGAGCTGCAGCAGGCGGGCATGTCGGCCGACACGGTGGCGATCGGCAACAAGGGCTTCGGCTTTCTCAACCGCGTCGGCGCCCGCGTGGTGTCGCACGTCACCCAGCTGGGCGACACGCCGCACCTGGACAAGCTGATCGGCCCGGTGAAGGTGCTCTTCGACGCCTACGCCGAAGGCAAGATCAACGCGGTCTACCTCGGCTACACGCGCTTCGTGAACACGATGCGCCAGGAGTCGGTGGTCGAGCAGCTGCTGCCGCTGAAGGCCGAGTCGCTGCAGGACGAGAAGGGCCAGCACAGCTGGGACTACATCTACGAGCCGGACGCGCAGACCGTCATCGACGAGCTGCTGGTGCGCTACGTGGAGTCGCTGGTCTACCAGGCCGTGGCCGAGAACATGGCCTCCGAGCAGGCCGCGCGCATGGTGGCCATGAAGGCCGCCACCGACAACGCCGGCAACGTGATCAACGAGCTCAAGCTGGTCTACAACAAGACCCGCCAGGCCGGCATCACCACCGAGCTGTCCGAGATCGTGGCCGGTGCGGCCGCGGCCACGGGCAGCTGACGCGGCGCCACGGCACACGCAATCAAGACAAATTTACTGGAGCAGAGAATGGCTCAAGCAGAAGGCAAGATCGTTCAATGTATCGGCGCCGTGGTGGACGTGGAGTTCCCGCGCGACCAGATGCCCAAGGTGTATGACGCCCTGAAGTTCCAAGAGGGCGCCCTGACGCTCGAGGTGCAGCAGCAGCTGGGCGACGGCGTGGTGCGCACCATCGCGCTGGGCAGCTCGGACGGCCTGCGCCGCGGCATCACCGTCGTCAATACCGGCGCCCCCATCACCGTGCCGGTCGGCAAGGCCACGCTGGGCCGCATCATGGACGTGCTGGGCAACCCGATCGACGAGCGCGGCCCGGTCAGCCAGGAGCTGACGGCCTCGATCCACCGCAAGGCCCCGGCCTACGACGAGCTGTCGCCCTCCACCGAGCTGCTGGAGACCGGCATCAAGGTGATCGACCTGGTGTGCCCCTTCGCCAAGGGCGGCAAGGTGGGCCTGTTCGGCGGCGCCGGCGTCGGCAAGACCGTGAACATGATGGAGCTCATCAACAACATCGCCAAGGCGCACTCGGGCCTGTCGGTGTTCGCCGGCGTGGGCGAGCGCACCCGCGAGGGCAACGACTTCTACCACGAGATGTCGGACTCCAAGGTCGTCGTGCAGGAGAACCTGTCCGAGTCCAAGGTGGCCATGGTCTACGGCCAGATGAACGAGCCCCCGGGCAACCGCCTGCGCGTGGCGCTGACGGGCCTGACCATCGCCGAGTCCTTCCGCGACGAAGGCCGCGACGTGCTGTTCTTCGTGGACAACATCTACCGCTACACGCTGGCCGGCACGGAAGTGTCCGCGCTGCTGGGCCGCATGCCTTCCGCCGTGGGCTACCAGCCGACGCTGGCCGAGGAAATGGGCCGCCTGCAGGAGCGCATCACCTCCACCAAGGTCGGCTCGATCACCTCGATCCAGGCCGTGTACGTCCCGGCCGATGACTTGACCGACCCTTCGCCGGCCACGACCTTCGCCCACCTGGACTCCACCGTGGTGCTGAGCCGTGACATCGCCTCGCTGGGCATCTACCCCGCCGTGGACCCGCTGGATTCGACCAGCCGCCAGCTCGACCCGAACGTCGTCGGCGAGGAGCACTACTCCGTCGCCCGCGCCGTGCAGGGCACGCTGCAGCGCTACAAGGAACTGCGCGACATCATCGCCATCCTGGGCATGGACGAGCTGGCGCCGGAAGACAAGCTGGCCGTGGCCCGCGCCCGGAAGATCCAGCGCTTCCTGTCGCAGCCCTTCCACGTGGCCGAGGTGTTCACCGGCTCGCCCGGCAAGTACGTGCCGCTGGCCGAGACCATCCGCGGCTTCAAGATGATCACCAACGGCGAGTGCGACCACCTGCCCGAGCAGGCCTTCTACATGGTCGGCACCATCGACGAAGCCTTCGAGAAGGCCAAGAAGGTCGCCTGACAAGAGGCTGCGAGCACATGGCACACACCATTCACGTCGACGTCGTCAGCGCCGAGGAGTCCATCTTCTCGGGCGAGGCGAAGTTCGTCGCGCTGCCCGGTGAAGCCGGCGAGCTCGGCATCTACCCGCGCCACACCCCGCTGATCACCCGCATCCGTCCCGGCGCCGTGCGCATCGAGACGGCCGAGGGCGGCGAGGAGTTCGTGTTCGTGGCCGGCGGCATCCTGGAGGTGCAGCCGAACTGCGTCACGGTGCTCTCCGACACCGCCATCCGCGGCAAGGACCTGGACGACGAGAAGGCCAACGTCGCCAAGAAGGCGGCCGAGGAAGCGCTGAAGAACGCCAAGAGCGACATCGACATCGCGATGGCGCAGTCCGAGCTGGCCGTGATGGCGGCGCAGATCGCCGCGCTGCGCAAGTACCGCCAAAAGAAGTGAGCCGCCGCCGGGGCCTGCCGCCTCCGGCGCTTCGACTCCCGCCAAGAGCCGCCTTCGGGCGGCTTTTCTTTTGCCCGCTCGCTTGCATTCGTGCGCAACTTCAGCTCATATTGGGCCGAAGTTAAATCTTGCCCGGCCGAAGCGCGCTCCCTACGATTCGCCCACTTCGCGCGGCGCGGATGCGCCAGGCGCCTGGCCCGCCGGCAGGGCGACCGACGCGGAGCACACGAATGCACGGAGACACACGCTTGGCACCCTGGAACGGCCTGTCCGCGCCCGAGATGCAGCTGCTGCAGACCACCTTCTGGTCGGCCGGCGGCTCGCGCCACGGCATGGCGGCGCGCCTGGGCTTCTCGCGCAGCAAGGCCAACTCGCTGATCGCCGGGCTGCTGGACCAGGGCCTGCTGACCGAGGCCGGCCCGCGCGAATCGACCGGCGGACGGCGTGCCGAGCACCTGCGCCTGCATGCCGACCTGGGCCTGCTGCTGGCGGTGGACATCGGCGCCACCAGCCTCGACGTGGCGGTGCTCCAGCCCGACCTCACCGTGCTGGCCCACGCCGCCGAGCCGGCCGACGTGCGCAAGGGCCCCGGCGTGGTGCTGGCGCGCGTGCGCGAGCTGATGCGTGGGCTGCTGCAGCGCTGCGGCGCGCAGCCGGCCCAGGTGCTGGGCATCGGCATCGGCGTGCCGGGGCCGGTGGACTTCGACAGCGGCCAATTGGTCAATCCGCCGCTGATGCCCGGCTGGGACGGCTTCTCGATCCGCGACGACCTGCGCGAGGAATACGGCGCCCCGGTGTTCGTCGACAACGACGTCAACCTGATGGCGCTGGGCGAGCTGTGGCGCCTGCAGCGGCAGCTGCCCAACTTCCTGGTCATCAAGGTCGGCACCGGCATCGGCTGCGGCATCGTCTGCCACGGCGAGGTGTACCGCGGCGCGGCCGGCTCAGCGGGCGACGTCGGCCACATCTGCGTGGACCACGACGGCCCGCGCTGCCACTGCGGCAACGTCGGCTGCGTGGAGGCCATGGCCGCCGGCCCGGCCATCGTGCGCATGGCCGTGGCGGCCGCCGAGGCCGGTGAAAGCCCGCTGCTGGCCGAGCACCTGCGCACCCACGGCCGCATCGACGCGGTGGACGTGGGCCATGCCATGCGCGCGGGCGACGTGGCAGCCAACGGCATCATCCAGCAGGCCGGCACGCTCATCGGCCAGATGCTGGCCTCCGTGGTGAACTTCTTCAACCCGTCGCACGTGTTCATCGGCGGCGGGCTCACGCACATCGGCCCGCTGTTCCTGGCGGCCGTGCGGCAGAGCGTCTACCAGCGCTCGCTGGCGCTGTCGACGCGGCACCTGGAGATCCAGTACACGCCGCTCGGCGCGCAGGGCGGCGTCATCGGCGCGGGCGTGCTGGCGATGCACGAGTCGCTGAAGGTGGGGAGGGCGCTCGCATGACCACCCAAGGCGTCGCCGTCGCGTTCGACAACGTGGTCAAGGCCTTCGGCCCGGTGCAGGTGCTGCACGGCGTGAGCTTCGACCTCGCGCCCGGCCGCGTCTACGGCCTGCTGGGCGAGAACGGCGCCGGCAAGTCCACGCTGATGAAGATCCTGGCCGGCTACGAAGCGCTGACCGGCGGCGAGCTGCGCGTCAACGGCCAGCCGCAGCAGTTCCGCAGCTCGCGCGAGGCCGAGGCGCTGGGCATCGTGCTGATCCACCAGGAGTTCAACCTGGCGGAAGACCTGAGCGTGGCCGACAACATCTTCCTCGGCCACGAGAAGCGCAAGGGCCTGTTCCTCGACGACCGCGCGATGCGCGCAGAAGCCGCCGCCGCGCTGGCGCAGGTCGGCCTGGCGGTGGACCCGGCCACCAAGGTGCGCCGCCTGATCGTGGCCGAGAAGCAGCTGGTCGAGATCGCCAAGGCCACGGCTCGCCACGCGCGCCTGCTGATCATGGACGAGCCCACCGCCACGCTCACGCCCGGCGAGACCGAGCGCCTGTTCGGCCTGATCGCCCAGCTGCGCGCCGAGGGCGTGACCATCGTCTACATCTCGCACAAGCTCGACGAGGTGGAGCGCGTGACCGACGAGGTGATCGTGATGCGCGACGGCCGCTTCGTCGCCCGCGCGCCCACGCCCGAGCTGACGCGCCACCAGATGGCCAACCTGATGGTCGGCCGCGAGATCGCCGACCTGTACCCGCCGCGCGACCCGATGCCCACCGGTGGCGTACCGGCGCTGCGCGTGCGCGGCTTCAGCGTGCCCGGCTGGGCGCAGGGCATCGACTTCGAGGTGCGGCCGGGCGAGATCCTCGGCTTTGCCGGCCTGGTCGGCGCGGGCCGCACCGAGCTGTTCGAGGGCCTGCTCGGCCTGCGCCCGGCCAGCGGCACCGTCGAGTTGCAGGGCCAGGCCGTGCGCCTGCGCTCGCCGCGCCACGCGGCCCACCACGGCCTGACCTACCTGAGCGAGGACCGCAAAGGCAAGGGCCTGCACGTGGCCTTCGGCCTGCGCGAGAACCTGACGCTGATGGCGCTGGAGCAGTACGCCCGCCCGTGGCTGCGGCCCGAGGCCGAGCGCGCCGCGCTGGCCACCGCCGTCAAGGACTACGGCATCCGCGCCGGCTCGCTGGAGGTCAAGGCCGCGTCGCTCTCGGGCGGCAACCAGCAGAAGCTGGCGCTGGCCAAGGTGCTGCAGCCGCGGCCGAAGGTGGTGGTGCTCGACGAGCCCACGCGCGGCGTCGACGTGGGCGCCAAGCGCGACATCTATTTCCTCATCCAGCGCCTGGCCCGCGAGGGCCTGGCCGTCATCGTCATCTCGTCGGAGCTGATGGAACTCATCGGCCTGGCCCACCGCGTCGCCGTGATGCGCGCCGGCCGGCTGGAGGCCACGCTGCCCGGCGAAGGATTGACTGAAGAAGCCCTCATCGCCCATGCCACGGGAACCGCTCATGTCCCAGCCTGACATTCCACAGAACGCCGCGGCCGAAGGCGCGCAGCACCGCGCGGAGACCGCGCCGCGCTGGACCGAGCGCCTGCACGGCCTGGGCCCCGTGATCGGCCTGGTGCTGCTGTGCATCGCCGGCAGCGCGCTCAACAGCGACTTCGCCACGCTCGACAACCTGATGAACGTGCTCACCCGCACCGCCTTCATCGGCATCATCGCGGTGGGCATGTGCTTCGTCATCATCTCCGGCGGCATCGACCTGTCGGTGGGCTCAATGGCGGCGCTGATCGCCGGCTGCGTGATCCTGTTCATCAACTGGGCCGGGCCGGCGACGGGCTCGCCGTTGCTGGCGGTGGTGCTGGGCGCGGGCCTGGCGGTGCTGCTGGGCGCGCTCTTCGGGCTGGCGCACGGCCTGCTCATCACGCGCGGGCGCATCGAGCCCTTCATCGTCACGCTGGGCACGCTGGGCATCTTCCGCGCCTACCTCACCTACTTCGCCAACGGCGGCGCGATCACGCTCGACAACGACCTGTCGGACCTGTACGCGCCGGTCTACTACGCGAGCCTGCTGGGCATTCCGGTGCCGGTGTGGGTCTTCCTGCTGGTGGCGGTGGCGGGCGCCGTGATCCTCAACCGCACCGCCTACGGCCGCTACGTGCAGGCCATCGGCTCCAACGAGCAGGTGGCCCGCTACGCCGCGGTGGACGTGAACTTCGTCAAGACGCTGACCTACGTGCTGCTGGGCGTGTGCGTGGGCATCGCCACGCTGCTGTACGTGCCGCGCCTGGGCTCGGCTTCGCCCACCACGGGCCTGCTGTGGGAGCTGGAGGCCATCGCCGCGGTGATCGTCGGCGGCACCGCGCTCAAGGGCGGTGCGGGCAGCATCACCGGCACGGTGGTCGGCGCGATCCTGCTGTCGGTCATCAGCAACATCCTCAACCTCACCAGCATCATCAGCGTGTACCTCAACGCGGCGGTGCAGGGCTTCGTGATCATCGTGGTGGCCTTCCTGCAAAGAGGGCGCCGATGAGTTTTCCGTCTGTCACTCACCACCAAGGAGACATCCGCATGAGCTTCATCACCCGTCGCATCGCCCTCACGGCCGTCGCCGCCGCCGCGCTCGCCAGCGTGCCCGCGCTGGCCGCCGAGAAAGTGAACCTGGGCGTGTCCATCCCGGCCGCCACGCACAGCTTCATGGGCGGCATCAACTACTGGGCCAACCAGGCCAAGAAGGACCTGGAGAAGCAGAACAAGGACCTGAAGATCACCATCAAGACGGCCGCCAACGCGCAGGAGCAGGCCAACCAGCTGCAGGACTTCAGCACCGTCACCAAGATCAACGCGCTGGTGGTCTTCCCCTTCGAGTCGGCGGCGCTGACCAAGCCGGTGGCGCAGGTCAAGGCCAAGGGCGCCTACGTCACGGTGGTCGACCGGGGCCTGACCGACACCAGCGCGCAGGACGCCTACGTGGCCGGCGACAACACCGCCTTCGGCAAGATCCCGGCCGAGTACATCGCCAAGCAACTGAACGGCAAAGGCAACATCGTCGCGCTGCGCGGCATCGCCACCACGCTGGACAACGAGCGCATGGACGCCTTCAACAGCGTGCTGAAGAACCACCCCGACATCAAGCTGCTGGACGCCAAGTACGCCAACTGGAACCGCGACGACGCCTTCAAGGTCACGCAGGACTACCTGACGCGCTTCAAGGAGATCGACGCCATCTGGGCGGCCGACGACGACATGGCGGTGGGCGTGCTCAAGGCCATCGAGCAGGCCAAGCGCAAGGACATCAAGATCGTCTTCGGCGGCGCCGGCGCCAAGGGCATGGTCAAGACCATCATCGACGGCAAGGACCCGCGCATCCAGGCCGACGTGAGCTATTCGCCCAAGTTCATCTACGACGCCATCAAGCTCACCGCCGAGGCGCGGCTGAAGGGCGAGAAGCTGCCGGCCACCACCATCATCCCCTCGGTGCTCATCACCAAGGACAACGCCAAGGACTTCTACCACCCGGACTCGCCGTTCTGAGCGGCGCCGGGCTCCAGCGCCCGCGGGACGGGCGCTGGAAGCCAATGAACCGCCTTTTCCCAGGAGCCGCCATGACCGTCCATCACGCCGTCATCCCCTGCCTGCGCTACCGCGACGCGCCGGCCGCCATCGACTTCCTGTGCCGCGCCTTCGGCTTCGTGCGCCACGCCGTCTACGCCGACGAAAAGGACCCGCGCGTCGTCTTCCATGCCGAGCTGGTCTTCCACGGGCAGATGGTGATGCTCGGCTCCGACGCGCCAGGGCCGATGCGGGAGCGCTTCGGCTGGCGCACGCCGGCCGAGCTGGGCGGCATCACCGGCTGCATCTACATGGTCGTCGACGACGCCGACGACCATGCCGCCACGGCCCGCGCGGCCGGCGCCGAGATCGTCGACGGGCCCAAGGACAACGAGGGCTACCCCGGCCGCGGCTACATGGCCCGCGATCCGGACGGCCACCTGTGGAGCTTCGGCACCTACGACCCCTTCGCGCCGCAGGGATGAGCGGCAGGAAGAAAACCAACCAAAGGACCCCGGCCATGCCACGCCCCGTCACCCTCTTCACCGGCCAGTGGGCCGACCTGCCGCTGGCCGAGCTGGCGCCGCTGGCGCGGCGCATGGGCTACGACGGGCTGGAGCTGGCCTGCTGGGGCGACCACTTCGACGTGCAGCAGGCGCTCGCCTCCGACCGCTACGTCGAGGACAAATGGGCGCTGCTGCGCGAGCACGGCCTGACCTGCCTGGCCATCGGCAACCACCTGGTCGGGCAGGCCGTGTGCGACCTGATCGACGAGCGCCACCGCGCCATCCTGCCGCCGCAGGTGTGGGGCGACGGCGATCCCGAGGGCGTGCGCCAGCGCGCCGCGCGCGAGCTGGCCGACACGGCCATCGCCGCCGCCAAGTTCGGCGTGAAGACGGTCACCGGCTTCACCGGCTCGTCGATCTGGCACGCGACCTACGCCTTCCCGCCCACCTCGCAGGCCTACTGGGACGCGGGCTTCGCCGACTTCGGCCGGCGCTTCGGGCCGATCCTCGACACCTTCGAGCAGCAGGATGTGAACTTCGCGCTCGAGGTGCACCCGACCGAGATCGCCTTCGACATCGCCTCGGCCGAGCGCGCCATCGAGGCGGTGGGCGGGCACCGCCGCTTCGGCTTCAACTTCGATCCCAGCCACCTGGCCTACCAGGGCGTGGACTACGTGCGCTTCATCCGCCGCTTTGCCGACCGCATCTACAACGCCCACATGAAGGACGTGTGGTGGGGCAGGGGCGACGGCACGGTGGGCGTGTTCGGCGGCCACACCAGCTTCGGCGACGCACGGCGCTTCTGGGACTTCCGCAGCGTCGGGCGCGGCATGGTGGACTTCGAGGCCATCATCGTCGCGCTCAACGACATCGGCTATGCCGGGCCGCTCTCGGTGGAATGGGAGGACAGCCGCATGGACCGCGTGCACGGCGCCACGGAGAGCGCGGCCTTCTGCCGCCGGCTGGACTTCCCTGCGGCCGCAGGCGCTTTCGACGCCGCATTCGACAAGGCCGCGCAAGGCGGCATGGCCGGCACATGAGGAAGCTGCGCTACGCGATGGTCGGCGGCGGCCAGGGCGCCTTCATCGGCGCCGTGCACCGCAAGGCGCTGGCGCTGGACGGGCAGGCCGAGCTGGTGGCCGGCGCGCTGGCCTCCACGCCCGAGCGGGCCCATGCCTCGGGCCGCGAACTGGGCCTGGCCGACGACCGCAACCATGCCGACTGGCAGGCGCTGCTCGATGACGAACTCAAGCGCCCCGCCGGCGAACGCATCGACTTCGTCTCCATCGTCACGCCCAACCACCTGCACTACCCGGTGGCCAAGGCCTTCGCCGAGGCCGGCCTCCACGTCGTGTGCGACAAGCCGCTGGTGCACACCAGCGCGCAGGCGGCCGAGCTGGCGCGCATCGTCGAGCGCAGCGGCAGCGTGTTCGGCGTCACCTACAACTACGGCGGCTACCCGATGGTGCGCGAGGCGCGCGCGCTGGTGAAGAGCGGCGCCATCGGCGAGATCCGCAAGGTCGTCGTCGAGTACCACCAGGGCTGGCTGGCGACGAAGCTGGAAGAAGGCGGCGACAACAAGCAGGCCGCATGGCGCACCGATCCGGCCCGCAGCGGCGCGGCCGGGGCGCTGGGCGACATCGGCTCGCACGCCGAGAACCTGGTGGCCACCGTCACCGGCCTGGAGATCGAGCGCCTGTGCGCCGACCTCGGCACCTTCGTGCCCGGCCGCCGGCTGGACGACGACGCCAGCCTGCTGCTGCGCTTTCGCGGCGACGCGCGCGGCGTGCTGGTGGCCTCGCAGATCGCCGCAGGCTGCGAGAACGGCCTGCGCCTGCGCGTGTTCGGCACCACCGGCACGCTCGACTGGCGGCAGGAGGAGCCCAACACGCTGCTGCACGCGCCGCTGGACGGCCCTCCGCGCTTGCTCACGCGCGGCTCGCCGTGGCTCAGCGCATCGGCGCGCGCGGCGACGCGGCTGCCGGCGGGCCACCCGGAAGGCTTCATCGAGGCCTTCGCCAACGTGTACCTCGGCGTGATCGCGCACATCCGCGCGCTGCAGCAGGGCACGGCGCCCGATCCGCTGCTGGCCGACTACCCGACGCTGGCCGACGGCGCGCGCGGCGTGCGCTTCATCGAGAAAGCATTGGAAAGCGCCGCCAGCGTACAGAAGTGGACCGATTTCTAGGCTAGCGTCAGGGGACCTATGTTCCTCGGCATCGACCTCGGCACCTCCGGCCTCAAGGCCATCGTGCTCGACCGCGCGCAGCGCGTGCTGGCCAGCGCCTCGGCCCCGCTCACGGTGCAGCAGCCGCAGCCGCTGTGGCGCGAGCAGGCGCCGGCCGACTGGTGGCAGGCCTGCGAGACGGCCTTGGACGCGGTGCTGGCGCAGGTGGACCCGCAGCGCATCGAGGCGGTCGGCCTCTCGGGCCAGATGCACGGCGCCACGCTGCTCGACGCGCGCGGCGAGGTGCTGCGCCCCGCCATCCTGTGGAACGACGGCCGCGCCTGGCGCGAGTGCGCCGAGCTGGAGGCGGCCGTGCCCGCCGCGCGCGGGATCACCGGCAACCTGATGATGCCGGGCTTCACCGCGCCCAAGCTGGCGTGGCTGCGGCGGCACGAGCCGGCGGTGTTCGACCGCGTGGCCCATGTGCTGCTGCCCAAGGACTGGCTGCGCCTGCGCCTGGCGGGCGAGTTCGCCACCGACCTCTCGGACGCGGCCGGCATGCTGTGGCTGGACGTGGCGCGCCGCGACTGGAGCGACGAGCTGCTGGCCGCCACCGGCCTTTCTCGCGCGCAGATGCCGCGGCTGCACGAAGGCCCGGAGGTGACCGGCCGGCTGCGCGAGGACATCGCCCGCCGCTTCGGCCTGCAGCGCATCCCCGTGGTGGCCGGCGGCGGCGATAACGCGGCCGGTGCGGTCGGCGTCGGCGTGGTGCGGGCCGGGCAGGCGATGCTGTCGCTGGGCACCTCGGGCGTGTGCTTCGCGGCCACCGACCGCTTCCTCGCCAACCCGGCGCAGGCGGTGCACAGCTTCTGCCACGCGCTGCCGGCCACCTGGCACCTGATGTCGGTGATGCTTTCGGCCGCGGCCTGCCTGGACTTCAGCGCGCGGCTGGTCGGCGCCGAGGTGCCGCAGTTGCTGGCCGAGGCCGAGGCGCGCGGCCTGCACGACGCGACGCCGCTCTTCCTGCCCTACCTGAACGGCGAGCGCACGCCGCACAACAACCCGGCGGCGCAGGGTGTGTTCTTCGGGCTGACGGCGGGCACGGACCGGGCGGACCTGTTCAACGCCACGCTGGAAGGCGTGGGCCACGGGCTGGCGCAGGGCATCGACGCGCTGGCCGAGGCCGGCGCGGATTTCGGCGCCGGCATCACGCTGATCGGCGGCGGGTCGCGCAGCGCGTACTGGGCGCAGATGCTGGCCGATCTCTCCGGCCGCACGCTGCTGCGCCGCGCCGGCGGCGAGGTCGGGCCGGCGCTGGGCGCCGCGCGCCTGGCCTGGATGGGCCGCGACGGCGCCGGCGCAGAAGAAGCCTGTCCCGAGCCGGCGCTGGTCGCCACCCACGCGCCCGACCCCGCGCGCCATGCCGGCCTGCGCGAGCGCGGCGCGCGCTTCGCCGCGCTGTACCGCAGCCTGGCGCCCTGCTTCCCGGCGGCGGCCTAGGGCGAACAGGCTATTGGCGGGCACGCGGCAAGGCCGGTACAACCGGCCCGTCCCTGCGTCCAGAGGAGTCCTGCCCGATGCGATCGATGTCGTCCTCATTCCCCGGCCTGTGCCTGGCCGCCGTGCTGTGTTCCGCTGCCGCCGGCGCCTCGGCCGGCCCCACCTTCCCCGAGCGCAAGCCGGGGCTGTGGGAGATGCGCACCAACGCCGAGGGGCCGAAGAAGGACAAGGAGCTGGTCGTCACCCAGTGCGCCGACGCCGCCACCGACAAGGCGCTGCAGGAATACGGCCTCTCGCAGCCCAAGATGAACCGCAAGTTCTGCAAGGAAGAGATGCGCAACGAGGCCGGCAAGATGCTGGTGCACACCGAGGTCTGCAAACAGAGCGAGACCACCATGACGCGCCGCATCGTCATCTCCGGCGACTTCAACAGCGCCTACCGCGTGCAGTCGCACACCACCTACGAGCCGACGCCCAAGGCCGCGCCGCCCAAGGACGACATGGTGGCCGAGATGCGCTGGCTGGGCGCCTGCCCGGCCGACATGAAGCCGGGCGACATCGCCATGCCCGGCAGCATGAAGGTGAACATCAGGGACCTCACCGCCATGGGCAGCATGGCCGGCAGGATCATGCGCACCGGCCCGGAATCCCGCCCCGGCGAGATGACGCTGCCCGACGGCACCAAGGTCGACATGGAGGCGATGAAGCGCATGGCCGCCGAGATGCAGAAGCGCATGCCTGCCGCCGCCTCCGGCAAGTAGCCGGCGGCCCCGGGGCGGGGCCGCACGCGGCACACGTCAACCCATCAGGCTGACGTGTGCCGCCACCACGCGCCAGCCTTCGGCCAGGCGCACCCAGCTCTGGCTCTGGCGCCCGATGCGTTCGCTGCCCGCCCGGCGGAACTCGATGTTCGCCACCGCGAAGTCGCGGCCAAAGGTGGTGATGGCGCGGGCCGTCACCTCGCGTGCCAGGTTGTTCGACGGCCGGCCCTGGCGGAAGGCCCGGATCGCCTCGTAGCCGTACAGGTTCTCGCCCGCGCCGTAGCGCAGCGTGCGCACCGAGTTCCAGAACAGGCGGTCCAGCACCGGCACGTCGTTGCTCACCAGCGCCTGCTCGTACTCGTCGAACACGGCGTTCACCTCGGCCAGCACCTCGGGCAGGTCGATGTCGTTCGGGGCGATGCTCATCAGCGGCCTCCCCAGTGGACGAAGCGCCGCTCGGCGACGAGAAAGACCAGGTTCATCACGTAGCCCAGCAGCCCGGCCGCGAAGATCGAGGCGTACATGTCGGGCATGTCGAAGATGGTCTGCGCATTCATGATGCGCTGGCCCAGCCCGTCGGTCGAGCCGATGAACATCTCCGCCACGATCACGATCACCAGCGCGATCGACACGCCCGAGCGCATGCCCACGAAGACCTGCGGCATCGATTCGAGCAGCGTCACGTCGGTCAGCACCCGCCAGCCCGGCGCGCCCATCACCCGCGCGGCCAGCTGGCGCTGCTTGCGCGCGCTCATCACGCCGTAGGCCACGTTGAACAGGATGGCCAGCGCGGCGCCGAAGGCGGCCACCGCGATCTTGGTCTTCTCGCCCACGCCGAACAGCACGAGGAAGAGCGGGAACATCGCCGACGCCGGCGTGGAGCGGAAGAAGTCGATCGCGAACTCGATGGACTCGTAGATGCGGCTGTTGGAGCCCAGCACGATGCCCAGCGGCACCGCGATCGCCAGCGCGATGCCGAAGGACACCAGCGTGCGCACGATGGTCTTCTGGAAGTCGCCCCACAGCGTGCCTTCGGCGATGCCGCGGGCGAAGGCCTGCATCGCCTCCAGCGGCGATGGCAGCAGCACCGGGTCGACCGCCTTGATCGCATGCACGAATCCCCACAGGCCCACCAGCACGGCGATGCCCACCAGCGGCCGTGCGCGCGAGGCCCAGCGCGCGGCCGTCATTTGCGCACCTCCCGCTGGAAGATCTCCAGGGCCCGGGTCTTCACGTCGATGAACAGCGGCGCCACCGTGGTGGCCGCGGTGCGCGGGCGCGGCGCGTCGAAGGGCAGGTTGTCGGCCACGCGCGTGGGCCGCTTGGTCAGCAGCAGCACGTGGTCGGCCAGCAGCACCGCCTCGTCCAGGTCGTGCGAGACCAGCATGGTGGTCACCTTGCGCTCCACCAGCACCTTCTGCAGCCTTTCGCGCAGGAACATCACCATCTCGTAGTCCAGCGCCGAGAAAGGCTCGTCCAGGAAAAGCACTTCCGGGTCCACCACCAGCGCACGCATGATCGACACCAGCTGCTGCTGGCCGCCCGACATCTGGTAGGGGTAGCGGGACAGGTCCAGCTTGACGTCGAAGGACTGCATCAGCCGGTCCATCTTCTCCTCGCGCTCGCCCTTGCCGATGCCCAGGTACTGCAGCGGGTAGCGGATGTTGTCGATGGCGCGCATCCAGGGGAAGACCGCCTCCCGGTAGTTCTGGAAGACATAGCCGATGCGCGTCTCGCGCGCAGTCTTGCCCTCGAACAGGATCTGGCCGCCGTCGTAGGGCAGGATGCCCGAGATCATGTTGATCAGCGTGCTCTTGCCGCAGCCGTTGGGGCCGAAGACCGAGGTGATCCTGCCGTGCGGGATGTCCAGGTCGAAGTCCTCGTACACCGCCGCGTCGCCGAAGCGCTTGGTCAGCCCGCGGATGGTGATGTGCGTGCCGGCCGGATACCAGCGGTGCGACGCGGCGGCGGCGGGCGCGCCGGCGGCGCCGAGGGGAAGGTGTTCTGCCACGGCGCGCATCAGAGGGCCTTGACCAGCGACTTGCCGTCGACCTTGTCCTTGACCACGCCCAGCTCGTTGCCGATGTCGAGGAACTTCTGGAAATCCGCCACGTCGGCGGGCGTGAGCGCGCCGGTCATCACGATGCGCGGCAGCGGCACGGTGGCGGCCAGCTCGGGCGGCACCTTCATGCCCTGCACCAGGTAGCCGCGCGTGCTGGAGTCTTCCTGCGCCGCCTTCACGCCGCGCGCCCAGACGGCGGCGAAGCGCTTCGCCACCTCGGGCCGTTCCTTCAGGAGGCGGTCCGACAGCACCGCGCCGGCAGCGAAGGCCGAGGCGTCCTTGCGCCCCAGCAGGTAGGTGGCGATCACGCCGGTCTCGACGCGGCGGCCGACCTTCTGCGCGACCATGATGGTGGCGGCCGGCTCGAGCGTGTAGCCGCCGTCGAAGTTGCCCGACTGCAGGGCGCCCACGTGCACGCCGATCTGCTGCTCCTGGATGCTGAAGTCCTTGCCTTCGACCAGTCCCACCTTCCTGAGCACCGCGCGCGCCGCGCCGATGTTGGCCGGGCCGGGGGCGGAGAAAAGCCTGAAGCCGTTGCGGAAATCCTTGAGCGACTTCGCCGGGCTGGACGCCTTGACCACGAACTGCTCGATCACGTGCTGGCTGTTCTGGCCGTTCAGCGAGATGTACTTGAGCGTGCCGGGCCGGCGCGATTCCATGTTGGCGCCTTCCAGCGTCACCAGGTTGGCCGCGCCGTCGATGCCGCCGGCCACGATGGCCTGCACCGTCAGCGGGTGGCTGGTCATGGGCACTTCCTCGACGTCGAGGCCGGCCTCCTTGAACCAGCCGCGGTTCTGCGCGATGTAGAAGGGCAGCGCCGCGCTGGACGGGAAGACGCCGAACTTCACCGTGTCGGCGGCGTGCGCAGCGGCGAAGGGCAGGGCCAGGGCCAGCGCGGCGGTGGCGCGGGCGGCGAGGCGCAGGAAGGTGGAGCGGTGCATGGCGGGTTCTCCTGGGGGGTCAGAGGCTGAAGGCGGGATAGCGGGAAGGGTCGAAGAAGGACTGGCCGGCGCGGTAGGCGCGGCCGGGCGACAGGTCCGGCGGCGCGCCGGGCTCGACGGCGCCCTCGAAGCTCAGTTCGAGCTGCACGCCGCTGGGGTCGTAGACGAACAGCTGCCACAGCGTGGTGCCGGGCACCAGGAACTCGCGCCAGTCCAGGCCGGCGGTGCGGAATCGCCCGACATAGGCGTGGTAGCCGCTGCAGGCCAGCGAGACGTGGTCGATGGCTGCCGTGCCGCGCGGCACGGCAGCGCCGTCGCCCAGGGCCGGTCCGCCGGCATAGACGTGGACGATCGCCTGCCCGCCGGGCTGCCCGCAGGCCAGCCAGGCGCCCGGGTAGCCGAAGTCCGGCCGCGGCACCTCGCGCAGGCCGATCACGCCGGTCCAGAAGGCGCGGGTGGCGCCCAGGTCGGCGGTCTTGATGGCCAGGTGGAACAGGCCGTGGGTCAGCGCGGCACTCATGCGGCGGCCTTCTGCGGCGCGTCCAGCGCCACGTCGCGGAACAGGGCCGACAACTCGCGCAGGAAGGGCGCCTCGGTCTTCCAGCGCGTGCCGGCCACCGGATCGGCGCCGGCCAGCATGGTGTCGGTGGCGCGCACCGAGAGGTCCATCGCGAAGCGGATGCGTGCGCCGCGCGCGGCGTCGATGCACTCGAGCCAGCCGCGCACGGCGCCCCGGCCGGCGCGGGATTCGCGCTCGATGATCAGGGCCGCCGCGCAGGCGTCCTCCATCGCCTGCGTGGCGCCCTGGCCCAGCGTGGGCGCCATGCCGTGCGCGCTGTCGCCCAGGTAGAGCACGCCGGCGCCGGGCTCGGCGAACAGCACGTCCGACTCCTGCATGCGCGCCCAGTGCGCATCGGCCAGGTGGGCGCACATCGCGTCCAGCAGCCAGCGCACCTGCGGGCTGGGCGCGCCGCCGGCGGGCTGGTAGGTGGCGCGCATCACCGCCTCGGTCTTCCAGGCGTCGCGCACCGGCTCGCCGGGCTGCACCGGATAGGTGGCGGCGATGTAGACATGCGCCGGCGGCACCCGGAAGGCCAGCAGCCGGTGCGGGCCGCTGAACCACTGGCCGTAGTCGTCGACCAGGCCGCCGCTGGTGTCCGGCACCAGCGTGCGCAGGATGGCCACGCCGATGTGACGCGGCTGCGGCAGGCCCGAGAAGGCGGCGCGCGTGGCCGAATAGCGGCCGTCGGCGCCCACCAGCAGGTCGATGTCGTCGAGGGTGTGCACGGCGCCGTCCTGCTCATAGCGCACGCAGGTCTTGCCGGCGCGGGCGCCGGGGCCGATGGACTCGATGCGGCAGCTGTAGCGGATGGCGTCGCCGGCGCCCTCGCGCAGCACGCGGTACAGCTCCGACCAGCGGATGCGGATGCCGGGGTTGTCGGCCACCTCGGCCAGCGGCAGGTCCATCAGCACCGTGCCGTCGGTGAGCGATACCTGCCAGTGCCGCCAGGGCAGGCTGGCCGCCTCCACCCGGGCGGCGAGTTCGGCGTCCGCCAGGCGCAGCGCCTTGATGGCGTTGGGGCCGACGTTCAGGCCGGTGCCGGCCTCGGCATGGTCGCCGGGGCCGACGCGCTCCAGGCAGTGCAGTTCCACGCCGGGCAGGCGGGCCAGGCGGCGGGCCAGGATGGCACCGGCCACGCCGGCGCCGATGATCACGATCTTCATGCGGGTGCGTCTTCTTTCCGAGGGGGAGTGAGGGCGGGCCAGCGCCACGGCTGGTCCTGCCGGCTTTCGAAGGCCAGGCCCAGCGCGCACAGCAGCGCATCGCTGCCCGCGGGGCCGACCAGCTGCAGGCCGACCGGCAGGCCGTCGTCCGCGGGCCGGGCCGGCAGTGCCAGCGCCGGCAGGCCGGCACCGTTGGCGAAGGCGGTGAACACGGCGTGGCCGCGGCCGTCCACCGGCCGGCCGTCGATGCAGGGCGGATGGCTCTCGGTGGCTGGCCAGGGCATGGCGGCGCAGCTGGGCGTGAGCACCAGGTCGTGCCGCGCGAACACGCGCGCCATCGCGGCCCGCAGCGCACGCTGCCGTGCCTGCGCCTCGAACAGTTCGACGGCGCTGCGTGCGCGGCCGGCGGCCAGCACCTGCGCCAGGGCGGGTGTCATCTGCACCTGCGCGTCGGCGCGGCCGGCCAGCACGGCGGCCAGGCCGGTGCCGCTGAGGACGGGCCAGGCATGACGGTTGAAATCTTCCACCTCGGGCGGCGCTTCGGCCACCTCGACGCGGTGGCCCAGGGCGCGCAGCAGCCCGGCGGCCTCGTCGACGCGCGCGGCGATGGCGGCGTCCACCGGCGCGGCGCCGATGCGGCGCCAGTGGGCAACGCGCAGGCCGGCCGGGGCCGGCGGCAAGGGCGATGCGGGGGCGGTGCTCATGGACGGGGCCAGCACCTGCAGGATGCATACCAAGTCGGCCACGTTGCGCGCGATGGGGCCGGCGACTTCCAGCCCGGGCAGCATCTCCGGCAGTCCGTGCGCGCGCGGCACCACGCCCCGGCCCGGCTTCAGGCCGACCAGGCCGGTGTAGGCGCAGGGGCGGCGGATCGAACCGCCGCCGTCGGTGGCCAGCGCGGCGGCGCCCACGCCCGCCGCCACGGCCGCCACGGCGCCGCCGCTGGAGCCGCCGGGCGTGAGCGCCGTGTCCCAGGGGTTGCGCGTCGGGCCGAAGAGGGCGTTGTCGGTGTAGCCCTGCAGCGTGAACTCGGGCACGTTGGTCTTGGCGAACAGCAGCGCGCCGGCGTCGCGCAGGCGGGCCACCGGCGTCTCGTCGCGCCCGGGCACGAAGCCGTCGAACAGCCGGCTGCCCCAGCGGCAGGGCAGGCCCTGCTGGGCGATGTTGTCCTTCACGCTGATCGGCACGCCGTCGAGGGGCGACAGCGGGGTGCCGCGCCGCCAGCGCGCCTCGCTGGCGCGCGCGGCGGCCAGGGCGCCGTCGTCGTCGCGCGCCACCACGGCGTTGATCCGCGGCTGCACCGCGTCCAGCCGCGCCAGCACGCTGCGCAGCGCCTCCACCGGCGAGAGCGCGCCGGCGGCATAGGCCTGGGCAAGCGCCCGCACGCCCATCTGCCAGGGGGGCGGATCAGCCGGCATGGGCGATCACCGCGATCAGTCCGCCGCCGTCCGGGCCCTGGTGTTCGGCGCCGCCGGACACGAAGATGCGCGTGTCCCCCAGCACGCCGGCCACCAGGCCGCCCACGGCGCCGCGGATGTGGCGCTGGGCGTCGATGTCGGTGTCGTCCAGCATGGTGTGGCGCGCGCCGCGCACGGTGCCGCGGCGGTCGGGCTCGCACTTGACGAACACCCCGGCCAGCCGCGCCGCGTCGGCGGCCGGCAGCTGCGGCGCGGCCGCCAGGCCCAGCGGGCGCAGCGCCTCGGAGACCGCGCCGATGTCCAGCGCGTCGCGCATCGGTGCGCAGCCCATGCGCAGCGTGCCCTGCCAGCCTGCGCTGTGGCCGAGCACGATCACCTCGTTGGCCTCCACCTCCACGCCGGAGGAGACGCTGGCGCGCGGGCTGTGGTGCCGGAAGTCGTCCAGCATGGCCGCCTCGAGCGCCGGCTCGTCCGGCAGCTCCCCGAGCGCGACCGCCACCCCGAAGGCGCCGGCCGCGCGCGCGAAGGCCATCGAGCGGCCCGGGTCGGCGGTGCGCACCGCCTGGCCCGCGGCGGCGGCGGCCCGGGCGCGCGCGGAGGTGACGCAGGGACACTTCAGCTGCACGAAGGCGACGTCCTGCGCGTGCTCGATGCCGGCGTCGCGCATGGCGGCGCGCACCGCGCCGGCCACGGAACGCACCTGCGCCCAGCGGCCCACGTCCTGCGCCGGCAGCGGGGCGCTGAAGGCAGTGCCGATGGCCAGTGCGGCCGCCGTGCCGCGGCCGTCCGGCGCGCCGCCGGGCCTGCCGTGGCGGGCGAAGACGACATAGTGCGGGCTGAGCACGCCCTCGGTGCCGCCGGACAGCACGCAGGGGATCTCCCGCTGCAGGGCCTCGGCCGCGCGGCCGGTGCGGCGCGCCAGCAACGCCATCAGCGACTGGGTGAAATAGCCGCGGGTGAAGTCGTTGACGCCGCCGTTGCCCTCGGTCTTGCCGATCACGGCCACCACCTCCTCGGCGCGCAGCGTGCCGGCATCCAGCAGCGCCGCCAGGGCGGACAGGTCGCCCGGATGGGCCATCGTCAGGCGGTGCACCGCCAGGCGGGGGCGGGCGTCGGCAGGGGGGGAGCGGTGGATCGGTTCCATGGTGCGCTGCAGCAGATGCGGCCAGTATGGGCAGCGCCTGCGCCAACTTCCAGCGCAATGTTTCGCTCGGACCGAGCGCAAATTGTGTGCACTGCCCGGTGGGCGGGGTGCGCCCTACAGCGCCGCCAGGCGGCTGACCAGCGCTTCCATGAACGAGAGCGAGGCGATCGGCAGGGTGCGCCCCTCGCGCGTGGCCAGCACCAGCTGGCTGCCGCCCAGCGCGCGGTCGGCCAGCGGGATGGACACCAGTTCGCCGGCACGTGCCTCGCGCAGCGTGCCGATCTGGAACTGGAAGCTGATGGCGCCCGTCTGCCGGGTGAACTCCTTCAGCGTCTGCACCGTGCTCGCTTCCAGCGCCACCCGCAGCACGATGCGCGAGCGGGCCATCACGGCGTCGAGCAGGCGCCGGCTGCCGAAGGAGCGGTCGCCCAGCGCCACCGTGTGGCCCTGGCAGTCGGCCAGGCGCAAGCTGGCCCGGCCGGCCAGCGGGTGGTCGGGCCGCAGCATGGCGCACAGCGGCTGGGGCAGGGCGCTGGCCACGCGCAGGCTGGGCGAGGGCTGCGGGTCGTGCACCAGCACCATGTCCACGTCGTCGGCCATCAGCGCCGCGACCAGCTGGTTGGTGACGCCCGCGACCAGCTGGAACTGCACGCCCGGATGCGTCTGCTGGTAGTGGGCGATGGTGGCCGGCATCAGGTCGGTGGCGACCGATTCGGCGCAGCCCACCCGCACCGTGCCGCGCACCAGGCCGCGCAGCTGCTCGATCTGCGAGGCGGCCGAACGCAGGTCGCCGAGGGTGCGGCGCACCGTGCCCAGCAGCACCTCGCCGGCGGCCGTCAGGCGCACGCCGCGCGGCAGCCGCTCGAACAGCGGCGTGCCGATCTCGGCCTCGATCTCCAGGATCTTGCGGTTCAGCGCGGTGGACGCCACGTGCAGCTTCTCGGCCGCCTTGCGGATCGAACCCGCGCGCGCCACCGCGTCGAGGTACACGAAGGAGCGGGGCGGGTGGAGCATGGGGCGGGCAGGCGCGCGAGAGGGGGGGAAACGCGCGGGCCATTGTCGTAGGCCGGCACCCACAGGCCCGCTGCATCGTCGCGGATGGCTGCCCTCCCGCTGCCGTGCCTACCATTGGCGGCCATGCCCGACGACGACACCGTGCCGCCCGCTGCCGCGCCGCCGCGCGCCGACGACCTCGTCGTCGCCCGCCCCGAGGGCCTGTACTGCCCGCCCGGCGATTTCTACATCGACCCCTGGAAGCCGGTCGAGCGCGCCGTCATCACCCACGGCCATTCCGACCACGCGCGCTGGGGGCATGCGCACTACCTGGCCCACGCCGACAGCGCCGGCGTGCTGCGCGCGCGCCTGGGCGAGGACATCACGCTGCAGACCCTGGCCTACGGCGAGGCGATCGAACACCGCGGCGTGCGCGTCTCGCTGCACCCGGCGGGGCACGTGCTGGGCTCGGCCCAGGTGCGGCTCGAACACGGCGGCCGCGTGTGGGTGGCCTCCGGCGACTACAAGACCGAGCCCGACGGCACCTGCGCCCCCTTCGAGCCCGTGCCCTGCGACACCTTCATCACCGAGTCCACCTTCGGCCTGCCGATCTACCGCTGGCCCACGCAGCCGCAGCTCTTCGCCGAGATCGACGCCTGGTGGCGCCGCAATGCGCAGGAGGGCCGCGCCTCGGTGCTCTTCTGCTACGCCTTCGGCAAGGCGCAGCGCATCCTGCACGGCGTCGATGCGTCCATCGGCCCCATCGTCGTGCACGGCGCCGTCGAGCCGCTCAATGCCGTCTACCGCGCCGCCGGCGTGGCGCTGCCGCCGACGCTGCGCGTCACCGATCCCGGCGTCGATGCGGCGCTGCTCAGGCGCGCGCTGGTGCTGGCGCCGCCCTCGGCGCAGGGCACGCCCTGGCTGCGCCGCTTCGGCCCCTACGCCGACGCCTTCGCCAGCGGCTGGATGCAGCTGCGCGGCACGCGCCGCCGGCGCGGCGTGGACCGCGGCTTCGTCATGAGCGACCACGCCGACTGGCCCGGCCTGGAGCAGGCCATCGGCGCCACCGGCGCCCGCCGCGTCTTCGTCACCCACGGCAGCGTGGCGGTGATGGTGCGCTGGCTGCGCGAGTGCGGGCTCGACGCGCAGGGTTTCGCCACCGAGTACGGCGAGGAGGACGAGCCCGCCGGCGCGCCGCCGGCCGCCGCAGAAGGCGAGGGCACCGCCGCGTGAAAGCCTTCGCCGCCCTCTACCGCGACCTGGACGCCAGCACCTCCAGCCTGGCCAAGCAGGCCGCGCTGCAGCGCTACCTGCGCGCCGCGCCGCCGCAGGACGCGGCCTGGGCCGTCTACTTCCTCGCCGGCGGCAAGCCGCGCCAGCTGGTGCCCGTCAAGCTGCTGCGCCTGCTGGCGCAGGAGGCGGCCGGCCTGCCCGAGTGGCTGTTCGAGGAGAGCTACCAGGCCGTCGGCGACCTGGCCGAGACCATCGCGCTGCTGCTGCCGCCGCCCGACGACGCACACGACCTGGGCCTGGCGCAATGGGTGCAGGAGCATTTGCTGCCACTGCGTGATCTTCGCGGCGCGCCGGCCGACGAACTGCCCCAGCGCCTGCGCGCCCAGTGGCGCCGCCTCGCGCCCGACGAGCGCCTGGTCTACTTCAAGCTCATCACCGGCGCCTTCCGCGTCGGCGTGTCGAAGCTGCAGGTCACGCAGGCGCTGGCGGCCGTCGGCGGCGTGGACGCCAAGCGCGTCGCGCAGCGCCTGATGGGCTACACCCACATCGGCGCCCGGCCCGACGCCGGCGCCTACGCCGCCCTGATCGCGCCCGAGGCCGCGCAGGAGCGCGAGGCGCAGACCAGCGGCCAGCCGTACCCCTTCTTCCTCGCGCACCCCTTCAACGTCGAGGTCGCGCAGTTCGACGCGCTGCTCGGCCCGCCCGCCGGCTGGCTGGTCGAGTGGAAGTGGGACGGCATCCGCGCGCAGCTCGTCAAGCGCGCCGGCCAGGTGTGGCTGTGGTCGCGCGGCGAGGAACTGGTGACCGAGCGCTTCCCCGAGCTCGCCGCGATGGGCGAGGCGCTGCCCGACGGCACCGTGCTCGACGGCGAGATCGTCGTCTGGCGCGACGCCCGTGCGCAGCCCTTCGCCGACCTGCAGAAGCGCATCGGCCGCAAGACGCTGGGCCCCAAGCTGCTGCGCGACGTGCCCGTGGTGCTGCTGGCCTACGACCTGATCGAGCACGAGAGCCGCGACCTGCGCGCGCTGCCGCAGGACGAGCGCCGCGCGCTGCTCGACGAGCTGCTGCGCGAGGTGAACCACCCGCTGCTCACCCCCAGCCCGGTGATCGAGGGCGACGACTGGCCCCAGCTCGCCCGCCTGCGCGAGTCGGCCCGCGAGCGCGGCGTCGAGGGCATGATGCTCAAGCGCCGCGACGCGCAGTACGGCGTCGGCCGCACCAAGGACGTGGGCGTGTGGTGGAAGTGGAAGATCGACCCGCTCAGCATCGATGCCGTGCTGGTCTACGCGCAGCGCGGCCACGGCCGGCGCGCCAGCCTCTACACCGACTACACCTTCGCCGTGTGGGACGGCCCGACCGGCAGCGCCGACCGCAAGCTGGTGCCCTTCGCCAAGGCCTACTCCGGCCTCACCGACGCCGAGATGGCGCGCGTGGACGCCGTCATCCGCAGGACCACCGTCGAGAGCTTCGGCCCCGTGCGCTCCGTCCGGCCCACGCTCGTCTTCGAACTCGGCTTCGAGGGCATCGCCCGCAGCACCCGCCACAAGAGCGGCATCGCCGTGCGTTTTCCTCGCATGCTGCGCTGGCGCGAGGACAAGCCGGTGGAGGAGGCGGACAGCTTGCAGACGCTGGAGGCGCTGCTGCCCCCGGCGCGAACCGGACCGGCCGCGTGACGGGGCGAACTCAGAAGCTGCGGAGAAAGCGCATGCGGGACATCTCCGAGATGTCCCGGGCGATGGCACGCGACTCGGCGGTCTTGCGCGCGGCGTCGGCAAGCGCCTGTTGCGTGGCGGCCGATGCGCCGGGGTTGGCGGGTGGCGGCGGAGTGATCGACGGAGCCGGCGTTGCGGGGCAGGCCTGCCTGGCGGCGACCAGTTGCTGCTGCCAGTACGTGTCCCGTTCGGCCATGTCGGCTTTCTGCTTGCTGGCCTGTTGCTCCAGTTGCTGGCGCGCCTCCTCGAGCGAAGAGGTCGCCTCGTTCACCTTGAGGGACCATTCCTTGCCTCTGGCCTCCAGGTTGGCGCCGGTGGCCACCCGCCAGCTCGCGGCAAGAAGCAAGGCCAGGAGGCCGGTGCCGATGAAGGTCCAGAACAGGCCGTTCGGCCTTCTCAGGATGCTGGTGGTGGCCATGGTCGATGTCTCCCGCAGGGGGGCCTGCACTGCGCTCGTCCGGGCGAGGATTCCTTGTAGACGGCTTCGGCCCCTGCTGCATCACCACAACAAAGGAGGCCCGTGGACGACGACGCGATGAGCGCCGAAGGCCCCGCCCGCCGCGATCGCTGGCAGGCCGGTGCGGCCTGGTTCGCCGCGCGCGGCTGGAAGCCCTTCGCCTTCCAGCGCGAGGTGTGGCGCGCCATCGGCCGCGGCGAGAGCGGGCTGCTGCACGCGACCACCGGCGCGGGCAAGACCTACGCGGTGTGGCTGGGGGCGCTGCACGCCTTCGCGGCCGACAGGAAATCCAGGCCGAATCGGCTCCCGGCACCCGTCCCATCGGCGCCGGCAGCTGCCAAAACCATGGCGCCGCCGCTCACCGTGCTGTGGCTCACGCCCATGCGCGCCCTGGCCGCCGACACGCTGCGCGCGCTGGTCGAGCCGCTGCAGGCGCTGGCACCGCACTGGCGCGCCGGCGCACGCAGCGGCGACACGCCCTCGGGCGAGCGCGCCGCGCAGGACAAGCGCCTGCCCACCGTGCTCGTCACCACGCCCGAGAGCCTGTCGCTGATGCTGGCCCGCGCCGATGCGCGCGAGATCTTCCGCCACCTGAAGCTGGTGGTGGTCGACGAGTGGCACGAGCTGCTGGGCAACAAGCGCGGCGTGCAGGTGCAGCTGGCCCTGGCGCGGCTGCGCGGCTGGAACGCCGGCCTGCTCACCTGGGGCATGTCGGCCACGCTGGGCAACCTGCGCGAGGCGATGCACACGCTGCTCGGCCCCGGCGAGAACGCGGCACCCGGCACGCTGGTGCAGGGGCAGGTGCCCAAGAAGCTGGTCGTCGATTCGCTGCTGCCCGGCCGCGCCGAGCGCTTCCCCTGGGGCGGGCACCTCGGCATCACCATGCTGCCGCAGGTGGTGGCCGAGATCGAGGGCAGCGCCACCACGCTGGTCTTCACCAACACCCGCTCGCAGGCCGAGCTCTGGTACCAGGCGCTGCTGGACGCGAAGCCGGAGTGGGCCGGCGTCGTCGCGCTGCACCACGGCTCGCTCGACAAGGCGGTGCGCGAGTGGGTCGAGCTGGGCCTGAAGAGCGGCCAGCTCAAGGCGGTGGTCTGCACGTCGAGCCTGGACCTGGGCGTGGACTTCCTGCCGGTCGAGCGCGTGCTGCAGATCGGCTCGCCCAAGGGCGTGGCGCGGCTGCTGCAGCGCGCCGGCCGTTCGGGCCACGCGCCGGGCCGGCCCTCGCGCGTGACCCTCGTGCCTACCCACAGCCTGGAGATCGTGGAAGGCGCCGCGGCGCGCGACGCCATCGCCGCCGGCCACATCGAGTCGCGCCATTCGCCCGAGGAACCGCTGGACGTGCTGGTGCAGCACCTCGTCACCGTGGCGCTGGGCGGCGGCTTCCGGCCGGACGACCTGCTGGCCGAGGTGCGCCGCACCGCGGCCTACGAGCACCTGTCCGAAGCGAACTGGCAGTGGTGCCTCGACTTCGTGCGCCAGGGCGGCCCTTCGCTCGCGGCCTACCCCGACTACCGCCGCGCCGTGCCCGACGCCGAGGGCGTGTGGCGCGTGCCCGATGCACGCCTGGCGCGGCGCCACCGCATGAACATCGGCACCATCGTCAGCGACGCCAGCATGAGCGTGCAGTTCGTCGGCGGCGCGCGCATCGGCAGCGTGGAAGAGAGCTTCGTCGCCCGCATGAAGCCGGGCGACTGCTTCCTCTTCGGCGGCCGCATGCTGGAGCTGGTGCGCGTGCACGAGATGACGGCCTGGGTGCGCCGCGCCACCGGCCGCCGCCCCGCGGTGCCGCGCTGGAACGGCGGGCGCATGCCGCTGTCCACCACGCTGGCCGACGCGGTGGTGGACCAGCTCGCCCGCGCCGACGCCGGCCGCTACGACTCGCCCGAGCTGCAGTGCGTGCGGCCGCTGCTGGAGATCCAGCAGCGCTGGTCGCACCTGCCCACGCCCGGCACGCTGCTGGCCGAGGTGCTGGCCTCGCGCGAGGGCACGCACCTGTTCCTCTACCCCTTCGCCGGCCGCCCGGTGCACATGGGCCTGGCCAGCCTGATCGGCTGGCGCGTGGCGCAGCACGCGCCGCGCACCTTCTCCATTGCCGTCAACGACTACGGCTTCGAGCTGCTGAGCGCTACGCCCGTCGACTGGGCCGAGCTGCTGCCGCAGGTGCTGCGCGCCGGCCACGACGCCGAGGCGCGGCAGGCTCTGGCCGCGCACGACGAGCGCCATGCCCTGCTGCACGAGGTGCTGGCCAGCCTCAACGCCAGCGAGCTGGCGCAGCGGCGCTTCCGCGAGATCGCGCGCGTCTCGGGCCTGATCTTCCAGGGCTATCCGGGCGAGTGGCGCAGCAGCCGGCAGGTGCAGGCCTCCTCGTCGCTGTTCTGGGAGGTGCTGCGCAAGTACGACCCGGCCAACCGCCTGCTGGCCCAGGCCGAGGCCGAGCTGCTGGCGCAGGAGCTGGAGATCGGCCGCCTGGCCGCCAGCCTGGCGCGCATGGCCGGCCAGCGCCTGGTGCTGCAGCCGCTGGCGCGGCCCTCGCCCTTCGCCTTCCCGCTGATGGTCGAGCGCTTCCGCGAGAAGCTCAGCAACGAGAACGTGGCCGACCGCATCGCCCGCATGGTGGCGCAGCTGGAGCAGGCCGCCGGCGGGGCGGTGGCGCCGGGCGAGGTGGCCTCGGCCACCGCCGAGGGCGTGCGCGCGCGGCTGGCCTTCGGGCAGGACGCGCCCGACGGCGCCCCCGGCCCGCGCGCGCCGCGCCGGCGGCGGCCGCCCGCGCGACCGCTGCCGCCGCTGTAGCGCCGACGTGTGCACGGAGCGGCCATAACCCTCTCTTTACACTCGGCCGGGCCCGGGGCAGGTACGAAGAAACGGTTCTTCTGAGACACTCTGCGACCTGTGAGCCGCGCCGCCACCTCCCCGTCCTCCTGCGAAGCCGTCTGGGCCGGCGAGCGCCTGCAGCTGCTGGCCGACCGGGCGCTGTGGTGGCCGGCGCGCCGCACCCTCTTCGTGGCCGACCTGCACCTGGGCAAGGCCGCCGCCTACCGGGCGCTGGGCCAGCCGGTGCCCGGCGGCACCACGCAGCAGAACCTGGCGCGGCTGGACGCGCTGATCGCCGCGCAGGCGCCGCAGGCCCTCGTCTTCCTCGGCGACTTCCTGCACGCCCCCGAGGCGCGCACGCCGGCGCTGCTGCAGGCGGCCCAGGCGTGGCGCTCGCGCCATGCGGGCATCGCCATGACGCTGGTGCGCGGCAACCACGACAGCCGCGCCGGCGACCCGCCGCCCGACATGGCCATCGATGTCGTGGACGAGCCGCACCTGCTCGGCCCCTTCGCCTGCTGCCACCACCCGCAGCGGCACGCCACGCACTTCGTGCTCGCCGGCCACCTGCACCCGGTGTGCAGCCTGCAGGGGCGCGGGCGCGACAGCCTGCGGCTGCCCTGCTTCGTCAGCGAGCCGGGACAGGCGCTGCTGCCGGCCTTCGGCGAGTTCACCGGCGGCGCGCCGATGCCGGCCGCGCCGGGCCGCCGCTTCCATGCCGTGGGCGGCGGCGGCGTTTGGGCGCTGCCGGCGCCCGCCGAGGCGTGCACGCCATGACCACGACCGACGGCCTGCCCCGCTCCGGCCAGCTGCTGCGCGAGGAAGCGGTGCGCATGCTCATGCGCTCGTCCATCGTCGCCGACCTGGACGCGCACGACGCGCGCCTGGTGATCGACGCCATGCAGCCGGCGCGCGTGGCCGCCGGCACGGTGCTGATGCGCGAGGGCCAGCGCGACGACACCGACTACATGGCGCTGGTGCTCGAGGGCCAGGTGCGCGCCGAGAGCGCCGCGCTGCTGCCCGGCGAGGAGGTGGTCATCTCCATCATCGGCCCGGGCCAGCTGATCGGCGAGATGGGGCTGCTCGACGGCGCGCCGCGCTCGGCCACCTGCACCGCGCTGACCGACCTGAAGATGGCCACGCTCTCGCGCAACGCGCTGCGCGGCCTGGTGGAGGTCAACCCCAGCGTGGCGGCACGCCTGCTGCTGGGCCTGGCGCAGGCCATGGCCGACCGTGTGCGCAGCTCCAACCGGCGCCTGCGCACGCTGTCGCAGGTGGCGCGGGCGCTGCAGCGCGAGCTGGACGCCACGCATGCCGTGAACCGGCGCCTGCTCGGGCAGGACACGGACCTCGGCCCGATCTGAGCGCCGGCACCGCGGCCGTCTGCTCAGATCACGACCGGCGAATCGGGCAGTTCGTTGCGCCGCGGCGCATCGCCCTCGCGTGCGGGGAAGTGCTCGACGAGCAGCGCCGAGACCTCTTCCAGCGCCAGCGTCAGGCCGTCCTCGAAGCGGTTCTCGCCGAAGGCCTGGCTCATGTGCCGCGCCATCTCGCGCCACTGCTGCGGGTCGGCGTGCACGTCGATGCCGCGGTCGGCCACGATCTCGATGGCGTGCTCGGCCAGCAGCAGGTAGATCAGCACGCCGTTGTTGTGCTCGGTGTCCCAGACGCGCAGCTTGCCGAACTGGGTGACGGCGCGCTGGCGCGCCGGCGCGTCGCGGCGGATGTAGCTCCAGGGCAGGCCCGCCTCGATGCAGATGCGGATCTGGCCGGTGTGGCGCCGCTCGCTCGCCGCCACGCGCTCGCCCAGGCGTGCCAGCGCGTCGGGCGGCAGCACGCGGCGCACGTCGGCCTCATCGGTCAGGCGGTTGCGCAGCAGCCGCTGCAGGCGGCCCAGCCAGGTGGAGGGATAGGTCTTGCGTGCCGGCATCACCAGTCTCCCGAGGCGCCGCCGCCCCCGAAATCGCCACCCCCGCCGGAGCTGAAGCTGTCGCCGCCCCCGCCGCTGCTCCAGCCGCCGGACGAAGAGGAGCCGCCGCTGCTCCAGCCGCCCCCGCCCGGGCTGTAGCCGCCGCCCCCGCCGCCGCCGAAGCGCGCCGGCGAGGAGAACAGCGTGAACAGCAGCGCCAGCACGCCCGCGATGCCCGCCACCACCAGGCTGGTGGTGAACAGGAAGGCCAGCACGCCGGCCAGGCCGCCGGCGGCCACCGGCCCCAGCTTGGCGCCCAGCAGGCTGCGCAGCACCGGCCCGCCGATCGCGATGCCGAAGAACAGGAACAGGATCAGGTGTTCCCAGTCCACGTCGAGCAGGCCGCGGTCCTCGTAGGTCGCCGAAGGCACCTCCGGCAGCGCCTCGCCGCTGATGCGGGCGATGAGCTGGTCGGCCGCCGCCGCCAGCCCGCCGGCGAAGTCGCCGCTGCGGAAGGCCGGCTTCATCTGCTGGTCGATGATGCGCGCCGCCGCCAGGTCGGGCACCGCGCCCTCCAGCGTCTTGGCCACCTCGATGCGCATGCGCCGGTCGTCCTTGGCGACGATCACCAGCACGCCGTCGCCCACCTCGCGCCGGCCGATCTTCCAGGCGTTGGCCACGCGGTTGGCGTAGGCCGCGATGTCCTCCGGCGCCGTGGTCGGCACCATCAGCACCACGATCTGCGTGCCCTTGGTCTGCTCGAAGGCGGCGAGCTTCGCGTCCAGCGCCTGCCGGTCGCCGGCCGAGAGCGTGCCGGTCTGGTCGATCACCCGGCCGCTCAGGGCCGGCACGGCCTGCTGCGCCCAGGCCGCCGCCATGAACGCCGCCGCGGCGGCGGCGATCAGGAACAGCGCGCCGAGCGCGCGCCAGAGGCGCTGCGGGAATGCCATCGGGCTCAGGGCAGCGCCGCCGTCACTTCTTCTCGAAGTCCACCACCGGCGGCTTGGAGATCTCGGCCTCGTTCTGCACGCTGAAGTTCGGCTTCGGGTCGTAGCCGAAGACCTTGGCCGTCAGGTTGGTCGGGAAGCTGCGCGCCAGCACGTTGTACTCCTGCACCGTCTGGATGTAGCGGTTGCGCGCCACGGTGATGCGGTTCTCGGTGCCCTCCAGCGTCACCCGCAGGTCGCGGAAGGCCTGGTTGGCCTGCAGCT
>Ga0222420_100274_pt1 | contig 42298 bp, 35 predicted proteins | sample 3A2ome_FD_182470 | JGI IMG/M metagenome (GOLD analysis project Ga0222420, IMG submission 182470) | Enriched microbial communities from leaf-cutter ant dump, University of Wisconsin, Madison, United States - 3A200A (version 2) | ecosystem: Environmental > Terrestrial > Nest > Insects nest > Nest...
ATTCGCGCAATTACGACTAGAAGATCATGCACTGGCGGTTCAAGCGCGAGAACAAGACTGACCTCTGGACGGCGCAAAGCTGGCAGCGTCCACTACTGCATAAAGGGGCCTACCTTGGTCTATGTGGCCACCCGACACTGGATATAACGGCGAATTTATATAGTATTTCGCAATCGGAGCATGTGATTCACGTCGGTGCCCGTTCCGATTACATTCAGGTGGGAGAATTTGGTGTCGGATCAGGACACAGCGAAGCCGCGGCAATTTCACTTCGTTCGTCATGGGGATCAGTCGACCACGGCGCTCGATTGGGAGAGTGGGCCTAGCATCGTTCGGAAAGCTCTGAGCGAAGCTCTCAATGCGCGCAACATCGCGTTTCTCCTCGGAGCAGGCTGCTCCTCGCTGGAAATCGACGATAAGCAGCGGGGTATCCCGACGATGGGTCCGTTGGCTTCCGAGTTCTGCAAGCATCCCTTGCCGCCGGACTTAGACGATAATTTCGACCCTATCAAACCGCCCGAATGGGGGCCTACTTCGGAAGAAGTCGAGTTTCTCAAAGTGAGAGGCGCAGCCCTCCAAGATACCGAATACACGTGGAATCTCGAACGGCTTATGGAGCTCCTGTTCAGCCTAGCGTTCATCTACAGGCGCAGCGACAATCCCAAGCATGCCAGCTTCCTTGATACTGTCGAGGGCATTATCAACAAGGTGAAAAGCTTTCTCTGGGAAAGGTGCACAAAAGGGAATTTCGCCTCCGGAGACAACGCGGTCCTGGACGTGTACGAGAGCTTCTACCGCCGCCTGGTGCTACGGGATAGGTCGTTGCCCCGGCCATGGATTTTCACAACCAATTACGACCTCTTCAACGAGCGCGCGATGGATCGCCTCGGTTTGCCATATGCCAACGGGTTTTCGGGAGTTGTCGAGCGTCGATTCAATCCTGCCACTTTCCGCTACGCCCTCGCCGAACAGCTCGACGTCACGAGCCGGAAGTGGTCCGCCGTCGACGGATTTGTGTATCTTTGCAAGCTGCACGGCTCGTTGAGCTGGACAGAGGACGACCACGGACTGTTTCCCATCCGCGAGCTTTGGCCGCAGGACGGCGCGTCTAAGGTTATGATCTATCCGACTCCGGCTAAGCAGAATTCGAGTCTTGGTTCGCCTTATTCCGACCTTTTCCGCGAGTTTCAAAGTCGTATCGTGCGAGAGCAAAGCGTTCTGATCACGGCCGGTTTCGCGTTCGGCGACGAGCATCTAAACAACATCATCTATCAGGCACTGACTATTCCGACGTTCAGGCTGATCGTGTTCGCAAATCCCAACGCCAAGGGAGAGATCGCAAAGCTGCGCGGCCTCCGTGACGAACGCATCTGGATCATCGGCGGCGACGGTCCCGATGAGAAAAACCCCGCTCACTACTTCAATATGATCGTCGAGCATTTCATGCCGCAGCGGCAGAGCGACAGGATCGACGACGCGGTTCGCCTGGTTATGGAGACCATGGGAGCGAAGAAAGACGCCGCAGATGAGCAATGACGACCGCCGTCGCGCCATCGGTAAGGTGATATCCGTCTCCGCGGATCGGTTTGTAGTCGAGGTTCACGCCGGAACCGACAATTTTACTGTCGTCGGATTCGACGGCGTTCACTACGTCGCACGTCTTGGATCGTTCCTAATGGTTCCCACGCCTCCCGAGTATGTCGTGGCGGAGGTCGTGGGCTTGCGGGAAAGGGACGGCCAGGCCCGTGACGGCGGAGAAATGGAAAAGGCAAATGCAGCCAAGTTTCTCGATCTCGTCCCGGTCGGGATGCTCCCCATGGCGAGTGACGGAAAGTTCCGCTTCGGCGTCTCGGTTTTCCCTTCGCTTTTCGCCGACGTCTTGTATTCGTTGGACGCTGAACTAGATCGCATATTCGACACCGAGAAAGACACGGAGCCGTCGACGGGCGTGGATGGGGGACCGCCGACGCCACCCAATGCGACTCGCTTCCGCAATCTGGCGATCGGCAAGTCCGTCATCTTCGAAGATTACCAGGTCAAGGTCAGGATTGACGACTTTTTCGGCGGCCACGTGGCGGTGCTTGGCAACACCGGGAGCGGTAAGTCGTGCACCGTCGCATCGGTCCTGCAATCGCTCTTCGAAAAAGCGGACGAGCATCGCGCCCGAGGCGCGACATTCGTCGTCCTTGACGTAAACGGCGAGTACCATGAAGCATTCAAGGAACTGGGAAGCCGGGCCCAGATCGGAGTCAAGCGGCTTATCATCGACGGCACGTCCGCCGCCGGGGCCTTCCGACTGCCCCATTGGTTCCTCGACCTTTCGGAATGGGAGCTCCTACTGCAGGCCAGCGAGCGAACGCAGCTCCCTATCCTACGGATGGCACTGGGCTTGGTTTCGCTATTCGGCCAAGCTTCGGGAGCTCAACTCATGAAGATCAGAAACCACATCCTCGCGACCTGCATAACACAGATATTGGGTGACGAAACACCGCCAGGGGCGAAGGAGACGCGGATTCGCGGCATCCTGCAGCGATTTCGCACGACTGAGATAAATGCGAGCATCCTCGACCAGGACATCAAGGTCAATTTCGGGAACATGCCCGGCCTGACGAACGCATATACATACCTCGCGGGTTCCAACGGTAAGGGTGGTTTCATCGACCCGGCGATCAAATTCCCCGACTACGAAAACATACCTTTCGATTTCATTGCGCTTGGAGACGCGATCGATCTGGCCTTGCTTTACGAGGAAGCTCACGGAAACCGCCAAATCCGGGATTACTGTTCGCAGATGGTCACCCGCTTCAAGGCGCTGGAGAAACGGGTCGATTACGAGTTTCTCCGGCATACATCCACCGACCAGGTGTCGCAATTCGAATTCCTTGCCGGTTTGCTGGGCCTGACTGCCGCTCAAGGGGATGGACACGTCAAATCGTCCCAGATCGTCATTCTCGATATGAACGCGGTGGAAGACGAGGTGGTAGAGCTCATCAGCGCGGTACTCGCGCGAATGGTGTTTCGACTCCTTCGGCACGCTGAACCACGCAACCACTTCCCCGTGCATCTGTTGCTCGAGGAGGCTCATCGCTACGTAGCTTCGACCCCATCGCGATATGCCATGGACGCCGGGCGCATCTTCGAGCGCATTGCCAAGGAGGGCCGGAAATATGGCTTGTTCCTCCTTGTCGCATCGCAGCGCCCAAGCGAATTGTCCAAGACCGTGCTTTCTCAGTGTTCGAATTTTGTTGTTCACCGAATTCAAAACCCTGATGACCTGTCCCAGATCAGGCAGATGACACCTTTCATTTCCGACAGCGTCTTAAAACGGCTGCCTTCGCTTCCGAAGCAGCACGCGCTCGTCTTCGGCAATTCCGTCAATCTTCCTACGACGTTCAAGGTTCGCCGTGCTGACCCACTGCCTGCAAGCACTGATGCTCAGATCGTCGATCTATGGTTTCAGGAAGATGGACGAACAACCTTATTGACGCTTGGGTCGGAGGTGCAGGTTGCGGTTATGACAGCACCGGCGGGGGGGGCCTGAATGGAAGGGCGGGGTAAATCGGTAGAGGTAGCGACGCAACTTCGGAAGGCAAGGCAACGCCGTGGCTTTCTTCAAGGCCGAATCAATCGGATAAGAGTCCGTCAACAACTGGGGAGTGGACTGTGAGGTTCGACGAAGCTATGCAGGCCGCTGCACGCGCGGCAGATGGCGCGGTCTGGAACACCGTTGAGAAATACAACAGCGGCGGGGTGTTCGACGAACCCGAGATCAGCACTTATCTCATTAGTCAGCTTGACTCCAAAATGACCGGGCAGATCGGGGGACTTTCCTGGTCAAGCGCCATCGTGCGGAATGGAAAAGGGAAGGCTGGTGAAGAAAAGCGCATTGGCGCAGACATTCTCTTGCACGTGTCCGTCAACACCCCGACCGAAAGGTACTCCAAGGGGGTTCTAATCCAAGCGAAGAAGGCCGAACCCTACCAACAGGTGCCCAACGCCGTGATGGATGAGTTGGGGGAGCAATGCCAGAAGATGCTGGGTCATACTCCGAGCGCCTTCGTAATGAGTTACTCAAGCAAAGGATTCCGTGCCGGATCGGCTACCCGTTTCACCGGTACCCAGAACCGGGACATCCACCGCGTCTGCACATGGACAACGTACCGGTTCTTCCTCGAACTTTTTCGCTGCCCAATCGGTGATCCGCGCATTACCAGCGGAAGGGTCAAGGAATTGCCTGTGCCCCACGTGATTCACCTCACTGCGGAAGGTCAATTGGCAGCGGGATAACTGCCGCTGTTGCGACTGATTCCAGCGAAGTCTCGACGACGCGTTGTTGACAATGCGAACAATCGGAGTGGATGCAGGATCGGTCGAATATTGAGAATTTTAGTGCCTGAAAGCGTGCCGCCCCGAGCAGCGGATGTGCGCGTTAGCTGACCGACAACTTCTTCCAAGCGCCACCTTAAAGCCGCCAGTCTGCTCCCGGCCCCTAATCGGTCGTTCAACCCACACCAGCCGATATCAGCTATTAGCGCACAGCTACCGCTCTCACAGCCCTACAATGAAAAATCAAACCAGATAAAAACACACGATTTTATTAGGTTTCGCTGGGAGAGCATAGGTATCTGGAAGATATTCGTAGGCGTCAAATGTAAAGGAGCCCCTCCTACCGTAATAATATCGACAACTTTCCAGCAGGATTCCCAATGTAACTGACGCTAGGCAATAAGCTTGAGATGCTTACGCGCTAGCGTGATTGCCTGAAATTGGGATGTTCGCAGAATATCTGCATCGCCTATTATTTTAATGGAGGCGCTCCCCAGCCACGCATGGGGATCTCGGGCGGAGACAGGAGCCGTACTTGCACTCACGGCATTCAGCCAGTATGTTCCTGATATGTTCAGGAGATTTGGATGGCTGGGAAATTCCTTGGAATCGATGGAAAGTATCACCCAACGGGATCATTTCTAGGTAGGGACGGAAAATATCACCCGAAGGGCTATTTTCTAGGCCAAGATGGCCGCTATCATCCGCCCGGCTCTTTTCTGGGTCAGGATGGCAAGTACCACCGCAGAGGCGAAAGCTTGCGACCTGACGGGCGCTATCATCCAGCCGGCCATTTCCTGGGACAGGATGGCAAGTATCATCCGCCTGGTTCTTTCTTGGGGCGCGATGGGAAGTATCACCCACAGGGAGCCTTCTTAGGACAGGACGGCAGATATCATCCACAAGGGTGCTTCCTTGGGCAGGATGGGAAATACCATTTCACAGGGTCTTTCCCCGGTCGGGACGGCAGATATCATTTGCCAGGAGCTTTCCTTGGGCAAGATGGCAGATATCACCCGCAAGGTTCATTTCTTGGTGTTCATGGACGATATGAGGAGCCGGAGGGCGCAGCAGAGATGGAAGCGCGAAATCAACGAGGCGTCGACTGCTGAAGCGCCGAGTTTCCTTACCCCAACTATTGGATAAAAAATCACAAGGCGGAATTTAGGCCGGAGAAATTCGAGCGGTTCAAGGCGTTCACGATATCGCGTGCCTTGCGGGTGACAACCGCCTGCTCAAGATGGGCATATCGCATTGTCGTTCGGATATCGGTGTGACCGAGCACGGCCTTGACCTCTTGAATGGACAGCCCGTTTTGAACAAGGCGCGTTGCGTGCGTATGCCGAAGTGTGTGGATCGTGCAATCATCCAGGCCGGCGCGACGGAACGCCTTGCGGATGGCAATCGCCGAGTACCCCCTCCTCTCTCCCGCCTTGTTGGCAAAGACGGTCAGACCATTGCTCTCCCTTCGGCGACGGCGAAGAATCGTTTCCACACGGTCTGTCATATAGATCACGCTCTCGTTTTGAACCTTGGAGCGCCATAGGCGTATTTCACCGCCGTTAAGATCGATGTCCTTCCACGCAATATTGGCGATTTCGCTATAGCGCGCGCCGGTGTCGATCAGCATGACGACCAGATCATAATTGTCCTGCATCCATTTCTGGCGATCAGCACGACGAGCGGGTTCAGCAGATAGACCATTGGTGACGCGTGTAGGGTCTAATTCGCGCAGTAGGCGGCGCTCTTCCTCAACACTCAGATACCGCACTCTGGAATTTGCTGTTCTAATCAAGGGGGCGTCGACGGACGGACATTGATAGCCGTCCTTTCGAGCAAGCCGGATTGCTCCGATCAAACAGTTCATTCCGTGCTTGATCGTCTGCGATCCGCACCCTTGGGATAAACGCTTCTGCCGAAACTGTTCCAGGGTATCGGAAGTGACCTTCACCAACAGAATCGAGCAGTCGATAGCGCTGAGAATGATCCTGATCTGACTTTCCAGATTGCGGTAGTTCGCGGTTCCAACCTTCGTGTTTGCAAATCGACGAAGCGCAGTCTCCAAGGTGATCTGCTCCTTTTTTCCGAGCAGTAGTTCAGCGTGGACATCAGCTCGAATTTTCGCCGCGACCTGTTCGGCAACCCTGCGTTCGGTCGTCTTTGTCGACCGAACGATTGTCTGGTGGTCGATCTGGAACTGAACATACCAGAACTTCGAATTTCCACGCTTTACCAGTGACATGAGGCCTCCTTACGAGGAGGCTTTCCATGCGATAAACAGAAGAGGCAACGCATTGTCTTACAGACGAACGATTCCAGAAGATTTTGCAGCGTCACATAGCAAACGCGACAAAGAAACGCGGGCAGGATTTTCATCCCGCCCGCATAAGAAGACAAATCGACTAGTTGAACGTGACTTCACGCCACGGCAAGCGAGATGGGTGCACGTTCTGTAGGAAGCGAACGATATCAGATCTACCAAAGTAGCGGTTATTGTCCTCGCCAAGGAGGACAACAGGCTGTCTGAGGCGCATGGTCAGGGAAGATACCAGCTCTTCAGACTGGTGCCTGCTTTGAACCACGTGATCCTTCACCAATGCCACGGCAAAATTCACGCCCTGCTCTCTAACGAGAGCTACATTCCATTTTGCCATTACGCCGCACTTCGCTTCGAAGCTGCGACACTTTGGCTACCAACATGTTTTCGCTCTTTCAGAACTTCGTTTACACGGCCCTGATTAACACCGAAAAGTGCAGCGATTTCATGCTGAAGCTTACCATTCCAACGATGAAGCCAAACGGCAACAGCGTCTTCAAAACTTAGTCCATGTGTCGGTCTGGTCATTTAAAGTGATCCTTAAATGAACCTTGGACGATTGACAGATATGCGCTTGGGAGGTTTTCTAACGCTTGTCACACGATTACCAGCAACAGTCCAAGGTTCGTTGGTAAGCGACACGAAGCCGGGGTTGCAGCCCCGGCTTTTTCGCGCCGGTCATCTCGATTCTCAGATGACCCCCGAATATTGGCAGCTACTGTTTTACCGAGTCAAGCGAAACAGTCGCAATGAACAGAATACCGTAATCCGCTGTTAACGTATTAGGCGAACTTAATTTCGCCATATTTGAAGCTGGGTCAACAATACTGACCTATGTCAAATAGTATTTTCTCTGAACGATCCATCTGACTCCTATCAGCCTATTGTTTCAATCGCGCGAAAAATCGCCGCTAACGCTAAGGAGAAATCATCCATGTGGACCAGCCTTCGGCCCACATCGTCATGAATTGCAAAAGCAACTTTCTCGATGGTAGGCGGATAGGTGAAACGAGCGAAGTATTATAAGAACTGTAACTCACCTACCCAGCACCAGCCATCGGATAGGTGAAGCGCTATAGCTGCCTCACTTAGAAGCCTTCCGTCGCTCCTTCGCCAAGCGCCGACGGCAATTGTACCAGTAGGTGAGTGCACCCTTTTCAGTCAGTGTAGCGCCTTCGATAAAGGCCTTAACGATCACGCCCTGCTCTATCCCTTCAAGCTTTTCATAGATTGCTAGCGCGGTATCGATCTTGGACTTACCCGCCTCGATCATTTTCCGCCCTTCTGCAATTGCTTCTACAATAATCGCTTTGTCTACGGGAACGGTTTCGGTGTTTTTCGTCTTCGTCATATCGTCTCTCCTTGTTCAGTGAGACGAAGATCCCTTCAGTTATCGACTGAGACAACACGAACCGCGAGCCGATCCCATATCAAGAAATAGGCACTGTATCCTTGGAAGACCAAGCTGGATTAAGGTGGGCGATTACTGGTACCGCTGGGGTGCAATGCAACTTGCGCCGACGATGATTCATACCAACCTGTAATTCACGACTTACTAAGAGGTTCATTCCTCTCAAAAGCTAGTACAACTTCTGGGATGTTTGCGGGTTAAAATTCCGAGGAATAACACGCATAGGAACCCGATTAAGTCGCTGAATATAATTGTAAAAGTGTGATTTCAGTCAGATTTATCAACCATAGCGGGTAGCCTTGGGAAGCTGACAGGCTACCATTACATCATACCCGCGGGGCAGCACCGAGGCCGCACTCATTCAACAGTTCGCGGGGCGTGTCAAGCGAGGCGGTCGTCGGAGCGCTCGATCAGCTTGGGCATGATGAGCGTCTGGAGCGCTTCGGGGGCCGCGCCCTCCATCCGGCGCAGGATGTAGCGGCCGAGGAGTTCGCTCGGCTCGTGGATCGGCAGGAAATAGGTGGTGATCGGCGGGGCGAAATACTGGCTGACATTGAGGTCGTCGGTGGCGTTGATCACCGCGTCGCGGCCATGGACGAGGCCGCGGGCGTGGAAGCCGGAGAAGGCGCCGAGCGCCGAGGCTTCGTTGGCACAGATATAGGCGGTCGGCGGGCTTGGCAGGGCGGACATGGAGAGGACACACTCGCGCCCGAAGGCCGGCGTCAGGTGGCCGTGCGCGACGAGCGCCGGGTCGAAGGGAAGGCCGGCCGCCTCCAGAGCCGCGCGATAGGCATCGAGGCGGGTGAGCGCATAGCTGAGGTCCGCCATGGGATTGACGAGCGCGATGCGGCGATGGCCGCGCCCGGCAAGGCGGGCGACCGAATGGCGGATCATCTGCTCGTTGTCGGCATCGACATAGGCATGCGGGGCGTTGCGGATCGTCGTGCCGTAGGTGACGAAGGGGAAATCCGCCTCCTGCATGATGCGCACGCGCGGATCGTCGGCCCGCGTGCCGGAAACGATGATGCCGTCGGCCTTCTTCAGGGAGACGATCTGGCGGATCGTTGCAAGGCTCTCCTCGAAATTGCGCACGGCGTAGAGCGAGACGCGGTAGGGGCTCTCCTCCAGCGCCCAGGAGATGCCGCTGAGGAGCTGGGCATATTCCACGCCCTCCCATTCGTTCTGCCTCGGGCCGGGCGCGGTCATGATGGCGGCGACCTGATAGGTCTTGCCGGTGCGAAGCTGCACGCCGTGCATGTTGAGCTGGTAGCCGACGCGCTCGGCAGCGGCGACGACGATGGCGCGCGTTTCCGGCCGCACCTGCGGACTGTCGTTCAACGCCTTCGACACGGTGGCGATCGAAAGCCCCGTTTCCTGCGCGATGGTCTTGATCGTCGGTCTCGGCATTGAAAGCTCGTCCTTGCGCCGAAAGCGGCGCAGTTCCTCGTCCGCGCACAATAAAAACGTTTAACTTTAATGTAAAGCGCCGAGCGCCCGGCCTCAGCCGGCGCGGAAGTGCTTGGAGAGCTTGAGGCCCTGCGCCTGGTAGTTGGAGCCGAGGCCGGAGCCGTAGAGGCCTTCGGGCGCGCCCAGCATATGCTCGTAGACGAGGCGGCCGACGATCTGGCCGTGTTCCAGGATGAAGGGCACTTCATGGCTGCGCACTTCCAGCACCGCGCGGCTGCCGGAGCCGCCGGCCGGCGCATGGCCGAAGCCGGGGTCGAAGAAGCCGGCATAATGGACGCGGAACTCGCCGACGAGCGGATCGAAGGGCGTCATCTCGGCCGCATAGAGCGGCGGTACATGCACGGCCTCGCGCGAGACGAGGATGTAGAACTCGTCCGGATCGAGGATCAGTTCGTTGCGGCCGCGGCTGAACAGCGGCTCCCAGAAATCGAAGATGTCGTGCTGGTTCTTGCGGTCGACGTCGACGACCGAGGTGTGATGCTTGCCGCGATAGCCGATGAGGCCGTCCGGGCCGGTGCCCTTGAGGTCGATGGAGAGCGCGATGCCGCCGCCCGAGACGTTCGGCGTTTCGCTGGCGACGAGCGTGTCGGAGGCATGGAGCGCAACCAGTTCGCTTTCGCCCAGCAGCGCATTGCCCTTGCGGAAGCGGATCTGCGAGAGGCGCGAGCCGCGGCGCACGACGATGGGGAAGGTGCGCGGGGAGATTTCCAGATAGAGCGGGCCGCAATAGCCGGCCGGGATCTTGTCGAATTCCTGCGCGCGGTCGGTGATGACGCGGGTGAAGATATCGAGGCGGCCGGTGGAGCTCTTCGGGTTGGCCGAAGCGGCAAGCTCGGCCGGCAGGTCGAGGCTTTCCATCAGCGGCACGATATAGACGCAGCCCGTTTCCAGCACCGCGCCCTCGGCAAGGTCGACGACGTGCAGCTTCAGCCGGTCGAGCTTGTCGGCGACGAGATGGGAGGGGCCCGGCAGGAAGCTGGCGCGTACGCGAAAAGCCTTCGCGCCGAGGCGCAGGTCGAGGCTTGCCGGCTGGATCTGGTCGGCATCCAGCGCGGCCTCGCTTTTCAGCCGGCCGGCCGTAAACAAGCCGCGAATGGCGTGATCCGCCAGAATGCCCGTGCCGCGCGCCGCAGAAGCCATGACCCTACCGTTTCCCGTATGAATGGCCCCGCACAAAACCAAATGCGGGCAATTGACGCAAGCGCGGGCGCGCAGTAAGAGCAAGGTTATCCCGTGGTGATTTGGCCGGCCGGCTTGCAGCCACGTAAAACAAATAGCTAAAAAGGCCGGGTATCGAACCGGCCTGCTTACGCGGCCGGTTTTTTTGTTTGAAGGCGACGATCACATGAGCAAGTCCTGGCGTCCGGCAACCCAACTCGTTCACGGCGGCACCACCCGCTCCCAGCACGGCGAAACCGCCGAGGCGATCTTCCTCACGCAGGGTTTCGTCTATGACAGCTCGGCGGCGGCCGAAGCCCGTTTCAAGGGCGAGACGGACGGCTTCATCTATGCCCGCTACGCCAGCCCGACCAACGACATGTTCGAAAAGCGCATGTGCCTTCTGGAAGGCGCCGAGGATGCGCGCGCCACCGCTTCCGGCATGGCCGCCGTCTCCGCCGCGATCCTCTGCCAGCTGAAGGCCGGCGACCACATCGTCGCCGCCCGCGCGCTCTTCGGCTCCTGCCGCTGGGTGGTCGAGACGCTGGCGCCGAAATACGGCATCGAATGCACGCTGGTGGACGGGCGCGACCTTGCCAACTGGGAAAAGGCGATCCGCAAGAACACCAAGGTCTTCTTCCTGGAAAGCCCGACCAACCCGACGCTGGAAGTCATCGACATCGCGGGCGTCGCCAGGCTCGCCAACCAGGTCGGCGCCAAGCTCGTCGTCGACAACGTCTTCGCGACCCCCCTCTTCCAGAAGCCGCTGGACCTCGGTGCCCATGTCGTCGTCTACTCGGCCACCAAGCATATCGACGGCCAGGGCCGCTGCCTCGGCGGCGTCGTCCTCTCCGACAAGGCGTGGATCGACGAGCACCTGCACGACTACTTCCGCCATACGGGCCCGGCCATGTCGCCCTTCAACGCCTGGACGCTGCTGAAGGGCATCGAGACGCTGCCGCTGCGCGTCAAGCAGCAGACGGAGAATGCAAGCCGCCTCGCCGACTTCCTCGCCGAGCAGAATGAGGTCGCCCAGGTGATCTATCCCGGCCGCAAGGACCATCCGCAGGCCGATATCATCGCCAAGCAGATGACCGGCGGCTCCACGCTCGTCTGCTTCGAGCTGAAGGGCGGCAAGGACGCGGCCTTCGCGCTGCAGGATGCGCTGGAGGTCGTGAAGATCTCCAACAACCTCGGCGACGCCAAGAGCCTCATCACCCACCCGGCCACCACGACGCACAAGAACCTGACGGACGAGGCGCGCGCCGAGCTCGGCCTTTCTTCCGGCACGCTGCGCTTTTCGGCCGGCATCGAGGACAGCGAGGACCTTATCGAGGACTTCGCCCGGGCGCTTTCGAAGATCAAGGCCTGAGCCGGCGCCATTAAGGTAAACGACAAGAAGGCATCGGCCGGGCGGCCGATGCCTTCTTTGCATATTCTTGACGGCGCCACATTCCTGTAGAATAGCGGAATATAATCAGTTCAAGGCTTGCCCATGTATCGTGCGCTGACCCGCGACATCGAAGTAACCGTAGAGCCCTACTACCTGGCCGATCAGTCCGACCCGGACGACAGCCGCTATGTCTGGGGATACCGGGTCGTCATCGCGAACCATTCGGACATCGCCGTGCGGCTGGTGACGCGCTACTGGAACATCACGGACCAGAACGGCCAGGTCGACGAGGTCAACGGGCCGGGCGTCATCGGCGAGCAACCGGTGCTCCGCCCGGGCGATACCTACGAATATTCCTCCGGCTGCCCGCTCGAAACGCCCTCGGGCATCATGTTCGGGCGCTACCGGATGGAGGCGGAGAACGGCGAAGCCTTCGACGTCGCCATTCCCGCCTTCTCGCTGGATACGCCGGGGCAGGTGCGGGTTCTGAACTGAAACCGGGCAGGATTGCCCCTCATCCGGCCTGCCGGCCACCTTCTCCCCGCAAGCGGGGCGAAGGAACCGAGCCTTGCCGTTTTCCACAAATCGCTATCGTGACTGAAGGGCAAAGCCTCGCATCCTCCCCTTCTCCCCGCCCGCGGGGAGAAGGTGGCGGCAGCCGGATGAGGGACGGCCTTTTTACTGCGGCAGCACTTCCGCCGCCTCGAAGCGGTAGGTCGTCGAGCAGAACTCGCAGGTGATCGCGATCTCGCCCTTCTCGTCCGCCGTCTCCGTGATCTCCTCCGGGCTGAGGCCGGAGAGGACGCCCTTCAGCTTCTCGCGCGAGCAGGAGCAGCGGTCGAAGACCTGCTGCGGCTGGTAGACGCGCACGCCCCGCTCGTGGAAGAGGCGGAACAGCAGCCGCTCGGTGCCGACATTCGGGTCCGTCAGCTCGTCCATGTCGATGGTCTCGACCATGGCTTTGGCTTCCGCCCAGTTGTCGTCGTCGGCGATCCTGTGGCCGGCCTCATCGCCGTCGCCGCCCGGAAGGTCGGCCTGGCGCATGCGCTCGGGAGACTGCGGCAGGAACTGCGCGACGATGCCGCCCGCCCGCCAGCGATGGCGCGCCTTGCCGGCCTCGTCGCGGTCGTAGAGCTCGGCGGCGGCGAGGCGCACCTTGGTCGGAATCTGCTCCGACTGGCGGAAATAGACGCCGGCGATCTCCTCCAGCGTATGGCCGTCGAGCGGCACGATGCCCTGGTAGCGCTGGGTGTGCGGGCCCTGGTCGATGGTGAAGGCGAGCACGCCGCTGCCGAGAAGGTCGTGCGGCTCGGCCTTGCCGGCGGCGACGGCAGCCTTCAGCGCCTCCTCGTCGAAGCGGGCATAGGCGCGTACGTCCTCGGGCGCCGAGAAATCGGCGACCAGCAGGTCGACCGGGCCGTCGCCCTTGGTCTGCACGATCAGCTTGCCCTCGAACTTCAGCGAGGTGCCGAGGAGAACGGTGAGCGTGATGGCTTCCGCAAGCAGCCGCGCGACGGGCGCCGGGTAGTCGTGCCGTCCGAGGATGCCGTCGAGCATGGGGCCGAGCTGCACGGCGCGCCCGCGCACGTCGAGGCCTTCCACCTGGAACGGCAGCACATGGTCGTCGCCGGCAAAGCCGGGCTCGCCGAGTTTCAGGGCATTTTCCGCCATCATCATCCTGCTCCTTGCACGCCGCGGCGGCGGCCGGGCCCGGGGCCTGCCGCGCACGACAGCGTCTAACCGTGATTTCGCGCTCCCGACGCCGATCATTTCATACCGGGCGGGCATGCGCCAGAGACGACGCCTTCCGGCGCCTTGCGATGGCCCCTAGATCGGGTGCGGCTTTCAGCTTTTCAAGATGCCCCGTCAGACGGCGCCGAAGCACCAGGCGAGGATCGACTTCTGCGCGTGCAGGCGGTTTTCCGCCTCGTCGAAGACCACGGACTGCGGGCCGTCGATCACCTCGTCCGTCACCTCCTCGCCGCGATGGGCCGGCAGGCAGTGCATGAAGAGCGCATCCTTGTCGGCGCGCGCCATGAGCTGCTTGTTGACCTGGTAGGGCTGGAAGATGTTGTGGCCGCGCGCGCGGTGCTCCTGGTTCATCGAGACCCAGGTGTCGGTGACGACGAGGTCGACGCCGTCGACCACCGCATCGGCATCGTGGCCGAGCAGGATGTTGCCGCCGTTGTCGCGCGCCCAGTTGAGGATCCTGTCGTCGGGCTCCGAGCCCATCGGCACGGCCATCTTCATCGTGTAGCCGAAGCGGGCGGAGCCCTCGACGAAGGAATGCAGCACGTTGTTGCCGTCGCCCGTCCAGGCGAAGGTCTTGCCCTTGGTAGAGCCGCGATGCTCCTCGAAGGTCATGATGTCGGCCATGATCTGGCAGGGATGCGTGAGGTCCGTCAGCGCGTTGATGACCGGCACGGTGGCGTGCTCGGCAAGCTCCAGCAGGCGCGAATGATCGGTCGTGCGGATCATGATGGCATCGACATAGCGCGAGAGGACCTTGGCCGTGTCGCCGATGGTCTCGGCGCGGCCGAGCTGCATTTCCGTGCCCGACAGGAACAGCGTCTCGCCGCCGAGCTGGCGCATGCCGACGTCGAAGGAAACGCGCGTGCGGGTGGAGGGCTTCTCGAAGATCATCGCGAGCATCTTGCCGGCGAGGGGCTTTTCTTCCGTGCCGGCCTTGTTGGCGGCCTTGCGCTTGTGCGCATCGTCCATGATGACGCGGAGATCGCTTTCCGAAACGGCGGAAAGGTCGAGAAAATGCTTTGCCATGATATGTCCTGTCTGTTCCGGGCCCGGTCAGGCGGCCTTTGCCGCCGTCAGCTTTTCGGCGGCGCGCTCGATGCGTGCGAGGCCTTCGCGCGCTTCCTCCGCCGTCACGGTGAGCGGCGGCAGGAGGCGCAGCACGTTGTCGCCGGCCGGCACGCCGAGAAGCTTTTCCGCGCGCACGGCGGCAAGGAGCTCGGCGACGGGGATCTTCGACTTGATGCCGAGCATCAGGCCTTCGCCGCGCACGTCCTCGATGATCTCGGGGAAGCGGTCCTTCAAGGCCGCAAGGCCCTGGCGGAAGACGAGGGCGACATCGCGCACATGCTCAAGGAAGCCTTCTTCCAGCACCACGTCCAGCACGGCGTTGCCGACGGCCATGGCGAGCGGATTGCCGCCATAGGTGGAGCCGTGCGTGCCGGCGACCATGCCGGAGGCCGCCTCGCCCGTGGCAAGGCAGGCGCCCATGGGGAAGCCGCCGCCGATGCCCTTGGCGACCGCCATGATATCCGGCGTGACGCCCGACCATTCATGGGCGAAGAGGCGGCCGGTGCGGCCGACGCCGGACTGCACCTCGTCGAGGATCAGCAGGAGGCCGTATTCGTCGCAGAGGCCGCGCAGCTCCTGCAGGAATTCCTTGGGCACGGGGCGGATGCCGCCCTCGCCCTGCACCGGCTCGATGAGGATGGCCGCCGTCTCCTCGGTGATCGCGTCCTTGACGGCGGCGATGTCGCCGAAGGGGACCTTGAGGAAGCCGGGGGCCTTGGGACCGAAGCCCTCGATATACTTCTCCTGCCCGCCGGCCGCGATGGTGGCGATGGTGCGGCCATGGAAGGCGCCGTCGAAGGTGATGATGTGGAACTTGCCGGGATGGCCCTTGGCGAAATGGTAGCGCCGCGCCGTCTTGATCGCGCATTCCAGTGCCTCGGCGCCGGAATTGGTGAAGAACACCTTGTCGGCGAAGGTGGCCTCCGTCAGGCGGCGGCCGAGGCTTTCCTGGCCGGGCACCTCGTAGAGGTTCGACAGGTGCCAGACCTTGTCGGCCTGGTCTTTCAGCGCGGCGACGAGATGGGGATGGGCATGGCCGAGCGAGGTGACGGCGACGCCGGCGGCGAAATCGAGATATCGCTCTCCCTTCTCGTCGAACAGCCAGACGCCCTCCCCGCGCGTGAACCGGAGCGGTGCACGCAGATAGGTTTCATAGAGCGGCGCGGCATCGGCCATGGCGCGGTTCCTTCGAAAAGAGATGCGGAAAACGGGTCCTGGGCTTGACTTTTCCGGATACCGGAAAAATCAAAAGCCGCCTTTCGGCGGCATGCGGGCACTATCCGCATTTCGCCCGGGCCTGTCAACAAAATCGCGGCCTCAAACGGCGCTGAACCTCCCGCAAGGTGAGGATTCGCGGCACATCGGGAGGTGTCGCTATCGAGTCACACCCGACCAGCAAGTTGGGGAAAACCTCGAAATCGATTCGCGCCGATTCCCGCGACTCTTGTCACGGAGTCCCCCGGTCTCTAGGTTAAAGACCAATTACTAGACTGCATGCGGCGGAACTAGTCACCAAAGAGTTGAAGGCGTTCAGGTCCCGGACCCGTCCGGGACGCGACGAGGGATTCCCGCATCGAACGCCGAGCGGAGACGAAAAGCATGAACTGGACAGACGAGCGGGTCGAGAAACTCAAGAAGCTCTGGAGCGAAGGCCTGAGCGCGAGCCAGATCGCCGCCCAACTCGGCGGCGTCAGCCGCAACGCGGTCATCGGCAAGGTGCACCGGCTGAACCTGCCGGGCCGCGCCAAGGCCGGCGGCACGCCGAGCGCCGCCCGCCCGAAGCGCCCGGCAGCGGCAACGCCCCGCCCCTCGGCCTTCCAGGCCCGTCCGGTCGCCGCCCGCGCCGCCGTCCGGCCCGCCGATACGGGTATCGCCAAGGAAGACGCCGACGCCGGCTTCGAGATCCGCAGCGAGCAGCTTCCCGTTCCGGCCAACGGCAACAACGGCGTGGTCGTGCCGATGTCGCGCCGGCTGGAGCTGACGCAGCTCACCGAGCGCACCTGCAAGTGGCCGATCGGCGATCCGCTCAACGACGACTTCCACTTCTGCGGCAACGAGTCCCCGGACAACTCGCCCTACTGCACCTACCACCAGCGCCTCGCCTACCAGCCCTCCGCCGAACGCCGACGGATGCGCTGACAGGCACCGACGCGGAATGAGATGCGGGCCCGGGAGGGCCCGTTTTCGTTTGGGGCGCCCCTCATCCCGCTGCCGCGACCTTCTCCCCGCAAGCGGGGAGAAGGGGAAGGAGGCACCGTCTTCCCAACAGGATCATCGTATTACGACCTGAGCATGACAAAGCGGCTGGGTCCCTTCTCCCCGCTTGCGGGGAGAAGGTGCCGGCAGGCGGATGAGGGGCAATTGCCCTCCCCGAAACGAATGGCCCGCTCAGGCTTCCAGCGAATAGCCGGCGCCGCGGACGGTGCGGATGACGTCTTGCATGCCCGCGAAATTGAGGGCCTTGCGGAGGCGCCCGACATGGACGTCGACGGTGCGCTCGTCGACATAGATGTCGTGGCCCCAGACGCCGTCGAGGAGCTGGGAGCGCGAGAAGACGCGGCCGGGGGAGGTCATCAGGAATTCGAGAAGCCGGAATTCCGTCGGGCCGAGGCGCACCTCGCGGGTGCGGCGATGGACGCGGTGGGTCTCGCGGTCGAGCTCGATGTCGCCGCAGCGCAGGACAGTCGAGACGACTTCGGGCTTGGCCCGGCGCAGCATGGCGCGCACGCGGGCGACGAGCTCGGGCGTCGAGAAGGGCTTGACCACATAGTCGTCCGCGCCGGTGGCAAGGCCGCGCACGCGCTCGCTCTCCTCGCCGCGCGCCGTCAGCATGATGATCGGCAGGCGCTCGGTCTCCGGCCGCTGGCGCAGGCGCCGGCAGAGTTCGATGCCGGAAACGCCCGGCAGCATCCAGTCGAGGATGAGCAGGTCCGGCATGCGCTCCTGCAACCGCATCTCGGCCTCGTCGCCGGAAAGGATCGTATCGACCTCGAAGCCCTCGGCTTCGAGGTTGTAGCGCAGGAGGACGCTCAGGGCCTCCTCGTCTTCCACCACCGCGATTCTCGGCACCATGGGCGCGTCCCTTACTCGGAGGCTTCGGAAAGGTCGGCGGCGACCACCGACGTGGAGGTGTCGTCCTTCGGGCGCTCGCCCTCGGGCTGGGAGCCCGTCGCCATGTAGTAGATGGTCTCGGCGATGTTGGTCGCATGGTCGCCGATGCGCTCGATGTTCTTGGCGCAGAACAGGAGGTGCGTGCAGGGCGTGATGTTGCGCGGATCCTCCATCATGTAGGTGAGCAGCTCGCGGAACAGCGAGGTGTAGATCGCGTCGATCTCGTCGTCGCGCTCGCGGATCGCCTTCGCCTTGTCGACCGAGCGGGTGGCGTAGACGTCGAGCACTTCCTTGAGCTGCATCAGGGCGAGCTCGGCGAGGTGCTCGAGACCGCGGGCGAGCGTGCGCGGCATGCCCGAGCTCTGCACGGCGATGACGCGCTTTGCGGTGTTCTTGCCGAGGTCGCCGACGCGCTCCAGCTCGGCGGCGATGCGGATGGCGCCCATGATCTCGCGCAGGTCCGCGGCCATCGGCTGGCGTTTGGCGATGGTGACGATCGCCTTCTCGTTGATCTGCCGCTCGGCATTGTCGAGGGTGATATCCTCGGAAATGACCTTCTGGGCCAGCGCCGCATCCGTGGTGACGAGGGCGCGGACGGAATCGGCGACCATCTGCTCGGCGGTGCCGCCCATCTCGGAGATGCGGCGGGAGAGGTATTTCAGTTCTTCGTCATAGGCGGAAACGATATGGGAGGGGGCCATGGTTCTGTCCTTGATGCGCGCGGGTTCGAGGATATGGGCGTCAGCCGAAGCGGCCCATGATGTAGTCCTGCGTGCGCTGGTCGTCCGGGTTGGTGAACATCTTGTCGGTGTCGTTCTCCTCGACGAGGTTGCCGAGGTGGAACATGGCGGTACGCTGCGAGACGCGGGCCGCCTGCTGCATCGAGTGTGTGACGATGACGATGGTGAAATTGGCGCGCAGCTCGTGGATCAGTTCCTCCACCTTGGCGGTGGCGATGGGATCGAGCGCCGAGCAGGGCTCGTCCATCAGGATGACCTCGGGGCTGACGGCGACGGCCCTGGCGATGCACAGGCGCTGCTGCTGGCCGCCGGAAAGGCCCGTGCCGCTTTCCTGCAGGCGGTCCTTCACCTCGTTCCACAGGCCCGCCTTCTGCAGGCTCTGCTCGACGATGGCGTCCATGTCGGCCTTGGCTTTCGCAAGGCCGTGGATGCGCGGGCCGTAGGCGACGTTCTCGTAGATCGATTTCGGGAACGGATTCGGCTTCTGGAAGACCATGCCGACGCGGGCGCGCAGCTCGACCACGTCGATTGCCGGGTCGTAGACGTCGTCGCCGTCGAGCGTGATGCGGCCGGTGACGCGGCAGCCGTCGATCGTGTCGTTCATGCGGTTGAGCGTGCGCAGGAAGGTGGACTTGCCGCAGCCGGACGGGCCGATGAGGGCCGTCACGGTGTTTTCGCGCACATCGAGATTGACGTCGTAAAGGGCGCGCTTCTCGCCGTAATAGACCGAAACGTCCCTGCCGATCATCTTGTAGGAAATGTCGTTCATTTTTCCGTCCAGCGCTTTCTCGACTGCGGCTTCTGACATGATGTTCATCTGACGGGTCCTTTTACCAGCGCCGTTCGAAGCGGCGGCGCAGCAGGATCGCGCCGACGTTCATGAGGATGAGGAAGAGAAGGAGCACGATGATGGCGCCCGACGTGCGCTCCACGAAGGCGCGCTCGGCCTCGTTCGCCCACATGTAGATCTGCACCGGAAGGGCCGTCGCCGGATCGAGCGGCGTTGCCGGAACGTCGGCGACGAAGGCGACCATGCCGATGAGCAGGAGCGGCGCCGTCTCGCCGAGCGCATGGGCGAGGCCGATGATCGTGCCGGTGAGGATGCCGGGCATGGCGAGCGGCAGGACGTGGTGGAACACGGTCTGCATCTTGGAGGCGCCGAGGCCGAGGGCCGCCGCGCGGATCGACGGCGGCACGGCCTTCAGCGCCGCGCGGGTCGCGATGATGATGGTCGGCAGCGTCATCAGCGTCAGCACCAGGCCGCCGACGAGGGCCGCCGAGCGCGGGAAGCCGGCGAAGTTGACGAAGACGGCAAGGCCGAGCAGGCCGTAGACGATGGAGGGCACGGCCGCGAGGTTGTTGATGTTCACCTCGATCAGGTCGGTGACGCGGTTCTCCGGCGCGAACTCCTCCAGGTAGATCGAGGCGGCGACGCCGATGGGCAGCGAGAGCGCCAGCACGATCAGCATCATGTAGAGCGAGCCGACGAGCGCGACGCCGACGCCGGCGGCCTCCGGGCGGCTGGAGGCGCCGTTGACGAAGAGGCCGGTGTTGAAGTGCTTGGAGAGCGCGCCGCTTTCGGCGAGCTGGTTCATCCAGCCGACCTGCCTGTCGGAGATCTTGCGGTCCTTCTCCGGCACGTCGAGATTGATCTGGCCCTTGAAGGCGGAATCGAGGTCGCCGGAGGCGAGGAACGTCACGTCGCGCGTCGTGCCGATGATCGACGGATCGGCGACGACGAGGTCGCGGAGCTGGGTGCGCACGCTGTCCGAGATCAGGCCGTTCACCGCCTTGAGGCCGGCCCGGTCCTTCTCGTCGACGCCGAGCACCTTCGCGAGCGCATTGCGGGCGACGACCGGATAGTTGGCCGAGACGAGCTTCTGCGGGTTGGCGGCGCGCTCGTTGTCCTTGTCGATGACCTGTTCGGAGAATGCGACCGGAATGGTGATCATCGACTGCTGGAAGGCCGTGTAGCCCTTGGAGACCACCGAGAACAGGAGGAGGAACAGGAAGAGGAGGCCGAAGCCGATGGCGGTCATGCCGTAGAAGCGGAAGCGGCGTTCGGCGGCGTAGCGGCGCCCGAGGCCGATATCGCGGCGCCCGGGCCGGGCGGAGATGCCGATGGGGCTCGTGGAAGACATGGGGGAGACCTGGCTCATTCGTACTGCTCCCGGTATTTGCGCACGATGTAGAGGGCGTAGATGTTGAGGCAAAGCGTGATGACGAAGAGCGTGATGCCGAGGGCGAAGGCCACCAGCGTCTGCGGCGAGGTGAATTCGAGGTCGCCCGTCAACTGGTTGACGATCTTCACCGTCACCGTCGTCATCGGCTCGAAGGGGTTGAGCTGCATGCGGGCGGCGACACCGGCTGCGAGCACCACGATCATGGTCTCGCCGATGGCGCGGGAGGCCGTCATCAGGAGGGCGCCGACGATGCCCGGCAGCGCCGCCGGCAGGATGACGCGCTTGATCGTCTCCGAGCGCGTGGCGCCGAGGCCGAGCGAGCCGTCGCGCAGCGCCCGCGGCACGGCGGTGATGATGTCGTCCGACAGCGAGGAGACGTAGGGGATCAGCATGATGCCCATGACGAAGCCGGCCGTCAGCACGCTCTGCGCCTGGATGAAGCTCGCATAGTTGCCAGTGACAAGGCCGTTGAGCTGAGCCGAGATATCTCGCAGGAACGGGCCGACCGTGACCATGGCGAAGAAGCCGTAGACGATGGTGGGGATGCCGGCGAGGACTTCGAGGAGCGGCTTTGCCACCGAGCGGAGCGTGCGCGAGGCGTATTCCGACATGTAGACGGCGGCGAAGAGGCCGACGGGCACGGCGACCAGCATGGCGACGAAGCCGATATAGAGCGTGCCGGCAAGGAGCGGGATGAGGCCGAACTGGCCAGCGGAAGCGGCAGCGCCCGCCGCCGCGAAGCGGGGGTCCCAGACGGTGCCGAAGAAGAACTCCCAGGCCGGAACCCGGTTGAAGAAATGGATGGCTTCCGTGAGCATCGAGGCGACGATGCCGATCGTCGTCAGGATGGCGATGGAGGAGGCGGCGAGGAGGCCGCCGAGCATCACGCCCTCCACCCGGTTTCGCGCCCGGAACTTCGGCGCGATCATCCGGTAGGAGAAGAACGCCCCTGCGAGCGCGACGAGGACGACGAGAGCCGAACGGAGGAGACCGCTCGCCACTGTCATGCGGTTGAGCGTGTCGGCGGAGGTCAGCATGTAGGGCGCCGGGTCGGCGGCGAGCGGCACGCCCTTGGCGGCCAGCACCGTGCGGGCGGCGGAGCCGTCGGCAAACAGCGCCGTTCGCTCTTGCGCCGACAGCAGCGAGAGGCCGCGGGAAATGGCGCCGATCATGTTGTAGTCGAGGTTCTGCGTCGCCTGCGGCTCGGCCTTGACCTCTTCGGGAAAGCCGTCGCGCACGGTCGAGCCGATATAGATCGGGCTCGCGACGATCCAGACCAGCAGCACGAGGACCGCCGGAAGCACGGACCAGACGGCGACGAAGGCACCGTAGTAGCCCGGCCGGGAATGCAGGCTGGACGCCTTGCCGCCGGCAAGCGCACCGGCGCGCCAGCTGCCTGCCAGATATCCCATGACGCCGATGCCGGCGACGACGAGCAGAAGAAGGGACACACTCATTTCGGACATTCTCCCGGCGAGAGCGGCCGGCGCGATACCCGTGAAGGATGGCCGCGCCGGCCAGGGCAGATTACATGATCTTGCCGTCGGTGAAGGCCTTGCGGACCTCCTCGCGCTCGGCGTCGGGGGCCGGAACGAGGCCGTATTCGGCAAGCGGGGAGTCGGGACCGATCATGTCGTCGCTGGTGAAGAACTCGACATAGTCCTTCAGGCCCGGGATGACGCCGAGATGCGCCTTCTTGACGTAGAAGAACAGCGGGCGGGAAACCGGATATTCGCCCGAGGCGATGGTCTCGACCGAAGGAACGATGCCGCTGACGGTGGCGACCTTCAGCTTGTCGGCGTTGTTCTCGTAGAAGGAGAGGCCGAAGACGCCGATGCCGGACTTGTTGGCGGCGATGCGGGCCAGCGTTTCCGTGTAGTCGCCGTCGATGTCGACGGCCAGGCCATCCTTGCGCACGGCGACGCACTTGGCATGCTGGGCGTCCTTCTCGGCGACGGCAGCCTTGATCACCTCGGCCGCGCCGGAGGCTTCGCAGCCGGCCGCCAGCACCTTCTCCTCGAAGACTTCGCGCGTGCCGTGCTTCTCACCCGGGATATAGGCGGCGATCTCGGCGTCCGGCAGGTCCTTGTTGACCTCCGACCACGTCTTGTAGGGGTTGGCGACGAGCTTGCCGTCGACGACGACCTCGGCGGCGAGCGCGAGGTAAAGGTCCTTCGGCTCCAGCTTCAGGTCGGCATTGCCGGCGTCCGTGGCGAAGACGATGCCGTCATAGCCGATCTTGACTTCCTGGATCTCGGTCACGCCGGCAGCCTTGCAGGCCTCGACTTCGCTGTCCTTGATCGCGCGCGAGGCGTTGGCGATGTCGATGGTGTCCGGGCCGACGCCCTTGCAGAATTCCTTGAGGCCGCCGCCCGTGCCGCCGGATTCGACGATCGGCGTCTTGAAGTCCGGATAGGTCTCGCCGAACGTCTCGGCGACGATCTTGGCATAGGGAAGAACGGTGGAGGAGCCGGCGATCTGGATCTGGTCGCGGGCGACGGCAACGCCTGCGAAGGCGGCGGAAGCGACAAGCGCCGCGGCAGTGAGCTTAAGAGATTTCATCTGGGGTCTCCCGAAGAGGACGTGTGTTGGAAGCGCTCGTTTCGCGCTCTCTGCCGTTGACCGGCGGCCTCTGTCTAAACCCCGATCGCCATTGCTTTTATGTCAGTTCGACGAAACATTTGTGACAGGCCAACGGACTGGAAATGCTTGCGAATTTCCAGAGCCGCAACGAAACCCGGATGGTATGTGTCAGAATTTGACGGTAAAGACCGTGCCCTTGCCGAGCTCGGACTTCACCACGAGGCGCGCCTTGTGGCGCGTCAGGATGTGCTTGACGATGGCAAGCCCGAGCCCGGTGCCCTTCCTGGACCGGCTCGTCTCCACGTTGACACGGTAGAAGCGCTCGGTGATGCGCGGCACATGTTCCGGCGGAATGCCGGGGCCGTAGTCGGTGACGGAAAGCTCGACGGGCGCCTCGCCCCCGCCGGTGAGCACGACATCGACCCGCTTGCCCTCCTGCCCGTATTTGCAGGCGTTCTCGATGAGGTTCTCGAAGACCTGGACCAGCTCGTCACGGTCGCCGTTGACGGTGACAGGGCGGTCCGGCAGGTGCAGCGCCACCTCGACGCCGAGATCGCCGGCGAGCGGCTGGAGGCTGTCGCGCACATGGCCGAGGAGCGGGACGAGGTCCACCGTCTGGTCCGGCGCAAGGTTGGAGCGCAGTTCGAGGCGCGAGAGCGAGAGCAGGTCGTCGACGAGGCGGCTCATGCGCGTCGCCTGCTCGTGCATGATGGCGAGGAAGCGTTCGTGGGCCTTCAGGTCGTTCTTCGCCGGGCCCTGCAGCGTCTCGATGAAGCCGCGCAGCGAGGCGAGCGGCGTGCGCAGCTCGTGGCTGGCATTGGCGACAAAATCCGAGCGCATGCGCTCGATGCGGCGGGCCTGCGAGACGTCGCGGAAGGTGAGCAGCCAGAGCGGCTCGCCCCTGCGGTCGGCAAGCGGGGCGATGCGCACGACATGGACCGTCTCGGAAGGCAGGCGCTCGGCATGCTCCGTCTCGCGCGGCTGGCCGGAGGCGATGGCGTCGCGCACCATGTCGAGGATGCCGGGGGCGCGGATGCGGCCGGCAAGGTCGCCATTGCGCGGGATGGGGCCGAAGACGGCTTCCGCCGCGCGGTTCTGCAAGAGGACGGCCTCGCTTGCGGAAAGGAGCAGCGCGGGGGCGTCGAGCGCGCCGAGAACGGCGGCGATGGCCATGCGCTCCTCCGCAGCCCGGTCCGGCTCGGCAGGCGCTGCGGCGACGGGCACGGCGGCCCGCTGCTCGGCTTCCGCCGCGCGCCGCTCCACGCGCAGCAGGCCCGCGATGACGAGGAGCAGCACCGCGAAGGAGGCCCAGCCGAGATGCATGCCCGAAAGCCACATCATGAAGCCGACGAAGACGGCGGAGGCGATGAGCACCCGCTCCCCCCACAGTTGCGCCGCCAGCCAGCCGAAGACCGTCCGCTGATCCGTCACCGCCGCCCATTCCCTCGCCAGCATCGCACCCTCCGCACCTCCACCGATTCCCGATGGATAGCGCGGCTTCGTGACATGTTTTTCACGGCGCGCTTGAATTCGCAATGCGGTTATGGCCACCTGCGGCCATGCGGCGCTCGCCGCCTCTTGGTGTTTCGAGGAGCAGACGATGGCGGAGAAGGCGGAAAGCCGGGCGGTGGAGCTGGATATCCACGACAAGAAGCGGGTGTTCGACATCGACGATCCGAAGCTGCCGGACTGGATCTCGGAAAAGGCCTTCGGCTCCGACGACTACCCCTACGACAAGAAGCTCCCCAACAAGGAATACGAGAAGACGCTCAAGCTGCTGCAGATCGAGCTGGTCAAGGTGCAGTTCTGGCAGCAGAAGACGGGACAGCGGGTGATCGCCGTGTTCGAGGGGCGGGATGCCGCCGGCAAGGGCGGGGCGATCCACGCCACCTCCTCCTACATGAACCCGCGCTCGGCGCGCGTGGTGGCGCTCACCAAGCCGACGGAGACCGAACAGGGGCAATGGTACTATCAGCGCTATGTCGCGACCTTCCCGACCGCCGGGGAATTCGTGCTCTTCGACCGCTCCTGGTACAACCGCGCGGGTGTCGAGCCCGTCATGGGCTTCTGCACGAAGGAGCAATACGAGAAATTCCTGGAGGAGACGCCGCGCTTCGAGGAGATGGTCGTTTCCGAGGGCATCCACTTCTTCAAGTTCTGGCTCAATATCGGCCGCGAGATGCAGTTGAAACGTTTCCACGACCGCCGGCACGATCCGCTGAAGATGTGGAAGCTCTCGCCCATGGACATCGCCTCGCTCAGGAAATGGGGCGACTACACGGACAAGCGCGACCGCATGCTGAAGGAAACCCACACGGACCATGCGCCCTGGACCGTGGTGCGCGCCAACGACAAGCGCCGCGCGCGCATCAACGTCATCCGCCACATCCTGACCTCGCTCGACTATGACGGCAAGGACAGGAAGGCGATCGGCGCGGTGGACGACAAGATCCTCGGCTCCGGCCCCGGCTTCGTCAGATAGGACCGGCGCCGGTCATTCGCCCGGCAGGATGCGCACGCCGTAGAGATAGACGCTGGCATTGCCGCCGGCGATATCGCTGTTGAGCAGGAGATGCCCCGGCTCGCTCGGCGAGAGCGAACGGTCGAACGTCACCTGGAACAGGATGTCCGTGCGCTCCGACACCGTGAAGCGGTGGCGGCCGCAGCCGCCCATGGTGGAGAAGTCGCATTCGACGGTGAGCTGCACCGGCTTGCCGTTCGCCGACTGCACGGTGAGCGCGACCGTCGAATTCTTGCCGCCGAGTTCGCCAAGCACTTCGGGCGAGACCTCGATGCGCACCGCCCCGCCCCGGTCGGGATCGGTGGAGGTGATGCGCGCGGCCGGGCCTTCGCCCGTGCCGACCTGCTCGAAGCGGCCCGCCGCGCCGGCCGACAGCTTGTCCATGTCGCCCGGCGAGAAGACCGCGCGCCAGTCGGCGGTGAAGCGGTTCTGCGTGTCGAGCGCCTTCTTGACCGGGTCGTCACCGGAGAAATCCTCGCCGGAAACCCGGGCGGGCGGAATGGAATCGTCCGCATCGCCGCGAAGGTCGGCAAGCAGCCCGCTCGTCTGCACCCACCAGGCAAGCGCCCCGAAGGCGGCGATGAGCGTGGCGACGACCAGCAGGAAGGAGAAGAGGCGGCCGCGGCGCCTGCGCGCCTTCGCCACCCTTTCCGGCCGGATATCCGCCGGCCCGCCCGAGGCCTTGCCGGACGCGGGCCTGGCGGCTGCGGCGCCGCCCGCGGAAAAGCCGTCCGCGCGCTCCGGGCGGATCGCGCCGATATCGCCGGTTCCGCCGGCCGGCCGGCCGGCATCGTCGCGCCGTTCGCCTTCCAGCATCGGCTCGGACCGTTCGGCGCGCAACGCGGGTTCCGCCCGGGCCTCGGCGACCGGCTCGGCACGGACCGCGCTTGCAGCGGCAAGACGGGCGCGCTCCTCCGTTTCGATCTCGCGGATCGTCGCCTCCAGCCGGTGGCGCTGGGCGGCCATCGTCTCGGGATCGTTGATTTCCTGCTTGCGCAAGCCGGCTTCGAGCGCATGGCGCGCCGACTGGTAGATCCGCGCCCGCACCTCGGCATTGGCACGCTCGGAGCGCGCCAGCGCGTTTCTGATTGCCGTCTCCAGTCCGCTCACATCCGACCCTTCTGCGGGAGCCGCCTCATGGCCGCTACGATACTTCTGTGGAAAGAGCCCTGCTTTCCGGCTTTTGTTAGGTTTTGCGTAACGTTTGACGCGAATTTGCGCAAGCCTTCCGGCCGAACCGCCCGGCCTTCTCCGGGGATAAGCACCTGCCCCGAGACGATGAGACCGCCGGCACCTGCCCGGCAGGCCGCCTGCGGGCCCTGCCGAAACCGTCACGGCAAACCGCTTCCCCGCCAATCGGCGCACCATTGCGTTTGCAGGAACGCACCGAAGCTCACCGATCCACGCCCGTATCGCCTCTTTTCAGACCCGTTGCACGCTGCTATGGTTTTGACGTTTTCGTAAACGTCAAAAACAGACAGGATTTCCCCTCCATGGCCCTGCCCGCGATCCTCAAGGACAAGCTGCGCCTGCCCGTCGTCGGCGCGCCGCTCTTCATCGTCTCGCATCCTGCGCTGACGCTGGCGCAATGCAAGGCGGGCATCATCGGCGCCTTCCCGGCGCTGAATGCCCGGCCCGAATCGCAGCTCGACGAATGGCTGGCGGAAATCACGGAGGGCCTTGCCGCGTACGATGCGAAGAACCCGGACCGCCCGGCCGCGCCCTTCGCCGTCAACCAGATCGTCCACCGTTCCAACAAACGGCTGGAGCACGACCTTGCGATGTGCGTGAAGTACAAGGTGCCGGTCGTCATCTCCTCGCTCGGCGCCGTGCCGGAGGTGAATGCGGCGATCCATTCCTATGGCGGCATCGTGCTGCACGACGTCATCAACAACCGCCATGCGAATTCGGCGATCCGCAAGGGCGCGGACGGGCTGATCGCGGTCGCCGCGGGCGCGGGCGGCCATGCCGGCACCCTCTCGCCCTTCGCGCTCGTGCAGGAGATTCGCGAATGGTTCGACGGGCCCCTCCTCCTTTCCGGCGCGATCGCGACCGGCGGGGCGATCCTCGCGGCTGAGGCGATGGGCGCGGACATGGCCTATATCGGCTCTCCCTTCATCGCGACGGAGGAAGCGCGTGCGAGCGACGCCTACAAGCAGATGATCGTCGACAGCGCGGCCGCCGACATCGTCTATTCCAATTATTTCACCGGCATCCACGGCAACTACCTGAAGCCTTCCATCGCCGCCGCCGGCATGGACCCCGACCACCTGCCGGAGGCCGATCCCTCCAAGATGGATTTCGACAAGGCGACGACCGGCGCCAAGGCCTGGAAGGACATCTGGGGCTGCGGCCAGGGCATCGGCGCCGTCAAGGCGATCGGCGCGGTGGAAGACCTCGTCGCCCGCCTCGAACGCGAATACGACGCCGCGAAGGCCCGCATCACCGCCGGCTGAACCGGCCATTTCGCTGCATCGCACGGGAAAAATGCGGAAGTTCAAACTCCCCGCTTGAAATCTCCCGCCATTGCGGTTATCAGCGCACCCATTCCGGTCCCGACACGCTTCGGGACCGCTGGAAGCCGCTTTAGCTCAGTCGGTAGAGCACATCATTCGTAATGATGGGGTCAGGTGTTCGAGTCACCTAAGCGGCACCACTTCCTTTCTGACCTCTCCGCCTTGACCGCCCACCGGGACTCGGACATTCCTGCGCGCATGAAATTCTTGGCCATTTCGGGAAGTGCGCGGCGGGCGTCCACCAATACGGCGATGCTGCGCGCCTTGCAGGCTGCCGCGGGGGCGGACCATGCCGTCGTGCTTCATGACGGGGTCGGGATGCTGCCGGTCTTTTCGCCGGATCTCGAGGGCGAGGCGCTGCCGGCGGCGGTCGCCGAGCTTGCCAGGGCCGTGGCGGAGGCGGACGGGGTGATCATCGCCAGCCCCGAATATGTGCGCTCCATTCCCGGTGGCATGAAGAACGCCATCGACTGGCTGGTCTCGCGCGACGAACTGGTCGCCAAGCCCATCGTGCTCGCCCATGCCTCCCATCGCGGCGACGACATGCTGCAGCAGTTGCGCATCGTGCTCGCCACGGTGAGCGCGCGGTTCAACGAGGAGATCTTCCTGCGGTTCCGCCTGATGGCGCTGTCGCCGGAGGAGATCGCCGCCCGCCTTGCGGAAGAGGCTGCCGTCGGCGAGATGCGTGCGTTCCTCGACGGCTTTTCCCGTTTCTGCGCGGAAGGCTGAGGGCGTCAGCCGACGTTGCGCTCCGGATCGCGCCGCGCGGGGAGATTCGTCGTTTCGTCAAGGAGGATAGTCGGCTGGTCGCTCGTCTCCAGGTCCCGTATCCATTCACGCCAGATCGCGACCAGAAGGGCCATCAGCACGGGACCGATGAAGAGGCCCACGAAGCCCATGGTCTTCACCCCGCCGATGAGGCCGAAGAAGGTGGGCAGGAACGGCAGCTTGATCGGCCCGCCGACGAGGCGCGGGCGCAGCGTCTTGTCGACGATGAAGAGCTCGACCGAGCCCCAGGCGAGCAAGGCAAGGCCCGCGACGAGCGAGCCGCTGGAAACGAGATAGACCGAGACCAGCGTGAAGGAGAGCGGCGCGCCGCCGGGAAAGAGCGCCATCAGGCCCGTCAGCACGCCGAGCGTGACGGCGGACGGCACGCCGGCGATCCAGTAGGCCGTGCCGAGCACGATGCCCTCGCCGATGGCGATCAGCGTCATGCCCGTGACGGTGGAGCTGATCGTCGCCGGCACGATGCGGGAGAAGCGCTCCCAGCGCATCGGCAGGATGCGCTCGCCGAGCCGATCCACCTGGGCGGCGAAGGCCTGGCCGTCGCGATAGATGAAGAACAGCGCGATCAGCATGAAGAGCATGGCGAGCAGGAGGTTGAAGGCCTTGCCGCTGGCCGCCAGCGCCACGCGGTAGATATTGCCGATATGCGCGCCGCTGACGATCTGCGTCAGCTCGCCGATCGCGCCCGGATGATCGAGGAAACGCGTCCACTGCATGTCGAGCCAGCCGCCGATGACGGGCAGCGCGCGGATCCAGTCGGGCGTCGACGCGCCGGTGCGGTTCGTCTGCACCGCCCAGCCGATCCAGTCGCGGATCTCGTGGAAGGCATAGGTGGAGGCAAAGAGGATGGGCCCGACGATGAAGCCGAGGATGAGGAGGATCGCGATGGAGGCGGCCAGCGTGCGCCGGCCGTTCACCCGCGCCAGAAGCCGCGTATAGAGCGGCCAGCTCGCGAAGGCGATGACGAGCGCGGCCAGCACCGGCACGACGAAACCGTGGAAGAAATAGATGCCGGCGAGCACGACGAGGACGAGCAGCCAGCGCGCAGCCGAAACGGGCGAAACCAGCGCGGCTCCACTGGCGCGCGCGGCGCCCAGAAGCCGAGGCTCGTTTCTACGATGATCCGAATGCAGCAAACGCGTCTACTCCCTTGAGGCCGGCGCCCCGGGCCCGGACCACCAAGATAAGGTGTAACTGAAGAATGTTAAACATATGCGCGCCTTTTTATGCCGAGGCGCGGTGAGACGTCGCAGGGTTGGGCGCGCGCATCGCTTATTGACGTTTACGTCAATGTAATATAGCGATGACGCTTGATGGCGCCCGTCAAAAGCATCATCTTGTCCGGATCGGCGGGTTGGAGGACCTTCCGGTGCGGCGCGGGACGGACGGGTGCCAGCACCCAACGAGGAGGAGAGACATGTCGGCCACAGTTCAGGACCCTTCCACGCAATCGTCCGGCCGTTTCTGGCTCGCCTCCTACCCGGAAGGCGTGGCCGCCGATCTTGCTCCCCTGCACCATTCCTCGATCGGCGCGCTCGTCGAAAGCTGCTGCGAACAATACGCCGACCGTCCCGCCTTTACCAGCATGGGCAAGACGCTGACCTTCCGCGAATTCGGCGCGGCCTCGGCAGGCATCGCCGCCTGGCTGCAGGCCCGGGGCCTTCAAAAGGGCGACCGGGTCGCCGTGATGATGCCGAACGTCCTGCAGAACCCGGTCATCATCTTCGGCATCCTTCGCGCCGGCCTCGTCGTGGTGAACGTCAATCCGCTCTATACGCCGCGCGAGCTGGAGCACCAGTTGAAGGATGCGGGCGCCAAGGCGCTGTTCGTGCTGGAGAATTTCGCAAGCACCGTCGCGCAGGTCGTCTCGCGCACCGCCGTGAAGCACGTCGTCGTCGCCACGATGGGCGACATGCTCGGCCTCAAGGGCCTCATCGTCAATCTCGTCGTGCGCAAGGTCAAAAAGCTGGTGCCCGCATGGTCGCTGCCCGGCCACGTCCCCTTCCGGCAGGTGATGGCCGAGGGCGCGCGCGCCGGCGTGAAGGATGCCGGCGTGACGCCGGGCGACACCGCCTTCCTGCAATATACCGGCGGCACGACCGGCGTTTCGAAGGGCGCCGTGCTGACCCACGCCAACCTCCTGTCCAACATGGAGCAGATCAAGCTGTGGATCGAGCCGATCTTCCACGTCAGGAAGCGGCCGGAACAGCTCGTCTTCATCTGCGCGCTGCCGCTCTACCATATCTTCGCGCTGACGGTGAACGGCCTGATGGGCATCGCGCTCGGCGGCCACAACGTGCTGATCGCCAATCCGCGCGACATTCCCGCCTTCGTCAAGGAACTGGGAAAATACCGCGTCCACATCTTCCCGGGCCTCAACACGCTGTTCAACGCGCTGATGAACAATCCGGACTTCGCCAAGCTCGACCTTTCCGGCCTGTTGCTGACGCTCGGCGGCGGCATGGCGGTGCAGCGCCCGGTCGCCGAACGCTGGCAGGCGATGACGGGCTGCACCATCACCGAGGGCTACGGCCTTTCGGAGACCTCGCCCGTCGCCACCGCCAACCGCTTCGACAGGGCGGAATTCACCGGCACGATCGGCCTGCCGCTGCCCTCCACCGAGATCGACATCCGCGACGATGCCGGCAACGCGCTGCCGCTCGGCGAGGTGGGGGAGATCTGCATCCGCGGGCCCCAGGTCATGGCCGGCTACTGGCAGCGGCCGGACGAGACGGCCAAGGTGATGACGGCGGACGGCTTCTTCCGCTCCGGCGACATCGGCTTCATGACGCCGGAAGGCTTCACCAAGATCGTCGACCGCAAGAAGGACATGATCCTCGTTTCCGGCTTCAACGTCTTCCCCAACGAGGTGGAGGAGGTGGCGATGTCGCATCCGGGCGTGCTCGAATGCGCGGCGATCGGCGTGCCGGACGCCCATTCCGGCGAGGCGGTCAAGCTCTTCGTGGTGAAGAAGGACCCGGCCCTGACGGAAGCGGACGTGAAGGCCCACTGCGCGGCGAACCTGACGAACTACAAGCGGCCGAAATTCGTGGAATTCCGCGACGAACTGCCGAAATCCAACGTCGGCAAGATCCTGCGCAAGGACCTTCGCGGGTGAAGGGCCAGGAATTAAACCGATTTAGTTTTTTGCACCGATCGGCGTTTGCGGGCTTGATTTGCGGGGGGCAAAGCGACTAGCTAACGGCATCCTCCAAAGGCCGAAGGAACACGCCGATGAAAGCGCTTGTCGAAAAGCTGAAAACCATCGTCCGCGACACCGATGCCACGGACATCCGGGCGGCGTTCGCGGCCGATCCCGCCCGCTTCTCCCGTTACAGCACGACATTCGAGGACTTCCTCTTCGACTATTCCAAATGCGCGGTGAACGACGCCGTGCTGGATGCGCTGGAGGAACTGGCGAGGAAAGCCGGCGTCGAGAAGAAGCGCGACGCGATGTTCGCCGGCGAGATCATCAACATCACCGAGGAGCGCGCCGTGCTGCACACGGCGCTGCGCAACCGCGCCAACACGCCGGTGCTCGTCGACGGCCATGACGTCATGCCGGACGTCAACGCCGTGCTCGACGCGATGGGCGCCTTTTCCGACGGCATCCGCTCCGGCGCGCTCAAGGGCGCGACGGGAAAGAAGATCACCGACGTCGTCAATATCGGCATCGGCGGCTCGGACCTCGGCCCGGTCATGGCGACACTGGCGCTCGCGCCCTATCACGACGGCCCGCGCCTGCATTTCGTCTCCAACATCGACGGCGCGCATATCGCCGACACGCTGAAGCTGCTTGCGGCCGAAACGACGCTCTTCATCGTCGCCTCGAAGACCTTCACCACCATCGAGACGATGACGAATGCCGCAACGGCCCGCCGCTTCATCGCCGATGCGCTCGGCGAAGCAGCCATCGGCAGCCATTTCTGCGCGGTCTCCACGGCGCTCGACAAGGTTTCCGCCTTCGGCATCGACGGCAGCCGCGTCTTCGGCTTCTGGGACTGGGTCGGCGGGCGCTACTCCATCTGGTCGGCCATCGGCCTGCCGCTGATGATCGCCATCGGCAAGGAGAACTTCGCCGAGTTCCTTGCCGGCGGCCATGCCGTCGACAACCATTTCCGCACCGCGCCGATCCGGCAGAACATCCCGATGCTGCTCGGCCTCATCGGCTTCTACCATCGCAACGTGCTGAACTATCCCTCGCGCGCCATCCTGCCCTACGACCAGCGGCTGTCGCGCTTCCCGGCCTATCTCCAGCAGCTCGACATGGAATCGAACGGCAAGTCGGTGACGGTGGAGTCCGAGCCGGTCGAATTCAAGACCGGTCCGGTCGTCTGGGGCGAGCCCGGCACCAACGGCCAGCATGCCTTCTACCAGCTCATCCACCAGGGCACGTCGATCATCCCGACCGAGTTCATGATCGCGGCGAACGGCCACGAGAAGACCCTTCGCCACCAGCACGAGCTGCTGATCGCCAATTGCCTGGCGCAGTCGGAAGCGCTGATGAAGGGCCGCACGCTCGAAGAGGCGAAGGCGCAGCTCACCGCCAAGGGCATGGACGCGAAGAAGGCCGATAGGATCGCGCCGCACCGGGTCTTTTCCGGCAACCGCCCGTCGATCACCATGGTCTATGACAGCCTGACGCCCTTTGCACTCGGCCGACTGATCGCGCTCTACGAGCACCGCGTCTTCGTCGAGGGCGCGCTCTTCAACATCAACTCCTTCGACCAGTGGGGCGTGGAGCTCGGCAAGGAGCTGGCGACCGGCCTCCTGCCGGTGGTGGAAGGCAAGGAAAGCGCCGCCGGCCACGATTCCTCGACGGCCGGCCTCGTCGCCGCGCTGCTGAAGGCGACGAAATAGGCCTCAGCGCAGGCTGAGGCGGCGTGCCGCGAAGGCATCGCGCGGCACGCGGGCGAGATTGCCCAGGAATTCCCGCGCGCAGGCGCGCCAGCTATAGGCCATGGCGCGGCCCCGGGCGACGTCCTTCGGGATATCGAGCGCGGCGAGCGCCGCTTCGCGCAGATCCTCCGACAGCACGCCTGCCTCGCCGAGCACGTCACGCGGCGCGGCGACGGGGAAGGCGGCGACGGGAACCCCGCTCGCCAGCGCCTCCAGCATGACATTGCCGAAAGTGTCGGTGCGGCTCGGGCTGGAAGGGGCGAGTCGGGGGCGGTCTGGTCGAGCATGGCCCCTTTGACCATGCGGCGATGACAGGCGGATGAAGGGGCCCCTTACGCCAGCCCGATTTCCTTTGCCCAGGGCGGATTGGCGCCGGCGCGGGAGACGGTGACGGCGGCGGCCCTGGCGCCGAGGGCGAGGGCCTTGGCGATCTGCTCCTCGGAGAGCTTCGCCACCTGCTGCTTGGTGAGGAGGTTCTGCATCTTCAGCGAGGCGAGGACGCCGGCATCGAAGGTGTCGCCGGCCCCGACGGTGTCGACCACCGCCACGCGCTCGCTCGGCACCGTGACCTTGTGGTCCGCCGTATAGCCGACCGCGCCTTCCGCGCCGCGCGTGACGACGACGAGCCTTGCGCCGTGATGCAGCCAGTGGCGGGCAAGCGCATCCTCGTCGCCCTCGAGGCCGAACCAGGCAAGGTCCTCGTCGGAGAACTTCACGATGTCCGCCATCGCCGCCATGCGGCGGATGCGCGCCATATGCGCGTCCTTGTCCTTGATGAAGCCGGGGCGGATGTTCGGGTCGAGCGAGATGACGCGCGTTTCGTGCTCACGCGCCAGAAGCGCCTCGTAGGTGGAGCCGCAGGGCTCGGGGATGAGGCTGATCGCGCCGAAATGGATGGCCTCGCAATCCGCGCCGAGCGCCGGCAGTTCGGCCTCTGTGATCATGCGGCCGGCCGTGCCCTCGTCATAAAAGGCATAGGTCGCGTGGCCGTCGACCAGCTTGACGAAGGCGACGGTGGTGGGGCGCGAGAGCGTCGCGCAATAGCTGTAGTCGACGCCGCTTTCGCCGAGCGTCTTGCGCAATATGTCGCCCATCATGTCGTCGGAAAGGCCGGTGAAGAAGCCGGTCGGCACGCCGAGGCGGCCGAGCGCGATCGCCGTGTTGAAGATCGCCCCGCCGGCATAGGGCGCATAGGCATCCTCGCCGAGCGTCGTCGTCCGCGGCAGCATGTCGATCAGCGCTTCACCACAACACAGGATCATCTTCATTCCCCCATCGATTTTCAATCGATTTAAACGATGACGGCGAAAAGCGCCAGAGGCTTTTACGACGTCGGCAGCTCGGCAACGCCGCCATGGGCGGCGGACCAGGCGAGCGGCGCATCGAAGAACGCGCCGACCGAGGCGAGCGTCGCGTCGTCGAAGAGCTTTTCCGCCCGCGCGACGGAGAGCACGTCGCGCCAGGTGCCGACGTGGTGCAGCTTGACGCCGCCGTTCGCATAGCGCGCCTCGGCCTCCTGGAAGATGCCGTAGTAGAAGAGCGCCATGCCGTGATCGACGACGCCGCCGGCCGCGCGGATCGCGTCGATGAAGGTGAACATCGAGCCGCCGACCGTCACGAGGTCCTCGATGACGAGGACGCGCGCGCCCTCGGCCATCACGCCCTCGATCTGCGCGTTGCGGCCGTGGCCCTTCGGCTTCTTGCGCACATAGACCATCGGCAGGCCGAGCCGGTCGGCCAGCAGCGCGGCGAAGGGAATGCCCGCCGTCTCGCCGCCGGCGATGACGTCGAAGCGCTCGAAGCCGGCCTCGCGGGTGATGGTCGCGGCGGCGAAATCCATGATCGCCGAGCGGATGCGCGGATAGGAGAGCAGCTTGCGGCAATCCATATAGACCGGGGATGCCATGCCGGAGGCGAGCTTGTAGGGCTCCTCGGGGCGGAAATGCACCGCCTTGATCTCCCACAGCATGCGGGCCATCAGCTCCGCCATCACGTCTTTGTCCGGAAAGGAATTGGAAAACATCGGCATCTCCCGCTGGCTGTCTTGTCGAGCGCATAGCAGCAAGAGCGGCGGCTTTCCAGCATCCCGGCAACGAAAAACCCTCCCCGGCGGGCCGGGAAGGGTTTCTGGAGGATCAGACCGGTATCGTCGCTCTCAGGCGGCGCGGCGGGCATCCACGGAGATGAGACCGGGGCCGAAGGCGGCGAGAATGAGGAAGCCGCCGGCGATGGTGATGTTCTTCCACATCATCAGGCCGTTGAAGACGGTGAGCAGGCCGTTGGCGCCTTCCGGGAAATCCGGGACGTTGATCGCGCCGCTGTGGAAGACGAGGGCGGTGAAGACGCAGAAGACGGCGAGAAGGTAGGCGGTGATCTTCGTCTGGAAGCCGACGAGGATGAAGAGGCCGGTGACGAGTTCGAAGATGCCGGCGAGATAGGCGAGCGCGGTGGCCGCCGGCAGGCCGGCACCGGCGATCATGCCGGCCGTGCCGGCCGGGTCAACGAGCTTGGGAAAGCCGGACGTGAGGAACATGAGGGCGAGGAGGATGCGGCCGATAAGGATGACGGCGTTCTGGGACATGGATGGCTCCTGGTTGCAGGCGTTTGCGTTGGCCGGAGGAATACCGGGCTTTCCATCGTCAAGATAGACTGGCGGCCGGACGACAGATCGTTCTCTTTTTGTGAACGATGCCGTGCCGCTCTTTTCTGTTGCAAGCGCCGAACAGCTAGGGGAAGATTTCCGCCGGGCGGCCCGCCGGCGGCCGGGGGAAACCGGATATGCACGAGATCAACAAGAGTGCCGCGTTCTGGCGATCCTTTCCGATTTTCGAGGGCTTCGGCAAAGAGACGATCGATGAGGTCGCGTCCATCGCGACCTACCGCAAATGGCCGGCCGGCGCGGTGATCTTCCAGCGCGGCGACGAGGGCGCCTATCTGATCGCGCTCGTCTCCGGCCGTATCAAGCTCTCGCTCCTCACGCCGCAGGGCAAGGAGCTGTCGCTGCGCCAGCTCGAACCCGGCGCCGTGCTCGGCGAGATGGCGATCCTCGACGGCCAGCCGCGCTCGGCGGACGCGACGGCGGCCGTGGCGACGGAAGGCTATGTCATCGCCAAGCGGGATTTCCTCGATCTTCTGGCGCGCAACCCTTCCGCCGCGCTCGCCACCATCCACTATCTCTGCACCAAGCTGCGCGAGACGACGGAGCAACTGGAGACCATCGCGCTCTACGATCTCGATGCCCGCGTTGCACGCTTCTTCCTCTCGACGCTGCGCTCCATCCACGGCGAGGACCTGCCGGAGAGCGCCAATCTCCAGCTTCCGCTGAGCCAGACCGAGATCGCCGGCATCCTCGGCGCCAGCCGGCCGAAGATCAACCGCTCCATCCTCGCGCTGGAGGAGGCCGGCGCCATCCGCCGCAGCGACGGCATCGTCCATTGCCATATCGGCCGGCTCCAGGGCATCGCCGAGCCGGAAGACGGCTAGCCGTGGCGGCCATGATCGCCAAGCGACAAAGACCCCTTGCCGCCGGCCTCGTGGCAAGCCTTGCCGGCGCGGCGGCGCTCTTCCTTCTCGGCGGGGATGCGCTGGAACGGCAGCGCGAAACCTATTTCGACGCTCTCACCCAGGCCATACCGGCGCCGGTGAGCGACCGGATCGCCGTCGTCGATATCGACCGAAAGGCCTTCCAGAGCGCGCCGGAGAAGGAATGGACGCGGGCGCAGACCGCCGACCTGATCGACAGGCTTGCCGCCGCAAGACCGGCGGCCATCGCCTTCGACTTCATCTTCAGCACCGATTGCAGGCCCGACGAGCCGGCGAACGCCGCGCTCGCCGAAGCCATAAGCAAAGTGCCGACCGTGCTCGGCTTCCTGATCGGCGAGACGCCGGATGCCGCGCCGCGCCCCGTTCCAAGGCTCGCCCTGCAACGGCCGGTCGTCGCGCCGGACCTCTGGTTCATCGACGGCACGGAAAGTTCCTGCGCCTTCCTACAGGAGAAATCCGCGGCCGCGGCCGCCGCCTTCCTCGTCGGCGACGAGGATGCGGTGGTGCGCCGCGTGCAGGCCTATGCCGTCCTCGGCAATGCGGCCTATCCGACGCTCGGCGTCGAAGCCGCACGGCTCGCGGCCGGGGCGCATACGCCGATCCTCGGCGGCAACCCACCGTGGCTCCGGCAGGATTCGCGGGTCATCCGGCTCGACGAGGACGGGAGCCTCCGCTTCGTGGCAAGCGGGGCGGCGGGGATCGGCGCGCGCACCCTTTCGGCCGCCGACGTGGTGGCAGGACGCGTGCCGGCGGAAAGGATCGCCGGCAAGGTGGTGCTGATCGGCAGCAGCCTGCCCAATCTCGGCGGGCTCAGGACCAGCGCCTCCATGCCGCTCGAACCCTCCGTGCAGATTCACGCCGACGTCGCGACCGCGATCCTTGCCGACCGTATCCCGACGCGCGATGCCGCCCTGCCGCCCTTCGAGGCTGGCTTTGCCGCCATCATGGGGGCGCTCGCCGCCTTCGCGGCCTCCCGGCTGCGGCCCATCGGCGCGGCGCTTGCCGGCATCGGCCTCGTTTGCCTCGTCTTCGCCGCCTCGGTGCTGCTCTATATCCGCACGGCGCTGCTTGCCGATGCGCCGGGCGTCGCGCTCATCGTCGCCATCGCCGCGCTCCTGACCGGGCTCCTGCAATATGCCCATGTGCGCCGGGCCGAGGCGACGGCGCGCCAGCGCTTCGCGCAATACCTGCCGCAGTCGGTCGTCTCGCGCTATATCGACAATCCGGAGATAGAGCGGGTCGCCGGCGAGGAGCGGCAGGTGACGGCGCTCTTCACCGATATCGAGGGCTTTTCCGCACTCGCCCAGAAGATCGGCCCGCACGACCTCGTCAAGCTGCTCGACATCTACTTTTCCGAGGTGAACGCGCTGGTCGCAAGGCACGGCGGCATGGTGGACAAGGTGGTGGGCGACGCCGTCCATGCGCTCTTCAACGCGCCGGACGACCTCGACCGGCATGTCGACAGGGCGATCGCCTGCGCTGGCGAAATCCGCGCGCTCACCGAGGAGATGCGCCGCCGCCCCCTCTTCCGCGACAAGGATTTCGGCCGCACGCGCATCGGCGTGGAGACCGGCATGGCCGTGCTGGGGGAAGTCGGCGCCGGCGGCAAGCTCGACTATACGGCGCACGGCGATGCGGTGAACCTTGCCGCCCGGCTTCAGGACGCTAACAAGTTCCTCGGCACGCAGATCTGCATCGGCCCGAACGCAGCACAGGAGACGGTCCGGACGCTCCGCGCCATCGGCAACCATGAGATCCGCGGCTTCGGCACGATGGAGCTTTTCACGCTGGATTAGTGCAGGCCGACGCTGGCATAGGCCTCGCGGATGCGGGCCTTGCCCCATTGCGTGACGGCGCCGGGGGCCGCGCCCGGCGTTTTGATCTCCACGCCCTCGCCGCGGGCGACCTCCTTCGTCACACCGCCGCCGGTGACAGTCACGCGGCCGTGCTCGACGAAGACGGCGAAGACGCCGCGATTGGGACCGGCGAAGAATTTCGTGCCGCGCACGCCGATCATGCCGAAGGCCGTGCGCATGGAAAGGTCGATCTTGCCGAGGCCTTCCGGCCGGTCGAAGACCACCTGGCCCATGCCGAGCTCGATGGTGCCGCCCTGCCCGGCGATGAAGCTGTCGATGAGAAGTTCCGTCTCGCTGCCGAGGAGGAGGCTCGTGTCGTCGCCGAGGGCAAGTTCGGCAAAGCTCTCCCGGCCCGTCGCGACGAAATCGTGATCCATCAGGCTCGCGCCGGCCTTCAGACCTTCGCGGCGCTCCGCCTGCCGGCGGGTGACCTCACCGGTGACCTCGACGGCCTTGCCGATGACGGCGTTGGCGCGGGTCGCGCCGATGCCGAGGCCCGTCAGGGCGAGCACGCCGCCCGCAACGAACAGCCGGCGGCTGAGGAAGAGCGGCTGGAGAGCATCGAGCGTTCGCATCGTCGCGCCTTTCGCGGAACGGGCCGGAAACGGATTGGACCCCAGGCAGGCCCGCGCGTCAATCGCGTGCCCGCCTCCTAAACACTCTTATGCGCCTCTCTTCCCGCCGCTGTTCCCGGCGGAACAGGTCAGCGGATCTCGCCGGCCTGCGGGCCCCAGGTATCCGTCATGGCAAAGCCGTTCGCCAGCGGATCGGTCGGGTCGAGCGCGATCTGGTGCAGGCCGAAGGTCCAGCCGCGGCCGGTGATGGTGGGGATGATCGCCTTGCGGCCGGCCACCGTGGTTTCGCCGGCAAGCCCCACCTCGAATTCCGAGCCGATGATCGAGCGCGAGCGGAACGTGTCGCCGACCCTGGCAAGGCCGCGCGCGTGGAGCGTCGCGAGATTGGCGGAGTTGCCGGTGCCGCAGGGCGAGCGATCGACGCGGCCCGGCCACATGGTCGTCGCCGTGCGCACGAGGCCGTCCGGGTCACGGTCGCGGAACATGACATAGGCGATGCCGCTGATTTCCGGGATTTCCGGGTGCACGATCTTCATCGATTTGTTGATGAGGTCCTTCAGCGCCATGCCGGCATCGACCAGCGCGCGGGCATTGGCCTTCTCGATCTTCGTGCCGATCTGGTCGACGTCGACCAGCGCATAGAAGATACCGCCATAGGAGATGTCGAAACGCACGCGGCCCCAGTGGGGCGTGTCGATCTCCACGTCCAGCGCCTCGACGAAGGAGGGCACCATGGTGAGCTTGACCTTCTCGCAGCGCCCGTCGCGGCAGGTCGCCGTCGCCTTGACGAGGCCGGCGGCCGTGTCGAGCACGACGACCGTTTCAGGCTCCTTCATCTCGACGATGCCCGATTCGAGGAGCGCCGTGGTGACGCAGATCGAGTTGGAGCCGGAGGAGGCATGGGCCTGGTCGGCCTGCAGGATGATGAAGCCGGCATCCGCCTCGGGCCGCTTGGCCGGCACGAGGAGGTTCACCGAGCCGGTCGCCGCCGCGCGCGGCTCCAGGCACAGGAAGCGGCGCAGGCTGTCGTCCACCGTGTTGATGTGGTTGAGCTGCTCGGCGATGGTGTTGCCGGGGATCTTCGGCACGCCGCCGATCGCCACCTTGCCGATCTCGCCCTCGCAATGAACGTCCAGCAACTGGATCGTGCGCTTCCATCTCATGTCGTATCGCTCCGTTCGCGCCGGCCGTCCGGCTTTCCGCCCTCTGATATATCAGATCGGACACGGTTCCAACAGCTTTTCATGCGGCCCATCGGCGCGCTACGAAAAGGCATCCGCCGGCCGGCGGAGGCATCCCGCCCGAGAGACCTTTCCATGACCAAGCTCATCGTCTTCACAGACCTGCATATGGTGCCCGAGGGCACGACGATCATCGGCCTCGATCCCTACAAGAGGCTGCTCGCCGGCATAGAGCACGTCAACCGCTATCATGCCGATGCCGACCGGGTGATCATCACCGGGGACCTGACGCACCGCGCCGACACGCTGTCCTACGAGCGCCTGCGCGACCTCCTCGCCCTTCTCGTGCCGCCCGCCGCCATCACCATCGGCAACCACGACTACCGCGAGCGCTTCCTGGAGACCTTTTCCCATGTCGCGCCGGACGAGGACGGCTTCGTGCAGCAGGTCATCGACTTTGCCGATTGCCGCGCGGTGCTGCTCGATACGCTGTTCGCCCCGCCCTACGACTATCCGATGAGCCATGCCGGCTATCTCTGCGAAAAGCGCCTCGCCTGGCTCGACCGGGCGCTGGCGACGGCGAACGGACTGCCGGTCCTTCTCTTCATGCATCACCCGCCGCACAGGACGGGCTTTACCGGCATGGATGCGATCCGCCTCGGCAACGAGGACGCCTTCTACGATCTCGTGCTGAGGCACGGCAATGTGCGCCATATCTTCGCCGGCCATGTTCACCGCACGATCGGCGGCTCGCACCGCGGCATCCCCTTCTCGATCTTCAAGAGCCCGGTGCACCAGCAGCCGATGCCCTTCGACATGCCCAACGCCTCGCTCTCGGTGGACGAGCCGGGCGCCTACGGCATCGTCGTGGTGACGGAAGAGGGACTTCAGGTGCACAACGAGGACTACGAG